>Ga0209211_10000265_pt1 | contig 116302 bp, 111 predicted proteins | sample RifGroA2_FD_183992 | JGI IMG/M metagenome (GOLD analysis project Ga0209211, IMG submission 183992) | Groundwater microbial communities from Rifle, Colorado, USA - Groundwater A2 (SPAdes) (version 2) | ecosystem: Environmental > Aquatic > Deep subsurface > Groundwater | place: Rifle, Colorado...
ATACCACCCAATCACGCTATCGCTGACCATCATGGCACCAAAGCTCAAGAGAATTCCAACCCACCACGGTTTTAGATAATATGCACTTAAAAAACCAACTGCGCCGATAGGAGTAAAATTCCATGGATGCGGAAGAAGTCGAGCCACAATAACAAGCAAAAAGAAAATAATGAAAAATCCATATCGTTTCATAGACCAGTATCTTATCATGGCTTCATTCTATAACTCAAGGACCAGTTTCCTCTTGCCTATTGTATTTCGTATATAAGTGTTACAGAGACGGTAATCGCGTTCTCGCCAGTAGAAATTTCAGTTGAGGATTTTACATCCGCCACTCCGCCATACCCGCCATACAAAGGCACTGGCGGTTGGGTTCCACCCTCGCCTTCTGCAACCTGCACATCAACAATCTTACCAAGCATAACCCCTGTTTCCTTGGAAATCGCCTCGGCTTTTGTTTTTGCTTTTCGGATTGCCTGACTTCGGGCTTCGGCCACAAACTGATCCCGTTCATCAACAGTAAAATTTACTGTCCCCACCTCGTTCGCGCCCGCAGTAGTCGCGCTGTCTATGACTTTATTCAGTTTGTCAAAATCCTTAATCTTCACCTCTAATCGTGATTCAGCGCGATATCCATCTATAATAGATCTGCCTGATGACTGTTCATAACGATAGTTCGGATAAATGCTGTAATTCACTGTCTTGATATATTTTTCCTCAATGCCCTGATCTTTCAATGCTTTCAACACCGCATTATTTACGGTGTTTAAATCCTTTTGAACATCAGTAACTTTCTTCCCTTCTTTAATCACTGCGAGTGTTACTTGCGCTGTATCTGGTTTAACATACACTTTGCCAGTGTCAGATACGCTGAACAATGTATCTTTTTGCGTAGTAATTTGCCGAACTGACAAATCAATGGGCTTGCGAATAAGAACAACAATAACCAATCCAACTGTTGATAACGCTGTTATAATAAACACTTTAATAAAAAATTGTTGCATAGCAATAATTCATCAAACATAATTGATAAAAAAAAGAATACATCTTTACAACTGCCCTTTTACATATTTCCACTCAATAACTTCTCCACCTGACAAAGGATATTTTGACGCGCTCACTGTTGCGTATTCGTTATTCACCCAATACTGCCATGATTGTTCAACTCCTCGATTTTGCTTATCTCCTATTTTTTCAACCATCACGCCAAGAGAATCATACTCTTTAACCTCAAGGAGAAATTTTTCTTTTTGCGACATTGTTTGTAATACCCCCCATACGGTTGTATCAGAAATGGTAGCGAGAGAGACATCATTCCATGCCTGAATAACACCATCGCCAAAATCAAGCATAATACTCACTGTACACGATACCGCCTCCCCTCCTTTACAAGGAGAGGCCAGAGAGGAGGTGGTCGAAGGCGCTTGAGCTATCGGAGGACTGCCGACATCGTAGCCAACGATAAATGATACAATCACTGCTAAAAACACCAGCAGTGGCCCTATCGCTTTATGATGCTTCCATAAAAACCTCATACATTCGTATTATACTACAACCGAGTTACTTCTCAAACAACCATTCCTATTCCCTCAGAGACGGAGCACCGCCCCATCTCTACACAATTCGTGAGTTATTACCCACACCTATGAACATCCCAATGAATTGCCACAATTCAAACATTTATAACATGACCCGTTACGCACAGTGATATGACCGCACTGATCGCACGCAGGCGCGTCGCCCATCATCTCGCTCATATATTTATTCACGCCAGTGGTGTCGCCAAGCGCGGACAACGCCCCAGGCCCGTCTGCTACTGATGATTCATCATAACCAAATCCAAACGAGGTGCCTGTAGAGACGGGGTTAACCCCGTCTCTACTTTCCACAGGATGATCAATAATATCAAATTGAACATGGCGGTTTAATACTACTTCATCTTTGCGCAACATGGTTCCCGTTTGCTCCGGCATTACATGAATAAGATCAGTCCGGCCCAAATATTCCATAGCAAGGACTCGAAAAATAAAGTCAATCACACTGGTTGCGGTTTTAATATTAGGGTGATCTGTCATGCCGTGCGGCTCGAATCGAGTAAATGAAAACGACTGGATGAGTTTTTCAAGCGGTACGCCATACTGAAGCGCGTGAGAAATTGCAATCGCAAAACAATTCATCATACTTCGAAACGCCGCGCCTTCTTTATGCATATCAATAAAAATCTCGCCCAATGTTCCATCTTCATATTCGCCAGTCCGTAAAAAAATCTTATGCCCACCGACGCGTGATTCCACAGTGATGCCATTGCGTTTTTTAGGCAATGACCGCTTTTCCCCACGCGTAAGCGCAAGCGGAAGCGGCATGGTCCCAGTCGGGGTATACGAAGGACGATCACCAGTAGGCGCCATTGGCGTGTGAGCTTCTTGTACATCTTCTTGTTTCGCGATTTCTCCCTGGATGGAGACGCCCCAACGGGGCGTCTCTACAGGTTGTTCATTCTTCTTCTCTTCTATTTTCTGCGCATCCGATTTTGTATTAAGAGGTTGCGAAAGTTTTGATCCATCCCGATACAAAGCAATGGATTTGACTCCCCATTCCCATGCTTTGCGGTAGATTTCAGAAATATCCTCAACAGTGGCTTCATTTGGAAGATTCACTGTTTTGGAAATTGATCCGGAAATAAACGGCTGAACCGATGCCATCATTTTCACATGCGCAATCGGCGCAATATACCGCTTGCCATTTCCGCATTTATTAGCGCAATCAAATACTGCCAAATCTTCCTCTTTCATTTCCGGCGCGCCTTCTATTGTCATTGTACCGCACACATAATACTGGGCTTCTTTAATTTCCTGATCGCCAAATCCCAGCTCTTTCAATAAATTGAATGTTGGAGATGTATACACTGCTTCCGAAATGCCAAGTCGTTTTAATGTCTCATCTCCAAGAGAAAACCGATTAAACGCAAACGATAACTCAAACACTCCTTTTAATTGTTCTTCGATTTTTGCGATGTCATCAATAGTAAAACCCTTTGCCACAAGCGTCTCTGTATTGATATGCGGAGCGCCTTCAAGCGTCATCGCACCCACAACGTGCTTCATCATACGGTCAATCTGCAAAGGGGTATAGTTCAATGCTTCAAGTGCGGGTTGAATTGACTGATTTGCGATTTTAAAATATCCGCCACCTGCAAGTTTTTTAAACTTCACTAATGCAAAATCCGGCTCCACGCCTGTGGTATCGCAATCCATTAAAAGCCCAATCGTGCCTGTCGGCGCAATCACAGTCGTTTGTGCGTTGCGATAGCCATATTGCTCACCCCATAGCAATGCCTTATCCCATGCCTCGCGTCCGGCTTTCAGTAAATCATCAGGGCAATACTCCGGTTGAATGGCAACAGGATAAATATCCAGATGCTCATACTCTTCGCGCGGCACATTGTATGCGGCGCGACGATGGTTCCGTATAACTCGCAACATATCATTTTTATTCAACTCATACTTTGGGAATGAACAAAGAAAACTCGCCATCTCAGCACTTGTGGCATAAGATTCGCCAGTCAAAATCGCAGTCAAAGCTCCTGCCACGCCCCGTGCTTTATCAGTATCATACGGAATACCAGAAAGCATAAGCATTGTTCCAAGGTTCGCGTACCCAAGCCCTAAAGTGCGATACGCGTATGATCCTTCGGCAATCTCCTTGCTCGGATACTGCGCCATCAATACACTAATCTCCAGCACGACCGTCCACATCCGTATCGCATGTTTGTATCCTTCGATATCAAACTTGCGGGTTGTGTAATCGTAAAATTTCACCAAATTGATAGACGCGAGATTACACGCAGTATCATCCAAAAACATATATTCACTGCATGGATTTGACGCGCGAATGCGACCTGACTGCGGACAGGTATGCCATTCGTTAATCGTATCATCGTACTGTACCCCAGGATCTGCGCACGCCCATGCGGCATAACATACCTTCTGCCACATATCTTGCGATTTCACTGTTTTATAAGGTTTCCCGTCAATGCGGCGAATAAGATTCCAATCGCCATTTGCGTCAATCATGCGCATGAACGTGTGTGGCACACGAACCGAATTATTGGAATTCTGGCCAGATACGGTTGTGTAGGCCTCGCCTTCAAAATGAGAATCATATCCCGCCGCAATCAAAGCGGCTACTTTTTTCTCTTCTTTTACTTTCCAATTGATAAATTCCTCAATTTCCGGATGATCAAGATTCAAACACACCATTTTCGCCGCGCGCCGGGTTGTGCCACCTGATTTGATTGCGCCTGCCGCTCGATCGCCAATCTTTAAAAATGACATCAGTCCGGATGATGATCCTCCTCCTGATAATGTTTCCCCTACTCCTCTGATATTAGAAAAATTCGTTCCTGTGCCTGACCCGTACTTAAACAGTCGCGACTCCCTCATCCATAAATCCATAATACCGCCCGGATTCACCAAGTCATCTGTTACAGATAAAATAAAACACGCATGCGGTTGCGGATGCGTATACGCATCCTCTGACGGTCGTACTTCTCCTGTTTCAGGATCAGGATAATAATGGCCTTGCGCAGGTCCGGTAATACCGTATGCCCACTGGAGTCCGGTATTAAACCATTGCGGAGAATTCGGAGCGGCGTACTGACGTATCAGCATAAACGCAAGCTCATCTTCAAAAATTTGCGCATCCTCTGCTGACGCAAAATAGCCGTATTTTTCTCCCCAATACCTCCAGCATCCTGCAAGACGCGCAACCACCTGGCGCGCGCTTTTCTCCGGCCCCAATACAGACGATCCGTCTTTATCTAATAGGGGATTTCCATAGTGATCGTATTGCGGCACTCCTGCTTTACGAAAATATTTTGATACCATAATATCTCCTGCCACTTGAGTCCATTCAGCAGGGATTTCAGCATCCTTCATTTCAAACACAACAGATCCGTCAGGATTCGTTATGCGACTTGTTCTTTTTTCGTAGACAACCTCATCTAAAGGATTGCTACCCGGATGAGTAAATCTGCGAGTAAATCGCATGCCCTTTTCTTTTAATAAATCAGGCACTGCGTATGATGGAATGGTTACTTTTGAGTAATAACCATTCAGCCGCTCAACTTCATGAGCGACCTTTGAAGAAGGGGAAGAGGATGGGGAGGCCATATATTTGTGTTAATGACAAAAAACAAATAACAAAGAAATGATAGAGAGATTATTGGTTTTTTATTATTGGTTTTCTGTTATTAACTATTGGGGGGTTCCCACCAAAGGCGCTGTGCCCGCCTCTGGCTGGGGGTCCGCCTTTGGCAGAGTTTTTTGTCATCCGAGGCATCAATGCGTCTACTTCCTCTTTAAATGTTTCAACATCTGAAAACTGGCGATACACAGAAGCAAATCTGATATAGGCGACCTTATCAAATTTTTTCAACTGCCGCATAACAATATCACCAATAGCATCGCTTGGTAACTCTTGCTGGCGCTTTAATTGGATATCGCGCTCAATCGTATGGACTAACGCAGATATATCTTCTTGGGTGTATGGCCGTTTGTATAACGCGCGCTTTAACCCTGCCTGAAGTTTATCGCGCGAATACGGTTCCCTGCGACCATCGCGCTTTATCACAGCAAGTCCTAATATTTCGATTTCCTCAACTGTAGAAAAACGGAACGCGCATTTTGTGCATTCACGTCTCCTCCGCACGGTTAATCCGTCAGATGAAACACGAGAGTCAAGCACGCGAGTTTCTTGATGATGGCACCCAGGACATTGCATACATGTGTATACTCCTCCCCCTCCTTTCAATACATAAAACAGAGGGTTTTTTCATTATACTCCTTTCACAAAGCGTCGCACAATTAACAATATATAGTAGTAGTAATAATCAGTATACCACAATATGTGGTATCAACGAAGAATCTCTGTGGATAACCTCGCGTATTATGTGAGTGTCGCCAAATTCCGAAAATACATCTAACATATCGCATCCGACGAAAATCCCTCTAATACGAAAATCGGCCGTATGGCCGATTTTATATACTCATATGAGGTTACTTATCCCATTTTCTTTCGAAGAAATGTAGGAATCTCAAGATCATCTTCTGCTGGTAATTGTTTTTTATCATTCTGCCCTTTTTGCTCGCCAAACTGCGGACGCTCATTTTCTTCACTTTCGTCTTTTTGATGAAAAATAGACGGCGCTTTCTTTGTAATATCCTCTTCCCCCTGCGTCTGTTGGGATCGTTGTTGGTTGCCAAAATCCTTGCGATCGGTATGGGTTCGTGGACCGCGATCTAAGACGCCATCATTGAATCCGGTGGCAACGACAGTGATTTTGATTTCATCTCCAAGCGAATCATCAATCACAGTCCCAAAAATAACGCGCGCATTCGGGTCTGCCTGTTTGGTGATAATTTGAGCCGCTTCATGGACTTCATACATTCCAAGAGACGAGTCACCGGCAACGGTGAACAGAATCCCTTTTGCGCCATCAATGGAAACCTCAAGCAAAGGGCTATCAATCGCCGCCTTCGCCGCCTCTGCCGCGCGATTATCGCCGGTACCGCGGCCAATCCCCATAAGCGCTGAGCCCGCATTCTGCATAATGGATTTAACGTCTGCAAAATCAGCATTGATCACTCCAGGTACTGTGATTAATTCTGAAATCCCTTGCACGCCTTGGCGTAACACATCATCCACAACTTGAAACGCATCCAAAAGTGTTGTTTTTTTATCAATAATATGAAGAAGACGATCATTCGGAATGGAAATAATAGTATCAACAACATCTGCCAATTCATCAAAACCGCGTTCCGCTATCGCTTTTCTTTGCGCGCCTTCAAAACTAAACGGCTTCGTAACCACCGCAACTGTTAATGCGCCCAAATCGCGGGCAATTCTTGCAATAACAGGAGACGCGCCAGTGCCTGTACCACCGCCAAGCCCGCAGGTGATAAAAATCATATCAGCACCAGCTAATTTTTGTTCTATTTCCTCTGCGCTCTCTTCAGCCGCCCGCTTGCCCTGATCCGGCTCCATGCCAGCTCCAAGCCCACGCGTAATGGATTTACCAATCTGAATTTTACCTGGCGCTTTGCAATGCTGAATCGCTTGAGCATCGGTATTGATCGCAAGAAACTCAACTCCGCGAATCCCAACCTGCATCATCCGGCTTAATGCCGAATTCCCTGACCCACCTACGCCCACAACTTTAATTTTTGCAAATGTTTCAATATCAGGCATAACCTCTGTTACTGATGCATGTGGTTTTAAAGCGTCTTTTTTCATAAGAATAGGCATAAAAAAAGTACTCATTCCGTGAACCCATAGTACCCCAGCCATGATAAAAAAACAAGGCGATATCTTCTACAGGTTATACACACGGCAAAATAAGGAACAATCACATATAGAGACATCACACTCCAGAATCGTACTCAATAACTTGTTAAAATTATGCCTGGCTTGTTTTTCGCTTCAGGGAATTTTCGCCGTATCATTGGATACGGCTCAAATTTCCCTCGTTCCAAAACTGCGCCAGACACAATTTTTCCTGCGTTCCAAGTCCGATTCTGGAGTGTGATGTCTCTACCAAAAAACCGCGCCACAAGAGTGCGCGGAGTACTCTCTGCCATACTATTACGCTCCAAGAGAATGGAACCAATCCCTGATTTTTCCTACCCCGTGATGTACTGTTGAAAAACGAGAAAGCATGCCACTTCCGGCTTCTTGACGCGAACGATCGCCCCACACAATCAACCCTACTGCTGTTGACAAAGCAGGATCATGCACCTTATCAATTGCGCTTGAAACATCTTTCGGATACCCGATAGACGCAGGCAAGCGAAATTCCTTACGCGCGACATCTACCAACCCTTCTAATTTCGCTCCTCCGCCGGTTAATAAAATCCCAGCTGGTAATTTACCAGATCGCTCAATAGCTTTCAGCTCGCGATCTGCCATTTGAAAAATTTCCTCAACACGAGCAAGAATAATATCTGCAATATGTTTGCGCGATACCACTTCCTGCTCACTATCGCCAAATTCCGATAAATCAATTTCTTCTCGCTTATCAATCTCTTCAGGCACAGCAGTGCCGTATCGAATCTTGACCAATTCAGCTGTATCAAGCGATGTTCGAAGCCCAATGGCAATATCTGAAGTAATATGCATTGCTCCAACCGGCAAAATCGCAGTATGAATCACGTCACCTTCCTCAAAAACGGCAAGAGAGGTGGTTGCTCCGCCAATATTTAACAAACACACGCCAAGTTCTTTTTGGCGTTTATTCAGCGTTGCTTCAGCCGCGGCAAGCGGGGCAAGCACAATATCTTCAATATCAACTCCTGTTCGATAGACCGATTTGGTGATATTTTTCACCTGCGATGACAGACCTTGTATAATCTGTGCTTCCACTTCAAGACGAATACCAGTCATCCCAACAGGATCTTTAATACCTGACTGGCTATCCACAGTAAACGAACGCGGAATCACATGAAGGATTTCATAATTCGGCGGCGTTGCAACTGCCTGCGCCGCTTCAAGCGCGCGATCAACATCTTGCTCTCGAATTTCACCGTCAGCTTTCGCAACCGCAACAACGCCCCGAGAACTTTGCGAAAGAATATGAGTACCTGCTATTGAAACATACGCATTCTTTGCCGGAATGCCTGTCATGCGCTCTGCTTTTTCAAATGCCGTTGAAATACTCGAAACAGCATCCTCAATGCTATTGATGATTCCCTTGCTAATGCCCTCGCTGGGAACTTCGGATATACCAATAATATGCACCGGCTCTTGCGCGATCTTTTGCCCTACCACCACTCGTATCATGGTGGAGCCGATATCTAACCCACAAATAATAGTATCTTTCATACATGATTATTAGTATACCATAACACGCTTACTGTCTACCACTTTCGCTGTAAAATTTTTTGTTCAAGCCGCTCCATAACCTGCGCAGAGCGTTCTGTATCGTGATGAACTCCGGCAGTATGCAAAAGACCATGCACCCACAGCCGCTCAAGATGCCAAGTATATGGTATGCGCAATGAATGAGATTCTTTTCGTATGACATCAGGACACAACACAATTTCCGCCTGCACGCAACGTGCTGTTTTTTCCAATACAAATGTCAAGATATTTGTTGATGTGTCTTTTTTGCGAAAATGAGCATTCATTTTTCGAATCGCCTGCGGTTTGACAAATACCACTGAAAGGAGAACCTGATATGTTTTCAATTCCGTATGCTCAATAACTCGATCAAGGAGATAGTCAAGCCGCTTCCGACGATACCACGCGCCACATGTGTTAGTGATTTCAGTCATATTCAGTAAAGCCAGCCCTAAAACATCAAAGAATACCATCAGGCGTTGCGATATGCACACCAGGAGTAAAACTCACAATTCCTACTCCAAGACAAAAAGAAAATTCATACAGCGCGCACGATCCGGTTGCTGTGCATTCTTTTCGCGATGAATCAAGCGCTCGATACTGGAAACGGTTTTTGTCGCCACATGCGCCATCTGCTGGAGTCGGCGCTTGAGGGAATTGAGGTAAATAAGAAGAGAAGGGCTTTACCTCATCACCGGAAAGCACAGTGCCTTGCGACGCATCGCCAAGCGGATATGAATTATTATCGTTATAATACAGCTCAAGCGCAGTTTGAACTTTTTTAACCGATTCAATGCGATCAGTATCGCGAGACACTATATCTTGCGTATTTCTTTTTTGCGCTCCCTCTACTCGAAGACCCCGCGCAATCATTTCAAACGTTGTTAAAAAATTCAATTTTTGTTTGTTTCCGGATTCGTATTTGAATGAAATAATTTTTGCCACGCCAACCGCTTTGGTGAACACTGTTTTTTCATCTGCAGTCCACAATAAATCAAGGTTCTGAAACGATTGCACCCTCATTGTTTCCAAAGACGCTGATTGATTATGCGCTTGATACCAATCAAGCAATGACGCATTATCCAAATTTTGATCCACTGTAACAGAAATATATTCTTCATCAGTCGTGGTCGCGATAATCACTTCATTTTGGGACTGATCGTCAACCGGTTCAGCGGCCCATGATCCGGGATATAATAATGTGTAGCCATGGATCGGATTCGCATAAATCGCTATTTTATCATCTTGAGCAAGCCGCGCTTCGCCTTGCTTTCGAGGTGAAAACAAATTCAATACTTCAGCGCCATCGCGATAACTGTCTTTGTCAGTATCAGCAATAGTAGGATCAGTGCCGTATAAAAATTCTTCCAAATCAGCCAACCCATCGCCATCAGTATCATCGCTCCTTTCCGGCTTGGCGCTCGGTTGCGCTAATTGTTCTGGTGTCTCTGATTCCGGAACACGCGCAGAAATCACTGCTTGTTCAGACACTATGCCATATGAATCAGCGCTCACTGCGGAAAGAAGCACTGTGGCTTGTGATTTTTCAGCATCAAAAAAACTGTTTTCCAAAATAGTCCATTCTTCTTTTTCTTCATTCCATGTTGCAATGCGCAGGTCCTTCTGTGTGATATCTTCCGCCGGAATGGCAATAGACAAAGAAAGCGGTGTGAGGACAGGCGCAACAGGCCGTATGATATATTCGCCATATATACCCTTTCTTTTCATATCCTTGGCATCATCGGAGATGGATTTACCAACCAAGGTAAATGATACGCTCTGTTCGTTTTCAGGAACCAACAGTGTGGCACGTGAAATAATTTTTCCAGCTCCGTTCCTTACTGCCGCTTCAATCGTTTTTGGCGCCACAATGGATTGTTCCTCTTGTTGCGGCGCACTCTGTTCAATCTGATTTTGCGCAGAAATTTGCTGATTGACACCACTGGTTGCCTGCGGTGCTACAAACCGCTTCCCAACAAAAATCCACAACACAACCCCAATAATAACAATCCAAATAATAACAATCAGCCCAATAAGCAACCCTTTTGATTGTTTCTTCACTACAGGCGTGCCGGCATGGTGTGACGGCAAAAACCGCTCCGGAATCGTGTGGATTGGAACATGGGGAGCAGAAACAAATAGTGCTACCCCCTCTGTTGAAGTATTATGAGAAGGGGTGGCTTGCGACACCAGCGCTATTGCTCCTCCTGCTGTTGGTTGTATTGAAGACACTCCTGTTTCTGGCATACACAATTTATACTGTCATAGTTATAGAGTCATGGTCATCCTCACTGCGCGCTCTTGCCCGGCCCTTTAGGATTATACCCATTACGAACCTCTTGGCCATCATCAAAACCATCGCCATCAGTATCCTTTGAAAGCGGATCCGTACTATATATCTGCACTTCTTCCCGATCAGTCAACCCGTCAAAATCAGTGTCAGGAAAAAATTGATTTGTATTATACTGAACCTCATCTTGATCAGTCAGACCGTCGCCATCAGTATCAATAACAACTGGCTGATCTTGTGGAAGTTGTTCTTGAGGCGTGTCTTGTAATTGATCATCAGGGGAAAGCGCGTCAAGGTTAGATGTGGTTGTATCATTTTCCTGTGTCGGTTGAACATCTGATTCACTTTCAGTTTCAGTGGCAGGAATAGAATCAGCAGGAATGATTGATTGCGAATCAAAGGATGGCAAATCCTCAAGCGTCGGTTGTTTCATCATCGAAAGAACTGCCATCGCTCCACCTATAATAATAGCAATTCCCACAACCGCTATGCCGATAATGAGTATCATTTTTCTTCCGCCTTTCGGTGATTTTACTGACTGGGGTTGAGGGACACTCGGCATTGCCTTTGGCTGTATTTTACCCACAGAGACCGCTGAAGGAGGTGGCGGTGCAGATTGAGCACCCTTGTCTGTTGAGGAAAACATATCAACAACGCCTGTGGCAGGAGCTGGTTGAACCATTGGTTCAGGAACAGAAATCGGCGCAACAGGAAGATTAGCCGGTGGCGTGCCTGCTTGCTGATCTGCTTGAGGTTGAATAGGATCAATATCATCAAACATAGAGAAAAAAAATTAAAAACTATGGTGAAATAACAACATTAACACACTGATTTTCCTGTTCACTGCCCGAGGTCGCAGGCCCGGAAGGAATTGTCATCATTGGAGCGTCATCAACCCCTACCCATGTAACGCGCTCAAACTCAAAGTGCGCTTTTATATCAAATCTATCCTGATCAACATACCGATACTGATACACATATGATTCTGGCTTACACACAAACCGCAATCCAATGAGTTGCGCCTTATTCCAGCACGTTGACTGATCATACCCTAAAGGACAATCAAAGAGATTCAACGGATCAACCGGAAAAGCCACGCCAACCTGTCGGCCCAATTCCGTTTGCCATGAATTCCATCTACTGGTTGTATGATTCTGCTCAAAACTTCCAGCAGGAACAGGCGGATGCCCTGACGCATTGCTCTCTATCGCGCGGACAATATACGTTACGTCCATCACGCGAAGCGCGTCTCGCCTGAACCGTTCACGCGTTGATTCTGAAGAAAGATTCGTATTAAAGGTCATGCTGTTTACAAGCGCATTAAACAATTGGACAGTCCGCGGTTGAGCGCCTTCATTATATGATAAAACAGTTACTGTGGTAAAGGCATTGCTCGTACCGTCGTAATCTGCTGAACGCACATACACGCTTGTTCCGGCCCTCGCCGCAGGATACCCACCCACATTTGTTTGCTCTGTAATCTTTCCTTGCCCATCTGCTATTGGCAAACTTGCCTCCCGAACCCAGTCATCAAGCGAAAGGCGATCATCATTTTTCCCAGTCAAAATAATAATCGCATCCGGCTCTTCCGGCTGTTCTGGATTCGGCACCTGAATATAATGAATATTCGTAAAACGAGGTCTGTCAGGGATCTCTGTCTTTATACTCACGCGCACAGGCCATGCCTCTTCTTCCAAATCATCAATACACGCGAATGTTGCGAAGTGGGTCTTTATTCCGCTATGCGGAGATCTGACGCGCTCCGACGGTCCATCATCAGTAAGTAAATAATTGGTATTGATTTCATTATACGACTCATCCGTGTCTTTTACGACAAAATGCTGTTTACATGACTCAATAGTAAACGGATATTCACCAATAATTTTTGTTTTTGTTTCCGGTTCTGATAATTCAGCAATTATTTTATTAGGGATTGCGCGCGTTGTGCGACTTGCGACAACCACAGAATGCTGGCCATTTTGTTCAGATATACGAGCGCCTTGACTTGCAATCGTCCATTTAGCAATAGGCGGAGATGAGAGCGGCTGATTGCTTGCGGAAAACGGCACGCCGACAAACAACGCTTGCGTGCCCTCATGAATATGCACCTCTGCAGTATCAGCCACCGTCATCCCGGCGACTTCAGCAGGGGCCACCTGTATCGTTGCCACGCGACATACAGTCGCGGCTGTGGTAAACGACCACACGCACGCGCCTGCATCATTTGACAAAACTGATCCGCACTTCAACGACTCACCGTTGCGCCCCCACGATCCAGACAATAATCCAATCTCATATACCGTTGATGGGGAAAAGAGCTGACCACTCGCTGGCCGTATCTGCAAAAGACGGCCATCTATTGTTATTTTTCTTCCTGGCACAGAAGGGTTCATCGCTATGAGAGAATCAACCACTGAAGTAGACGCAATTCCGCGATCAAATACTACTTGAATCAAGCTATTTGTGCATACTTGCGTTGCTTGATCCAGTGGGGCGATATCCACAATAGTCGGTGGGCCGCTGTCTTCACTCCCTTCATGTTCACACGCCTTAATACTGCCATACGAATATGACACCTCACACGCGCCTTCATTGCAGAGCAATCCATACTCAACAGAGGTTGCTGAAATAATTACATCTCCCATATCAGCTGTATCTATGTTCCCATCGCGATTGACATCTTCACGCGGACACCCAACGCCTCCAGAGCATAATGGACTCGTTTTCCCTTCTCCAAAACGGCGCGATATATCAATAACCAATTGCGCGCTCGTTTGATCAATAGAGATCACATGAGGAAGGGGAGATTGCATCTGCAAGCGCAACTCGGTATTCTCTGATGGTTTTTGTTCAACATCACCAATAACAAATTGAAGAACCTTGGTTACGCCTGATGTTGCGCTGGAAAGAGCAATCATACGGCTGACATCCGAGCCCCCAACCTGCTCAAACACTTTCAGATTCGCAACAGGAAAAGCAGAAGGGGAAACATACTTATCAAGCGTAACGGTGAGTGTTGCGCGGCATGTTGTTCCTGCGCGCGCGCCATCAGCAGTGATAGACACAATCCGTATTTGACGAGCAGGATCAGGGATATCAGAACACTCATCACCTGTACATCCTGATCCTTTAGTTGACAAAACAGCGTCAATCGGAGCAGTGGCGTCAATATCACCAATAAATGTCCTCATCATGGCTTCAGAATCTGTTAAGTCCGGAAACGCTTTCAATGCCTGAATCTGAAACCGCTGACTTGGAGGATGAGGATTGGGATTGGAAACCACATACTCAATGCCATGCACCATAACAAAATCAGCTCTGCGGGAGCTCGGATATGCCGGCTCACCTGAATCCTGCGCAAATACAGTAATTGTCGCATCCTCACGCGCGCCTACTTTAAGAGAATACTCGCTTTTATTAAATACAATACCAACAACAGGCGCAGGGCCACGCGTTACGGAAAATTGATATGAACACGCTTCAGCATTCAGCCCTTTTGCACGTGAACAATCAAGCACTGCTGTCGGCGCTGTGGTTGTTTTTAATGCAGATGTATTCAGCGCGACGTTATACGACGCGTTCAAATCAAAATCAATTGGAGATTCAGTTGCGCTCCCTTTGTTCGCAAGTCGGCGTATACGAATTTTTGACGGATCAATAAATTCGATAGCGCTGGACCCGTCAGGATTGCGGCTCAAATTCGCCGCGTCTCCTTGCTTGGTAAGTTGAATCGCATCAGGCGTCGCAGTTGATGAATCCACAGACGCGTTAAAACTTACAGTCACCATTTCATCTGAATGGCGATTCACTCCTTGCGGCCCTGCCTGCACCACATAAAATGGCGGTCCGCTTCTTAATAATACTTTTATAATAGAAAATCCTCGTTTCCCCTCGGCGCTTGCAATAACCTGCGTCTCTCCTAATGCCACAGGATCAACGCGCACATTCAAAGAATCTGCTGTCGCGCCAATCCGGGCAATGGAACTGTCTGATGATTCCCATACCGGCACAACAGTTATACCCTGCTCGCACACTTCGCCAATAGGAACAGCACTCACGTTCGTCCCCACCCCACCGATTTGCATAGTCACGCTTGAAGGAGACACATTAAGCCGTTTCAATGTATCTGTTTTAGGGATGAATTGAAGAGATGACTGACAATCCGTTACCGGACTGTTTGCGCAATCAAGCGCATTGCCCTGCGCATCTTGTACTTCTGAAGATGATTCAACAGCAACAGATCCGCTTCCAAGCGGCCATTGCTTATTTTCTGTTTGCGGAAAAAATAATACTTTTTTCCCGGATGCCGCTTGAGCGCTGGTATGAGAGAGTGCAGATCCTTCAAAATCAATCCGTGTATGAGATGCAACGCTTTCCACGTTCATGGGCCGATCAAATTCAAGCACAATAGAACAATTTGTCGGACTCGGGCCTGTGGGATGAACTTGCATCAATCGTGGATTTTTCGGTAAAGGTGGCGGGTTATTCGGATTGCTCGTACCAGGTCCTGTGCCGGGTCCACCAGGACCGGTGCCACGCGGAAACCCTGAAAGCACACGAAACCATGCAGGCGTTCCTTTATCATCCCCAACAAAAGGCGCAACATATCCTGTGTGTGTTCCAGATGGAATCGTAAATCCAATTTCCGTATCGCTGGCAGAAGAAAAATCAGCCCTATTTACTCGTATATCAGAAGCAAGCCCAATATGAGAAATACGGTTTAAATGAATCCCCTCTGTTACCACAGGAATATTCACCGGACCTTCAAACGGAGTAATACTGCAGAATCCGGGTCGAGGAGCGCCATTTTCAACAACCACTGGAATACGATTACTCACCTCACTCACACTGCCTAATGTGTTCACTCTGATTGTGTATTCTCCAATTGCAAGATCATCAGGAATATATATGGTAAGCGAATGATCATTCCATGTTTCAGATGTGCTTTTACATACATCAGGAGCATTCGTAATCGTTTTTACCACAGCCCCTTCTTTGATAAATTCCACAGCCCCGCGCATGGATCCAAAATTCCTTCCAACCAACCGCAACAATTCTTTTTTTCTTACAGGATTCGGGCTTGCGTCATGAAGATATGGGCTTAAAATATCAATCTGCTCTTTTGACACGGTTTTAAGATCTTCGCCCAACCCTATGGTAATTTTTCCGGTTGTGGCGGCAAGGGGAACTTTAATATTGATTTCCGTTTCACCCCACCGCTGGACACATGGCGTTGTCAATAGGTACGGCGGCGTCGCAATACTGCATGCGCTATCCGCGATTGTCGTGTTAAATGTTACTTCTCCCCGCGCTCCAAATCGGGCGCCGGAAATCGTAACTGTTTGACCATAACGCGCTGTTGCAGGAGAAAGAGCGGTTATTTCGGGCTGGCATTCATCTGTTGATTGCACGCCTGTTGAAAATCGCCACACAAAATCTTGAGCAGTATTTCCAATCGGATCGTCTTGTTTTCCGTTTAAAGGATTGCCGCATACATCTAAAATCCCTTCTCTTTTTTCCGCATCATTTTTTGTATATAACCGCATTTCGTACTCATGAATTCCTGTTGCCGGTTTTTGAAGTGGCGCAAGCGGCTGGATAGTAAATGATTGAAGATCGCTCCCGATACTAACGGACTTTAAAGGCACTGACACACCTGTCTCGGTATCAATCAGCACGATATACGATTGCTGTAATGTTGTGATATCCATCTCCTCGGTAAACACGGCCTGAATCGGCGGAGTCAAACAAATGTTCGTTGCTCCCGGTCGTGGCGATACGTCAAAAATACGCGGGCCCTCTGTATGATCAACTTGAGGCAACAAATCATCTGCTTCTTCTGCCGCTGATGTCGTGAATCGCCACTGACGCGAGGAAGACATCCTTAATCCTGCTAATGTTGTTGCGTCAACTGATGCGCGCGCATCAGTTGAGACCTTTGCTGTATATGATGTGTTTAAAAGAAAATCTTTTCGTTCAGCCCCTTCGGCAAGATAAAAACGAAACGCATTCTCATTTACAGAAAGCGCTCCTCCCGATACTGCTGTAAACGAAGTTTCCACACCTTCCTGAACCAAAGAAAATGCAGTTGCAAGCGATACTTCATCAACAGTCGAATTAAACACGCCTTGCACCGCTCTACATGCTTTCACATTCACTTCATTATCAGCAGGCGAATGAGATGTCAATTTGAATGTATTTCCCGGCGGAGCCAAAAAACAACCATCCCCAATACATGTGACTGACGGACTGCCAGTATCAGAGCCGAGATCGTGTCCTGTGGCGCGACCAATCAGCCAAAAAATAAAATTAGCAATCACAGCCGCGCCTAAAATAATAGCCAACCCTATCACGCCATTGATCATGATTTTTTTCGCCTGGCTGATTTTGTCTTGATTCCCTCCAGATGTCATCCAAATAATGCCTGCATAGATAATCAGAATTAATGCGATCAATCCTAAAAATCCGAGAAAAATATTAATAACCCGCGCGATGGTTGCAGTCAATGATCCGCGCGCGAGCCCTGTTTGTTCAATCGCAGGCGTGCTAAAGTCCTCTGTCTGGGCAAAAACAGGAACAGTATGCAACGAAAAAAACGCCACAATCGTGGTAATCCCTATAGCAATGAATCTTGATGTAAACACTGTGTATTTATTTTGTTTCATGCACTCACTTTTTTTACCATATCCGAAACTCGCTGGCCTGTTGCGGTTCCATGTACTTTAGGCATTACAATTTTCATAATCTGCCCGACATTGTGTACTTCCTCACTCCCCAACTCCGCTATCGCCTCGCGTACAATACTCTCCACTTCCTCATCAGACATTTGCACGGGCAGATAACGCTCCAGAATTACTTTTTCTTTTCCTTCTTTTTCAGCAAGTTCCGGACGGTTGCCTTTTTGAAATGCTTCTTGCGCGTCAGTGCGTTTTTTCACCTCGCGCAAAATAACAGAAACAACCTCGTCAGATGACAAGTCATGACCCAGTGCGATGCGCTCATTTTTCAACGCCGCAATCATCATGCGCAATGTATCCACTGTCAGCTGATCTCGTGCTTTCATTGCTTGCGTTACATCGTTCTGTATTTTTTCAAATACCATAGAGAACAAAATTTCACATTATAATAGAGGCAGTGATACTGCCTCTATTATACATGCTCTTATCAAAAAAGTCATCAATTACCTTCGTCCCCTGCCGCGCTTTGAACTTCGTGAACGCTCAAGATACTCATCAAGTTTGCCAACTCGATCAAGCCAATCCAAGCGCGCCGCTGTGCGGGCGCGATGGACAGCGCTTTTTTTCTTGGCATTCCTATTTTGAGGTCGTGAAAAATACTGACTGCTTTTTATTGGACGAATCACAGAACTCATAGCCATTTTACTGAATCGTCTCAATAAATGATCCAATGACTCGTTATCTTTCTTTTTAACCTCAATCATAGAATGCACCTCCTTTCTTATAAAACAATGAAAAACAAAATGAATACTCATTTCGTCTTTCTGTTATACCGTATTCTCTAACTTCGGTCAAGATGACGTACGGGTAAGATAATAATCATTCCTATATCTTCAACCGCTTTTCAAGTTCCTTTTCAATCTTTTTAAAGTCAACGGTCTCCTGCATTCCGCTTTCCATATCGCGAATCAACACTGTTCCGTCAATCAGTTCTTTTTGCCCGACAATCACGGCAAACCGTGCGCCTTTTTTATCTGCCAATTCCAATTGCTGACGCAGTCCGTCTTTGGCAAGATTTCCTGAAATAGGAACCCCCGCTTTCCGTAACCGTTCAAATAACTGAAGCGCGCGCTTACGCGCTTGATCTCCGATTTGGGCAAGATATACCGCAGGCGCTGGTTGTGTCGGCGGCTCTATTTTTTGTTCTCGTATCGCTGAAATGACACGATCAATACCAAGCGCAAAACCGCACGCAGGTGTTGACCTGCCGCCCAATTGCTCAACTAAACTATCATATCTGCCACCACCCCCAAATGCGCTCTGACGGCCGTTTTCTTGATCAGCAGAAAAAAATTCAAAAGCCGTTCTGTTATAATAATCAAGCCCCCGAACAATCCGCGGGTTAAGGACATACGGAATATCAACCTCGTCAAGATGCTCAAGAACGCTGACAAAATGCTTTCGCGACTCATCATCCAAAGAATCAACCAACTCCGGTGCATCGGCAATAAGCTGTTGACAGTGCTCGTTTTTACAATCAAGCACCCGTAAAATATTTTTCAAAAACCGTTCTTGGCAATCATCGCATAATTCATTCTTGCGCGACTTTAAATACGCTTGAAGTATCTTTTTGTATTGAATACGTGATTCCGATGATCCCAAACTATTGATATGAACTGTTGTTTCAATGCCCAATTCTTTCAGTATCGTATATGCCAATACAATAACTTCAGCATCTATCACTGATGCTTCACTACCAAGCACTTCTACATTAAATTGATAAAATTGCCGATACCGACCTGATTGAGGACGATCGTAGCGAAACATCGGCCCCATGGTGAATAATTTTAATGGTTGAGGGAGGTTCAGCATCCCATGCTCTATATACGCGCGCACGATCCCGGCTGTCGCCTCTGGTCGCAATGCAATGCGGTCTCCTCCTGCATCAGTGAATTCATACATTTCTTTTTGAACCACATCTGTGACATCTCCGATTGACCTGCGAAACAGCGATACATCTTCAACAATAGGAACATCTATTTCTTGATACCCATACTGTTCCGCAATGGTTCGCGCTGTGTCTTTAAACCAGCGCCAGTAGCGGAAATCATGAGGCAAAATATCGCGCATGCCACGCACTGACTGTAATACGCCTTTCTTGATTGTGCGACGAACAACCTCTGGCTCACTCTTCACAACAGGGTTTTGCGCGGGTTTACTCTTTTTTACCGCATGTACCGCATGCTTTGAATGCAAAATTCGCCCAGTGCCGGGCTTAACGTTTTTTACCGCTTTCACGGTTTTCTTTGAAGTACGCATGGCTTTTCTACTTTTAACGCCACGTTGCGCCTTGATACGGTGCGGCATAGAGAATAATCAAAAGTGTTACCCATGGACATTATCAGAAAAAACCCACAAAAGTCAATGAAAGGGCCCATCACCATGATGCCGTACTAAACGCATTATTGATACACAGGCGAAGTAATCAACCCGGCACGATGAAAAGGCCAACCGCGCAACAGCACCTTTCCAACAATATACCCCCTATCAAGCGAGCCAAAACGCCGTGAATCCAACGATGCCGAACGATTATCGCCCATAACAAAATACGATCCTTCCGGAATGAGAATAGTTGGCTGAATGCATTCCGTTTTCACTGTTTTTGAAAGATATGATTCATCCAGCACAAACCCGTCAGGATGCTCTTTATTTATAATTGTAATAGCATCATTCACACATTGAATTTGCTCGCCAGGCAATCCGATAACGCGTTTGATAAAAAACTGGCTCACATCGCCTGGGTATCGAAAAACCACAATGTCGCCACGGGCTGGTTCTGTAAAACGATATGACAATTCATCAATAATAAGATACTCGCTGGTTTCAAATGTCGGATGCATGGACTGTCCCTGAACGACAAATGGCTTAATAATGTAATAACGGATTCCAACAAATAAAACCACGCAGATTGCGGCCATTTTCACAAGTTCTATAAAAAATCCACCAAAATCATGCCTATCAGGGCCATGGGACTCAGTGTCGCCATCAACGAGTTCTCGCGCTGTTTTTTGTGTCAGCGGACGTTTAATCCTCGGGTCTCCTGATGGTGTGTGTAAAGAAGGAATGGTCATAAAAATTATTACTATAGAAAAAACGTATAACCTATGGACTTGAGAGGACTCGAACCTCTGACCTTACGGATGTGAACCGTACGCTCTAACCAGCTGAGCTACAAGTCCTAAAAGGCGCGGAAACTATAAAAAGCGTACTTTCACAAAATACCACAGATCAAAACGTTTGCCAACTCTTATATGCTTATGTATAATCTAACAATGTGATTGGTATTTGTTACTGATGATTGCAGAGGTATGCATTATTCTCCGAATTTCAACGATGACCGCAAAAAAATCGATCTGCTTGAGAACTATTCAGACACACATTCTCACGGCATACCGTACCCCAAAAAACGAAAATTTTTTTGGGGTACGTCATTCATGTTCTACCCTTTTCTTATTATTGGGCTTCTTTTTGTCATTGGCATTGTTCGCAGTATTGCGCACAGCGAATCAACGTCTCAAACGCTTGCGAATATTCCCATTTTTTCTCACATTAAAAAACTTGTTCTCGCAGATAATAAACCCACTCAACCTGCCGACGATCGCGTCAATATTCTATTACTTGGCATTGGAGGCGAACAGCACGACGGCGGATACCTCACAGATACCATCATCATTGCATCATTAAAAAAATCAACTCATCAAGTCGCGCTGGTGTCTATTCCCCGCGACATGCTTGTCCCTCTCCCCGACAAAACATGGCGAAAAATAAACAGCGTTCATGCGCTTGAATATCTTCAAAATTCCGATGGCGCGCTCGAACGATCAACTAAAACAATATCGCAATTGCTTAATCTCCCTTTGCATTATTCAGCGCGCATTGATTTTAGCGGCTTTGAAAAAGCCATTGACGCGGTCGGCGGCATTGACGTTATGGTTGATCGCAGTTTTACCGATTCAACCTATCCGATTGACGATGGTCGCGGAAATATCACAACCGTTTCGTTTACCGCAGGAAAACATCACATGAACGGAAAAGAAGCGCTTGTGTTTGCCAGATCGCGACATGGAACAAACGGCGAAGGATCTGACTTCGCGCGCGCGGCGCGCCAACAAAAAATCATTATGGCATTTAAAGATGAGCTCTTCAGCTTCAGCACCCTCTTCTCCGGAAAACGCATTTCAAAACTCATCTCAATCACTGAAGACCATTTTGAATCAACGCTCTCGTTGTCAGACAGCGCCGATCTTGCCGGAAAATTCAAAGATGTGCCAAAAGAAAATATTGTCACGCGCGTCATTGACGCAAGTCCGAATGGCTTTTTATTAAATGATGTAACACCTGATGGCGCATTCGTGCTTGTCCCTAAAAATTACGACTTTCATCCTATTCAATCGTACTTAGCCCATATTTTTGATCCCATGGAACGAGAACAGGAATATGCTCGTATCACAGTCCAAAATAGCACTACAATCGAAGGATTAGCAACCATTACAAAACAAGAATTGGAAGCAAATAACTTTACTGTCGCGAGAGTGGAAAATGCGAGTTTACGCGACTTGGATAAAACAATTATTTACGATCTTTCCTCTGGGAAAAATCCCAAAACCATTTCTGATCTTGCAACATTCCTTAACGCTCAACTTTCGCCTGTGATTCCGGAACCCTTGCGTACAATCCAAGATGCGGATATTGTAGTGGTGCTCGGACATGATCGCGCCGGATCTGTGGCAGGTGAACGCGCGCAATAATACCCTCGTTATGAAACATACACTTCCGCATGTTATTCTTGCAGGGCGATCTAATGTCGGAAAATCCACGCTGTTTAATCGGCTGTGCGAAGAGCCCACAGCGGTGATATCGCCCATTGCAGGCACAACGCGAGATCGCAATGAAAGGGAAATAGCGTGGCGCGGCGTCTCGCTTATTCTTGTTGACACTGCCGGCCTCGATATCCCTCAAGAACAGCCCATCAATAAAAAAGTCATTGATCAAACCAATGTGGCGCTGAAACATGCCACGATTATTTTATTTGTGGTAGATGTAAAATCAGGAGTAACGCCGTCTGACAAATCCGCTCTGACTCTTTTGCGCACATACAAAAAACCGATTCTCCTTGTTGCGAATAAAGCAGATAACCAAACCTTAAGAAATGACGCCAATGAATGCTACACGCTTGGGTGTGGCGATCCGCTCCCAGTTTCAGCAACCAATGGATCCGGAAGTGGCGATCTATTAGATAGCATCGTGGAATCGCTTCCGAAAAAAACATTTCATGAAACAATTAATTCAGATATCCTTCTTGCTATTATCGGCCAGCCGAATGTTGGAAAATCATCTATTGTAAATTCCATTCTTGGGGAAGAGCGCGTCATTGTCTCTGACATTCCGCATACAACACGAGACCCTATTGATACTCATCTCGTGTATAAAGGGCAAACCATTACTCTCATTGACACTGCGGGATTGCGCCGACCCGTAAAAATTGAAAAACAAACCATTGAGCACGCATCAACTCACAAAACCATTACTCGCATTAAGCGAGCAACAGTGATCGGTCTTGTGATTGACGTTGCCCAAGAAATCACCCGTCAAGATATGCGACTGGGAAACCTATTGGCGGCAGAGCAAAAAAGTGCCATGATTATTGCAAATAAATGGGACATGATCCCTGATAAAACAACAACCACTATCAATCAGTATGAACAGTATATCTACGCAAAACTTGGAATGCTGAAATACGCTCCGATTATTTTTACCTCTGCAATAGATAACCAACGCACACACTCTCTGCTCAACACCGCGCTCCTCATTCACAATGAACAAAAAAAATCCATTGACGATGAAACACTTCGCGTGTTTTTAGAAGATACCACGCACCGGCTGAAACCAACGCGAGGCAAGGGAACACGATTCCCTATTATTTATTCACTCAAACAAGAAGCCATCAATCCGCCATTTTTTAAAATGATTACCAAACCGCGCACCGACATTCAGCAATCATATGTTTCATTTATTGAACGCCGTCTGCGCGAAGAATTCGGCTTTGTCGGAGTGCCGATAAAACTTGTGATTGAAAAAGGGAAAGATTAATTGTTCAATATCAAATGTCAGTTGTCAAATTTCAAATTCTCGTTGAAAATTCAAAAAAATTGATAACTGAAATTTGACAACTGACAACTGGAATTTATCTATGTTTCTATTAGTCGGACTAGGAAATCCAGGCAAGCAATACGAACGCACCCGCCACAACCTTGGCAGGATACTTGTTGAGCGCTGGGCAGTAGAACAAGGCGGCGGTTTTGAGTTTCATAAAAAATTCAAATGTCAGTTGTCACATGTCAGTTGTCACATGTCACATGTTATCGCCCTGCTCCCGGAAACCTTTATGAACAACTCCGGCGACGCGGTGCAAACAGCAACGCATTTTTACAAAATCCCTTCACAAAATATCTGGATTGTGATGGATGATTTGAATTTGGATTTCGGCGTTATCCGCACCCGACAATCTGGCAGTGACGGCGGACATAACGGTTTAAAATCAATTTTAGAAAAAATGGGCACTGATCAAATCCCCCGCATCCGCATCGGCATCGGCAATAATAGCGTTATTCCGGCAGAGGATTATGTATTGCAACCATTTTCAGATGATGAACAAAGCGCCATCACATCCGATATCTATCCCAAATTTTCATCTCTTCTGACCACAGCCCTCATCTCTCACTTCCCCACCGACACCTTGACATAACACAAAAATCACGCTATACAACCTTTCAACGAAAGGAGCGCCCGATGCGCAATGTTTGTAGCTTTGTGACTGTCTTGAAGAGCACGGTTGAAGCAATCACCAATGCTCTGACAGAGGAATCGCACCCTGCGCCTTACATTTCATCCCACTCCTTATTACTCATCCCTAACTGATGAATAATTTGCATCACAAGCGGTGTTCCTATATCTTTACCATGAGGGTTAGGAATAAAAATTTTATGATTTCCCCGTATCATGAATTGATGTTTCGTGGCAATAAAGGGGCCATCAAAACCGAGCACTTTTAATTTCTCAATCAAAACACGCCTGCTAACGGGCTTTGGCATATGATGCTTTTGTGGCAAATGCCTTAAACCTCGGCAATGTTTGTTTCTGGTATAAACTCACCAAAATATAATCCTCTATCACCTCTGCCAAATTTGATCTAACACCTTCCACAGTATCAGCTTGAGCATATGCTCCTGGCAGGGCATCAACATACGCGCACCAGCTGTCTGTTGCCTTGTCATATTCGTATGACGCTTGTTTAAGCATCTTTTCTATATATTGCGGAACAAAAAGGTTCATATACCTATATCATACAAAAAAACCGTGATCCTGTCCACGAGCAGAGACTGACCACCAAAAGGTAGCTACTCTCAATATGTACTTGCGTGGTGCTAAGGAGGGGTTGCAACACACGTTCCATCTCGTGGACAGAACCACGGATTCTTTCCGCGACTCATTATCTTATTCCAACCCATAGCCCACTGTCAAACAGAGTTATAAACATCCCTGACAAACTCAAAAACAGATCTCCGACAAATTTGACAACTGACATTTGATATTTGATATTCCGCATAGTACACTAATCACCGTATGATTGCATTAGCTGTCGGCCAAGAGCTATCGCCACAAGAACTGGTGCGAGATCTGGTATACGAGGGGTATCAATACAATCTAACCGCAGACCAACCCGGGGTGTACGCGCACCGCGGGGAAATTATTGATGTGTGGATACCGCAAAATCAGCAGGTAACACGCATTCGATTCAACCCTTCTGCAATCGAGCATATTTCCGATATCAACGCCACCACAAGCGCGGTTATAAAAACGCTCTCTGCAGTCAATATCATTTCTCCAGATACCGTTCCTCTTAAAAAAACGACACGGAAAAAACAGCGTGATTTTTCTTTTTTAATTGATCTTCTGCCGGGTGATTATATCGTGCACATTGATCATGGAATTGGGAAATTCGCCGGCCTAAAAAAAATCGTTATCACGGGAAAAGAAAAAGAATTTTTTGTTATTGAATACAAAGAAAACGATAAACTCTATGTTCCGGTTGAATCGGCAGATCGCATTGATAAATACATTGGTGGCGGCAAGCCGACACTTCATCGGCTCTCTGGCGCAACATGGATGCAGATAACCCAAAAAGTGAAAGAAGATGTCGAACGGACGGCAAAGGAACTCATTGCGTTGTACGCGTACCGAACCGTTGCGACAGCTCTGGCGGCACACCATGATATTCCAGAAGAACATGAACTTGCGGACAGCTTTCCGTACGATGAAACGCCGGATCAACAGCAAGCCATTATTGAGGTACTGCATGACTTGGAACAATCAACACCTATGGATCGCCTGGTATGCGGAGACGTGGGGTTTGGTAAAACCGAAGTCGCAATCCGCGCGGCTTTCAAGATAGTGCTTTCCGGTTATCAGGTTGCGATTCTCGCGCCAACCACTATTTTAGCGCAACAGCATTATGACACCTTCAGCGAACGATTAGCGCCATTCAATGTTTCTATTGATGTGTTGAGCCGATTTCGATCCAAAGACCAGCAGAAAAAAACAATTCGTGATTTAAAAGCAGGCACAACAGATATTGTTATCGGTACTCACCGACTTCTTTCAAAAGATATCGCATTCCGGCATTTGGGACTATTGATTATAGATGAAGAACAAAAATTCGGCGTCACGCATAAAGAGCAGATAAAAAAAATCAAAACAAATGTTCATGTGCTCACGCTCTCCGCAACCCCCATTCCGCGCACGCTTCACTTTTCATTAGCAGGCGTACGCGATATGAGTGTTATTTCCACTCCACCGGAGGGGCGACTTCCTATTAAAACTATTATTCAGCCATACAGCGATGAACCGATTATCAACGCAATCCAGCAAGAAAAAAAGAGAGATGGACAAATCTACTATCTGTATAATAAAGTGGAAACCATGCCATCTCGACTCAAGCAGTTACAAGAATTGCTTCCGAATATTTCAATAAAGATGGCGCACGGACAAATGAACGAAGCGCAGCTTTCCGATATTATGCATCAGTTTGACATAGGCGAGATAGATATGCTGGTCTGTTCCACTATTATTGAAAATGGATTAGATCTTCCTAATGTAAACACCCTCATTGTGGAGGATTCAACTAAATTTGGATTGGCGCAGTTGTATCAATTACGAGGGCGCATTGGTCGCGGTCTGCGTCAGGCCTATGCATTCTTTATGTATCATCGGTTAGGCACAAATGACACACGCATAACTACGAATGGCTCACTCATGGCACTCACTGAAAAAGAAAACAAACGATTAGAAGCATTGGAAGAAGCAACCGAACTCGGAAGCGGGTTTCAACTTGCCATGCGCGATATGGAAATCCGCGGGGTTGGAAATATCCTTGGCAAAGCACAGCACGGCTCTATGCGGGCAATCGGACTTTCGCTGTATGGCCGATTGCTTGCGCAGGCGGTAGAAGAAATCAAATCCGGCACCAAGTCGCCGGTTATTTCCGACATCACCATAGATCTTCCTCTTGAATATGGCATCCCGGAAATCATTGAACCGAATGAACAAAAACGCATGGCTCTGTACCAACGCCTCGCGCAAATTGATTCTCTGACAGAACTTGCTCAAGAAAAAATAATGTATACAACAGAAAAAAAAGACGATATATCATTACTTGCCACTTTCTTTGATATTTTAGAAATGAAAATTCTCGGCCGCGCGCTGGATGCGCGATCAATCACCACATCAACGATAAAAGACGCACATGGATTTGATCAGAAAAAAATCATTATCGAATTCCGCACGCACGAATATGCCAAACATATAGACATGCTTCTTGAAACATATCCGCAATGGAAAGTGGGAGAAAAACAAATCAAAATGCACATCACTTCAGATGATTGGTTTACCACTCTCATCCAATCACTGCGTATCCTTTCACCTTCATAAGATATGGAACTCATCTATGTAAACGCTATCAATCTTTTTGGGAAACTCGGGCCGCAAAAAATATCCCACCTTCTTGCACTCATTCCAACATTCGAAGCAATATGGCAAGCGGAACGATTATTACTTTTGCACGCCAAGATGCCAGAAACGCTGGTTGATGAGTTTATTACGTTTCGCAAAACCATTGACCCGAAACAAGAATGGGAACGATTAGAAAAAGAACACATCGCAATGATACTCCCGCACGAAGCATATCCCCCTCTGCTGAAGGAAATCTATTCGCCACCGATCGCGCTGTACATTCGCGGCGTATTACCCGACTTTTCGCTTCCAACGCTTGCCATTGTCGGATCGCGGAAAATATCAGCGTATGGCGCGCAACTCACACCTGATATTTCCGGCTCCTTGTCAGATGCGGGTATTGTGATCATAAGCGGCCTTGCGTTAGGCGTTGACAGCATGGCGCATCACGCCGCAGTGGCAAAATGCAAACCCACAATCGCGGTACTGGGATGCAGTATCAATGACACTGCTCTGTATCCAATATCAAACCGAACCCTTGCCGCGCGCATTCTTGAAACAGGTGGAGCAATTATTTCTGAATATCCATTAGGCACTGCTCCGCTAAAACAGCATTTTCCAGCGCGAAACCGCATTATTTCCGGTATGTCCCTTGGCGTTTTAATTATTGAAGCAAGTAATGAAAGCGGATCACTTCTTACCGCCCGCCACGCGCTTGATCAAAACAGGGAAGTATTTGCAATCCCGGGCAGTATTTATTCTCAAACCAGCGAAGGGACAAATAATCTTATTAAAATGGGAGCTCACTGCGTTACCTGCGCGCATGATATTCTTGATGTTTTGAATATTGCGACATCGCCATTGCTATCGCGCAACTCGCCCATTACTCCTGATTCTTATGAAGAATCGCTTATCTTGCCCCATCTTTCAAAAACCCCGACTCATATTGATGAACTGGCACTGCGATCAACCCTTGATATGCAAACATTTTCAGCAACGCTGACGCTCATGGAAATGAAAGGCATTGCACGAAATTTAGGTGGGATGATGTACGTCCGCGCGCGATAAGCTGATTTGACATATTCAGGTGTTATGCGATATGGTGGGACTTGTTTTATGCACAGCAATATTTGACTATTCTTTCTATTATCCGAAATAATAAACAATATCATTCGTAGATTAGTATTACTTTTTATGAAATTAGTTATCGTGGAATCACCAACAAAAGCAAAAACCATTTCCCGTTTTTTGGGAAAAGGATACACAGTGGAATCATCATTCGGCCATATTCGCGATCTTCCGCAAAAAACCATGGGGCTTGATATTGAACATGATTTCAAACCGCATTACGTTACCCCAAAAGATAAACTCGCATTAGCAAAAAAATTAAAAACGCTCGCCGCAAAAGCAGATGAAATTTATTTTGCAACTGATGAAGATAGAGAAGGAGAAGCCATCGCGTGGCATCTTGTGCAACTATTAAAACCTCCAAAAGAAAAAATCAAACGCATTACATTTCACGAAATCACAAAACACGCCATTGAAACCGCGCTTGAGCACCCTCGAACCATTGATCAGGACTTAGTAGACGCCCAACAAGGACGGCGTATTTTAGATCGGCTTGTCGGATATGAATTATCTCCTTTTTTATGGCGCAAAGTTGCAAAAGGATTATCTGCCGGTCGAGTGCAGTCAGTGGCAGTCAGATTGATTGTTGACCGCGAAAGGGAAATAGAAAAATTCACTCAAGAAGAATACTGGACACTGATGGCGTTGCTCGCACCTCAAACGAAAACGCCACACAGGGACGTCTCTACAGATGTAGAGACGGGGTTAACCCCGTCTCTACAGATTGAAGCGTCTCTCTACGCAAAAGATGGCAAAAAATACGATAAACTCGACATTAAATCTAAAGAAATGATGGACGAAATTGTATGCGATCTTGAAGGCGCATCTTATACCATCGAATCCATTGAGAAAAAAGAAAAAAAACGCAATCCCTATCCCCCATTTACAACTTCCACGCTCCAGCAATCCGCAAACAACCGATTAGGAATGTCTGCAAAGCAAACCATGCGCATTGCTCAACAACTGTATGAAGGTGTTGATATCGGCGAACATGGATCAGTGGGTCTTATCACTTACATGAGAACTGACTCATTTAATCTTGCAGATAAATTTTTAACTGAAGCGCGTGATTATATTGAACAATCTTTCGGTAAAAATTATCTCCCCGAATCACCAAACCGCTATAAAACAAAATCAAAAGGCGCGCAAGAAGCGCACGAAGCCATCCGACCAACCGACCCGACTCTGACGCCTGAATATGTCAAACCCTATCTTGATAGCGGACAGTACCGTTTGTACCGCCTCATTTGGCAACGCGCAGTTGCATCACAAATGACTCCGGCCATCATGGACCAAACAACTATCTCTATCCAAGCAAATCAATACACATTCCACTCAACCGGAAGCATTATCAAATTCCCGGGCTTTATGAAAGTATATTCCATGAAAACAGAAGAAAAACTTCTGCCCCAACTTTCAGAAAAAGAAAAACTTGACCTTCAAGAACTCAACCCGGAACAACATTTTACCGAACCGCCTCCGCGCTATACGGAAGCATCTTTAGTGAAAGCGCTTGAAGAACGTGGCATTGGCCGACCTTCCACCTACGCGCCAACAATCAGTACGATTATTGAACGCAATTATGTTGAAAAAGAAGAGAAAAAACTCAAACCGACTGAAATCGGAACTATTGTGAATGATGTATTAGTTGAACATTTCCCCAAAATCGTTGACTTTGAATTTACAGCAAAAATGGAACAGGACTTAGATGAAATAGCAGATAACCACAAAGAATGGGTGCCGATGATGAAAGAATTTTACGAACCATTTAAAAAGAATTTGACTCTCAAAGACAAAGAACTGAAAAAATCAGATATCACAGAAGAAAAAACAGATGAAATATGTGAAAAATGTAACAAACCCATGGTGATTAAAATCGGCCGCTATGGAAAATTCCTTGCCTGCACCGGCTACCCTGAATGTAAAAATACGCATCCTATTGATAGTAATGGTGATCCTATCCCAGAAAAAGAGCCCATCATGACTGATGAAAAATGCGAAAAATGCGGCAAACCAATGGTGAAAAAAGACGGGCGGTTCGGCCCATTTCTGGCGTGCTCTGATTATCCAACCTGCAAAAGCACAAAAAATATCGAACAATCAACCGGTATTACCTGCCCGGCATGCAAAAAAGGCGAGATTATTGCAAAACGCTCACGCAGAGGCAAACCGTTTTGGGCATGCAACCAATACCCTGACTGCGAAAACGCGTACTGGGGAAAACCAACTGGCGAAACCTGCCCTGTGTGCACATCACTGATCGTTCAATCAACAAAAGACACGACTGCGTGTAGTGACAAAAAATGCAGTTATAAAACGTAGAGACGCCCCGCTGGGGCGTCTCAAAACGATATGTACTGAATCGAGACGTGCCAGCGGCGCGTCTCTACAGTTACGACCGAATCTTTTTCGCGATCTCGGCAAGAACCGCGTCATCTGCTCGCGCGCTGTCATGCGAAGAAATATATCCTTCGTAATAATCAAAATATTTTTCAACATGCGATTTACGCTCTCGCCATGCGTCTGTTTTTGTTCCATGCATTGGGAATAATTTTACATGAAGATGATCCACGCCAAATCCTTCAAAAATCATTCCCGTCCTTCCCACATCGTCTAACTTTTCATCAATGAGTTTGCCAACCTTTTTTGCGACGAGCACTAATCCTGACAATACATCATCTGGCATATCAAATGCATAACTTTGATAATGGTCTTTCGTAATGACAACCGTAAACCCTTCCGTGTTCGGAAAAATACTTAAAAAGGCCAGATATTTTTCATCTTCCCATACTGTGTGGCATGGCGCTGTGCCTGCCACTATGTTGCAAAAAATACAGTCAGTCATAGATAGAATAATACGCCCCCTTTTGTCAACACTATCAAAATTTTTATATTTTGTATATACTCTCCTCAACAGGCGAACAACTGACAACGCACACAGGGGGGGGTACATATTGTCGCGACCAGCGCGATAAGTGTATCCCTCTTTTTTTTTTGACAAAAATATGCTTTAGTAAGAGTACTATGTCTGATGTTTCCATAGAATCGCTGATAGAAATCATCAAACTCAATAAACTCAATATTGACACTCAAAAAGTGAAGCAGGCGTTTGAATTTGCCCAAAAGGCGCATGAAGGTCAAACCCGCAAAACAGGAGAGCCCTATATTACTCATCCGCTTGCCGTTGCCATGACTTTGGCTGACCTGCGACTGGACGAGGCAACCATTGTCGCAGGCCTTTTGCATGACGTTCCTGAAGATACAAAAAAAACGCTCATTGATGTACGCAAAGATTTTGGATCTGATGTCGCAATGTTAGTTGAAGGCATTACAAAATTAGGAAAAGTAAAATATCGCGGCATAGAGCGGTATGTTGAGAATTTACGCAAAATGTTTATTGCCATGGCCGCTGATATCCGCACCATTTTTATTAAATTTGCAGACCGCATCCATAATTTACAAACCATTGAAGCACTGGATGCAAAAAAAGCAGAACGCATTGCAAAAGAAACTCTCACAATTTACGCTCCCATTGCAAACCGGCTCGGTATCAATGTATTAAAAGATGTGCTTGAAGACCTCGCGTTTCAGCATGCCTATCCAAAAGAATATAAAAATGTTACTGCTCTTTTAGATGGAGGCCAAAAACAACGCGACCGATGTTATCTTTCTGTGCATACGGCGGTCTTAGACGCGCTAAACAAAGAAAACATTCAGGTTGTTTCATTTTATGGAAGAACAAAACAGCCATACAGTTTGTACCGCAAACTCCAGCAACACAGCAATGATCCAAATAAAATATTCGATCTCCTTGCCATGCGATTGATAGTGCCGACAATTCAAGATTGTTATGCAGTGCTCGGCATTATCAACGCCCTCTATCGGCCATTGCCCGGCAGAATCAAAGATTATATCGCCCAACCAAAACCGAATGGGTATCAATCATTGCACACCACGGTTTTGTGCGATCGCTCTATTATTGAATTCCAAATACGAACACCTGAAATGCACGAACAAGCAGAATACGGTATCGCCTCTCACTGGCATTATGATGAAGAAGGGGCGCGCATTTCTGATAAAGATATCACGTGGGTACAGGAACTCGCGCGCTGGCAGGAAGAAATCAAAGATGAAAAAAAATATCTTGAATCACTCAAGATTGATGTATTCCAAAATCGTATTTTTGTCTTTACCCCCAAAGGAGATGTCATTGATTTACCCGAGGATTCAACCCCTGTTGATTTTGCCTATCATATCCACTCTGACATCGGCAATAAATGCGCTTCCGCAAAAATCAATGGTCAAATAGCAAAATTAGATGAAAAACTCAAAAGCGGCGATGTGATTGAAATTATTATTGATAAAAACCGCAAAGGGCCGAACACCAACTGGCTTAAATTTGTCAAAACACAACAAGCGCGCGCAAAAATCCGGCAACACGCGCCCAAGCCGGTGTGGGAACAAGTCATTTCCGGCGTCACGGAAAAATTCGGGAAAAAGAAATAAACATAAAAAAGAGGGGTGTGGATAAATAAGGAGATGAATAATTGAGGCGCATGGTGAGATGATCTATACTTACGCTATATGAAACAATTTTTACAATACGTTATTACATTTGGAGTGCCTGTTTTAGTGCTTGCGTTGATGCTTGCACCTTTTTTTATTTTTAGAAAAGCGCGCGGTTGGCTGGGCTCTTGGCCCGGCGCGATTTTGCGGTGGGGAGTGGGGGTTGGGATTTGGTATTTAACAACAGATGTTTTTTTTAATAAATTTTATTACTCTACATTACCTGGAATAGACAGTGCGAATATCGTCCTTATTTTAGGGTTATTTATATTTTTCCTTCTTTGGCCGTTCTTTGGATTTAATCTTGCGCAAGGTAATAAACTAACCAAATCTATTATTTTTCAACTGATAGTAGGTCTGATAAATGTAGCAGTTGGTATTTTTATATTGATTATGGCTATTCCATGGGGATTGGCCGGATTGGGAGGACTGTAACCTCACCCCTACCCTCTCCTTATTAAGGAGAGGGAGACGACGGCACTCGTAATTATGCGCAAAAAAATTATTATCATCAACGTTATTTTATTATTAGGAGGAGGCATCTTGCTTCCGTTCCATTTTTTATCAGCCATAGATCAGCTGACTCCCATTATTATTGTACCTGGTGTCGGCGCTTCGCTTAACTGGCAAACATTCACTGACCATGGGAATAATAGTTGGGATTTTGCACCAAGTGTAAATGACTATAAAACATTAATTCAAACACTTGAAGCACGTGGATATGTTTTAAACCAAAACCTCTTTATTGCGCATTATGATTGGCGGCAAAGTAATCTTTTATCAGCAACACAATATCTTAAACCAGTGATTGATAAAGCAATACTAATCAATCGTACGAATGATGTCTATGTTATTGCTCACAGTATGGGCGGATTAGTAACACGATCATATGTGGAATATAATAATGATACAAGAATTGCAAGCTTTATTATGCTTGGAACACCGAATTATGGATCCGGAGATACGTATACACTATGGGAAAATGGAACATTACCAGTAGGATATACTGGAAAACGCGCATATGCCATCTTATTTTATCTCTGGTATCTTACAGCTTCTCAAAAATTATTTGGCGATAACTTTACTGCCGTACAACAAAATGTCCAATCCGCAAAAGAGTTACTGCCGACATACGATTATCTCAAAAACGCAGAAACAGATGAAATAATTCCTTATGCAACGCATAAACGCAAAGCAAACACCTTAAGCCGCAATTCGTTTTTAGAAAGTCTCAATGATCCATGGAGCATGCAAAAAATGATTGATCGTATTTTTAACACACACATTATCGCAGGCACTGGCGAGCAAACGCTAAAGTATATCCCTGTCGCGCCGGATAATGATACTAACAATGCGCAATGGACTGACGGTGTGCCATTACCTAATCCGCCACTAAAGGATACAGATGAGGGCGACGGGACAGTATTACTCGAAAGCGCGTTGATTAAAAATTTGGATATTCATAAACGGATTGTTTTGGTGCAGTCGTGGTGGAGGAAAGCGTTATCTTTATTCATACCTCACCCCTCCCTCTCCTTCTTAAGGAGAGGGAACGACGACGCCTCCGGACATCACCCCAACCCTCTTCCCAATCCGCCAGCTGGCGGATTGGGACAAGCTCTTGTAAAGGAGAGAGGGATTGACGTTGCCTACGCGCAAGAAGATGATGAAGGATATACGCATGAAGAATACATCCAAAATTGCATTAATCGCGGAAAAACGCGGGAAGAATGCGAGCAACAACTTGAAAACTATTTTTTATCCAGCAGTTATCCAATTAAACTGCACACCATTGCCTCAACCCATGGCGATTTGCCAACAACCGCGATCCCTAAAATCTTTGAAATACTTGGACTTGGCGCAGTGCCTGAAATACCGGCCCAACCATCCCCTATCCAACGACTGCTCCAAGTATGGATTGGATCTCCTGTTGCAGTAGACATCACAGCCCCTGATGGAACCCCAATGAATGAAATAGAAAATATCGAAATCGCGACATCAGGTGGGGATGATCCGATTCAAATCATTTCCATCCCAGAACCGGAACAAGGGGAATATACTGTCACGCTTACTGGCACCGGAACAGGAGAATACCATCTTGCCGCCTCACTCATAAGCGATACTGAACAAACATTAACAACAAAAAATGGCACGACTGCGCCATCATTGCAAACAACATATACAGTAACAATCCCTGAACAACCAGCAGAACCCACACAAAATCAAAACCTCTTTGAGCAAGAACCAACCACGGACTACACCCTTTCACTCTCGCAAGGATGGAATCTTATTTCTATCCCCTCTTTTATTTCCGACTCGTCTCCGGAATCATTCTTTGAAGAGAATATACAATCCATTGATTCTATTTGGTCGTATGACGCTTTGCAAGAAAATCCATGGCACACATATTATCCGAACCGGCCGGAGCTCAACTCACTTACAACTCTCTCCCCCGGGTACGGCTATTGGATCAAATGGACATTGCAAGAGCCACTTACACTCACAAAACAAATAGCTCCGCTTGAGCAAGGGCCAATGACTCCGCCTTCACGCACACTCACAAATGGATGGAATTTAATCGGGCCATATCATCTCTTTAATACGCGATCAGGTGCTTTTGAAACAGCGTTTCAAACACTCACGCTGAATAATACCCCTTTATGGAAGTCCATACTTGGATATAATAATGACAGAAAAATATTTCAACGATTTTCGGATGATGATTTTGACGATGCAGGCAATGGCTACTGGCTGTTTGTGCAAAATAAAAAAGGATCCTCTGTGTTTGCTCCGTAATGAGGGAGATGTAGAGACGGGGTTAACCCCGTCTCTACGATTATTAAAAAGACACCCCGCTGGGGCGTCTCTACACTACTCAAGATATGAGCCAAGCACGTGTATTATTTTCCTACCAATTTCGCGACAATCGCCCCTAAATCCTCCTCACTATAAAACTCAATATCCACAGAGCCGCGCTCACCGCGCTTATGAATATGCACGCGCGTGCCAAGCGCTTCTTCAAGAGCGCTCTCCTGCGCGACGGTATCCGAACTTTTCCGCAAGGACCTATCATGAGTGCGTACTTTTATTTTTTGCACTTCCGCAAGCGCACGCGTGCCGGTCATCTCTCCTTTTTTCATCTTTTCCCATAATGCATTTCTCTCCTCGTCTGTTTTTAAACTCAACAAATTCCGCGCCTGATACTCATTGATTTCACCGACTGCGAGCGAATGCTGAATAGCATCAGGCAGTGTTAATAACCTCAGCGTGTTTGCAATAACCGGACGACTTTTGCCCATTCGTTTTGCTATTTCTTCTTGCGTCAATCCAAACTCATCAGACAATCGGGCGTATGCTTCTGCAAGTTCAATAAAATTCAAATCAGCACGTTGAATATTTTCAATCATCGCAAGTTCGAGTTTTTCCATTTCATCGGTTTCCCGAATCACCGCGGGAATTGTTTTCAATCCGATTCGTTTTGCGGCCTGCAAACGCCTCTGTCCGGCAACCAAAATATATCCGCCAACAGGATCAATGCTTACAACCAAGGGCTGTAAAATACCATGCTGTTTAATTGATTCAGCAAGATCATTCAGCGCCACGGAATTCATATCTTTGCGCGGCTGATATGGATTTTCTTTAATATCGCCAACGTCAATATGTAAAATCCTGTCTGATCGCACGTCATCATCGCTCTGACGTGGAGAAATATCATCGGTATCCCCTCTGTGATGCGCAGAAGATTGCGCCATTGGAATCAACGACGACAATCCTCGGCCTAATATTTGTTTTTTTGACATACTGTTAAAAAATTCGAGCCCACCAGCTGGCGGAAAAATTCGAAACTATTTTTAATGTTATATTTTGAATGTCCTACTTTGTGCTTTTTCCTATGCCCTCAAGGTATCTAAAATCTCGCGCGTTAATTTTTCATACGCTTTAGCTCCTCGTGATTTGTCGTCATAATTGATAATCGGCAATCCATGAGAAGGCGCTTCAGCAAGACGGACATTGCGAGGGATAACGGACCGAAAAATCTTTTTAGGAAAATACTGATACAATTCTTTTAACACTGCCTCGGAGAGCCCGACTCTCTTGTCATACATTGTAATCACCGCACCTAAAATATTCAACTCCGCGTGTAAATTTTGTTGCACAAGATTGATCGTATTTAATAACTGCCCCAATCCTTCAAGCGCATAATATTCCGCCTGAACAGGAATCAACACATGCGTCGCTCCAACCAAACCATTGATGGTCAAAAGCCCTAAACTCGGCGGGCAATCTATCACAATAAAATCGTAATCATGAGAAAAGGATTTCAGCGCGTCGTGCAAACGATATTCACGACGCGGAAGATTAACAAGTTCCACTGTTGCACCGGCTAATTGAATCGTTGCCGGAGCCATATGCAGTCGCTCATCTGCTTTGCCTAAAATAACATGAGGAAACGGATGTACCCCGACCATTGCCTCATACACGCCCTTATCAAGCTCGCTATGCCGAATCCCCATGCCACTGGTTGCGTTTGCCTGGGGATCAAGGTCAACCAAAAGAACTTTTTTTCCAAAGTATGCTAAAAACGTCGCAACATTGACCGCAGTCGTTGTTTTGCCAACACCTCCTTTTTGATTTACAACAGCAATACTATGAGCCATATTTACCTGTATCATATCATACGGTTTCTCTTTAGGAAATGGCAATCAGTAGACAATCTGCAAAAATTCTATTAAAGTATGGATGGTAAGTATAGGCATCACTCTCCAGAATTGAACTTAGAACGCAGGGGAAATTGTGTCTGGCGTAGTTTTGGAACGAGGGGGATTTGAGCCGTATCCAATGATACGGCGAAAATTTCCTGACGTGAAAAACAAGCCAGGCGCAATCTTAACAAGTTATGGAGTGCTATTTTGGGGAGTGATGCCTATGTATGCCGCCGTGGTGGAATTGGTAGACACGCAGGTCTCAAAAACCTGTGAGGGCAACTTCATGTCGGTTCGACTCCGACCGGCGGCAATTTTTCTACCAGGGTAGCTCAGTTGGTTAGAGCGAGGGAATCATAACCCCTAGGTCGTGAGTTCGATCCTCACCCCTGGTACTCATTACACACTATGGTTGCTTGCATTAAAATATCATGAATGATATAGTCCCGTACAAAGTATTCGCCATAAAATGCTTTAGTATTTTATGGCGAGAGGAGGGGCAAGCGTAGGCTGAAGTGTGGCACTTTAGTGACACACGTAAGCCAAAGCTTTGACCCGACGACGACGCGGGGTAGAGAAATGGCATCTCGCCTGGCTCATAACCAGGAGACTGCGGGTTCGAATCCCGCCTCCGCCAATCAAAAAACCGCCTCTCTCCATGTGCGGTTTTTTGATATTCAAAAATAATTTATCTGCGATACCCTGACCGATATTCAGAACGATGGGTGTTAAACACAAGCGTAAACAATGAAAGAAGTATGCTAAACACCAATGCCCAACCGAAATTGGCAACTTCAAACCCCGTAACAACCGCACTTGCCAACAAAATCAACATCGCATTGATAACAAAGGTTAACAGCCCGAGCGTTAAAATATTAATCGGCAACGTAAAAATAATAAGAATAGGTTTAAGCACCGCATTGATAATACCAATCACAATCGCCGCAACAAACGCAGCCCAAAATCCTGCTACATCAACTCCAGGCAAAAGGTACGCTCCTGCCATAACCGCGACAGTATTCAAAAAAAGATTGATAATAATATGCATAGTTCTTATAGTATACCACACTATACAATTTCACACCACCCAAGATAATCTTCTTTTTCGCCATACTGAATGGCTGTCATATCATAATAAAACATCTCCGTCATCGGCCCTATCTTATTATTGTTGATATTCATCTCATTTCCATCATGGTGAATGAGCCCGATTGGAGCAATAACTGCCGCTGTTCCTGTCCCAAATGCCTCTTGTAACTTCCCTATGTGACCCGCGTCAAACACCTCCTGTATGGTAATCGCTCGTTCCTCAACTATCATTCCCTTCTCTCGCGCAAGAGCAAGAACACTATCGCGAGTAATACCCGGTAAAATACTCCCTGATAACGCAGGAGTGATCAGTACACTGTTAATAACAAAAAAAACATTCATCACGCCTGCTTCTTCAATAGTTGCATTATCATGGGCATTGAGCCACAAAATCTGGGAAAACCCTTGCTCATGCGCTTCTTTAAATGGAAGCATACTTGCGGCATAATTGCCTGCTGTTTTCACGTCACCAACGCCTCCGCGTACCGCCCGCACATACTCGCCTGATGTCATAAGCTTTACCGGCTTCATCCCTTCTGGATAATAATAGCCCATAGGAGATGTTAAAATCGCAAAACGGTACGAAAGCGATGGCTTCAATCCAAGAGAATAATCAATAGCAAACACAACCGGCCGAATATACAACGACTTACCGCGTTCCTTCGGTATCCATGTTCTATCCAATTCCATGAGTGTGCGAATTGCTGAAATAAAATGATCATAGTCAAACTGCGGAATGCACATGCGTTCGCATGAACGCATCAGACGTTTGTAATGATCACGTGGCCGGAATACGCGCACCTTACCGTCAGCGCCCCAAAATGCTTTCATTCCCTCAAACACCGATTGACCATAGTGAAGCGCGCTTAACGATAACGCCATGCCCACTTCACCATACGGAAGAATATGCGAATCGCCCCATACTCCGTCGCGAAAATCCATTGCGAACATGTGATCAGACATCTCTTTCCCAAAAACAAGGTTGTCAAAATCAACATTCTCTCTTCGACTCTGTTGTGCTTTTTGTATGGTCATAAATATTTTTCCCACAGTTCTTCAAATATCCATTTTTGCGTGATAGCAAAATCACTTGAATGAACGATAAATCCTATAATATCATGCTTAAAACTTACCATTGCCACGCGATCGCCATACATATATACTTCGCTTGAAAAAGGATTTTCTTGGTGTGGTATCACCCGCGTTTCGCGGAAACATTTTTTATCTTCTTTCATCAATGCGTATGCCTCGGGCGTATCAGACGCGAGAACACGAATTTTAATTTTTTTTAGTATCCGCTCTCGAATAAAGCGCCTATGCTCAAGAGGAGAAAATACCCTACGCTCTTCTTTTTGATTCGAAAGCAACAGAACTTCGTTGCGCGCATGTTCCAAAACATCATCTGTAATCTCTTTCAATCCATGTTTGCCTGAAAAAAACCGCAATACCGGTTTTGCGTCATGTTCAGAATATTCAGCCAACAATGCAGGCAAAATGGAATCAATCTCATCAAATCGTTTTCGCAATGTTCTCATCTTTGAACGCAAATGCGAAGCAATCGCTTGAGGCGGACGAGCCCACACCTTTTTAATCGGTTGAGCAACATCTTCCTCTATCAATCCGTGATCCTTCAGCCGCCCAAAAGCAAGGTACGCAGATGAACGATCCATCCTTAACAGTTGAGCAATATCCCCAATACTCGACTTTCCCACACGATAACTGGTAAGATAGCATTGGATTTCATTCTTGCTTAATCCCAATTCAGCAAGCGCGCTTTTTAAACTATCAAGTGTATCCATAACTATAGCGTATTCCCCTCCTTTTGAATAATTATATTCATCAATACAAAAGCATAGTATTATAATATACCTTATATTAGATAAAAAACAACACTCAAAAGTGTTGAGGATAATTCTACATTTTTATACATTATCCACACCTATGTACGTTACGATCCATTCGGTAATAGGGGCAGGTATTGGAAAATTCATTCCCAACCCATTCATTGCGTTCACGATAGCGGTTTTACTGCATTTTTTATGCGATGCCATTCCGCACGGTGATTCAAAAAACGGACTTGCGGATAATGAAAAAAAGAAACACATGATGATTGCGTTTACTATTGATTCGCTTGCATGGATCGCAGTGATAGGAATTATTTTTCTCTTTGCGCCAATGACGCATCCGATCAGTATGGCATCAGGCGCTTTGGGAGGACTGTTCCCTGATCTCTTGCGCGTCCCGTATCTTCTTTTTCAATGGAAATTTTTTAAAAAATACTGCGTTTTCCATGATGCCATTCACAGGGTAGTACGTTACAATATTCCGATGCTTGCGGGAATCGTTGAGCAATCAATCGTTTTGGCCATCTTTTTTGCAATCATCTTCACATAACCCAAGCCATTACAGCTCTTTCAAAAACCGCAACAACGTCCTAACGCCAAAACCGGTTGCGCCTTTTTCAGTATATTCTCTTTGTTCGATAGCCCAGGCAGGACCTGCAATATCAATATGCGCCCATGGTGTCTCGCCGATAAAATTCTTAATAAACAGCGCGCCGGTAATCGCTCCGCCTCCCACAGCTCGTATCGCGGAAATATTCCGGAAATCAGCAATATCGCTTTTCATCAACTTTTCATAACTTTGTTCAAGTGGCAATTGCCACATTTTTTCACCGGCATCATCTGCCGCTGTTTTTATTTTACCCAAAAGAGATTGATCAGTACCAAATAATCCTGCGATATCCGGTCCCAAGGCAACGATGCAAGCGCCGGTCAAAGTAGCAAGATCAATAATCATATCTGCCTTGTGATCAACTGCGTACGCGCACGCATCGGCAAGCACGAGCCGGCCTTCAGCATCAGTATTCAAAACCTCGACTGTCTTTTTATTGTACGCGGTCAAAACATCACCCGGTTTGATAGCAGTTCCTGATGGCATATTCTCACATGCGGCAATAATGCCATGCACTTCAATTTTAGGAGAAAGCGTCGCAATCTGCGAAAAAACGCCTAACACAGCCGCTCCGCCAGCCATATCCATTTTCATATTTTCCATGGAATCAGCCGGCTTGATTGAAATGCCTCCGCTGTCAAATGTGATGCCTTTGCCTACCAAAAATACCTTTTTCTTTGATGGCATTTTCGGAGTATAACTCAAGTGAATAAGATACGGCGGCTCATCTGATCCGCGCGCAACTCCAAGAATGCACCCAAATCCCTTTTTCTTCAGTTCTTTCTCATCCAACACAGAGCACGAGATCTGTTTATGCCTCAAAGATATTTCTTGAGCATGACTCACCAATACCTCAGGGGTAATATGAGACGATGGCTCGTTCACCAAATCAGAGGCCTGCATTGCGCCTTGAACATACATTTCACCAAGCTCGACGGCGCGTTCTAATCCTAAGACCTCACGCTTGTTTTCGTGACATAACACAGCGCGCTGTAAAGAGACGACGTTATTCTCGTTTTCTGATTTATATTTTTTAAATGAATACTGAGAAAGCAGTATTCCTTCAACAATATCAGGCACGACATCTTTTGCTGTTTCATTGTTTGGAAGATACGCCGCCACACGGAAAGCCAGAGTCCCAACCCCTGCTTTTGACGCCGCTCGCGTGGCAAGCCCTGCCGCTTTTCTCAATGTCTCATCAGTGATATCTTTTTGAGGACCAATGCCAACAAGGATAATCCTGCGGCCGGGTTTGCTCATCCATAATGGAAATGAAAAAAGTTCACCTAATTTGCCTTGAAATTTTTCATGCTTTATTTCTGACACAAGCGTCGCTAATTCATCTTTATGTAAAAAAGAAAGTGATTTGCTAATTTCCTTTTCATCTTGAGGCACAAATACAGCATAGCCGTCTGTGTGTAATTGATTATTCCATGTTGGATTAATGGTTATCTTTGTCATATAATGCGAAATCTTTAGTCCCAGATAATACTCTATTATTCCACATTCTCATTCTCGTAATTCTCTGTCAAATACTCCACCGCCTTTTCATCATCATCCGCGATCACTGTATCTGTATTCGGATCAACCAACACAGGAACATATCGCTGTCCTGATACTTTTTCAAGTTCATCACGCTCTTCAAGATTACGAGGAACGTTATGAATAATATACGTCATCCCCAAATCAGTGAGCGCTGTTCGCACTTTCTTGCAATATGGGCATTCCTCAAACTGATACAATTCAAGCATTTTTTTTGACTGTTCCATAGTACTTTATTTTAATACGGGCTAAAAACATCTGCTATCATAACGAAAAAATCCCTTTATTGCAAGGGGGGTCGGTGTAGAGACGCGGCGGTGCCACGTCTTATAGATACAAGAGACGCCCCAACGGGGCGCGTCTCTACACTCTAATATAATGTTTTTTTATTCAAAAAGATGACTCTAAAAAATTTATGTCGCCGAAAAAAATACTTATCACATGACACTGCCTTCGATCCGCTTGCAAATAGCAAAACAACTCCTATCACAATCATCAAGAGATTCAGTGTCCATCCGGCCGCGCTCATCCAGCCGGAGAGAATAAAAAACATGGCATTCAATTTTATACTGCCGATCGCCGCGATATTCACCAAAAAACCAAGAATCAACAAAACACCAATAGTAACCTCTGCCCATTGCAAGAGTGTGCCTGCGGTGTGTGCGTTGGGAAGAATATAGTTGTGAAACAATGATGAAAACCACACAGGGACATCTCCTGAAAGCATCTTATTGAGCGTCTGTTCGATGCCATTAACAAAATCAGGACTTTTCACTTTTTCATACCCGGCATGCAACCACACCGCACCCATCATAATGCGGATCACTGAAAGCCAAAATGAACTGTATTTATCCGGCGCATTTCCTACTGATATGGACATAGTCATTAAACCACAAAAAACAAGAAACAAATAACACAAAACTTAAAAATTGTTTACTGTTTTTTGTTTATTGTCGCTCGGTTATACTGCTACCACTTCTATTACTTCTGGTACAATTTCTTTGAGTTGTTTTTCAATGCCGAATTTTAAAGTGAGATTCGAAATCGGGCAGTGTTCGCACGCACCCTGCAACGCCACAGTTACAACTCCATTTGTATAACTCACAAACGACACATCCCCGCCATCTTGCTGAATCAATGGGCGAATTCCTTGAATCACTTTTTCAATTTTTTCTAATTCTGACATAGATATAGTATACACATTTTCACATTATTACACCACGACTCAACGCTTCTCTTAAAGCGTCACGAACCAAAAGTGCACACTTGAGGCGCACTGGGGTAAGGGAAATGCCTAATAAATCTGTTACTGTTTCCGACGTCATTTGCTCTACTTCTTGGATTTCCTTCTCTTTTGCCCATTCAGTCAATAGAGAAGCGCTGGCAATGCATATCGCGCATCCATGGCCATCAAACCCAATAGCGACAATATTTGACAATTGACAATTGACAATTGACATTTGGACCCACACTTCAACCTCATCCCCACACAACGGATTAGAAACCTTACCAGAATAATGCGTAAAATCATCCAACCTCCCTCGGTTTCGCGGGTTTTTGTAATGATCTAAAATCTGCTCACGGTACATTGACATAAAATCATATTTATGGTAAGAGGTACCTTACCTCAACATAGAAAGGCGCAACATGTTGTCACGAAAGATCCGGCGCACGCCTCATAGCCCAGTGCCACAAATAACAGTGAGTTACAATATAGTACCACAGGCGAACCTCCGCTCTGCGGACCTCCGCGAGGCGGACCTCCGCTCTGCGAACCTCAGCTGGGCGTTCCTCAACTGGGCGGACCTCCGCTCTGCGGACCTCCGCAAGGCGAACCTCCGCTCTGCGGACCTCCGCGAGGCGGACCTCCGCAAGGCGAACCTCCGCGGGGCGTTCCTCAACTGGGCGGACCTCCGCTCTGCGGACCTCCGCGAGGCGTTCCTCAGCGGAGCGAAATACAATGCACAAACCATGTTCCCCGAAGGATTTGATCCGAAAACCGCAGGAATGATCAAACAGGAATGATCAAATCCGAGAACTAACTCCCCCCTGCCGACGCGAAGCTGTATCTACAGTTCCGCGTTTTTTTTATTACAACCGCTTCTGTACACTTTTTATACCAACCACCAACCTCTCAACATCCTCTTCGGTATTATATACCCATACGCTTGCCCGACACGATGCGACAAGTCCTAAGTATTCATGCAAAGGCATAGCGCAGTGATGACCAGCGCGGATGGCAATATTTTGTTCATCCAATAATTGGGCTACATCATGAGCGTGGATGTTAGGGAAGTTAAACGAAATCAAACCAGAGCGTTTTTCAATCTCGCGAGGACCAAGAATCCAGTTTTCAGTTTTCATCTGCCAGCTGGCGGATCGGTTTTCAAATTTGACATTTGATAACTGACAACTGATATTTGAAAGTATTGCCTCCTCGTGCTTCCGTATATCATTCCAGCCCAAACTCTTTAACCAATTCACTGCCGCGGCAAGCCCAATCGCGCCTGCGATATGTGGAGTGCCTGCTTCAAATTTATGCGGAACATCATTCCAAACCGAATAATCGCGATGCACTTCGCGGATCATATCCCCACCAGTTATAAACGGCTCCATCTCTTGCAGGCGTGATGACTTTGCGTATAACACGCCAATGCCGGTTGGGCCACCTAATTTATGCCCGGAAAACACCAGAAAATCACAATCTAAATCTCCCACATCCACTTTCATGTGAGGAACTGATTGCGAAGCATCAATCAATACTGGCACATGATGTTCATGCGCTTGTTTGATGATTTCTTTTATTGGATTGACCGTGCCAAGCACATTGGAGACATGGGTAAGCGCGAGGAAATTGATTGACTCAAAATAATGGTCAGGAATAATCAATTCTCCATTTGCATCAACTTCCAAGTACCGTAACGTACTACCTTTGACATTTGACAACTGACATTTGACAACCGACTGCCACGGCACAATATTGCTGTGATGCTCGGCAATGGATAACCCAATAACCGCACCGTCACCCCCTCCTTTTAAAGGAAAGGGGAGGGGGTGGTTTCGCAACCACGCGTACGCGACTAAATTGATCGCCTCGGTCGCGTTGCGCGTAAAAATAATCTCGGAAGGATGCGCGCCAATAAAGCTGGCAACATCCTCCCGCGCCTGCTCATACGCCGCGGTGGCGCGATTAGAAAGCGCATAAATCCCCCTATGAACATTCGCGCTGTATTCGGTGTAATACTTGTTCATCGCGTCAATCACGCACTGCGGTTTTAGTGCTGTCGCCGCGCTATCTAAATACACCAAATCTGGATGATGGTTAAATATCGGAAATTCTTTTTTAATACTTTGATCAAACATAAAATTGTCATGACACTTTATTTTAATGACCATTCTTGCCACATCCGCACTGCCCCCCGCAACAACCATCCTGTGCCCCACTACCTCCGCAACACTCGTCATCCTCAATCATCACCACAACCTCATCTCCCTCCACCAAAACCTTATACGTTTTCAATGGATGCGTCGCAGGCAATGCAAGCACTTTGCCGGTTTTGATATCAAACCGCGCGCCATGGCGAGGGCACTCAATAATATGATCGTCAATAATCACGCCCTGCACCAAAGACGCTCCTTTATGCGTGCACTCATCATCAAGGGCAAACCACCCATCTTGAAGATGATACACAGTAATCTTTTTTCCACTAATCTCAAACCTCTTTTTTTTACCAATAGAAATATCACCTATTGGAATATTTAACTGTTTTGACATAGATACTATGATTGAGGTATTAATTTCATCACTTCGAATAAAAATCCTTTGATGATCATTTCTTGCGCTAATGCCTTTTCTATACCACGACTTTGGAGATAAAACAACTGCCTATCATCAATCCTACCAGTCGTTGCGGCATGGCTTGCTTTGACATCATTGGCTTCTATTTCCAACTCCGGCTTGCTTTCTGATTTTGCATGTTTTGATAGCAACAACACCCGATTTTCTAAAAACGCGTTTGATTGCTGGGCTGGTTTATCAATTTTGATCATGCCGTTGAACACTTGTTTACTCGCATCTTTCCCCACGCCTTTGAATAATGTTTTTGATTGCGAGCGCGGACCAAGATGATGAACAGTAAGATTGAATTGATAATGACTATCGTGTTCAGCAAGAACTGCGCCACAGATTTCTGCCCGTGCGTCTGCGTGGAGTTCAACGCGCAGAGTACGGCGCGTCATCGTACCCTCTCCTAATGTAGGAGAGGGTACGATGACACTCGTCGGTACAAAAAAATACCGCACAACTCCAAACGGCTCTACCGTAATCACCGCCTCTCCCGAAACTCCCCCATCATCAACCACCACCAACTCATCGTTGGGATTAACACAAATATTATTCATCATATCAGACCAATGCAATAACTTCATAGTCGTTCATTCAAACACCTCCCCCTACGGTTGGCATCAGCCAACCGATCCCTCCATCTCCAACTCAATCAACCGATTCATCTCCACCGCGTACTCCAAAGGCAATTCTTTTACAATCGGCTCTATAAACCCATTCACCATCATTAAACTTGCTTCTTGCGGCGACAAACCACGGGATTGTAAATAAAACAACTGCTCTGTCCCTATTTTAGAAACCGTTGCTTCATGGCCAATAGAAACATCATCATTGTCAATTTCCATCACCGGATAGGTGTCCGAACGCGACGCCTCATCCAAAATCAATGCATCGCACTGTACATTGGATTTTACGCCATACGCCTCCGGATGAATTTTTAATAACCCGCGATACGAAGTTCTGCCGCCATGATGACTGATGGATTTAGAAACAATATGCGAGGTAGTAAGCGGAGCCACATGCACCACTTTACCGCCCGCGTCTTGATGCTGACCTTCGCCTGCCATTGCCAAAGATAAAATATCAGCGCGCGCGCCTTTGCCCATTAAATACACAGATGGATATTTCATGGTAACTCGGCTCCCAAAATTACCATCCACCCATTCCATAGTCGCATCCTCATACGCGACTGCGCGTTTCGTCACGAGGTTGTACACATTTTTTGACCAATTCTGCACCGTGGTATACCGCACACGCGCGCCACGCAATACAATAATCTCCACCACCGCGCTGTGCAAAGATGCTGATTGATAGATAGGCGCGGTACAACCTTCCACATAATGCACAAAACTGCCTTCATCCGCGATAATCAAGGTCCGTTCAAACTGCCCCATATTCTGCGCGTTGATGCGAAAATACGCTTGCAATGGCGTGTTGACTTGCACTCCTGGAGGAACATACACAAAACTTCCGCCGCTCCACACCGCGCTATTTAAAGCGGCAAACTTGTTATCCCCAGAAGGAATCACGGTGCCAAAATATTGTTTTACCAAATCAGGATGCTCTCGCATCGCGGTTTCAACATCAGAAAACACCACCCCTAAATCAACAAGCTCTTTACGCATATTATGATACACCACTTCACTATCATACTGCGCGCCGACTCCCGCTAAAAAATCCTGCTCCATTTGCGGGATGCCTAAACGATCAAATGTTTTTTTAATATCTTTAGGCAAATCAGACCATTCTTGCGTACTTCGCTCTGTTGGTTTGAGATAATAATACATCTCATCAAAATTGATGCCTGACAAATCCGCGCCCCAATGTGGCATCTTTTTTTTACAAAACACATCATACGCATGCAGGCGATACTCCAGCATCCATTGCGGTTCATTTTTATAACGCGAAATCATTTCCACAATCGCACGAGACAACCCCTTGGGGGTTTTAAAAATATGAGCTTCAGTATCCTTAAATCCGTATTGATAATCCGGTTGTATTTGAATAAATGACATAATGGATATAAAATATCAATTTTCAAATGTCAAATTTGAAAACTGAAAACTGAAATTTGACATTTGGTTACTGACTTTCTCTATACCCCATTGCTTCAACTTGTTCTGCCAACTCCTTTCCTCCACTCTCCATAATCCTCCCCTGTTTCATAATATGCACATGCGTTGGAGTAAGATATTTCAAGATACGATTATAATGAGTAATAATCAACACGGACTTTTCAGGCGACATCCACTCATTGATGGATTGCGCAACCGCTTGCAGTGCATCAATATCCAAACCGGAATCAATCTCATCTATCACCGCAAACTTAGGATCAAGCATTTTTAATTGCAAAATCTCTGCTTTCTTTTTTTCACCGCCTGAAAATCCTTCATTCACATTTCGATCGCTAAACTCTTCGGCAATCCCTAACGGTTGCATCGCAGATGTAATCTCTTTTTGAAATTCAGCAACCGAACCGACTTCGGCGTGCGTGCGCTGATACGCAGTGCGCAAAAAACTGGAAAGCGATACCCCCGGAATCTCGACAGGATACTGAAAAGCTAAAAAGACGCCCTTGCGAGCTCGCTCTTCTGGTGAAAAAGTCACAATACTTTTGCCTTCAAAAAGAATCTCCCCATGAGTAACCTCAAACCCGGGGTTACCTGCAATCACCTGCGCAAGCGTTGATTTTCCGCTCCCATTCGGCCCCATAATCGCATGAATCTCGCCTGCGCGTATCTCCAAAGATAGATTATGAATAATCACTTTTTGTTCCACACAAACATCCAAACCACGAACAAATACCATTGACATACTGCGTATTGTACTAAATAATAACCATACTATGTTACTCTCTCGGGCAGGGAGAGTGCTTTCTCACACAAAGGACCACAACGGGCCTATGCGAGAAAGCGTTTTTTTATTTATGATGTATTCATCCTCATTCATCTGTTATCCATGTTTTCGTTTTATCCCTTCCAAACACTTTTGTACAATCTTGACTGTTTTTTTAATTTCTTTTTCTGTTGTGTATTTTGACAATGAAAATCGAATAAATGTTTGGGCATCGTCTTCATCATATCCCAAGGTCTGAATCACATGCGATGACGTATGCGCCCCAGACGCGCATGCGGAACCAGAAGATACTGCAAGCCCTTCTGCGTCAAAACGCGTTACAAGAACATCATGGTCAATTCCTGGAAACAACATACCTAAAATATGAGGAGCGCTATCATCAGGATTGATCACTTTCACAACTCCTTTGCATTTTTTTTCAAGTTTATGTTTGAGCAATAACCGCAAATCATCAACTCGATCTGTATATTCCGCGCCCTCATCGCTCACCACCATTGCCGCGGCACCAAGCCCGACAATCCCTGAAACATTTTCTGTACCAGGACGCATTCCGTATTCCTGACTTCCTCCATATAATATGGGATGAAACGGAATTCCTTCTTTTAAATACAGTGCGCCAACTCCTTTGGGGCCATGGATTTTATGGCCACTGATAGTTGCGCAATCAACACCCAATGTTTCAACCCTGCAATCCATATACCCAAACGCTTGCACAATATCTGAATGAACTATTGCGGCGGCGTTTTTCTTTTTTACAATCCGCACAATATCACCAATAGGCTGAACGCTCCCGATTTCATTATTCACCATCATAACAGAAACAAGCGTTGTCTCGCGTATTACCTCGGCTGAGAGTTGTTCAAGGTCAATCATGCCAGCTTTATCAACAGGTATCACTGATACTGCCCAGCCCTCGCGTTCAAGATATTCAGCTGACTCCAAAATAGAATGATGTTCAATAGCAGAGATAACAATATGCCTGCCTTCTGATTGCCGCGCGCGCGCAATCCCTATAATGGCCATTACATTCGCCTCTGTCGCGCCACTGGTAAAAATAACTTCCCGAGGAGCGCACCCAAACAACAACGCAACACGCGACCGCGCCTTATCAACAGCTGATCGCGCCTCCCTGCCAATACTATGAGAAGAAGACGGATTGCCAACCATACCCTCGCAATAGGGCTTCATGGCAACGGCTACCTGTTCATCAATCATTGTTGTGGCGGCATTGTCTAAATAAATCATAGGTCTTTGGTCACAACTCACTACATCATCTGCTGAAGAGTTACCTTATCAAGCGCATCCCAAACCCTGCGTTCAACATGAGCCCATATATCTTTCTTCGCGCACTTCTTTTGCGAACAATCACACCCTAATCGTTTTGTGCAGTTGCGCAATGACGGCTTTACCCGCTCAACTGTTTTTACAATATCGGCAAGCGAAACAGATTCTGCCTGTTTTTTTAGATAATATCCGCCGCGCGCGCCACGCACAGAGGAGACAATTTTTTTCTTTTTCAAATCCTGAGCGATTTTTTCGCAATACTCAAACGGCAACCCGCTTTCAGCCGCAACAACCCTCAAAGAAACAGGATGGTCTTCTTTGGCAAGAGCAACAAGAAGCACAACAGCATAATGGGCTTTAGTCGAAAAAAACATATCGGAGTACTTTAGTGTGAATTATAATGAGTATACGTCCCTCGCCGTGCGTTGTCAAAAAAAAGCCCTCTCAAGAGAGAGGGCTTTTGACAACATACGCCAGAGCGATACTATGCTGCCATATCGCCGCCGACTTCTTCATCCGTATCATCATCCATGGTACAGGTACATGGATCGCTCCCGCAATTGGGACACATGTCTTCGTTCTCCATATCATGCGTGCGCCTGATGATGCTTTAAAATAAAGCACAATCAACGCATTATGAATAAAATACTACAATAATTCTCCGGACAGAAACGCAATAATATCCCGCATTTCATGTTCGCCTTTGACAAAATACCCTTGCGCTCCAAGAGAGCGCGCTTCCTCATGGGTCACCAAGCCAGAAGTGCCTGAAAAGAAAACAACCGGAATCGTGCGCGATTTCTCCCATTCCCTTAATTCAGCCAAAACGGTAAACCCATGTTTATCAGGTAAAATGACATCTAACAGAATACAATCAATCGCAATTTCTTTCAAGGTCTCCCGAAGATGAGACCATGAATACGCCTCATGCGCAACAAAACCCGCGCGCTCAAGTTCACAAGCAACATACGAAGCAAACAACTCATCATCGTCAACAATTAAAATAACTTTTTTACTCTCCTCCATACTTAGGGGGCTAACAAAGCTCGTATATATTCTACCACACGTTTTGACCTCTTTAGAAACAATACCACAACGCACACAATAACCACACTAATACTCACAAAAAGAGGAAGCCGTATCCCGATGACCAAAGGCACTGCATCAATGCGTAACAGCTCCATCACGGCCCGAATCATTCCAGTAACTAAAAAATAATACACAATCACATCACTCGCAGGCATGGCATCTTTCAAACGCACAACTCTTTTCAATAACACATATCCTAATATCAACAATAAAAGCGATTCATAAAAAAAAACAGGATGATAATAGGCACTATGTTCAAACCCTTGCATGCGATGCGCGGAATCAATAAAAATCGCCCACGGAAGCTGGCTCGGCTGGCCGTATAATTCTTGATTGAAATAATTTCCCCACCTTCCGATTGCCTGACCTATCGCGAGCCATGGAACAAGCGAAGCAAAAACGAATGATACGGCAAGGTTGTTTTTTTTACACACAATCACCCCAGCGATCAATCCTCCGATCAAGGCGCCATGGATAGCCAATCCTCCATGCCATATCGCAACGATTTCAAATAGTCGCGTACTATACCATGAATACTCATTCACCACATGATACAGCCGCGCGCCAATCATACCTCCAATCACTATCCAAAAACACAATGAATCAAAACGCAATACATTCTTGCCTAACTTCATCATCGTCTTTTTCCAACCAAAATAGACAACACAAAACGCAACGGCAATAAAAAAACCATACCAATAGATATGGAAAAATCCTATTGAAAATAAAAGCGGTGATGGAGCAAAGGCATGCCAAAAAGCCAGCATAGTTACGCTTTGTCAGCTGAACCCAATAAACGTATTTTTCTCATAACCTCGTGCTTCATAACATCTCGAGCAACGCCGATATACCCTCGCATATCAATTTCTTCAGGATGCAGAGCAAGCGCTTTGCGAATAGCAGACGTTGCGGCAAGACGCAAATCAGTATCTGTATTCACCTTACAAATCCCCAATAAAACAGCTCGCTTGATTGCTTGATCAGAGACACCTTGAGCATGCGGAACCGCGCCGCCATACTGTTCAATCGTGCGAATGATGGCGGATCGCACCGATGATGCTCCATGCAATACCAAAGGGACGGCAACAACTGCGCGAATACGCTTCAAAAGGGCGTAATCCAAACAAACTTTTGTGCGAGATTTTACCGGACCGTGCGCAGTGCCAATAGAAACAGCCAATGCCGCGCATCCTGTTTTTTGTACAAACTCACGCGCTGATTCAGGATCTGTGTACAATAATTCTCTTCTCTTGACTGTAACCAAATCCTCTTTCCCTGGAATTCTGCCTAACTCCGCTTCCACTGAACTACCATACTGCCGCGCCCATTGAACAACCTGCCGAGTGCGATGCACATTATCTTCAAATGAAAGGTGGGAACCATCATACATCACAGAGGTATACCCGGATCGAAGCGCGTGCCGAATAATATCAAGGTTTTTCCCATGGTCAAGATGCAAAACAACAGGAATGGAAGATTTTGCCGCAATACGAATAATCGCACTTAAATAATCCATGCCAGCATATTCAATCGCGCCTTCACTGGTTTGCATAATCACTGGAGCAGACACTTCACATGCCGCCTGAATAATGGCCTGCGCCGTTTCAAGATTATTCACATTAAAAGCGCCCACAGCATACCCATGGGCTTGCGCTTTTTTTAAGACTGAGGCAAGCGTTACCAGCATAAATAGTCAACCATTCGCCATGTTACTCACTTTTAGCTCCTTTTTTCTTTTTCTGAATAATTTCACTATTCCGTATCCCCTTATACACAGGGATCATTGCAGCGCCAAATACAATGGCATACACATATTCCTCCAGAGGGATAGTAAACACATACCCCAAACTCGTTCCTTGCGTCAATTGTAAATGCGTGCTTACAAATTCAGGAAACAGCCAATCAACAAACAACAGTGTCATCAAGTACAGAGCTCCAAACAGCGAAGCGCCGTACAGCACTTCTCTTAAAATTTTTCGTTCGTTCCATACCACATACCAGAGAATAACAAGCCCCATAATAAGCGCGCCACGCACAACAGACAGTTGCGTAAAATAACTAATACTACTTGCGACAATCCCAGAAATTAACAGCAATACATAAATCACAATAGCATTTGTTTTTTGCTGACGCGAAAGAAGTTCTGGTTTTTTAAACCTTAATTTAAAGACCTCTTCAAATAATACCGCAATAATACCGCCTAAAAAGAAAATCCACAAAAATCCTCCAATGTCAGTAAATGTTTCAAATTGTTCCCGCACGCTTGCATGCCAATACCCCGGCACAAAATACGGCTGTGTGAGGCCGAATGGCAATAAAATCAAACTCATAAACAGCATGCGCTTTATAAAATTTCTCCGCGGCATATACGCGATTAACCACAGCACTGCCAAAATCAATGTCCAAAGCGTGTATGAATCAAAAATACCAGCGAATGAAATACTCATAGATAGAATCCATCATCTTCCCATGGGATTTACATCGAAAGAGAATGAGGATAAATTGTTTTATATTTTTTCATCCATTGAAAAAGGACGCGCTGTGTCAACAGTCCATTGTGAGGTCCAATCTGCGACACTACTGATCCTGAATTAAGGATACCCCACTTCAGCGCGTCACGCCAGTGATTCCCCAAAACTAAAGAAGATACAAATCCGCTTGCAAAACTATCCCCAGCGCCAGTGCTATCAACCGCCTTAAACGGAAGAGCGTCAATCTGATATGCGTGCTCTCCATCATATCCGCACGCGCCTTCCCGTGAATTGGTCATCACAATAATTCCGCACCCAAGCGCGTGAAATTTTTTCAGCAACCCCACATCTGATGAAAGAGAGGTTGACAGCAATGTCTGCGCTTCATGCTTATTTACGATAACAACATCAGCGGCGCGAAGAGCCCACTGCCACGCGGATAATCCGTCTTCCATTTGATGACTTCCGGGATTTATCGCAATACGATACCCGTATTTCTTTTTTCCTTCAACAACAGACCGCCATATCTTTTCATACCCCGACGCCATTGAGGTAAGATACACCCATTGAGTAGGAAAAAACGGCTTTGCCGTATACTGACGATCCGCATGATACGAAAGAATGGTTCTCTCTCCGCGATACAGCAATATGGTGGAATAATTCGTTTTACTCTTTGCCTGAAGCGTTGTCAGTGACACATCAATCCCTTTTCGATCCAAGTCGTCGCGGATAAAAATACCAAAATCATCATCTCCGAGTACGCCCCAGTACGCGGTTTTCAATCCAAAAGAAACGCACCCGCAAGCGACATTCGCGCCGTTTCCTCCAACCATGCGCAGTGGCTCGGCAATAGGAATCTTTTCTCCGAACGGGAGACAAATATTCGTGTGATTGCCTTTCGATTTTTGCACGCACGCATCATCAAGCATCACATACACATCCTGCGTCGCATCGCCTATGACAATCACATCACAGTGTTTTTTTTGAAATAGCATACTGACTCTATTTTTTTAATACGCGATTCAGAGCGTCCATAATAGCGGAAGAATCCAAATGATATTTTTCAATCAGCGCGTCAGCCGGCCCTGATTCCCCAAACGTGTCATCAATTCCGACCATTTCAATGGGAATGGGATACTCCTGCGCCATGTACTCTGCAATCGCGCTTCCAAGTCCGCCACTCTTTTGATGATCTTCAACTGTAACAAAGGCGCGCGTTTTTCTCGCGACAGTGCGCAATGCCTCGGTATCAAGTGGCTTGATTGTTGCCATATTCATAACTTGAATATGAATGCCATATTCCTTTTCCATGTCCCGCGCGGCGCACAACGCCTGATGCACAAGAGGCCCTGCGCCAATAATCGTCACATCACTTCCTTGTTTTATAATAGATGCCGCGCCTATCTCAAACGAACTTTTTAAAGATGTGATACAAGGAGTTTTCTCTCGTGTTAAACGGATATACACAGGACCCGGATAATGTGCCGCGGCGATTGTTGCTTTATATGCTTCGTGTTCATCGCATGGAACAATCACCGTCATATTGGGAAGCACTCGCATCAGCGCGATATCTTCAAGCGCCTGGTGCGTCGCTCCGTCCGCGCCGACTGTTAATCCGGCATGGCATCCGATAATCTTTACATTCAGTTTACTATAACACACTGAAACGCGCACCTGATCCCATGTGCGGCCCGGAGAAAAAACAGCATATGCTGTTGCGAAAGGCACTTTCCCTTCCATCGCAAGCCCTGCCGCAACGCCGATCATATTTTGTTCAGAAACGCCCATTTCAATAAATCTGTCTGGATATTTTTGAGCAAACCAATGCGTGCGCGTTGATTCAGCGACATCTGCGCACAACACCACAACATCGTGATTCTTTTTCCCCAACTCAACCAATGCTCTGCCAAATCCGTCACGAGTTGATCCTTCTTTTAATTTTTGTGATAACAGTCGCTCTTTATTCATATTCTACTTTCCCTCTCAACTGACGCAACTCCTTAAGGGGGCTGTCGCCAAATGCTCTTTTGAGGAGAAAATCTTAAATTACGCTTCGCGAACTTCGTGCGAGGAAATTTTTACGAAAAATTTTGAGGTAATGTGGATACATTAGCGAAAAATTATTCGGAGAAATTTACCGAAATTTAAGGTTTTATACCAAATATGGCATTCGGCGACAGTCCCTTAAGCGCTTTCTGCGCCTCATCTCTGTTTGGCGCTTTGCCATGCCATTGATACTGGCCTTCCATAAAATCAACGCCTTTCCCCGGAATCGTATGCGCGATAATCGCACACGATGTTTCTAACATCGCCTGCGCAGTATGACATGCGTCAATGATATGATTAAAATTATGGCCATCAATTTCAATCACATGAAATCCAAAACTTTCTAATTTCTCTCGCAACGGCTCAAGTGGCATTACATCTTCTGTAACGCCGTCAATTTGAATATTATTTCTATCAATAATAACCGTCAAATTTGAAAGCCGATATTTTGCAATAAATAAAAACGCCTCCCATGATTGACCTTCGTCAAGTTCGCCATCACTCATTAATACATACACCCTGTATGTCGCATGTCTCATTTTTCCGGCATACGCCACCCCTGCGGCAATGGAAATCCCTTGCCCCAACGGGCCTGCTGTATTTTCAATTCCCGGGGCTGACCGATAATGCGGATGGCCTTGAAGCCGTGAATCAATATCCCGCAGTGTTTTCAGTTCCTCGCGTTTAAAATATCCCGCATGCGCAAGCGTCACATACCATATAGGGCAAATATGGCCATTTGAAAGAATCACCCTATCGCGCTCGCGCCACCACGGTTTTTGCGGATTTTTTTTCAGAATATCAAAATAGAGCGCAGTAAAAATATCAGCCATGCCTAAACTGCCAGCGGCATGTCCGCTTCCAGCGGATGTTAATGTTATGATGCTGTCCGCCCGAATTTCTTGTGCCTTTTTTTCAAGAGTGTGTATTTTTTTTTGAATCACATGGCATTTATTTTTTGTATGATTTCCTCAATAGTATCATGGTCAAATAATCCGCTTCCCATCACCAACTGGTCTGCCCCGCTTTCAATAATCTGTTGAGCATTTTCATATTTCACTCCCCCATCAACCGCAATCGTTATGGTTGCGTACCGCGCCCGAGCCATACGAATACGATCATATGTTTGCTCTAAAAACTCCTGCCCTCCATATCCTGGATGCACACCCATAATCAAACAACCATCCACTTTTTCTCGATATGCATCAATCATCGTCAGCGGTGTTTCCGGATTCAGGGCAAGAAATACCTGCTTGCCCGCATCGCGCACTTTTGCAATACAGGTCTCCATATCTTGCGTCGCTTCAATGTGCAGTGTAACCCGAGCGACAATCGGCGCAAGCCATCTGTCAATGATAATTTCAGGCAATTCTATCATTAAGTGAAGATCTATCTTCGCCTCTGTTGTAATCAAATCTAAAACTCCCGGATCATTCATTATTTCATCAGGAATAAAAACACCGTCTCCAATATCAAGGTGGATACAATCAGCAAGACCGGCAATGCGATCGAGCTTTTCCTGAATATCGCCAACGCTCTGCTCTAATATCGCCGGAATAACCCGATTCATAAAATATACATTAGCGTTCGAATAAAGAAATTTTTTGAATACGGCGAAGATGCCTTTCTTCATCCGATGGTTCAGTGGTTAAAAATGCTTCAACAATACGATTCATTTCTTCATCTTGAGCCCCCGCACCGGCAAGCGCAAGAATATTCGCATGATCATGCGAACGGGCTAACCGAGCGGACTCCTCATCCCATGCCTGCACAGCCCTGATGCCTGTCATTTTATTTGCCGCAATAACCATACCTCCCCCACTCCCACAGAGTAAAATTCCCAACGACTCGGGAGTCCTTACCACCTCTTGCGCTACGTTTTGAGCAATATCAGGATAATCATCATCTGGAATATATTCATATGCACCACAATCATTCAATTCATATCCATGATCAATAAGCAACGCTTTCAGCGCTTCTTTTGCTTTAAATCCGGCATGGTCAGCTCCAATGTAAATCATAGGTGATACGGATAGTATACCATTATTACTGTTTTGTTTGAAAATACAGCCGAGCGACACGGCAGTCATTTTCAATCGCGTCAATCAACAATCTGATTGAATCAAACATTTTAATGGGACGAATATAAGAAACAACTTCAACTTCAACATCCTTACCTACGACATTTTGATCAAAATCAAACACATGCACCTCGCATGTTACTGTATCCGGCTCAAACATCAGCACTGGGCCAAAATGCATAACAGCGCCCCTCCACACATCATCAATGCATATACGACACACATAAATGCCATGCTGAATATTCGGGATATCCTGATACTGAATATTCATCGTCGGAATCCCCAAGTGCTTGCCTCTGCCTGCCCCTCGTACCACTTCACCTTTAATTTTCGCCAATACTTTGTACATACATTATTCTTTTGTGATTTTCACCTGCGTTCCAATATCAGCCCAATTCCACAGCGCCTCGGCCGCGCCCACAGGCAAACGGATACACCCGCCTGAAACACGTTTCCCTAAATGATCAGCCCCTTCTTTTGCGCCATTCGGCCATTCAGGTAATTCATGAAACCCCCATGCCGGAATTTTATATGCCATCCAATAGGGCATATATAATTTCGCAAGACGGGAATACGGTCTACGATATTTATTTTCGATTTTAAACTCACCGATCGGCGTCGGTGTTGAGGGCTTGCCAGTTGAAACCATAACTGAAGCAATTTGAAACCCGTCATCATAATAACGCAAACGCTGATCGGTAATAGAAACCTCCATTAACTGTCCCTGCTTGCCAGTCACTGGTTTGGGAACTGCGGAATCATACACAATCAATTCCGGAAACACCACCCCTTTTAATGAAGTATAGATAAAATCCTGCGCCATATCGCTTGTGATGCCAGCCAACTGATATGCCTGCTGAAGTTCGCCAAATCCATTCAGAATCTTCATACGCTGATCCTTTTCTCCTGTTATCAATACAAGCATCTCTTCTTTTTCATCACCCACAACATCTTCAGTTCCAATTGAAACAATACCTGACTCACTACTGACGAATACGGAAAATGAAGCAACCTCTGTTCCATCTCCTCTGACAAGATGAACCATCCCTTTTTCATCAACGCGATTGGCAATAATAAGCTCTGATGTTCCATCGCCCCCAAGATCAATAGGCGCAACTAGCAACCCTGATACATTCAATAAAGAAAAGTCAACCTTCATGGATATGCGTTTCCCTTTCGCATCAAACACGGCGATTGCAGGCATAAATCCTCTACCTGTGGAAACAATAATCTCCGGTTTTGCGTCGCCTTGTATATTTGCAACAGCAATTGCGTATTCACCGAATTGCTGTTTGTCAAATGCGTAAAACGAACGCACTTCTTTCCCAAAACTATTAAATATTTTCACCTGCGGATGACCATCTGAAGCAGGAATAGTCACTATTTCAGGTTTTGTATCGCCATCAAAATCTGCAACCGCAACCTTTACCCCTCCGCGCATTGTTGTGGGATACGCCTCAAAACTATTCAGCACAGACCCGTCATTCCGTAACAACCATACGCGAGGATCATTCCCTGCATACGCGCCAATAATCAATTCTTTCAGCCCATCTTTTCCTAAATCCACAACAGCAACACTTGCAGGGCGCACACCTTCTAATGACATCGCACGACTTGAAGTAAAGGACTCTCCGTCAAACAACAGCAACTCATTGCGACTTTGCGCAAAAACAACATCAGATAAAGACAATACTCCACCATAGAATAATCCGCCTATGGCGGAAAAAAACAAAATATAAAACGCTGTTGCGCTCAAAAATTTCTTCATGCAATTAGTATATCACAAAAAATCAGCTGGGTGTGGTTCCTACACACCCAGCATCAAAACATCGGAGATGCCAATCGAAGGCAAGAAGTGGTCACCTGCAACAGTAACCGTAAACTGCACCACTCCATGCCGATGCACGTCCTCTAACTCGCGCCACTGTTGCTCATACACCACATCCCATTCTTCTGGCTTTGCGGCTTTAAATCCCTTTCGGTATGCAATCTGACCATCAAAGATTCTCCGCGCCTCTTGAGAATCTTCCGCATACCCTACATGCATACCAAAATGATGGGGATCAGAGTATATCTCTGGAATGGTCGCTTCGCACATTCCTATATACTCTGTGATAATGTACACACCTTGTGGAAGGCAGGAAAAGAGCATAATGGCGCACACGTTCCCTGTCCTGCGATCCCATAGAATCCGAGCGTCAATTAACTCCGGCCACGGATTCCCCCACATCGAAAGCCCCCTTCCCAAAAAGAAAAACCGCACTCAAAAAGTGCGCCTCCCATTCTTGTTAACCTGATTGATACGATTGAAGTGTCATAGCAGGTTATCAAGCTCTTTTAGCACGGCATCTGCATGGCCATCCACCGTTACTGCCAGAAAAAGCTTTTTCACAATGCCGTGAGTATCAATAACACATGTCGTGCGTTCCGCCATGCCGCTTTCTTTTAACACGCCGTATAATTTCGCAATCTCGCCTTTCTCATCCGCAATCAATATAAGATCAAGATGATGGTCGGTACAAAATGTTTTATGAGAGAGTACCCCTTGCGTTGATATGCCGATTACAACAGTATTTCTTTTTTCAAATTCTGCTTTTTTTTGAGAAAAATCAATCGCCTCCCGCGTGCACCCGGGAGTATTGTCTTTAGGATAAAAATACAGCACCACGTTTTTATTCTCAAAATCAGACAATGAAACATGTGTGCCGTCCTGATCTTCTCCACTCCACAATGGTGCTCGTTCCTCTGCTCGAACCATAGGGTGAATAGTAATGTGATATCTGATAACTGACATTTAGAATTTACTTCTGTGGCCAGATTTGCATGCCACTCTCATCTTCCACAATAATCGCGTCAACAGGGCATGACTTTGCCGATTCAAGCAACTCCGCATCACTGGTTTGCGAAACCGTGTCTTTTACAATCGCCTTGCCCTCTGAATCGAGTTCAAAGGCCAAAGGAGCAAGCGCAACGCAAGATGCGGCGCCGATGCATAAATCACGGACTACACGAACTTTGTATGACATAGAAGGTAAAGACAAAAAACTACTACACCCCCCCTTATAAAAAACAGAATACACCCTATTTTTTATATTTACAACTGTCTATAAACACTCTTCCCGTAGAGACGTATAGAGCCATACGTCTCTACGAACACAAAACAACAACTCCCGCCTTGTTCAGGCGGGAGGAAAGAAGATGATTAACATCTGTCATGAATGACAGTATTTATTTCTTCTTTTTTCCGCCTTTCTTCTTTTTAGCTGCCATAATACCAGTGTGATCGTTGCAGATGCGCTAACACAGGGTGCTCCCGAAGAAGCGTCAACGTGGTCGCATCATTAACAATCAATAATGCACGCAAGAATGATTACTCACTCTTGCTCTACACAAAGCACGCGTGTGCTTTTCAATTAATAGTATACATGAAAAATAAAAAAAATTCATCAATGTGGATAACTTTTTTTGACAGTGCTCGCGTAAAAATCCTTTACAGTAAAAAAATAAGGTGCTTTGCGCAAGCACCCCCACCATAGAACGCCGTTGTTCTCGTCGTTCTATAGCATGATCATAGCCGAATGGCCATCCACGCCATCCCAAGTATGCCGCTATCAGACACACTATAATGAACACAATGATACCAACGATCCACCCGCGTCTTTCGATAGAAGGAAGAATGATTTCGATCCTCGTATTGGCATCAGCATCTGATTCCTGTTTCATGAAAAGTGCTCCCCTCTATGTATTTTGTTGTACTCCTTATACAAAAAAAATCAAATACAAAACTCCCCCGTTATACGCGAGGGAGTTCTTTGTCAGATTAAATTTATCTGTCACGGTTACTGCGAAAACAATCGCGGCAATAAATATCTCGTGACGGATCTGGGTCAAACGGCAATTGGGTAATTGCAGTTCCGCACCCGGCGCATTTGATGTTCAAATGAGAAACATCTTTCAGCGGCCGAGGCATGTGCTGAGCACCGCCGCCTTGATATCTGCTTCCGCCACTTCCACCACCTGAGCGGAATGACTGCTGATTGCGATGGCAATCACGGCAGTAAACATCTTGGCCTGGGCGCGGCTGGAATGGCAATTGAGTAATTGCCGTATTGCAGGATGCGCATGTCAGCCCCTGATCTGTTACGTCCACCATGGGACGGCTTGATTGAAAATCCATACGTATTTCACCGATAGATTAGCTTATAAATTCGTTTCCGGTGAAATACGCTTGATAATCGACTTACTATTGCCTTAATCAAGCATAATGCTTATTTAAGGACTTATCTCACAAATATTCCCCGATGAAACACTATTATTATACACTACTTGAAATAAAAAGTAAAGCACCTGTACCTTCAAAACCGATATAACGAGGCCCGTGAGCCCAATTCTTCTTCTATGCGCATCAATTGGTTGTACTTGCACAATCTGTCTGTCCGTGACATTGATCCTGTCTTTATTTGTCCAGTTCCCAGCCCTACAACCAAATCAGCAATCGTCGTATCTTCTGTTTCACCGGAACGATGCGAGATAATCGCGCGCCAGCCGGCCTCATGCGCCATCTGAACCGTTTGCACCGTCTCGGTTACCGTGCCGATCTGATTTAATTTTACGAGCACCGCATTTGCCCATTTTTCATCAATTGCTTGACGTAAAATCTTTGGATTGGTCACAATCAAATCATCGCCAACAATCTGGATTGTTTTCCCCAATCGCTCACTCAATCGCACCCAATGCGCGCTATCATGCTCATTCAACCCATCCTCAATAGACCTCATTGGATATTTTGAGACCCATTGCTCATATAACCCAATCAATCCGTCTGAATCCAATGTGAGATTATCTTTTGATAACACATATGTGCCGTCTTTTGAAAATTGATCAGATGCCGCGTCTATTGCCAACACCACATCTTTCCCTGCCTCATATCCTGCCTGCGCAATGGCTTCCAAAATCACCTTAAATGCATCTTCATTCGAATCAAGCGTAGGCGCAAACCCGCCCTCATCTCCGACATTGGTATTAAGCCCTCGTTTTTTTAACACTGATTTTAATGCATGAAATGTTTCTCCTGCCATTTGAACTGCCTGCCGTATTGATTGCGCGCCAATGGGCATAATCATAAATTCTTGAATATCTGATGAATTATCAGCATGCGCTCCGCCATTTAAAATATTCACCATCGGCACTGGCAGTACATACGCGCCATCCGGGTTATATGTATCGTGAATATACTCATACAACGGTTTTTCACTATCAAGCGCGCCGGCTTTCAGCACTGCCGATGAAACACCTAATATTGCATTTGCGCCAAGATGAGATTTATTTTCCGTGCCATCAAGCTCTATCATGCGCGTGTCTATTTTTTCTTGCTCTGTCGGATCCATGCCGGCGAGATCAGGAGCAATAAGCGTATGGATATTTTCAATTGCCTTCAGCACTCCTTTCCCGGCGAATCGTTTTGCATCCTCATCGCGCAATTCAATTGCCTCTTTTTCACCAGTTGATGCTCCGCTTGGCACACTTGCCCGACTCCGTTGTCCGGAATCAAGAACAACATCAACTTCAACCGTCGGATTCCCGCGGGAGTCCAAAATTTCTCTTGCATGGATTTCTTTAATTTTTGCCATAGAATAAAAATAGAATAAGAAAAGTTAATTCACTGTGATTATACCGCCTCTTATCCAAAAGTCCAGAAAAAGTATATACTATACAGATATGGTTCAAGAAAAGAAAAAACTGCGCATAGGGTGGTTTACATTCAGCTGTTGCGAGGATAGCACGGTTTTGATGACTGAAATTTTAAATGACCACTGGCAGGAATGGGCGCCATTGTTGGATATCCGCCATGCGCGGGTATTGCAAAAAGAAAATATTTTAGATTCTATGGATGTCGCGTTTGTGGAAGGCGCGCTGGCAAGCGAAGAGCATATCGAAAAACTCAAAGAAATTCGCACCCTCGCGACCAAGGTGGTTGCCGTTGGCGCGTGCGCCTGCATTGGTATGCCTTCTGGAAACAGAAATCAGTTTGATGATCACACTCAAGAAGAAATATCATTTTTAACCGCGAGATTTAGTCATTTGCCCAAAGTGTTAAAATTAGAAGATGTCGTAGCAGTTGATGCAAAACTCCCCGGCTGTCCCATGAATGAACAGCAATTTATTCATTTGATGAAAGCGATGTTGCAGACATTTCGTATCACCTAAATATTGCTGTATTCCAAATATCAAATGTCAGTTATCAGTTTTCAAATTTGACAACTGAAAATTGACAACTGAAAACTGCCAGTATGCACTTAATAGACCTCGACCTCACCATTGACGAAATGACCAAAGTAGAAGGCGCGGCATCTGTTGATGTCAAAATTCGCAGTGGCGTGGTTGAATCAGTCAAGTTCGGCATCACAGAATACAAACGATTTTATACCCAAGCCATGCGCGGAAAATCCATCACTGCCCTGCCCCAACTATTAGCCCGAATTTGTGGCACCTGCAGTAACGCGCATTTACTGTGCAGTATTGAAGCATGCGAACACGCGCTTGGCATCACCCCATCCCCTCAAACCCAAATTCTAAAACGACTTACCATGTATGGATTAAACATCCGAGATCACGCATTACATTTGTATCTTTTTGTTGCTCCTGACTTGCGTAATAAAGACAATTTTTTAAGTTTTGACGAGCATGATCCTATAGAACACGATATGCTCCACGATGCATTTGCCATCAAAGCCGCTGGCAATCATCTCGCCCAAATCGTCGCAGGCAGAAGCGTGCATGGCATGTATCCTGCTATTGGAGGATTTACCAAAACCCCTACGCAACAAGAAACGCAGTCAATTATTAAGCAACTTCAAGAGGTACGGCCACGCGTATTGCGACTCATTAAAACATTTGAACAATGCGATTGGAAATTTGATCGCACAACCAAGTATATGGGTATGTCGGCTGATCATTATTCTTTTTTAGAAGGAGTTATCATCAGCGATACTGGCCAACGGATAGAAGAACAGGACTACCACAATCATTTGGAACATGTCGTCATCCCCTATTCTCAAGCATCTGGATACAAACACGATAATGAATGTTATATGGTTGGTGCTCTCGCGCGTGTTAATTTATCAAAGGAAAAACTGCATCCGAATACAAAAAAAGACGCAAATTCTGCTATTGCGCTCTTTCCATCAACCAATATCTATCACAATAATCTTGCACAGGCGATTGAAATTTTGCATTGCATTGATGACGCGATTGACCTGCTTAATAATACCCAATTTAAACAAGAACCCCTCCCAAAACCGGTGTTTCGCGAAGCAATGGGCATTGGAGTTGTAGAAGCGCCGCGCGGGATGCTGTATCATCGCGTGCATATTGATGATAACGGCATTGTGATGGAAGGCGATATTGTGGTACCGACCGGACAAAATCAAATCAATATTGAACAAGATTTAAAAACCCTTATTCAGCGATTGATTGATAATGATGTTGAAAATAAACATGAAATCCAGCACGAGATGGAAAAACTCATCCGCGCCTACGACCCCTGCATGTCCTGCGCCAGTCATTTTTTAAAAATCAATTGGATAGAAAAAAATAACATCCTTACATTCTCAAGTTTATAAGGATATTATTAATAGATTCTGCTATATCATTGACATCCATTCCTCCCGTCGGTACACCAATAATGGTGATTTTTTTTATTGTACCAAGTTTTTTCAGCCATTTCAGATTTGCGACGACATCAAAATCATGCAAAGAAACAAGTGGCGTTTGTTCTATTTTTTCAAGATCATTAAATACCATCACCCCATCAATGCCTTGTACCGTATCAATCATCACAAAATGTTCTGGAATCTCGCCCCATTCTTCATTAGGATCAAGATGAACAAAGTCGAAATTGGGAACTTGTTTTTTGAGTTGCGGCATGAGCTTGACAGGCAACGAATCTTCCTCAATATCTGGATTACCAAAGATGAATATTTTCATACATATCCAATAATGAGATTGTTTATACTTCACACTGTCCGGTTCGCCAGCGCCAAATGCATGTTAGTAAAGCGCGCTAAATTTGCGACTTGCCGCGCATGCAACCTCTCGCATGGCAAATCCCAGTGCATGGAAATCCAATCACCTATAGCCGCATCATCCATTGACCCATCATCAGCCAAATGACGCCTGATAACGCGTTGCTCAACCGTAGCAAGATACAACTTCGCGCCATCAAACCGAATCGGCTGGCGCTCAACTGTAATTACTGGTCCGTCAATCGCAATCACTTTCCCCCAGCTAATCCTACAAGAATCAATACTCTCCACAGTATGCGGCTCCTCTTTATGCCCCATCCTCTGCCAGATGTTCATCACCTGAAACGAATGGTGCATTTTTGCCCCGCCAGATATTTTATCCTCAATATATCCAAAATACTTACTACCAAACCGATCTTTTACTTTGAGTGTATCTTTCAAGTGGATATACATATCCTGCTTGGATGGTGTATCCAAAAGCTCATTTCCAACCCAATACGCTTCAACCACTTTTTCATGCAAAGGGTCGGAAAGATGATTGGCGTCAGCAATGGCTTTTAAATAGGGATACATCACTTCAAACTGTGACAACAAATACCGCAGACCATAGTCCGCGGTGTTTTCGCCAAGATACGCCAACATCTCGCCCGATTTATCTGGTCCGCAAAAGTGCAATCTGTTCGGTGAAAACGCGTATCGCGCGCAACGAATAATCCCCTGCTCTTGAGATAGTAATTGAGGTGAGACCATAGAAACCATCGTCTCCCTCTCCTTTATTAAGGAGAGGGCTGGGGTGAGATTTTTTTGTCGTGATGACATCACAAATACACCTGCTCCAGCCACAAGCAATATCATCGGAACAATCAATGCGCTTGGCCATTGTCCTGTTGTGATGTTTTGCAGTACAACCGTAATCGGAAACGCCAACACTAACACTGTTGATACAAACGAAGCGGATAATTTTTTTAATCCCGTATACCAACACGCAACATACCCACACAACACCATACCTGTCACCAATGCCCAACCCACCTGCTCCCATGTTTGAGGAATCAACGCTTGTCCGCTCCCTTGAGCAATACTGTAAACAATCAAAAGCACCGCACCAAACGCCATCCGTGCCCAAGCTCCAACCAGAGCCGGAATATTCTGCAATATTTTTTTTGCAATGATCGTCTCAATTGCCCATAAAATCGTAGCCCCCAATGCAAGAAAAAATCCTATTCCCCAGTCCCATCCCTTTAGGCCGCCTAACATCACCACGCCTATCATCATCACCACTATCCCAAGCCATTGCAATCTACTCACCTTTTCTTTCAAGTAAACGGCAGACATAACAGCAACCCACACAAATAGGGTTTTATGAATAAACGCGGCTTGCGTTGCCGGCACCAACGTCAAACTCTTGAAAAATAAGACAAATGGCACAGAACCGCCAATCACACCGATTACAACAAGGTTGATCCATTGCTTCTTATTTAACAATTTCAATACTCGCCATTGGGCAACCGCGCCCACCAACCCTGCCAGCAAACATGCGGCAATGATATTTTTTGTTGTTGTATACGCTACCGCATCAGACCAACTTCCCACACCAAATTTATTGATAAACACCGCCACGCCACTGATAAGCGCTGTAATAAAGGGTAAAATAAATACATTATTTTTCATAGAGAATATGCGTTATTGCATGCAATATACCATAAAAATTGCGCAAAAAAAAGCTAATGCTATACTATTTACAAAACAAAACAATCCCTCTATGATAGACACCAACCTCGTATCAAGGAGAAACACATGACCTCCCATAAGCGATGTGCGTTGTTTACGGTCATTGCGTTGTTAACGGTCGTAAGCTGTGGGACTCTCCCAGTCCCGGCAACCAGCGTCAATGTGCTTATCATTGATGAAATCGGGATCACGCGGCCAGAGGCGATTTCTCTGGCAAAACAAACTACCCAATCGTACCGGTTTGATGCGATCATCTTCATTTCCGACCCCTCCGCCTTCCCGCCCCCTGAAGATGGGTTCATCCCGCAATTTCATGGAGCAATCATCCATGCGTTTACCGAGCAGGACACGATTAAAGAGGCCATTCATAGGGCTACTGATTTCATCAACGAACGCGCACTCCCCAAAAGGAACAAAGGGGTGATCGTGCTCTATACAACATCCACAGTACGGGAAAATAATATCGATACCCTTGTAACTGCACAGGAACAGGGGATTGATATCTTCATTCTCAACCCTGAACCCAAACCTCGCCTCAACGCCCGTAGCGCACCGTCCACGCGCTACGGGCCTCATTTTATGTATTGAATATACCTCAAATATCGCCTATACTACCAAGATATGCAAAACTACGATTACATCATTATCGGTGGTGGAGTGGCAGGTACGGTTGCCGCAGAAACCATTCGGCAGAATGATACAAACGGGACAATCGCCATTATCTCGGATGAACCATACCCGTTTTACTCCCGCATCATGCTATCAAAGCCAAACTTTTTTTTAGGCAAAATGTCGTTTGAGTCAATTTTCCGGCATGATAAGCAATGGTATATTCAAAACAATATAGATTTAAAAAATAGTATCAGGGCAACTACTCTCAATACTGATACAAAAAAGGTTACACTCAATACTAACGAATCCCTTACATACAACAAACTCCTCCTTGCCCTTGGCGTCTGCGCCCGAACATTAGGACTCCCAAACGAAACGATAAGCGGTGTCTATTGCGTTCGCACGCTTGATGATGCAAAAGGCATCATGAAAACCATAAAAACGGCAAAAAAAGCCGTTGTTGTTGGCGCTGGATTTATTGGGTTTGAAATGTGCGATATTCTCAAACTCGCTGGCCTTGATGTTACCCTCATTATCCGCGAGCCATTCTTTTGGGGACACCTCTTACATAACAAGGCCGGAAGTATTATAGAAAAAGCAATAACTGAAAAAGGAGTAACTATCATAAAAGAAGATGAAGTCGCAACTATTGAAGGCGCGGAAATAGTAACTGGTATCACAACAAAAAAGCAGGTCCATCTTAATGCAGATCTCCTTGCGATTGGTGTTGGATCCGTATGTCCTAAAGATATCCTTTTACAAAAAACAATGGAAACAAGAAATGGCATTATTGTGAACGAATATCTTGAAACCAATATGCCTGATATATGGGCCGCTGGTGATTGCGCTGAATATTTTGATACTATTTTGGATGAATATATCCAAATGGGAAACTGGGCAAATGCGCAATTGCAAGGAAAAATTGCCGGCCTCAATATGACTGGCACAAAAACTGCTTTTAGCGCCGTAACTAATTATACGTGTAGCGGATTTGGGCTTTCAATCGCTTTTGTAGGAGATGTAAAAAGCGGAGAAGGTAAAGAGTTAATAGAACGTATGCCAGACGACACACATTCGTATGGCCACTTTATTCTTAAAGATAACCGCATTATTGGCGCGGCGCTCATTAACAGAACATCAGAACTGAATACCATTACTACATTGATACAAAACAAAATTGATATTTCAAATAAAAAAGAACTCCTTGTATCAGGAGATATTGCAATATCGTAGAGACGCCCCACTGGGGCGTCTTCAGGAAAATGCGACAATAGTGCATCTCTCATAAAGACGTGCCATCGGCACGTCTCTACAAACATTAACGAACTTTCAACACAACCAAGTGTTCAATATGCGGAGTATGCGGAAAAAAGTTATACCCGCGTGAACATACCACAGAATAAGTATCAGCAAGCAATGCGATATCTCTTGCTTGAGTAGAAAGGTTGCATGACAAATACATCATAGTACGCGGACGCGCTTTTTTTAATTGTTCAATGATTCTATGATGTAACCCCGCGCGGGGAGGATCAACAATCACAGTTGAATCACTATCAATCGCGGTTTCATAATCCTCTGCCCTGCCTTCAATAATCTGCGCATGATCATAGCCATTCATCTTGCTATTCTTTTTTGCAGACGCGCAGGCAAAAGTATCATTCTCAATCAACACCAATTCTGACGCCTGACGCGCGATAGACAATCCGATTGATCCAACCCCACTATACACATCAACTACGCGACCACTCTCAACCCATTGCGCAATATCTTTTAATGCCAAAACGTACACTGGCACATTTACCTGAAAAAAACTTAATGGAGAATACGAAAATACACATTCACCAATATCATCAATCAAATCATCACTCCCATACCGTGCCAGTACTTTTGTCGGCACAGACGCAGGGCTTTTGTGCGTTGAATAATATACTGTAAACGATTCAAGTGGTTTTTCTATAACAAATTCAGGAAGCGAGATATCGTCTTTTTTAATAAACAATGCCGCGTGCACCATTCCTTTTTGTGTTGCTCGTACAATCAATGATTTAACATGCCAGCCACGAATTCCTGCTATTGCTAACTGATCCCGAATATCTTGCGCTACCTGATTGATTTCATTTTTTGCCAAACAACACCCTAAAATAGGAATTTTCCGTTTTCCGCCACGGCTAAAAAAAGCAAGCGAAAGATCGTTCTCTGTCTCTGACCAAAAACTAAACTCCATTTTATTGCGATACCCGTACTCAACCCCATCTGTCACAATGGCATCAGGAGAGAGATCAACATTTTCGCGTGCAAACGCCTCCTGTATAATTCTTTCTTTCCATTTATTTTCTTTGCTAAAATCCAAAATTTGCCACGGACTGCATGAAAGAAAATGATTTTCACGCGCATCGCGCCGCTGTGGAGATGAGGTAATAATGTGTTCAGTAACTGCCTCTCCGTAATCAGGCTTATTTTTGGTAACACGCGCTTCAACAGTTTCTCCAGGCAGAGCATTCCACACAAAAAATTTCTTACCGTCAACTTCTCCCATTCCTTGCCCGCCAAACACTAATCTATCAATCTTAATCTTAATAGTACTCATATAATATGCCACTTTCCTTTATGGAAAACCATACATCCTTCCCGAGTGAGCGCGTCTAAAATATCCCCTAACTCATGGGCGTATTTCTCCAAATACGGATTACCTGCACATGATTTCAAAATCTCTTGTGATGATGCTTTTTTATGTTCCAAAAGATACCGCACAATATGTGCGCGCACATACCGTTTTGATCCTTCAAATTTTGACTGCTTTATATAGTGTTTACTTTTTCTGTTAGGATTGAGAATTCCCTCCATTGCCAATGCCCCATAATCCATCAGTGCTGAATACCACATCCGCGGGTCTTTTTTATACAGATATTTTTCTATCAAAGGCATTAATTCTGCGTCTGACACTATTCTGTCATCGCGAGGATTCTCCCGAAGGGGAAAGACGTGGCGATCTCGAGATTGCTTCGTCGCCTGCGGGCTCCTCGCAATGACAGAAGAAGTAAAAAAGAAATAAATAAACACCCTCCTCACATTCGTCTCAATCAGCACCTCTGGATTATTAAACGCAAATACGCTCACTGCCCGAGCAGTATACGGCCCCACACCTGGTAGTTTCTCCAATTCTTGCGCAGTACGAGGAAACCTGGCGCCATACTCCTTTTGCACCACCTGACACGCGCGCTGTAAATACAACGCTCTACGATTATACCCTAACCCCTGCCACGCTTTCAAAACATCAGCAACTTTTGCCTGTGCCAAAGCCCGCGCGGTTGGGAAGTTCTTAAGAAACGCGCTATATTTTGGAATTACGCGATCCACCTGCGTCTGTTGCAACATTAATTCAGACACCAAAATCCGATACGCTGACTGGTTCACCTTCCTTCGCCATGGCAACGTATGCCTCCCGTTTTTCTTATACCAACTTAAAATCTCTTTTTGAAATTCAGCAGACATAATCTATTTTTACCGAAGCGCTAAAATCACAGGATCATCTGTTAGGTGTACTTTTCGCGCTGGAGAATATTTCCTTCCGTATTCGATCATGAGATAGGTGAATTCAAACCACTGTTTTTTCGGAACAATCTGCATAAGATCTTGTTCGATTTTTTTAGGATCATTGTTATCAGTCAAACCGAATTTTTGAGATAACCGGCGCACATGCGTGTCAACCGCAATTCCTTCAACAACACCATATGCGTTCCCCAACACCACATTTGCTGTTTTTCTGCCAACGCCAGGGATTGTCATCAATGTATCCATAGTGCGAGGGATAACACCGCTATATTTTTCTTTCACCATTTTCGCGGCTTGTAAAATATGTTTTGCTTTATTTTTATAAAATCCTGTTTTAAAAATATCCCGCTCAAATTCCGCGCGATCTGCGTTCACATAATCATCTAATGTTGTATATTTTTGAAATAATTTTTCTGTCACGTGGTTGACCATCACATCAGTGCACTGCGCAGAAAGAATGACAGCAACAAGCAATTCCCATGAATTGGAAAATTTCAAAACTATTCCCGCTACAGGGAATAGTTTTTTTAATTCTCGAATAACCAATCGCACTCGTTTTTTTCTTTGTGCCAATACGGCTGAGGGCATATATGTCATCCTGTTTACACACTCAACCCAACTTGCGACAATTCCTGCTTTAGTTGATCCGCATTTCGAAAATAAATAGCATGAATACCTAAACTTGTGGCAAGTTTTGCAGAATCCTCATCATCATCAATAAACACAGTTTCATCCGGTTGAACGCCAAAATGTTCAAGCACCATTTTATAGGATCGTTCCGTTGCTTTGGTAAATCCGTTTTCGCATGAAAAATACATAAAATCAAACAACTGCATTGATGGGAATGTTTTTTTAATCCAATCAGCCCGCTCAAAAAAATTATCAGACATCACGGCAACTTTTTCAACTTGGGATTTTACTTTTTTCACCAACTCAAAATGTTCCATCACTTCATGCGTACCCTCTGTTTTAAACCATAAATCAAAAAACTCCTGCTCATTCACATGCAAACCCCATACAGAAAGATACGGCTCCCATGCGGGAAACGAAGGCGTGTTGATATCGCATTTTGGCGGCATTACTCTGCCACGCAAAATACCTAAAAATTCCGGCTTGGAAACATGATATTCTTTTTCCAAAAAATCGCTAAATCGCGATCCTTGGAGCAAAAATCCGTCAAGATCAAATATCGCAAGTTTGATCATACCCTCGTTCCCCTCCCCTATAATCGGGGAGGGCAGGGTGGGGTATATGACCTCCCTCTACCCCCTCCTTCACAAGGAGAGGAAGATATTATCGCTATCCGTTATTCAACGCTTCAAACCCAGGCAATGTGCCTTGTTCAATAAACTCAAGCATTGCCCCTCCACCAGTTGATATGTGAGTAATTTTTTCCAAATATTCTTTTTTAGATACAGCGGCTAATGTTTCACCCCCACCGATCACGGAAACAGCATCCTTATTCTGCGTGATTGCATAATAAATAAAATCAGTGCCACGGCCAAATGCGGGATTCTCAAACAAACCAACCGGTCCATTCCATATAATGGTTTTTGCTTTTGCAATAATTGCCCCAAACCGCGCCTGCGTTTCTGGGCCGATATCTAAAATATACCCGTCTTGTGGCACTTCATCAACTTTTTTAATTTCTCCGCCTTCTTTTGAATTATCCGGCTCGCCGATCACAACATCAGATGGCAACACCACTGCAGTGTTTTTTTGCGCGGCCATATACAAAATCCTGCGCGCATTTTCAATTTCTTCATACTCAACCAAGCTCTTGCCAATTTCAAATCCCTGCGCCGCGATAAAATTATTCGCCAATCCGCCACCGACAAGCAAATAATCGGCAAGTTCAAGCAACCTGCCTATGAATTTAATTTTCCCTGAAATTTTTGCGCCACCGATAATGGCAACCAACGGCTTTTGCGGTTTGGCGATAACGGATGAAATCATTTCAATTTCTTTTTTCAACAGCAACCCGCCATATGATGGAATCAATGCCGCAACACCGACAACCGAAGTGTCAGTCCGATGACACACCCCAAACGCGTCGTTTACATACACATCTGCAAGTTCTGCTAATTTTTTTGCAAATTCAGGATCATTCTTTTTTTCTTCGGCATAAAATCGGATATTTTCAAGTACCAATATCTCATTCTCTTTTTGTGCGGAAAATGTTTCCTTGGGTTCAATCAAAAAATCATCAACTAATTTTACAGTAAAACCATCAAGATATTCTTGTAAACGAGCAACAACAGGTTTTAACGAAAGTTTAGGATCGCGTTTTTCAGGCCTATCGAGATGAGACACCAATATCAATTTATTGCCTTTTTCAAGTAAATATTTAATCGTAGGCAGACCCTGTTGAATACGGGCATCGTCCGCGATAGTAAGATTGTCATGCAACGATACATTAAAATCAACCCGCAATAATACCCGTTTATGCAAAATATCATGCTCATCAATAAAATGAATGTTAAAATCCGTCATAGAATATCATGTATCAACAAAACCAATGTAGAGACGGGGTGAACCCCGTCTCTACACAGTATACCTCTAATCGTGCTTCAACTCAAACGTGCTATCAAGACGATTCAATCGTTCCACAATGCCGCCGTATTCCAATTCTTCGCGCGGAAGCATAGATGGCTCGGTAAAGCCCTGTTCACGCATGGCAATAGATTTCTCCGCGGCTTTTTGACGAACATAATCCCAGAATGGATCAACAAACACATCTACCCACTCTGTCATCTTTCCATTACGCATTGAAAACGTTATGCCTTGAACAATTGGAATGCAATAATGCACAGATGCGGGCGAATTTATCGGCACCGGCATCAACGGCTGTTGGTGTGATCCGCGACAGTCGCCACCAACATAATGCGCATTGCGAAAGCACGCTCCCATTTCTTCTGTTGCCGGAAACATCTTTTGCACGCGCACCAATGCCACAGGATCATCCTTGCCAACGTATTTCCCTGCAATATGTTTTAACCGCGTTGTGGCTACAGAAACCACATGCTGATCTGGATACTTGCGAGAATAAATCGAGCGAACCACATATCGCCGTGTTTCCCGCAACAGCGCCGCGATATCATATAAATCCTCTGGCGCGTTTAATCGAATAACTTTGTCTGCTTCCAAATATTCTGTATCAATAATTTCAAAGGTAAAGCCCTTGTTCATTTCAGGCGCCACCAACAGACCTGGAGACCACATTGGATCTGCGAACGCAAGATACATGGGCAAGTTAAACGCGCCCGGCTCGGTTTTATCCATAGTAAACACCATCACGGATTCATTCGGCCGCTCTTCAAATTCAATTTCCGCAACCCCAGGCCCCATCCCTTGAATATTGCCGGTAAACGCGTCTTTTAATAAATCCTGCCCAGCGCCGTACAGACCTTGTGACTTTGCAACTTCAGTGCCTGCCACAAACGCGTCCCATACTAATTGATGAATCTTTTCATGCTTTGGGCCGTTGGTATGAGTCATCAGCACTGCAATATCATCGCCAGTATAAAACACGCGGTGATCAGTTAAAAGATACTGGCCTTTTGCTTCAATAAAAGCGCGAACTGTTTCCAAAACTTTTTCTGACGGTTTTGTATGCCCGCCAACCCCTCCGATATCTGCTTTAATGAGTGATAGTGTTATTTTCATAGCCCCAATACAATACACTTTTGACTTATTTTTGTCAAAAAAATGCGTGAAGAAAAAAATCCTCACGCACGCCTTTGATACTCCTGCCGCAAGGCATCTACGGCCTGTTCAAGTGCCTTTGTCAGCGCTTCCTGCGTTCCATACAAATGAGAATCAATCGCCTGTCCCAATCTCACTTGTATGCGTGCGCGAAATAGCATTGATAAAGAAAAAAGCCGGCTCTTTTTCGACCACACGAGATGCGTCCCGAAGATAAAAATCGGGACTACTTGCAAAGGAACAAGCTCGGCCTTGCGAACGATGACTGATACCCCATCCTTAAAAGGCATGCCACGCAAAGGATCTGACTGCCGTCCCCCTTCTGGATACATAATAAGCGCATGCCCCTGATGAAGCACGGTGTTAATCAGGGTCAAATCCTTTCCAAGTTGATACCCGCGCGCGTTGCTTCTTTCAATAAGAAGCACATGAAAGCACTCGCACATAAACGCTCGAATCCGACCTTTTATGCCCCAATAGTCGCGCGCTCCGACAACATAGAGCTCAACCCCTTGCAGTTTTGCCCACTGTGTAAGCAAGGAAACAAGCAAGGGAGTGTCAAAGTGGCTCGCGTGGTTCGACACAAACACCACTGGCGCTGTTTTCGGAAGATTCTCCCATCCGCAAACCTCAACGCGGTATAAATACCGCGCAATGTTTTGAAGGAGAGGAAACATCACCCTTTGTTTCAACCACTGTTTCATCTCTCCGCCTCCTTCGCGTAACTAAATCGCCACAACAAGAATTGATTCAAACTGGCCTTTGTTGTTTTGTGAAACCTCCCGCTCATGCCGTTCCACCTTTGGCATCAGTTCTATCTCTTCCTCCAAAGGAAAGCCCTCAAGTTCTGCCTCCAGATACGTCTCTGAAAAATCACTAATAATAATATTAGTGTACACTTCATTATACGAGCGTGAAAGCCCTAATAATTCGTTTACAAAAGATACAAGCAAATCGGTCTCATCATCCGCCTCGAGCGCGAGTGTCCGCGTAATGGTCGGCTCCTCCACAGGAGCATCCAAAGCAAGTAAATTCATCGCGCCTTCGAATGCTGAATAAAAAATATCTTCTAACTCTTTGCCATGAAGGTGTAAGTGTAACCCTTCTTCATGGTCTTCTATTGAATACGGCATATTCAAAAAAAATAATTAACTAAACCTCCGCGCGTTATCATTGCGATCCCCCACACAGGGATAAGCAATCTCGGAGAAAATAACGAACAAAAAAACAACCGCTCTTATTGTTAGATGATCTGTCAAAATTGTCAAGGAAAACAATATTGAAATAAAAAAAATCGAGTGGTTTCTCGTTCTTACGATTGAGAAACCACCTATACTATGATGATCGTCGTGATAATACCTTATCAACTTCAGCAAGCACCTTCTGTGGATCAATATCGGATGCTCCTATTCGCCTACCATTTTCTTCAACAAAATGAGAACTTTTATATTCATCAGCCCATGCCTTATTGTAGGTACTCCCCCCTTGTTTGTAAATTCCCCGCGCTACAGGATGCAAAACTCTTCTCGTCGCAGGACCAGACCATGTGATGGGGTTTCCAAGAATCATCATAATATTTGGTGTGCCATACATTGAAGAAATATGGCCAATACCAGTATCCGGGGTAATAGTCATATCAGCAATATGAACAAGTACGCCGATACTCCCAAGGTCTTCTTTCGCCCGAGTAATATGATAACCCTTATCACGAATCAGGCGATCCACCAGTCCTTCACTATACATACTCACCCGTTCTGGCCGAGTATCGTCGAGAAATACAATATGTGCATCAGGATACTTAGTGCAAATCCCGTCAAAAACCTTTTCCCATTGATCAGGATGATATTCCTTAGGCATAACAGACGAACCTGCAGAAACCACAATCACACGCTCTCCTGATTGGATATTATACTTATCTCTTAACGCTTGTTCTCGTTGCGGGAAGTCATGACCTGGTTCCCAATAACGCTCTATTTTATTGATATTGTCAAATAACTTTTGTCCAAACATCACTTCAAAATTTCTCAAAATACGAGCAGGAAGCATATCATATCGAGTAATTCCTTTAGACACTGCTTTCTCATATACCGTATCTCTCCTCCTGCGAGGAGCTTCTTCAAGCCGCCAACTCGCATAGTCAATAGACATAACCCGAGAAGAATCAGTAATATCATTTTCACTCAACCCTAATATGTCATAGCTCTCAAAATTCTTATCAGCGTTTATGAGAAATCGCTCTTTACGCCCCTCCCACACAAAAAATTGTTTCATGCCACCAACTCCATATACTGAAACACCAGGAAACTGATTTTCCAATGGCTTCATTAAAGAAACCTGATTATTAGCAACAAAGACACGAATTGGCTTTCCTGAAATATTATTCCGTTTCATATATTCATGCAACGCCATAATCATAGGCGTTGTAAGTACTGCGTCGCCAATAGGATGATCTAATATAACAACAATTTCTTCAGCGCGCTCAATGCCAGCAATAAGAGGGCTACGATCATAATATTCCTGTTCAAATGGACGCAATCCGATCCGTGTTTCTTCTAAATAAATATTTTCTATTTGATAATGGATTCGCCGTAACTCTTGTTGCACGAATGCATCCAAAGAATTATTTTTACCATATTGCTTGTTATATTTCTCAAGTTCTTTTTCATATTTCTGCCGCTGTACTGCCGAAATCGTTGAAATCTGTTGCAACTCATGATATCTCTTTATTAAATAATCATATCTCCCCTTCAAACGAGAATCTGCAGCAAACCGCTCAAAGAACTTCTCACTTTCTGTGAGTGAATGACGGTACACTGCCATATCTGTATAATGTTTTTTCACTTCTCCACGATAATAATCAGGGGTCCGTTCAGGTCCATCTGGAGTTGGTTGCCGAGGTGGCATAGATGGCCCTCCACGCAACGGTGCGGCTTTGAGTTGGTTGCGTTTCCAGAATGGGAGCGCCCATGGCGACTCAACTGGCCCGCCCGGTGCAGGGGGCATGATGAGCGGGTTATGTATTGTCGCTTCTATCAACTGCTTTGTCATGTCATTGCCGATTGTAGTAGCTAATGCATGCCCATCTAACCGAATCTCCATAAATTTCACCGGATGATGAAGATAATGCAAACTCTGCTCTGTGGTAAACAGTTTTGCGATTTCAGGCGGAAGTGTCAAACGGCCGTCAGGACTTGCGCCGTCAACTAAAATACTTAACCCCTTTTTATTTAATTCATCTGTCGGAAAAATCGCAAGTTGTAAGTGTTTTAATAATGACCCTTCACTATTCCACTGCCGCAACTGATCCCGCAAATGTTCTAATTTGGAATCAAAACTTCCGTCCGGATTTCTGCCAAATTTGTCAAACGCATTTTCCGCGTTTTTCATCAAATTATTGGCAATGCCTCGAATGTCAAAATAGACCTTTCCATCTGCGGATTTATGCACATACCCCATTTGCTGTTTGCCTTCAAATTCAATCAAGCGATTAAAGAAATTACTAAACCGCTTGCCGGGCTCATCATGCCAATCAGCGCGCGCATGTTTATCCAGCATGTCTTTCACATAGTCCATCGGATCAACCACCTTGCTTTCTTTTGTAATAACATCTTCCATGTTAAATCCATGCTCTTTGAGTTGCGAGATAGTATCTTCGGTCAAACTTCCATCCGGGTTGAAATGCAAATTTTCAAAAATCACTTTGCCTTTTTCATTTACCAAATCAAATCCATCTCCTTTGCTATCGGGAATAATATTCATCCCGTCCGGTATTTTTACATTCACATCCTCTGCCCCGGGCAAATCAACATGCACATCATGAAACCCGGGACGGGGCGCTAACTCTTTAGCATGCTCTGCCACCTCGCCTGCGGCGCCTCCGGCGCCTTGCGCAACCTCATGCGCCACGCCAGCGCCTCTTTCACCACTGCCGGTCATGTGATGCCACAACGCCTCAATATAACTGTCAGTTTTCGGCGCATGGCCAACTGCCTCTAATCCCTTAAACCATGCAAACTGCCCAACCGTTCCGGCTAACCCGCCTACTGCCACGCCAGCCAGCCCTGCGATAACTGCCTGGCCTCTTTTATACCTATCAAATGCTTTATCATTCTCTTGGATATTTGAAACCAATGCATTCTTGCGATTATTAAAACGATTCAGAATTTCTACTGGGAGGTTATCATCATCTTCGAATCCAAATTTTTTACGTACATCGCGCAATCGAATTTTTACATCAGTCATTGCAATTTCTTTTGTTTTATGCGGAAGGCCATACTGCACACCAATTAAATCAACTGATTTTTTTTGCTCAACCTGAATCCGCGCCATAATATCTGCGACATAATCACGATCAGCATCAGCTAAACTACTTTGCGCATAAATCGCATCAAGTCGAGGAATAACTGTTTCCGCTTTAATATGATCGTAATGAAACCGCTCAAGCGCTTTACGCTGGCGATCATTGGCCACTGTTTCCGCTCCAAGCGTTGATTGCCTTATCGCAAGCCCGCGATCATATTTCAAATCCCTCATCCTGCGCATTGCCACAAACGCTCCACCGACTGCCATACTTGCAAGCAAAGGTGCCCAGGCAGGAGCCGTACTTGCAACGGTTGCAATAAATCCAGCAGTCGCAACTGCTTTTGCGCCGCGTCGAAACAAAGCATTGCCGACAAATCCACCTAATACGCCATATGCAACTGGATTCGCAAGCACTTTACCGGCATGCTTCCCTAATACAGGAATATTTTCAACAAAATCAACATATTTTTCAAACCGAGTCAGAACCTCTTTAGGCTTATTATCATACAAATCACGCTGTTTTAATCCGAGCTGAATATCTAATGCCATTTCACGACGCAGATGAGTGAGAACCTTTTCCTCTTCTCCAGGATATTGTTCTGTAAGCTCTTGAATCCGTGCGCGGTATTCTTGCGCCAATTCCCAAAAATTATTTGCAAACAACAGCCCCCTTGCCTCGCGCTCGCGCGTTGCATCATCTGAATAATTCTTTCCATGCAACAATGGTAATAATTGATGTTCAAGTTCCTCATCAAACGCTTGTCGCGTCATGGGATGCATGGCATGACGATAAAATAAATCAGCCGACACACTATTAATAGTTGCATTATCAGAAACGACCGCGCCTTTTTCATTTTGTTGGTTGATTTCTTCTGCAAATTGACGAATGACTGCGTCCAACACCTGATACGAAATATCTTGGCTTCCCGCATCAATCTGAATATTACTGTCGCCGCGAACTTTTGCTTCGATTTGTGTAAGTAAATTCTTATTACTTTGAATTGCGCTTAACGCCTCTTGATAGAATTTAATCAAATACCCTTTCTCGCTTGACCGTACCCACCAGCGTTTCACCATATTAGAATTATCAAGTAAGACACGAAGTTTTTCTTCTGCCTCGCGCCATGCGTAGGCCTTTGCGATTTCTGACACATCAATAAGATACGCTTTCTTTTTGCCCAACGGCTGTGGTTGACGACGTTCCGGAGTTGGCGTTGGAGTTTGCTCGGTTGGAGGTGTTGGAGTAGGTGCTGGGGTCGGGGACTGAGTTGGTACTGGCGCGGGCGATGTCGCAACTCTCGGCCGCGGAGTTGCGAGTAAATATTTCCAATGTTTGTGAGGTGTAATGGCTAAAAGGTTGAATGTTTTAGGATCCAACTGCACATGCCCAGCGGCGTCAACTGTCCCCAGCTGTTTTAGCGTATCAAGCATGACTTGTATATTATGCACATGACTTTGCCATACGCTGTCAACTAATGTTTGTATTTCCGGGGATGACCGGGCCATGGTGCGCAAACTTGGATGCCCACCAGAAGCTTGAGCCAAGTAATCATAGATACCGTTTTCCTGCGTCAAAAGCGTTAAGAGCTGATCAAGCGATATATGGTTTGAATAGGTGTATGCTAACACTTCTTCTTTCCCCCACTTGGCAATATGTTCAAATACAATACGACCAACATGCGAGGAAATAACATCACGTATTGTCTTATCAGGAAGTGCCTGCCACCAATCTACAATATTCCAATCCTCCGGTACCTGTGCATTCGGATCACCTATTTTTTTACGAATATTTTCAACTTCATTTTGAATACCCCAGTGATCAATATGCTCAGGGAACATTGCTGAATTTGCCCGATGCCGCCATTCATGGCTTTGAATAGTAGCACCAGAAAGAGCACCTGTTGTTGATCCATCTACAACAATGATACATCCTCGTAAATCAGGAGCATTCTTTGTAATGCGTGGATCACTATAGGAAAGAAATGCAGCGAGCCCGCCACTCCCAATAATAGTAATGTAATCGCGCTTATCATAAAAGGTAATATTGATGGTCGAAGGCGTAGGGCTTGTAATGTCAACATCGCCATATAATGACGTTTCAAAAATATCTGATGCCCATTGTTTGGGATCAGACATCATTTTTTGTGTCCGAAGTACAGCTGCGCATTGATCCACCACTAACCGCACTCGTTGTTCAACAAGTTTTCGTTGATAAGTGGTTAATTTATCCATCTGTTCAGGAACCAATACCTCTCTCTCAACTTCTTGATACGTAATAGTCCCTGTCGGTCCGCCACTGGGATTATTTTGACGAAACCCTTCAATCACCTCTATGGCATGATCAACAATCCCTGCCATAACCTTATATTCCACAACTAACTCATCGCGCGTATTTTTATCAACACGATCTCTACGCGACGGCTCTCCCGGCGCAACAGCCACTAATAGTTGATTGCGGTACTCAGCCAAATCATAATTTGGCGTGGTATCTTGTGAGTGCGATGAGTCATCCGCTCTACTGATACCAATATACTCTCTTGTTTCTCCCATAGGGCTAACTGTTTAAATAAATATCCCGAAACTCCATCATGGTTTTTGCCATAATTTCATCAATACTCGGAATTCGTTCATGTAAAAATGACTGTACCTCTTGGCTATTGAAATCATGATTCTCTATGAGCTTTTCAAAATCCTTCGCATCCTGCGATGAGAATTCCTGAAAAATCGCCGTACCGATATACGCGTTCAAGCGTTGAGTAAGACCTGCCATCATATCTTGACGCAAATTATCTGATACTCCGCCCTGTTCTGCCTCATCAATCAATTTTTCTAAAAAATCATGAATAAATTGTTCTCCTTGTTCCATAGAAGCGTATGTAGAGACCGGGTGAACCCCATCTCTACAGATTATATCAAAAACAAACACTACGTGCCATTATCTCCATTCCCTCGATCGCTTTTTGCGATTCTCATAGAAAAAAATGCAACAATACCAGTAATAATCAACGCATAGATAATCTTTGCCATAACTGTTCCGCGGTCTAATGGGAAAATCTCTTCAATAAGCGCCACGATGGCATCGTTCCACGCAAGTCCTGCTACAACTCCAAGGCCTGCCACAATATAACCCAGTGTTTGCCTATGTAGTTCCTTGGTTAATTTGTCTTGTTTGTTTTTTTTCATAGTTCAGCTAATACCTCAATAACTGTCTTCATAAATACTGGTAAATCATCTGGTTTGCGCGAAGTGATCATATTCCCATCCTGCACTACGGCTTGATCTTCCCAATCGCCTCCTGCGTTTTTCATATCATCTTTAATTGCAAAAAAAGATGTAACCCGCTTTGCGCGAATCACATCCGCAGATACTAACATCCATCCGCCATGGCAAATCGCGGCAACCACTTTTCCCGTTTGCGCCATCTGGCGCACAAAATCAACCATTTGTTTGTGGCGACGCATGTAATCAGGAGCAAAGCCACCAGGAATAATCACTGCATCAAAATGATGTTCAACAAGTTCATCCATTCCCATCTCCGCAATTGCCTCATATCCGTACTTTCCTTTATACATTTCTCCCTTTTTCACGCCAACAAAAAATACCTGCGCTCCTTCTTCTTTTAAGCGGTAATACGGATACCATGCTTCCATATCCTGATACAGCGTCTCCATTAAAATCGCAACTGTTTTCCCTTGAAGTAACATAGATTCTTTCTGTATTGTAACAGAAATCTCCCACCAGTTGTAGAGACACCCCCCTGAGGCGTCTCTATAATCCCAAATCATCAGCAATGTCTTTCATGGCCTCAAGCTCAAGCACAACTAATTCTTCAAGCGTCATACCAAGCAGTTCTTGGCATCTGGCAATAAGATCGCGATCTACTCCGCGAGCAAACCCCGGTGTTTTAAATTTTTTCAATATTGATTCAGAAATAACTGATGCGAGTTTTTTATCCGGCTGTACCAATGCGCACGCTACAATCAACCCGGTCAATTCTTCTGCACAATACAATGCCTTTTCAAGCATAGTTTGCGGTTCAATCCCATGCAAATGATTATGCACATAAATCGCTCGGACAACGTCATCATCCACTCCTGCTGTTTTTAAATATCCTTGCGACATAATGGAATGTTGCAAGGGATCATCTGCTGTTTCTTCCCAATCAATATCATGCAACAGTCCTGCAAGCGCCCATTTTGCTTGATCTTGTTCAAACCTTTTTGCCAGCGCTTTCATAACTGCTTCTGCCGCAACCATGTGTTTGATTAAACTTTCATTTTTTACATGTTCTCGTAATAATGCCATTGATTGTTGTTGTGTCATAGTATTATTTTCATACCACCCCCTCCTTATACAGGATGGGGAAACTGATACATCACCTCTCCTTTACAAAGAGAGTGCCCATACGTCTCCCTCTCCGTTGCAAGGAGAGGGTAGGGTGAGGTTTACCGACCATCCCCGCTCCCACCTAACACACCACGGTCTTTGCGAGAAAATAATTTTTCAATATTTGCTTGCGCGATATCATCTAATGATAATCCAAATTCTGTTGCGCATTGTGAAACATACCACAACACATCACCAAGCTCGCTCTTAATATCTTCGCGTTTCTCATCAGATACAACACCACTATCATCCCGCATTATTTTTTTCACTTTTCCGGCAACCTCGCCTGCCTCGCTCGCAAGGCCCAATGTCGGGTAAATAAAATTCTTTCCCACATTGGGATACAGTGCCGTTGTTTTCGATTTTTGCTGATACTCTTCAAAGTTCATAGGATAAAAATAATATCATTATCAATATTTTAATGCAAAAAAACAGCTGTCCCGTACGACAGCTGGTGAGAGAAGTCAACGATCAGTACAGTAAGAGAACAACACCTTGTGGGAAACTGATAACAAGCACCTTGGGGCATACCGCCTGCAACCACAACGATTGATATATGACAATCGCATCTCGCAACCGAGAAAAGAATCGCTGTTTCACAGATCTGCTAAGTTGTTCCCACAAAAAACCGACACCCTCCAATGCCATACACGCACACTCAAGGGAATAGCATACCTCCATCTCACCCTGCGCTCGGACAACTCCGCGCAATTCATAGATGAATTGTTCGAGCACGCCATCAAAAGCAATGGCGAGATCCGACTGGTCCATGAAAGTCCCCTTCATCACGTTGTGTTATTTTTATGATACTCTTCTCCGCCACCACTGTCGAGAAATAAAAAAATACATTATAACACGTCTAAAATGCTCTTAATCACCCGCATTTCTTGTGTATCCAAATCCTGCGCCGTAATGCCGTGCGCGGCGCGCAAGGCATTGATCGGCTTTTTATCATCTCTCCGCTGATACTTACGCGGATAGCTTTTTTCCAAATCGCCATTAAGAATAAAAATATTCGCTCGGCGCAACAGCTGTATCTTTTTATTCCGATTGGCGCGTTCATTCCCATACAGTGTCTGCGCAATCACATCAGACCAATGGCTCCGCAAAGCATCACCATCCAACATAATCAGGTATGGGATTTTAAACGCCTCAAATACTTTTGCGTAAATATCAATATTATCCTTACTATTGGCATACATAACTTTCACATCCAATTCGCCATGATAAAACCGGTCAATCAATCCGCGCATTAAAATTCTGTCAGACACGCCTTCTACCAATAACACTTGATCCGCAAAAAACATTTCAGAATTATCAGCATCAAGTTCTTGCTCAAGGCGGTTGGTGTTAATGGCAATACCAGAGTCGGTAAGTTGGTATATTTTTGTATTCCTGTTTTCATCGCGCGCAACCCGCCATAAATGCGCAATCTGCTGGGGCTGAACAAACACAGGGCTATGCGTGGTTAAAAATATCTGATTATTCAATTTTTTATCCTTTAATACCCGAACAAATTTTTTGATCAGCGTGGGATGAAGATGCGTTTCCGGCTCATCAATCAGCACAATATCATAATCAGGATGATACACATAAAATAACATCACAAATAATCGCTTAAATCCTTCACCCATGCGCCCTAATGGACGATCTTTGCGATCTGAAAACACGGTTGCCAAAAACAGGCGATCGCTGATTTCAATATCATTAAAATATTCTTTGAGCATCGCGCAAAATTGAGCATATACGGCAGGATGCGTGGATGAAAACTGTTTCAACTCTTGCGCTACTTTTAATGTGTCTGTCTTCTCTACTCCAATCCGTATCACGCGTTTTTGAATATGTAAGATCGTAGATGTATTTTTTTGCACTTTTCCCCCATCTATCAACCATTGTTGAATATTTTTATGCTGTTTGATGCTAACATATTCTCCGCTTTTCAAACGCAGAGTAAGTTCCAAATCAGCGCGCGAATCATAAAATCGGTCAGGATCAGGAGATGGATTAAAAAACTGCTCAATCGCATCTAATACATTGGTTTTGCCGGAATTATTTGGGCCGATCAAAATCTGAAGATGCGAAAAACGATCAAGCACAATCGGCTCTTCAACTGTTTTGTAATGATTGATACGCAACGCTTGTATATGCATAGTAATCAAAATATCAGATTTCGATTCTCACATATCAAATTCTCTACGATTAACGCGGTCGTCATTTGAAAACTGACATCTGACATTTGATAATTGGATATTATTCATACCGCAACGCCTCGATCGGGCTTTTTCCTGCGGCCTTTTTTGCGGGATACAAGCCAAATACTAATCCGATAAGAGCGGAAACCCCCAGTCCTAACAGAGCCGCGTCAATAGGGAACACAAATGCCCACTGCATGGTTGCAAACCGCGATAACAGAAACGACGCGCTCCACGAAAGAAAAGCGCCAAACGCAATACCCACTATCCCGCCGATACCAGTAAGCATCACTGCCTCGCATAAAAATTGTATCAAAATATCGCGATCCCTGGCACCCACTGCCTTTCGTAACCCAATTTCGCGCGTCCGTTCCGCAACTGCCACAAGCATAATATTCATAATACCGATACCGCCCACAACCAACGATATCGCCGCAACCGCACCCAACAACAATGTCAGTACTCCAGTTATAACTCCAACCCGCTCAATCGCGTCCGCCTGGGTAGTAACATGAAAATCATCTTTTGATGGATCAGCAATCCCATGCGTCTCCCGTAATGTAAGCTCCACATCGCGTGCAACCCGCTCAACGCTTTCATCCGTCACCGCTTGCGCAATAATGGAATGATAATAATTGATGCCGAGTAAATATTCCTGCGCCGTGGTGTAAGGAATAAAAATAATATCATCAACATTAACCAGCGACACGCGCCCCTTTTTCCCCATCACACCAATCACGCGTAAAGATTGATTTTTGACTTTAATTTTTTCGCCTATCGCATTTTGGCCATTAAATAATTTATTTTTTATTTCCGCGCCAAGCACTGCAACTGACGCGCGCTGGCGTACATCTTCATCCGTAAACATGGCACCTTCGGCAGGCCGAATATCCAAAATATCAGTCAACAAATCGGAAGATCCCCATACTGTTGTTCGCACTGATTCATTTTTATAATTCACAGACGCGGCAACAGTAACAACCGGCGTCATATCTTTTAAATCCTGTACATTTGCGAGTTTGCTCAATGCGCGAATATCTTTTTCTGTTAACGAATCAGTATACATTTCAGCAAAATCAGATGGGCCTTGTGGTTCTCTCCCCGGCTCTATCGAGATTGTACGGCTCCCCCACCCTTGAATTTGGCTCAAAATCAATTCCTGCGCTCCGGCGCCGATTGCCATCACCATCATAATGGCGGTAATGCCGATCACAATCCCCAGAATAGTCAAAGCAGATCGAGACCGATTCGATTTTAACCCATGTACTGCTTGTATGATTGCGTAACGAAGCTTCATAAGTGTTCATGAACCCACTCCGTCATCCGTAGGGTGGCACCTCTCCTTGTTAAGGAGAGGAGGACGACGGCGTATCCCCCCTCCTTAACAAGGAGGGGGTAGGGGGTGGTCTACCTCCTTATTTTTTATACTCTCTCTTCTCTCCATCTTTCCCAACACGCCGATCATGCTCAACATGGCCGTCCTTCATGGTGATAACCCGATGCGCGAATGCGGCAGTTACTGTTTCGTGGGTAATAAGAATAATCGTTGTGCCTTGTTTTCTATTCACCTCATCCAAAATAGTCATTACTGCTTTCCCAGACACGGAATCAAGATTCCCGGTCGGCTCGTCTGCAAAAATCACTTCTGGATCCAGCACTAACGCGCGCGCAATGGCAACACGCTGTTTTTCACCACCAGAAAGTTTTGATGTATGAAATTGAGAACGATGCGAAAGCCCGACTGCATCAATCGCGTGTTCAACACGATTATGCCATTCTTTTTTAGAAATACGAGAATATAGCAAAGGCAAAGTAACATTTTCATACACTGAAACACGCGCAAGGAGATTAAATGCCTGAAAAATAAACCCCATTTTCTCGTTACGCACCAATGCTATTTCATCTGATGAGTACTCATCCATTGTTTTGTTTTCAAACCGATACACGCCATCAGTATGGCGGTCTAAAAAACCCAATACATGAAGCAGTGTTGACTTACCTGATCCAGACGGCCCCATAATCGCGACAAACTCGCCCTTATCAATTGCAAAAGAAACACCGCATAACGCATGTGTTTCAACCCCGTCTGACTCATACACTTTGGTAATATTCTCTATTTCCATCAGCGCCATACTATCGAATTATTTTTCTTCAATAAATGAAATAATCGTATCCCCTTTGGCAATGCCTTGTGTAATTTCCGTATTGCCGTCAGACCCTCGCAACCCAATGAGGATATCTCGCTCCTCATAGAGCGGATTTCCTTTTTTATCTTTACCTGTTAACACGCGGGCAAACCATTTTCCATCTTTTTGCACCAATGCGCGTTGCGGAAGTATAATCACTCCTTCCCGCATATCAGTCAGAATATCAATATTTACTGTCATGCCTGATTTTATGCGATTGTCATCTTTCTCAAACTGCACCTTTGTCATATATGTTGACACACCGTCAACCGCGGTTTCAGCAGGGTCAATAGTAACAACATGCCCTTGAAATGTAATGTCAGGCCCATACGCGTCAAGCGTCATGACAACAGGGTCAGAGATAGAAACAAAAGAAATATCAACTTCTGGAATATTTGCTTCTATTTCGTATTGAGCATCCGATATAACCGTAACAACAGGACTACTCGCAGAAACAATTTCTCCGCGCTTCGCGCTCACCTGCGTCACAACGCCTGTGATGGGAGAGCGAATCATCCTTTTTGCAATTTGTGCCTGAATAGATCCAATATTCGCGTCCGCTTGCTTAATAAGCGCTTGCTGGGATTTGACAGTTGCCTCTGACTGACTAAGTTGCGCGCGCTGAGCTTCAACCTGCTCATCTGTCGCGCCTGCTTTTTTCAACGCAAACTCGCTTTGTGCCAATGCCAATGCGTTTGTTGCGTCAGTCACTTGCGCCTGCGCAGATGTAATCGCTGATTCATTTGTCGCTTTTTGCACGGCAATGGCTTGTTGTTTCGCAGATGCTGTAATAATCTCGGCGTTAATGTTTGCTTTTTCCGTATTCAGATTTGAAGTATTCGCCACTGACACTCGATTCTCAATAGCAACCGAAGTCAATGCCGACTGAATGGCAAATAACGATGTTTTCATACTGCTGATTGCTTCGTCAATATCCGCATGCGATTGAGAACGTTGGGCTTGGATAACCTTCCCACGCGCACCGTTTTCTATCGAATTCATAAATTCTTTCGCCATTTGCCTGCCATTACTCTCTCCTAAAAAAAGAAAAATAGCATCCGCCTTTGCCTGGGCTAAGACAAAACTATTGGTATCATTATTTAAAAAATAGGCAAACTGAATATCAGTCAGCGTGTACAACGCACCTAATCCAATACTCACAGATTGAGACAGCGCGGATAACGCATTTTGATATGCCTCATTGATATCTGCCTCTGCTTTTTTTTGCGTTGATATCAGCTCTGATTGAGCATCTTTTACCCCCTGCTCCGCATGGGCAACTTTGATTTGGAAAATAACAAGCTCTTCACTGCGCATGCCCTTAATCACTTCATTTAATTTTACTTGCTGGGATTTTACACCAGCTTGATACTGCAATAATAAAGCACGCGCGCTTTCCGCGCTGGCCTGCGCCTGCCGAAGTTGCGCTCCCAGTTCCTGCGTTTCCAAAGACACTAACAACGCGCCCTGTTGCACATAATCTCCAACTACTGCAGGAAGTACGGCGATTTTCCCACCCACTTCAAACGCCAAATCAACCTCTGTTGCAGGTACAACTTTACCGGTCACACTCACTTCATGTGTTACATCTTGAATGCGCGCTTCTGTTGTTTCAAATTGCACCGGCTTCTGCGACCCTATTACAATAAGTCCAATTCCTCCGGTCGCAATAACAAAAACAATAATCATGATGATGATTTTTTTCATTCTTTTCATATACTACTGATGCTGATTACTTTTCCTCTTTCAACCCTATCAATGCGCGATACAACCACATGGCAAGAACCGCACCGACAATCGGCCCTACAAGATACATCACGTTACGCGCTCCAAACACAAGCGCGACAGCAGGGTTCAGAAGCCCCAATGAAACAGTAGAGGCAACGCTGATACCGATAAGAAACGCGCCTCCAATAACAACGCCTGATAATGATTGAGAGGCCTTTTTCTCAATCACCGCGCTCACACCAAAAGCCAACACGAACGCGCCGATCAATTCTGCAAGACCGACAATGCTGGTATTTTTAACCAATGGATTCATTGGGCTTATGATAAATACCCCTGCCAGCGCCGCCGCAAGCCCGGCGCCTGCTAATTGCGCGATGATATATCCAAGCGCATCCTGAACACCTATTTTACGCACAGAAAATACCGCAAGCGTAATAGCGGGATTCAAATGCGCTCCTGATACCATGCCGAGTGTATACACGCAAAAACCGAGCACAAGAGCGGCAAGCGCCGGTGTGCCGATGCGGGTAATAAGTCCAGTTGAAACAAGCACGCTGAATGCAAGCAAAAACGTGCCGATAAATTCTGCAAGATATTTTTTCATAGTATCGCGATCCCCTCCCCTTGGTAAGGGGATGGCAGGGTGTCACCCTGCGGGTGATCCCCCGAAGGGGGAAGGTTTAATTTTACAAAATAAAAATTTTTATCAATTTAATGCCGTACTCCACCCCACTCAACCACAGTAAACCCTTTCCGAGGAATAGTCCGCAACATAAGTGGCTCAACATCAATCGGCTGATCAAGTGGGATGAAATCCATTAAGACACGAATAACCGTATCTGGTTGCGGATCCACAGTCAAAGGCGCCAAAGCATCCATGGCTTGATTTCCCATAAAAGTAACAAAATAATACGGCTTTGCCTGCATTTCAGGAACCCAGTACTCAACAAAATCATCTATTTCCGTATTATTCAATCCGATCAATGACAACTTCTCGCGCAATAATCGCTCAACGCCAACGCGTTCAACCACAAACCCTTGTTCTGGAATCTCATAATATCCACCTCGCCCTTCCCAAAACAAGTAAGGATATTCTTTCCTGCTATGGGTATCAACCAACCTGCCGTCTGGAAACGCTATCACGTCCCAACCGCCGTTATACGCTGGCTCGGAATAGGTGAATCCGCCTTCTGGTTTTAAATCCACAGTAACGCGCTGTTCTTGTTGAGGATACAAATAAATAACCGGTTTTGCGCATTCTGCCACAGGCAAAAATGCTCTGCTTTGGAATTTAATAATCCTACCAAACGAATCTTTCCAAAAAAATACCGGATGTTTTTTGACAAACTCATCATACGAAAGTTTTTGCGCTCCAGTCCCATCGTAATCAATGACAAAATACTCTTCATCATATATTTTTTTCAGCAATGGATGGTCTGCTTTTTTGAATTCCCACATCACATCTCCTTGAGTATTCTTTCCTGCTACCACCAAATCATTTTTAGAGTCAATATCTTTTGCAGTCATCACAGAAGCAACATTTGATGATCCGCATCCTCCGATATCTGTTGAACTATATTCGCCTCTATTGCGCGTGCCATCATTCCATATCACCTGCGGAACAGCGTCTTCTTCACTCACAAAATCAATCGCCAGTTTATAGGCAATCTCGGTCCCATCAGGGGACTTAAACGAAAACCCATGACCTGCATTTTCATACACTGTGCCATAATCAGGATGTATGAATGCAACAGTTTTATCCTTACTATCAAACCAACTCATCCCCGTCCAAAAAGGATTATACCTATTTAATGTTTGTCTTGATTTTGGACCGTATATGGTATCCGGGAAAATCAATTCTTCTAAAATGATATTCTTTGCAATAAATGTGTGGCTCGTATCGATGGTTGTCTCATATACTTGCGCAGTGACCATGTCCGAAGAATGCACCTCAATAATATAATTTGATCCGTTATGAACAATAACATAATAATGCTCACTATCCATGCCGTAATCCGCCAAAACCAGAACCAACTCATCTCCTTCGAACGTACCTGATTTTTTAACCTTTCCTATCGTTGAATAAGTAATTGACTCATACCTTGGAGCTATGAGCAAACCCAATGACGCACGTTCTTGATGTTCAATCCATTCTATATCGCTTTTTTTAAAAGTATCGCTCTCATCAAAGAAAGAAAGCTTTGATGCCTCGCTTTCGTCTGTCGTGTCAAAAACGCCAGAATCACTCACTGGTGATTGTTGTTCTGATTGTGGTTGAGATACATTCACAGCATCACGCTGTATCAATGCATATCCCCAATACCCGACACCAACGCCGATAATCAATAATGCAACCCCCATAAGCGCTAATCGAAACACTGTTATAACAATTTTCATAGATAAAAAAATAAAATACTTACTTTCTTAAGAATACCACTCAAAAACATAATAATCAACTCACTCTACCACAAACACCCCGGTGATATAACTCGTTGCGTCAGGGATGTCTTTGCCAATCAATTTTGCGGAATTAGTGTTTTCAAATAACTCAAAACGGCGCGCTCCATATTCGTCAAGTAATTGCAGTACTACAGCAAGCGCAGGCCTCGAATCAACAGAAACATCCATAATATGAGCATAATCAAACTCCTGAACAACTTTTTTGCTCACTTTATCTCGCGTTTCGGCAACAGACGATGGGGCATTATGCGAAAAATCAAGAGACGCGATAACAATAGCGTCATCAGGGAGCAATGGTGCCACTGCGCGAGCAAACTCCCGCGCCTGATCAATAGAAAGAGTATCTTTAAAAATAATCGGGATAATACGCGCTTGTGGCAGTTCTTTTTTTATCAACGGAACAATTCCGGACACTCCGTGTTCATGATCAAACGGCACAGGATCAATCACCGCCATTCCGGTACGAGCAATGATTGTAATCGTTTCAGCGTCTGCTGACAAAATACCATAGGGTGTTTTCCAATCATAAAAAGTTGTTGTAATCCGGCCTTTGCCTGCGAAAAAATGATCAGGACTCAACACCACCACAGTCACTGGTTTGTCTGTATGAAATTGATGCAAAATATCTACAATGGTACGCAAAGACAGCAGATGATGATTCACTATCCCGCCGCGAGGAACGCCTGCAAATTCCCTGACAGGAATTGCTTTTACATACGCCTGCTCAAAAAATTCCCTTTGACTAAACAATGAGCGATGCATAACATAAGCATCTTCACCTCTATTCACGCGATGCGTGGAACCATACGCATATATACCAACCCCTATTCCAAGCCCCAGCGCCACCAAAGCGCCAACAAACATCAACCCCAAAAAACCTTTTATTTTATTCATAAAACATGTGTAGTGTATCTTTTTTCACACTTTGACGCAAAAACGAAATGTTGACATGAGAAAATCATGAGAGTATAATACCCAACGATGTATGAATTACACCACCCCACATTACTGCACAGACCGATTCCGCATGAGATATCTTTTCTCACATTGTTCATAACCCTGCAAGGGTTATTTTTTTATGCTATGAAACATTGTATCTCTATTGCTCAATTTTCACGACAAGACATCGAAACGCTTTTGCAAAAAGCGAAAGATATTAAATTATCTCCACAAAATTACTCCCTATCCCTTTTAAACAGCATTATCGCAATGCTGTTTTTTGAGCCATCAACCCGCACCCGGCTTTCGCATGAATCCGCGGCACTGCGGCTCGGCGCGCGTGTGATTGGATTTGCGGACAGCAATACAACGTCTGCAAAAAAAGGGGAAACATTAGAAGACACCATTCGCGTGATCAATGGCTATGCAGATGCCATTGTCATGCGCCATCCGGAACCCGGAGCGGCACAACGTGCGGCAACTGCCTCCGATATTCCAATCATCAACGCAGGCGATGGCAGTAACGAACACCCAACGCAAGCATTACTTGACCTGTTTACCATTCAAGAAAAATTTGGAACCCTTGATGGTTTGCATATCACCTTTGTTGGAGATTTAAAATATGGAAGAACGGTTCACTCGCTTATCAAAGCATTCTCTCTGTTTCATGTAAGTATCGCATGCGTATCGCCATCATTATTAAAACTACCCGACACTATAAAAACCACAGATATCAAAGAATATGAAACATGGGATGAAGTTGCTCAAACAACAGATGTTCTGTATATGACGAGGGTTCAAGAAGAACGATTTGATGATAAAGAAGAATATAACCAATTAAAAGAAAACTATATTCTAACATCACAAGAAGCAGAAAAATTCTCAGCAAAAACAATTTTCATGCACCCGTTGCCACGGGTAGTGGAACTATCACCGGATATAGATAGCGATCCGCGCGCGTGGTATTTCAAACAAGCGCACAATGGCGTATGGATGCGCATGGCAATCTTGTTACATATTCTTTCATAATTTTACATTTTGATTTTTGAATTTACCTGTATGCACCTCACACTGAAAGATGGAACAAAAATCCAAGGTATCCCTTTTGGCGCAGAATGTGATGCCGCCGGCGAAGTGGTATTTAATACCGGCATGGTTGGCTATCCTGAAGCGTTTACCGATCCCTCATATACCGGACAAATTTTAGTTCTTACCTATCCGCTTATTGGAAATTACGGAATCCCTCAAGAAAGTGCGCGGACTACTATGCCATCCGCGCTATTTGAATCAGATCGCATTCATATCAGCGGACTTATTGTCAGCGAATACTGCCAAGAACATTCTCATCCTCAAGCGCGGGAAACCTTAAGCGCATGGCTTACAAATGCAAATATTCCGGCATTGCAAGGAATTGATACTCGCGCGCTTACGCAAAAATTACGGGAAAAAGGCACCATGCTCGGCCGTATTGAACACACACCATCGAGTAAACCGTTTTACGACCCCAACCTTCACAATCTTGCCCAAGAAGTGTCATGTAAAAAAATCATCACATACTCGCCATCATTGCAATCCAAAGGAACCATTCTTGTGGTTGACTGCGGTGTAAAAAATGCCATTATCCGCAATATCCTTATGCGCGGGTATCGTGTACTGCGGGTCCCATGGGATGTGCCTGTTACATTAGAACAGATGGAAGATGTACAAGGGGTTCTCATTTCCAATGGGCCGGGAGATCCCATAAAAGCGGGTAAAACAATCGCATTCGTAAAATCAATCATTGAAAAAAAGAAAAAAATACCCCTCTTGGGTATTTGTCTTGGTAATCAAATTTTAGCGCTTGCGACTGGAGCAAAAACATACAAACTCCCGTACGGCCATCGTTCTCAAAATCAGCCAGTGATGGAACTGTCATCAAAACGCGCGTTTGTTACCACGCAAAATCACGGGTTTGCAGTTCGAGACAAAACGCTTGCAAAGGGATGGAGTGTGTGGTTTAAAAATTTGAATGACGCCACAGTAGAAGGGATCCGTCATAACCGTTATCCGTGGATATCTGTTCAGTTTCATCCCGAGGCCACCCCCGGACCTGTTGATACTCAATGGGTGTTTAATGAATTCTTAGATCACATCAAATAAAGCATATGCCATCATCATACAAAAAAATTCTTCTACTCGGATCAGGGGCATTAAAAATTGGTGAGGCAGGAGAATTTGATTATTCAGGATCCCAAGCCATTAAAGCACTGAAAGAAGAAGGTAAGCACGTCATTGTTGTCAACCCGAACATCGCAACATACCAAACATCCAAAGGTCTTGCTGACACGGTCTATTTTGTGCCTGTGAATCCTCATTTTGTTAAAAAAGTCATAGAAAAAGAAAAGCCAGATGCGATTTTGCTTTCGTTTGGTGGACAAACCGCACTTAACTGTGGCATGGCGTTGTATGAGCAAGGCGTGATTGTTGATCAACTATCAAAACAAAAAAATAAACCGCGCATATTGGGAACGCCAGCCGAGGCAATCCAAAAAACAGAAGATCGCGAAATTTTCGTAAAAACACTCAAAAAAATCAACCTTCTATGCGCAAAAAGCAAAGCAGTAAAAACCGTATCACAAGCATTAAACGCGGCAACTCATATTGGCTATCCAGTCATCATCCGATCCGCGTATTCGCTTGGCGGGCAGGGATCCGCTTTTGCGCGCCATCAAAAAGAGTTAGAAGAATTAGCCGCAACAGCGCTTACCAACGCGCCGCAAATCCTTGTTGAAGAGGACTTAACCGGATGGAAAGAAATTGAATACGAAGTCATGCGCGACAAAGCAAACAACTGCATCACGGTCTGCAACATGGAAAATTTCGATCCCATGGGCGTGCATACAGGAGAATCAATCGTGGTCGCGCCATCGCAAACATTAACCAATAAAGAATATCACGAGCTTCGCGCCATTGCGATTCAACTCATCCAACATCTGGGCATTATCGGCGAATGCAATATCCAATACGCGTTAAAACCGACAAAAAATCCAGAAGATCCGCTTGAGTATCGAATCATCGAAGTAAACGCACGGCTCTCGCGTTCATCCGCGCTTGCCTCAAAAGCGACTGGTTATCCTCTTGCGTTTGTCGCGGCAAAACTTGCATTAGGATACACCCTGCCGGAACTGAAAAATGCCGTCACGCAAACAACATCTGCATTTTTCGAGCCAGCACTGGATTATATTGTGGTCAAAATGCCACGCTGGGATTTGGATAAATTCAAAAATGTCGAGCGCTCTATCGGCTCACAAATGAAAAGCGTTGGCGAAGTTATGGCTATTGGCAGATCATTTGAAGAGGCCCTGCAAAAAGCGTCTCGCATGCTGGGACTTGATCAAAGCGGCTTGCTTGCAAGTTATCACAGGTTAAAGAAAAAATATCCAGATCTCAAACTCATAAACGGATCATATTCACGCGACAAAAAATTAATCGAACTCATAAAAAACCCAAATGAACATCGCTTGCTTGCAATAACCGAAGCGCTGAAGCAGGGAATATCGCCGCAACAGATTACAAACTGGTCAAAAATAGATCAGTGGTTTATTGAAAAAATAAAAAATATAACTGATCAGATGAAAATATTAGAATCAAAAAAAGCCCTTTCCCCGCAATTAGTGCAAACTGCAAAATGGTTAGGTTTTTCAGATAAACAAATTGCTATTTTGCGAAATACAAAAGAATCGCTCATCACGCGCTATCGCCATACCAACGCTATTCATCCGACCATCAACCATATCGACACGTTGGCCGCGGAATATCCGTCAAAAACAAATTACCTCTACCTTACCTATCCGCGTATCGCGACACAGTCGCATGGCGCATCGGCTCATCAGTAGAATTCGATTGGTGCGGCGTCACAACTGCGCAACTGCTCCGATCTATGGGATATACCGTTGTTGTTATCAATAATAATCCAGAAACCGTGTCAACGGATTACGACATGGCAGATACTCTGTACTTTGACGAACTTGACTTTGAGACGGTCAAAGAAATTTACCGCACAGAACAGCCCATGGGCATGATTGTTTCTATGGGAGGACAAATCCCCAATAACATTGCTTTGCAATGCAAAAAAGCAGGTATGCGTATTTTAGGGACATCGCCACAAAGCATTGATAGAGCAGAAGATCGGTATAAATTTTCACAACTCCTGCATGCGCTTGATATTGATCAGCCACAATGGAAAGAACTCTCAACGCTATCAGCTGCCTTGGCATTTGCAGAAGCAGTACGGTATCCGGTTTTGATTCGGCCGTCGTATGTGTTAAGCGGCGCCGCCATGAATGTGGCGTTTAATGATCTTGATCTGAAAGAATATCTGCAAGAAGCGACATTCATCTCCCCAGAGCATCCGATCGTAATGACAAAATTCATTGTCGGCGCGCGCGAAATAGAAATTGACGCAGTCGCGCATAATGGAACTGTGCTTGCGGATATTATCAGCGAGCACATCGAAAATGCAGGCGTGCATTCAGGCGACGCAACCATCGTGTGCCCGCCGCAAAAAATCTATATCGAAACACTACGTAAAATCAAAGTGATTACCCGCAAAATCGCGCACGCGCTCAATATATGCGGCCCATTCAATATTCAATTTCTTGCAAAAGATAATGATATTAAAGTGATTGAATGTAACCTGCGCGCGTCTCGCAGTTTCCCTTTTGTGTCAAAAGTAACCGGAGTAAACCTTGTTGAACTTGCAACGCATGCGATTATGAATCATACAAAAAACCTCACACCGCCGAATATAAATATTTTTGATATTCAGCATATCGGAGTCAAAGCCCCGCAGTTCTCTTTCTCCCGTCTGAAAGGAGCAGATCCTGTTTTGAGCGTAGAAATGGCATCAACCGGCGAAGTTGGGGCCATTGGAGCGGACATAGAAAGCGCGTATTTAAAATCTATCCTTTCAACAGGATTCAACCTCCCGACAAAAGGGGTGCTGATAAGTTTAGGCGGCGAGCTCAATAAAATAAAATTTTTGGAAAGCGCGCTCTCTCTTGTGTCTGCAGGATTCAAGCTCTATGCAACCCACCATACTGCTCGCTATTTAGAAGAAAACGGTATGGAAGTAAAACGATTGCATAAACTCCATGAAATGCCGCAAGAACCGAATATAAAAACCAAAATGCTTAAACGGGAGATTGATTTAGTTATCAGCATTAATGATTTTGATTACAAAAAATCGGTTAAAACAGGATCGTTTGAAGTGGATGATGATTACCAACTGCGCAGAACTGCAGTTGATTTGAATGTCCCTATTTTAACTGATGTGCAAACCGCGCGTTTGTTTGTCCGCGCGATTTCCCAATACACACTCAATGATCTTGATATTCATTCGTGGGATGAGTACCTTAAAAACATTCCACACATTTCGTAATACAAAATTAACGAGTGAGATATTTTTTGCGTTTATTTTCAGGGAATCTTTCAATTGCGTATCGTAACATCGTCCGTGGCATCACGCAACTATACTTTTTTAAAAATTCTTCTTCTGTCGAAAGAGAACGCTTGCCAACCTCCCTTAGCATCCAGCCCACTGCTTTATGTATCAAATCATGTTCATCCTTGAGTAATATCTTGGCAATGTTTAAAGTATCATTGTATTGTTTGCGGGAAATAAAATACCAGGTTGAAACCATTGCAATTCTGCGCTCCCATACATTTTTTGATTGCGCAAGTGTATATAATACAGCGCGGTCTGTATCAAAAAGATATGCGCCGACAATATCACGGCAGGTAATATCAACCAAATCCCAGTTATTGATCCATTGAATATTTTTACAATAAAACTCAAAAATCTTTTTTCGTTCCGGCTCATTCGCTTTTTTAAACTGATAGAGCAAAATCAATAGCGCGGTCATGCGATATTCATGAACTTTGCTTTGTAATAATTTTTTTACCTGCCCAATCGGCATCTCGCGATACATTTGCGCGATCCTTCGTTGCTGTGGAACTATAACTCCTAAAAATCTATCACCCTCCCCATACTCGCCTTTGCCTGTTTTAAAAAACCTCTGCAAAATCAGCGCCTTTTCTTTATTCACACATTGACGCAACTCCTTTGCGCAACGCTCATGTTGAGATACTATGGCCATAGAACTGGAGAGACGCCCCCTGGGGCGTCTCTCGTAATGTCACGCCGATCCCTATTCAATAAACCCATGAGACCACCAGCATTCTTGGGACTTTTGCTGTTCTGCAATCAATTCTGTTTCTTCTGGAGTTAACTCCTCTCCGTTCTTTCGCTTTTCAAACAACGCACTAACACCAATAAAACTTTCATCATTTGGCAACTTCTCCATGGCCCTACCTGGCGCAATAGTATACATTCGGATATGTTCATTTCCATCTGTACTCTGATCTTTTCCCAATGCCATAAAAATCTTTTTTGTTTGCGGCCGAGGCGCTTTATAATGAGGCACAATGGCTTCTGCCCGCAGACCTAACCGAACATTCCGCTTTCCTAACTCTTTGTTACATTGCGCAACAAAATCTTTTTTTTGATCTAAACTCCCAGAACAATTCAAAATGAAAACATCCTCCCGTGCATGGTTTAAAGCAGTCATATCTTCTTCTGAAACTATGCCCCGATCAAGTATTGCTTGAGTACTGATAACCCCCTCTGTCCCAACCACTGCCTCTGTTTCTATTTCTAATGCAATACTCTGTTTATTTTCAAAATCAAGATGTTCAGGTAAATACCGAGCCGCCAAACGAAATATCTCCTCAAGTGAGTCAGCAATAAAAATACCGCCTGCTTCCTGCGCCCGAACATGGCGTGAAAAAATATGTTCAAAACTTTGTGCAGTCACCTCTACTGTAATGTCGCCAGACCCATGCAAAAAAACCACAACATCATCTATCGCAAGCTCTAATTCTGATCCATCTGGTCGCGCCGCGCGATACGCTGTGCGGTCAGCGTCTGACGGATGAATAGTACTGATAACTTCTCGAATATCTACTTCCCATAATGAGCGAGGACTATTTTTATGGTCAAAAGACCCTGTTTCAGGATGATTCATCATAGAATATGTAAGAAATAATTGCTTTACATTGGTTGGGAAAAATGGGAATTGATGATGAGCGCGCATTTCTTGTATATCACGACCTTCCTTATCCAATAGTGCTGTCAAAAATGGCAAGACAATCATATCTCGAAACTTCTCTGCTTGATCTTGAAAAATTGGTTTTATACCATGCGCAAGCAGTGACTGATTACGCAGGGTAATCATACCCATAAACTGTGCTTCATGTTCTTTATACATTATGCCTAAAGGATCACCAAGACAATACAATAGTAAAAAAGCATCTCGCAAAGCAATGCCACCAACCCCGTCTTTATATATATTGGGAAGATCTCCTCTGCGTGCTTTTTTATAGTTTTCAACAACATCTGCATCAAGTATTGAAAAATTAGGGGATTGTGTACTGATGCCGTAGACAGATAAAGCATACTGCCCCATCATATCCAAACACCGATAATAGCGCGCAACTGCGTCATCATACCGGCCTTGAGCAAACCTGCGTTGGGCATTTTCAAAAATATCAACAATATGTTCAAGCGCATCTCCGGCAACGAGTTGTTCAAGACAGGCGATGCTTTTTGCTATATCCCGCTCCAACATACTGCTTGCATACAGAGTTCTCATGTGGTGCAGATGATCGCGAACTCCTTGCAGGAGTGACAACGCTGAATTGATAGAAAATTTATCCCATGCATCATACCCCTGCGCCGCTTGGGCTAACTGCTCATAGAGTAAATGCTGTTCCCCTGACATCCGTTTGCCAAGAATTTCAAGCACTCGTTGTGCCCGAGGATAATACCCTTCATTAAATAAATCATTTGCAAGCACTGCTAAAATAAATCCGATACCATTAATTGGCGGCTCTAACTCAACTGTATATTCCGTTCCAATAATAGGAGCCCCATAAAGATGCGAATCAGCGCTTGATGATACCCAATCGCAATTGGTAAGAATCAACTTAATATCAACGTCTTCATGAATAAGATCTTTAAATACTTCAATAAAACTTGCGCCAAAATACAGAGGGAATGCCATGGATGTTAAAACATCTGTCGCATCAACAACAACATCTCGTATATGAACCGTCTCTGTTAACCAATACAACGCATTAAAAAATTCTTGGATGGTCTCAACAAATGAGATTGTATCTTTCACAAAAAACTTACGCACCTCCTGTGGCTGATAGGTGATTTGTGATAAAATTTTAGGAAGAAGCTCAATGGATTTTTCGGTAACAATAAAAGCAACGTGCGTTGGCTGTTCGCTGTTTAAGCTGTGAGTTACTAAATATGAATCAAGGCCCGGAGCTATAATAAGGCCTTTGTTCTGCCCCATATTGACTTCCACTCTAACACGCCATACCTGTTACATGCAACATATTGCGCTCCTGTACAGATAATCTATAATACTACCATGGTCCTTTAAAAGAACCATTTTAATTACTCTTAATTTTCTCCACGCACCCATATGCAAGAAGAAAAAAAGCCAGTCGCAGAGACGACGGACACAAAAAAGAGCACTGCTCCTATTATTGCCATTATCGTTGTTATTCTTATTATCGTCGTCGGGTATTTATTGCTTAAAAATAAAGCCCAACAAAATACAAAGCAAATACCCCCATCCAACCAAAACGAACAAAGCACTCCTGATACTGATTCTCTTTCTGATGTACCTGTGCCGCCATCAGACGCGCCAGCACCAACAGATACCCTGCCTCTTCCTAATACAGACGATTCTTTATCAACCACAGATACCATTGTAACACAGGCAGAAACAAAAACATTCACCATCAATGCCAGTAATTTTACTTTTTCACTTTCAGAAATCAAAGTCAAACAAGGAGATACAGTCAAGATTGTGTTCCAGAATAATGACGGGGTTCACGACTGGGTGATTGATGAATTTAACGCCCGAACCAAACAGATTAAGGCAGATGCAACTGATACTGTGGAATTTATTGCGGATAAAGCCGGCACTTTTGAATATTACTGCTCCGTAGGCAAACACCGCGAACTCGGGATGAAAGGAACTTTGATTGTTGAATAATGTTTACGCAATCTGTAAAGACGCCCCGACGGGGCGTCTTTTTGAACTATTTGATAAAAAAGCAGAGTTTGGTATAGTAAGCGCGCCTTCTCACGCATCCCACTGCGAAAGGATCATCCCATGCTGTATGCTCAAGATGGCGTCAATATCAGCGTTGGAGACGAGTTCAGCAAACACGCCGCAATAATCTGCAAAACGACATGGGGTAGCTCTCTATTCGTGACCATACATGACTACACACGCGGAAACTTCCGCGGTCCGAGAGGATTCACTTTCCACGATCTTCCCGAAGGATACTTTCATACTGGTGGAGCTGACGGCATCGGTACAAAAGTCGTCATCATCACAGAAGCGATGTCGCATTACACAGCGGCAAGAGATCTCGTGGCAATGACCTGTGGAGACATCACGCGCTATGGAGGACTTCCGCTCATCTTCATCAATGTGCTTGATGTCGCAACGTTTGGAAATCGTGGAAGCCAAACACAGCTTTCTTTGTCCCAAGTCATGAACGGACTCTATAGCGTTGCGGTGCAACAACGCCTTGTCCTGTTTGCTGGAGAAACAGCAGAACTTGGCATCTGCGTTGGGTCGGAAAACCCTGATGCGGTAACCAAGTTCAACTGGGCCGGATTCGCACTCGGCGTAAATCACCCCAATCAAATCATCACCGGCGAGAGGGTGAAAACAGGCGACATCGTCGTCGCACTCCGAGAACAAGGATTCCGAAGCAACGGCATGAGTGCAGTCCGCGCCGCGTTCAGAATGCAATTCGGCGAACAATGGTGGAAAAATCCAGACGCCAAAAATGCGATTCAAGCGGCGGCACAACCGTCAATACTCTATGACCTCTTTCTCGCAACAGCGAATGGTTGGTATGGGGATACGCCGGTAAACGTCTCCCTTATCGCCCATATCACTGGCGGAGGGATCGTCGACAAACTCTTCCGCGACTGCCTTGCGCCAATGGGATTAGGCGCGCATCTCGATGATCTGTGGTATCCTCCCAAAATCATGCAACAATGCGCACAATGGCGCGAAATGCCGGATGCAGAATGTTATGAGGTGTGGAATGGCGGGCAAGGAGTAGTAGTCGTCCTGCAACCAGACCATCTAAAACGATTCCTTGCACTTGCGAAGCCCTTCGGCATTCAGGCAAAGGTTTGCGGTACAATCACCGCTAACCCGACGCTCATCATCCAATCTAAGTTCCTGGATAGGAACATTCTCGAGTACGGTGCATAGGCACAACACTCGAACGACAGGAAAAGGGTCGCGACAATAGCGACCCTTTAATTTTTTAAATGAGGTTAGAGAGTATGTTATACTAATAATCTATGCTTTGGTTGCTTAAATACATTCGCCCTCTTACCTACGCAGGGGTAGTTGTGTTTGGCATTGCGATTGTACTATACGCAAAAATACAAACATCAATCCCCATTCAGCAACAAGGCCTGCTGATTAAATATTTTGCAAACACATCAGTCCTATTTCTCTATTTCACTCTCCTTGCCAGCCCGCTGTACGCAACCTTCCCAAAACTCCCATTACGAGCGGTGTATATCAAAGCGCGTAAAGCACTTGGGGTATCTGCCTTCTTCTTTGGGCTTTTTCACGCGCTCATGGCATTTTTTATCAGCATAGGAGGGTTTTCAGGATTAGCAAACATCACAGGCATCTACTTAACCTCGATCATTCTTGGCGCAATATCACTTTTTATTCTCACCATTCTGGCAATCACCTCGCTTAAATATTGTATAAAAAAACTCGGCAAATATTGGAAACCGCTCCACCGAATGGCCTATATCGCAGGCATTCTCATCCTTATTCACGCAACTATTATGGGCAGTGATATGCTCACCCTTTTCAATATATCAAGCTGGGGACTCATGATTCTCTTTATTATGGAAACAATACGGTGCTGGAAATACCTAAAAATACGCAAAACTCAGACACAAAACATTGACTTAAAATAGAAAGTATGATATACTTTATTATCAATTCAAATAGAGCTCGAATATCATACGCATACATCATGTAATTGTCTGATAATCGGGTTACATGATGTATATATGACAACTGTAAAAAACGCCCCAATCGGGCACAATACCCCAAGCTTTGAAGGGCTTGGGCTTACTAAATCGTTGCTTAATCGCCTTGATCAGCAGGGCTTTACCGAGCCAACGCCGATTCAACGCAAATGCATCCCTATTGCCATCACAGGCGAGGATGTCATTGGCATTGCGCAAACAGGCACTGGTAAAACATTGGCCTTTGCTTTACCAATGATTCAACGATTAGCGCAAACAAAAGGCACAGGTCTGGTTATTTTACCAACCCGCGAACTTGCATTACAAGTAGATGAAGAACTGCAAAAAATTGGGAACCCAGCCGGCTTGCGTACTGCAGTGCTGATTGGTGGCGGATCAATGTCTTTGCAAATTAGAAGTATTAAAATGCGGCCTCATATTATTATCGCGACTCCGGGCCGTTTGAACGACCATATCCAAAGTAAGACAATTTCTTTACACTCAACAACTATATTAGTTCTTGATGAAGCAGACCGCATGCTTGATATGGGATTTGAGCCGCAAATTAAACGCATACTTGCAACTGTTCCGCAGGATCGCCAGACCATGTTGTTTTCCGCGACCATGCCTCCGGGGATTGAAAAAATCGCACGGAATTACATGAAACAGCCATTACGCGTTGAAGTCGCGCCATCAGGAACAACTGCGGAAAATGTTGACCAAGAACTTTTTGTTATTGGACATTCAGAAAAATTACGCCTCCTTGATACAGTATTAAAAGAATACACAGGATCAGTGCTCGTATTTAGTCGCACTAAATATGGAGCAAAACGTATTGCCGCGACAGTGCGCCGTATGGGGCATACAGCCAGTGAACTGCATTCAAATTGCTCACTCGCGCAACGCCGCAAAGCGCTTGATGGTTTTAAATCCGGAATATACCGTGTTCTGATTGCAACAGATATCGCGGCGCGCGGTATTGATGTTAAAAATATCGAACTCGTTATCAATTACGATTTACCGGAAAATCCAGAGGATTATGTACACCGCATTGGCCGCACTGCCCGCGCAGGGAAAGCTGGCAAAGCTATCTCATTTGTCGCGCCGGAACAACGCCGCGATGTCATGATGATAGAACGACTCATCCGCGCCCAGCTTACCATCAGTCCATTACCACAACTCCCTGAACGACTGCCACAAATCCCAGAACCAGACAGATTTACTACCGTACGGACGTACCAGCGAAGTGGAAATGTTCAACCCACTCGCGCTCGCGCCACTCATAAGCACAGTTCATCATCTGCTCCTGCCTACCGTCGCCGATCATATTAAAATCTTTAAAAAAACGCCCTGCACAGGGCGTTTTTTTATTACTCATTCCACAATACATCCTTACATTCTCAAGTTTGTAAGGATGTATTTATAAAAAACGATGCTCATCTTTTATAATCCTGCTAAAAATATTACCACTCGTTCGTCCAACAAAATATCTGCCTGCGCGACTGGCCGTTTTAAATAAATACCCTCCAGCGTCCGACAGCGAGAAAGCGCAACATACAATTGCCCATGAGCAAAGGTGCCAGCAGATAAATCAATATACACCTTGTTAAACGTCTTGCCCTGGGCTTTATGAATAGTAACAGCCCAGGCGAGTTTGAACGGGTATTGAGTGAATGTGCCAGTGGATGTGCTCTCTATTTTTTGCGTGCGCCTATCTAATGTGAACCGAAACATTTCCCATGTGTGAGGCAAAATAGGCACGGTCTCGCCGGTTTCAAGTTCCACGATAATGGCATCGCTGTTTGAAGCACCATCCTCATCGCTTTTGATATCAAAACCGTATTTGCTATCGTCTGCAACATATTCCAGCTCCGGTTCATATTCCGGCACGGACTCCGAGTCACTATTCTTGCGTATGCCGATCACTGTGCCCATAGTTCCGTTTACCCAGCGTTTACGCACATCATTATTCAACATCATCACTTGCGCGCCGACTTTTATATGCAAATGTAAGTCCGTTGGCGGCTCTCTGTCTTCAAAATTTCCAGTTGCACTACCTGTGTATACTTTCAGCGGTGATACTATTTTTTCGAGAAAAAAATTATTAACCTTTCGCGCTTGCGCGTTGTGCGGGGTAAGATAGATCGCGAATTGTTCAAATGTAAACTTTTCGCCAACTGCTTGGGTGCGCTGGTTAATAATATCTAAATGCTTCTGCTGAACAGCATTATTGCGCACCGCGTTCAACACATCAATAAATACCTGATCCTGCTGGCGGTATATCTGCCGCAATTGGATATGCCGAAATTTCGCAGTACGAAATACAACAGAATCAAAAAAATATGGGGACTCGTATGTGTGGAGCAACCCATGAGTGGCAACGAAGTCCTTTTCGACCGGCGGAAGCTGGTACAGATCGCCGATACATATCATTTGAATCCCGCCAAACGGCGCATGCGGGATTGGCCCATTGATGCGCAAAAATTTATCCACGCAGTCCAATAAATCCGCGCGCACCATGGATATTTCATCTATCACAATCGTGTGCAAATTTTCCAATAACTTTAATTTTGGGCCTGCCCAACGCCCTGACAATCTTCGCACTGTATGGATTGTGATATCCGGCTTGAATCCGCAAAATGAATGAATGGTCTGGCCTTCCACATTCAACGCCGCAACACCGGTAGGCGCAAGCACAACCACATTCTTATATGTAGTTGCGCGGAAGTATTTCAACAATGTCGATTTACCGGTGCCTGCTTCGCCAGTTAAAAAAAGATTTTCACGCGTTGTTTCCATGATACTCAACGCCTCTTGAGCTTCAGGATTCTCCGAAAAATCAAATTGTGATGTAAAGACGGGACAGCTTGCCCCGTCCTTGTGAATAGGGTGACCCGTCTCCCGTCTACCCACCAAATCATCTCTCTTATATTTTTGCACATCCCCAACTAAGTGAGCCAATCTGCGACTAAGAAATATTGTTTGCACAGCGCCCACTTTTAAAGAAACTCTCTTTAAAAATTTTTGATACGTTTCCCGTTTAGAAAAAAAATAATTTTGATATTCATCCGCCAGCAGTTCATCGTGTTCCGGGGTAAACAGCGAATCCAAATAAATTTTCATCTCGTTTTCTCGCTGTTTATCCTGCTCATAATCCCAGCCAGGCACATCATCAAAATACCGCGCCAACCGCGACTTTAACCCGCCCGAAGTACGTCCAAATTTCGCAATAAGCCCTATCAAAAACACATCAAAGTTCTCACCCTCCTGCAATCGAAAATCACCATACAACTTTTTAAGTAAATCATCCTCCTCTGTCTCCCATGTCAACCCAGACTTGGGGTATAGAGTTACTGTTTGCATAAAATACTATCTTTATGGTAATGACAAAACAAACTTTCATCTCATCCGTCTATTTTTCCTATCTTGCCACACGACAAGGGGATAGTAAAGTTCATAACAACAAAAAGCACCAACTATTGGTGCTTTCTGTTATGGGCAGCACGTTGCTTATGAAACCTTGCTAACCTTGATCGCGTTCGGCCCTTTCGGGCTATCACCAACCTCAAAGGTTACTCGGTCGCCTTCACTAAGCTCGTCAAATGTAATTCCTACGAGCTCGTTTGAGTGGAAAAAGAGATCCTTTTCCTCGCCTTCGCGCTTGATAAACCCGAAACCTTTGTCGGTTTTACGGGACACTATTCCTTCTTGCATATTTAATATGAAGATAGAGCGTATAAAACATCAATTGCAGTATACCTCATAAAAAGCATCGAACCTTGCTCTTAGGTCAGCACTGCATTGATAGTTACACGATACCACACCCTCATGATTCTGTCCATGCATTGCGTGATTCCACTCTAAAAAAACGACTCCTCCCCCTTGATGCCGTACATGCGATAACGAAATGATCCGTAGCGCCATTCCTGCGTTGAATCTTCAGGGGCCAATTGAATAGTATTATTCCGATCAAACACCGTCGCATGAGCGCCAACTGCAATTCCATCGCCTGTATCCGTTATAATATTATCCTCAATAGTTGCCTTCCCAGCTACGACAACAATTCCCGCATGTACATCATGGATCGTATTGCGTTTGATAACAGGCGATCCGTCTTGCACATCCACGCCCTCATGGCCTGCGTCACTAATATCGTTATCATACAACTGCATAGATGATGATGAAAGCGACGGCCCGGACCAAAAATTGTGTCGAAAAATCGAGTTCTGCGCCACAGAATGTGGCTGATTGCCAAGAGGATTCATCCCATTGCGCGAATATTCTATAACACTATGGTCAAATATACTGTAATCGCCCCAAAAATAGATCGCTTCCCAATCTGCCAATTGAGGAGCATCGTTGGCTGATGTAAAAACAATAGGCGCGTCAGCTGTTCCTCTCGCGTCAACTTTCCCTAAAATAAAAAGATGAGAATGTATTGTGGTATATGATTTTAAACGCGTCGGGTCTGCGTCATTATAACCGTCTGGCAACACTTCGCTGCCTGACTGTTGATCATCGCGCTCTTCAAACCGAACAACAGTGCCCGGAGAAACGATTAAACGCCCAATAATCGTTGTATCACCAGTAACTGTAATAGTATTAGAAAAAGTGCGACTGCCAATAAGCAATCCACTAATTGCTGTATCTTGAATCAAAAAAGCAGGGCCGTAAAAAAGAAATCCCCAAACGCATACAGCGACTGCGATACAACCAACCCCGCAATAAATTACACCTTTTACATACTTTTTCATATAAGAAATTATCACTCATCATAACTTCAATTCAGTATCAAAATCATATAATTCAAGTATATCGCAAAGCTTACCCAAAGAATATATGGCACCAAAAGCCATGTGGCTGGTTTTGATATTTTTGCAAAAGCAATGATTGTGGCGAGGATGGCAAGCCAAAGAAACACGATCTCAATCAACGCGCCACCCGGACTACGCAGGCCAAAAAAGATAATTGGCCAAAGCGTATTCAAAATCAGCTGACCAATAAATAACACAACTCCCATTCTCCACACCCACAACATCCTTATATTCTCAAGTATGTAAGGACGTTTGTGCCAAACCAAGAAGAGCGAAATACCCATCAGCGCAAACAATGTCGTCCAAACCGGACCGAACACCCATGATGGAGGATTAAAAGCCGGCTTAACAAGACCAGCATACCACGTCGGAATAGATGGCGTGATAAACACCGAGCCGATAATGCCGGCAAGCTCGGAAACGACGATGGCGATGATAAATTTTAGCGTGTTGTTGATTTTCATAGGACAGAACCATTATCCGTATCAAATATTTTTTAAGTATCACACAAACCGCCCCATAATCCTATTTTAATTAAATTTTACCAACAAATCTCCACACCTTCGCCGATTTTTTCCTCTAAATAATCAGTAACTTCCGGCATCCCGCCGATTTGATCAATCAAGCCATGTTCAAGCGCCATCCCGCCAAGCATCGTTGAACCATCTGCCAATGATTCCACTTGTTCAATGTTAAGTTTTCTATTGTCAGCAATCATTTTAACAAAATTTTTGTGCACTATATTGACATCACGCATCAAAAGATTTTTTTCTTCTTGTGATAATGGCTTATTTGGGTCGCCAGTGTCTTTAAATTTTCCCGAGCTAAGAGAAACATAAGCCACCCCTTCTTTTTGATTTTGCTGGACGTAATCCAAGTAAGACATAGTAGCTCCAATACCGCCGACGTCGGAATTTTTTGAGGCAAAAATTATGTCAGCACCACTAGCCGCCATATAGGCGGCCGATACACCACCTACTCTAATTAAGGCAACCGTCGGCTTAGTTGCTCGTTTCAAAGCATTGGCAACTTCCTCACCAGGCACAGGATAACCGCCGTAAGAATCCACTTCCAAGATTATTGCTTTTATACTTTCATCTTTTTCCGCGTCTTCAATAATCAACACAAGATCTTCCGAAGCAGTTGAATTGCTTAAAGAGACGCCATCCTTGTCGGCATCTGTCGGTGGGATGTATGTGATTAAATCTCCATGTAATTCTATACCCAACACGTTGCAAGTAGGTTCTTCCACGGAACTATTATCAGTCAAATAATCATCATCTGATACAGAAGAATCAAGTTGCCAAAAAATTTCATCTTTAATTATTATCAAAGAAGCCAAAATTATAGCAGATAGAGCAATGCGTCTTAAAATTTTTAAATCTCTTTCACGGTTCCAAATCTTGAAAGTTATCCATTGTTTGTTTGTTTGTTTTTTCATCCATAGTTTTTTGATTATTTTAATAAAATCGTTTTTGGAGCGGAGTGAAAAAAACACAATATACCCTCCCACACAACAAACTACACCCTTACATTCTCAAGTATGTAAGTACGTTATGATGTTCGTTGAAAAGATTTAAGGAAACGGACAAATGTTTTGCCATACGGCGACAACGTATGCTCCACAAATTTACCGCGGTATTTTTTATTGAGAAGCCCGGCTTGATAGAGTCGCCGTGTGTGCTCGCCAATTGTTTTTTCATTAGCACCGAGCGTTTCAACAATATCCTGCAAGGTTATGCCATCGCGCTTTGCGATAAGCAGAAGTATTTCAATACGATAATGGTTTGCCATTCCCTTAAGATGCCGTTCCATTTGTTTTGGTGTCTTCATCTTTCCCATACTCGCATTATACACCAGACGTACTTACATTCTCAAGTTTGTAGGGATGTCTGTAATTAGTTCTCGGATCACGAGAGACTAAACCAGCATGTGGTGCGTTCATAGCATATATTCTTTTCATTCAAATATATGCGCATATTGTTCACCGTAATGACGATACTTACACCACCGGCAGTTTGAATTTTCTGGCGGAACCGGCCCCTCTATTAACGTATGAACCTCTTTCATAAATTGCAAAAATGTATCCTTGTTCAACGCTATCTCCAGCCACCGTGGCGGGAAATTAATAACCGCCTGCTGATTTTCAAACTTTACCGCGTCAGGGTACATAATAATCAAGCCGAGCTTGGTGATTTCCTTGCGCTCACCCCTTGCCGGATGTTCAAAAGCATACTGATACGCCAAAAGCTGGGATTGATATTTCGCAATCTTGTCTTCATGCGGTTCACTGATTTTAAAATCAACAATAAGATAGGTGTCATCTGGCTGTTTTACCAAAAGATCATATTTCCCTTTTATAAATAAATTTGTCCCCGTGACTGATTCCGATTCCACAAACCCCTCTTGGCTTTCCACAATGCCTTCAGGCAAAATCGGAGAAAGCTCGCGCAAATCCTTGTCAATCAGCGTGCCCTGCAGACGAGCGTTGAGAGCAGAAAAAACACCCGGGAATGGCAGTTGCGGCCTCTGCATCCCGTGTTTTATCTTTAGATAATAACAGCATTTGCATTCTTCATACAAATACGCAAAATCCGACGGGCTTAGTGTGTAGGGTGGTTGGTTCATAGTTTCTGATAACACTATGATAAGGTTATCATACCTTGCCATTGATTAACCAGATCTGACTGTATTCAGATAAAATAGTATACGACGAAAAGCAGGGCGATTTGATCTTCTTTTCACATCTATTTTACCAAACAAAAATCACCGATATCGGTGATTTTTGTTTGGCTCCCGAATTAAAACCCTCGCAAACTTTTGAGATTATTTTACCAAATCCGATACACAAATCCAAAAAGCGAAATCTCAAATGATGCGCCCCGCCACTATTTTTCTGGGGCAAAGGAGGCGGGACGACGGACTCGCCCGCGCGGAGGAGGGGTCTGGGGAGGAATCCGCGCGGGCTTCGGCTTTCTTTTTTGGCGAAATTCATATCGGCGAATTTCTCTCAAATAGGCCTGTGGATAAATTGCCCTATTGACTTCTTTTATCCATAGGTATAAGATGTAAAAGGATCACATTATAAACAATTAAAAGTCGCTATAGTTAATAAAATAAGCAATATGGCAAACATTAAGACAAAAGAAATAAATATACTCCCCGATCGGAGCTTGATGCCTAAGATCGGGCAAACCGGCTATTCCGTTAGCCAAGCTATATCAGAATTGGTCGACAATTCAATTGACGCTCGCGAGGATGGCAAAGCGCTTACTGTCGAGATTCATTTTGATAATGAAAAGGGCATGATCGAAGTCTCTGATGATGGAGTTGGTATGGATGAACAGACTGCGGCGAACAGTATCAAGCTCGCGCACTCCGCTAAGAAAAATAAACTTGGCGAATTCGGTCTTGGCCTGAAAACCGCGGCAATGAGTTTGGGGAAAAAATTTCAGATCAATACCACGCAAAAAGGAAGTGACGAGGAATACATCCTCGAATTTGATGAGGAAAAATGGTTAAAGAGTGGAGATTGGACTAAGCATGAGATGAAGGTCAAAAGTGGGGTCGATAAAAAAAGATCAAGTACAACAATCCATATAAAAGATCTGCATTTTAAAATTTACCCTAATTTATCGGGCAATCTCAGAAAAGATCTTGCCACACGCTTTGCGCCGTTTATAGAAAATGGTGAAGTTAAAATCAGAGTAAACACAAAGTGGTGCGAACCAGAGCCACTTGATTTGAAAACCGAATACCACGCGCCAGACGGTAAAGAGCCATTTCGAATGAAGTTAGAGAGTGGCAATGAAGTTTGGGGATGGAGAGGGTTGCTAAAAAAAGGTTCAAACAAGGGTGAATACGGTTTTCGAGTTTTTCGACGCGGCCGCTTAATTATGCAGTACGCGAAGTTAGGTTTTCACCCTCACCCCGAAGCTCGTCAGATTGTTGGGGAAATTCATCTTGATCATGTTCCTGTCACCCACAATAAACGCGAGTTTATTGAAGAATCACCTCTGTATCAAGAAATTATCAGCGAGGATGGGATCTTTTGGAAATTCATGCGAGACCTTATTCGTGAAGCAAAAACTTCTGAACGAAAAACGCAAATTGACCAAGGTATTTTGGATAAAATGGAAATCCAAAAGGACAACATAATGAAAGCTATTAAAAAAATCCCCCAACTTAAAGAATACGCATTCCCAGACTTAAAAGAAAAAGTGCGAGCTAAAGAGGGAGAAAATGAAGGGCTTACAGATTTAGAAATAGAAAAAAGAGATCAGAGGGACATTGTTACGATTGAGGAAGAACCAATACCTCAAGACGAGCAAAATAGAAAACCAAAAAAGAATCAAGTCCGCAAAACTTACTACGTCACAGTGAACGGAAAAAAGTTTAAAGTTACGCACAGTTTTGTGGATCTGAAAACAGATGAGGTATTGAAAGACAAAAACGTTGATGATGAGCTTGGAATTCAGGTTTTTACGAATATCGCCTTTCCGGGATTTGCGAGTACAACAGATCATGTTTTTTATGGCACATGGAATATCGCAGAAGCTATAGCAGAAGTTATGGTTGAAAGAAATAAAAAATCGCCCGAAGAAGTTATCAAAATTCGGGATTTAATTCTTAGATCCAGCTCCGAAATCGGCCAAGAACTTGATGAGGTTGAGAAAGAAAAGAAAGTTGCGGAGCGATTAAAGAAAGAATACGAAGACAAGATGGCAAAAATAAAAGAAATTGAAGACAGGCATGTCGACATAAAAGTTTAACTTAACTATCTATGGCAAAAACCAAATACATTGTTTTCACAGCCGATGTTCAAACTATCCAATCTGCTAAACTTAGGCAGGCAATTACTGACTGTATAAATCAAAAGTACGAAGAAATTTATTTTTTAATCTCTTCTGGTGGTGGAAACGTCTTTGAAGGTTTAAGTTTAGCGGCTTATATAAATGCACTTCCGATGAAAACAATAATGCATAATATAGGTCAAGTTGATTCAGTAGCAACTGCTATTTTTGCTAGCGGTAAAGAAAGAATTGGAAGTAAAAATGCTTCTTTCATGTTCCATGGTGTTTCTATGAATTTAGAAAAAAGTACTTTGATCCAATCACAATTAAAGGAATTACACGATAGCTCAAAAAAACTAAAAGAAGATATTGCAAAAGGTGTTAGTACTTATACTGGTATAGAGCTTTCAATAGTTGAGGCGTTAATGATTGATGGAGGTATAACATTGACTGCAGAAGAAGCAAAAACCAAAGGATTCATTTCTAACATTGCTGAACCGGCCATACCCGCTAACGCCGATATTATTAGTATCAGTAATGGTTGATACTAATTCGCCGATATGAATTTCGCCAAAAAAGAAAGCCGAAGCCCGCGCGGATTCCTCCCCAGACCCCTCCTCCGCGCGGGCGAGTCCGTCGTCCCGCCTCCTTT
>Ga0209211_10000268_pt1 | contig 115755 bp, 137 predicted proteins | sample RifGroA2_FD_183992 | JGI IMG/M metagenome (GOLD analysis project Ga0209211, IMG submission 183992) | Groundwater microbial communities from Rifle, Colorado, USA - Groundwater A2 (SPAdes) (version 2) | ecosystem: Environmental > Aquatic > Deep subsurface > Groundwater | place: Rifle, Colorado...
CGCGGCGTTCAACGCCGACTTCGACGGCGACCAGATGGCCGTGCACGTGCCCATCAGCCAGGAAGCGCAGATGGAAGCGCGCATGCTGATGATGGCCACCAACAATATCCTGTCGCCGGCCTCCGGCCGCCCGATAGCCAACCCCTCGCACGACATGGTGCTGGGCATCAACTACATCACCAAGATCAAGCTGGGCGAGGACGGCGAAGGCAAATTCTTCAACGACAAGGAAGAAGCCCTCACCGCCAACCAGCACGGCGTCGTGGACCTGCACGCCAAGATCAAAGTGCGCGGCATGAACGACACCACGCACGAGTCTTCCGACTACGACAAGGAAGCCAAGGCCTGGCTGAAGCCCGCCGACTGGAAGGACTACGTCACCGTCGGCCGCCTGATCTTCTTCGACAGCCTGCCGAAGAACCTGGACTGGAAGCGCTACAACAAGGCGGTAGGCAAGAAAGACCTGTCCAACCTCGTCGACGAGTGCTACAAGAACCCCGAAGTGGGCCACCACGAGACCGTGCTGCTGCTGGACCGCCTGATGAACATGGGCTTCCACTACTGCACCCTCTCCGGCATCAGCATTTCCATAGCCGACATGAGCGTCCCGGAAAAGAAAGCCGGCCTGATCACGCACGCCCAGAAACAGGTGCGCGACATCGAAGGCCAGGCCAAGGACGGCATCATCACGGAGAACGAGCGCTACAACAAGATCATCGACATCTGGACGCACGTCAGCGACAAGGTCGCCGACATGATGTTCGAGGAGATGCAGAAGCAGGAGAAGAAGGTCTACGTCAAGGACGAGGCCCGCTTCAACTCCATCTTCATGATGGCCGACTCCGGCGCCCGCGGTTCCCGCCAGCAGGTAAAACAGCTGGCCGGTATGCGCGGTCTGATGGCCAAGCCCCAGAAGAAGCTGACCGGCGGCGTGGGTGAAATTATCGAAAACCCCATTCTGTCCAACTTCCGCGAAGGCCTGACCGTACTGGAATATTTCATCTCGACGCACGGCGGACGCAAAGGTCTGTCCGACACCGCGCTGAAAACGGCCGACGCCGGTTACCTCACGCGCCGCCTGGTGGACGTAGGCCATAACGTGGTCATCACCACGCAGGACTGCATGACCATCAACGGCGTGGAACTGAAGGCCCTGGTGAGCGGCGACGAGATCATCGAGCCCCTTACCGACAGGATCACCGGCCGCGTGGTGCTGGAAGACGTGAAATTCACCGACGCGGAAGGCAAGGTAAAAGTTATCGTGAAGCGCGGCGAAATGGTCACCCCCGAGCAGGCGAAAGCCATCGACAAGGCCAAGATCGAGTCCGTGTTCACCCGCTCCGTCCTCACCTGCGAGGCCGAGACCGGCATCTGCGCCAAGTGCTACGGCCAGAACCTGGCCACCGGCTACCAGGTGGAGTCCGGCGAAGCCGTCGGCATCATCGCCGCGCAGTCCATCGGCGAACCCGGCACGCAGCTGACCCTGCGGACGTTCCACATCGGTGGTACGGCGTCCCGCGTGCTGGAGAAGTCCGAAGCGAAAGCCAAGGCCGAAGGCAAGGCGACGTTCAAGGACGTAAAGACGGTGAAGAACCGCGACGGCCACGACATAGTTATTTCCCGCGGCGCCATCATCAACATCAAGTACGGCGACGCCAAGAAGTTCCCGCCCGAAGAGCTCAAGATCAGCTACGGCGCGCGCATCCACCTGGCCGACAAGGCCAGCCTGAAAGCGGGCGACCTGATAGCCGAGTGGGACCCGCATACCGTGCCCATCATCACCGAGCACGACGGTAAGGCCAAGTACCTCGACATCAAGGAAGGCGTCACGCTCCACGAGGAGCGCAACAAGGTCACCGGCATCATCGAGCGCAAGATCATCGAGCACCGCGGCACGAAGCGCAACCCGCGCATCGTCGTCGAGCAGGGCTCGCAGGTGGTCGGCTCGCATACGCTGCCGACGGACACCATCATCATCGTCGAGCAGAACGAAGACGTGAAGAAGGGCGACATCGTCGCCAAGATCCACCGCGACACCGCCAAGACCAAGGACATCACTGGCGGTCTGCCCCGCGTGGCCGAACTGTTCGAAGTGCGCCGGCCCAAGAGCGCGGCCATCATCACCAAGATCGAAGGCCTGGTGTCCCTCGGGACCACCGCCAAGGGCCTCGTCGAAGTGTCCGTGAAGAACGAGGAGACCGGCCAGGTTGAGGCGTCCTCCATTCCTTACGGCAAGCACCTGGTGGTTTACGAAGGCGACCGCGTGGCCGTCGGCGAAGCCCTCACGGACGGCGCCGTGGACATGCACGACCTGCTGTCCGTAAAAGGCGTGAAAGAAGTGCAGAATTACATCGTCGACGCCATCCAGGAAGTATACCGGCTGCAGGGCGTTAACATCAACGACAAGTACATAGAGATCATAGTCCGCCAGATGTTGTCCAACGTGAAAGTGACCGAGCCGGGCGGGACCTCGCTGCTGAAGGGCGAAATAGTGCACAAGCGCGCCTTCAAAGCGGAGAACCTGCTGGCGTCTTCCACGGGCCACGACCCCGCGCAGGCGGAGCCGGTGCTGCTGGGTATTTCCAAGGCGTCGCTCGCTTCCGAGTCGTTCATCTCGGCCGCCAGCTTCCAGGAAACCACCCGCGTGCTGACGGATGCGGCCACTACCAACAAGGTGGATTATTTGAAAGGCCTCAAGGAAAATGTTATAATAGGACATTTGGTGCCCGCGGGCAGCGGTTTTGCCACGCGCAAGCTCGCTGACGAAGAAGAAGAAAAGCAGCAGAATAAGGAGGAGTAACAGCAGGGTCAGGGCAGGAGCCCGGCCCCGTAGTGATTATGTCTACAATTAACCAGCTTATCAGACACGGACGGACCAGCGCCAGGAAGTTCAGCAAGGCCCCGGCCCTTATGTCGTGCCCGCAGCGCCGCGGCGTTTGCACCCGGGTGTACACCACCACCCCCAAGAAGCCCAACTCGGCCCTCCGCAAGGTGGCCCGCGTGAAGCTTACCTCCAAACAGGAGATCACCGCCTATATCCCCGGCGTCGGTCATAACCTGCAGGAACACTCCATAGTAATGGTCCGCGGAGGCCGCGTGAAGGACCTTCCCGGCGTACGCTACCACATAGTCCGCGGCGCGCTCGACGCGTCCGGTGTGGAAGGCCGCCAGCAGAGCAGGTCCTGCTACGGCACCAAGCGCCCGAAGGGCGAGAAGAAGCCCGGCGGTAAGACCCCGTCGAAGAAGTAACAGCGGTTTCAGGGTTGGGAGTTCCGAAAGTTACTCCGAAACTCCTTTAACTCAGCAGCCAACTAAAGATACTGGAGCAATATTATGCCAAGAAAAGGTTTAAAACCCCGTGAGAGAAGGGACGCCCCGCCGCCGGATTTCAAGCACAATTCCGTGCTGCTGGCCCGCCTGATAAACAGGATGAATTTCCAGGGCAAGAAGATCGTGGGCGAGCGGATCGTCTACGGCGCCCTCGACATAATAACGGAAAAGACCAAGGAAGACGCGCTGATGGTTTTCACCAAGGCCATCGAGAACGTGCGCCCCATCCTTGAGGTCAAGGCCCGCCGCGTCGGCGGCGCCAACTACCAGGTGCCCATCGAAGTCCGGCCCGCCCGCTCGGCGACGCTGGCGATGCGCTGGATCCTCGGAGCCGCGCGCGACCGCAAGGGCCGCCCGATGGCCGAACACCTGGCGGAAGAAATACTGCTCGCCTACAAGAAAGAAGGCGCGGCTTTCAAGAAACGCGAAGACACCCACAGGATGGCGGAAGCCAACCGGGCGTTCGCGCATTACCGCTGGTAAGGTAAAAGCGGGGGCCGCCGGGTCGGCGGCCGGGGGCGGGAGCAGCGTGGTAGTCCAATCATTGGAAGGTAAAATAACATGGCAGACTTCGATCTAAATAAAGTTCGCAACACCGGCATCATCGCCCACATCGACGCGGGCAAAACTACCACCACGGAGCGCATCCTTTATTACACAGGCAAGTCGCATAAGATAGGCGAGGTGCACGACGGCAATACCACCACGGACTGGATGCCCCAGGAGCGCGAGCGCGGCATCACCATCACCGCCGCCGCCATCAGCACCACCTGGCGCGACTATATCGTAAACATCATCGACACCCCGGGCCACGTGGACTTTACCGCCGAAGTGGAGCGCTCGCTGCGCGTCCTCGACGGCGCGGTCACCGTGTTCGACGGCGTGCAGGGCGTGGAGCCCCAGAGCGAGACCGTGTGGCGCCAGGCCGACCGCTACCACGTGCCCCGCGTAGCCTACGTCAACAAGATGGACCGCATCGGCGCCGACTTCTACATGTCCGCCGAATCCATCGTGGAAAAACTGGGCGCCAACGCGTCCCCCATACAGCTTCCGATCGGCGTTACCGAGACCTTCAAGGGCCTCGTGGACCTGGTCAAGATGAAAGCCCTGATCTGGATCGGCGACGACCTGGGCGCCCACTTCGACGAAGTGGAGATCCCCGCCGACATGGTGGAAATTTCCAAGAAGTACCGCGACCTGCTGGTGGAGAAACTGGCCGACTTCGACGAGAAGATCATGGAGAAGTACCTGGCCGGCATCCACGAGTTCTCCGAAGCCGAGCTGAAGGCCGCCATCCGCCGCGGCACGCTTACCTGCAAATTCTTCCCGGTGCTGTGCGGCTCGTCCTACAAGAACAAGGGCGTGCAGCCCATGCTGGACGCCATCATCGACTTCCTGCCGGGCCCGCTCGACGTGCCCGCCATCACCGGCAAGCACGGCCACACCGGCGAAGAGGTCGCCTGCCCGGCCGACCCCAAGGCGCCTTTCGTCGCCCTGCTGTTCAAGATCCAGCCGGACCCCTTCGTGGGCAAACTGACTTTCTTCCGCGTGTACTCGGGCACCCTTAAGCCCGGCGACACCGTGTACTTCGGCCGCAAGAAGACCCAGGAGCGCATCGGCCGTATCCTCAGGATGCACGCCGACAAGCGCCAGGAGATCAAGGAGATCTGCGCCGGCGACATCGCCGCCACCGTGGCCATCAAGAGCGCCACCGTGGGCGAGACCATCTGCGATCCCGAGCACCCTATCATCCTGGAAGGCATGAACTTCCCCGAGCCGGTCATCCAGATCTCCATCGAGCCCAAGTCCAAAGAGGACGAGCAGAAGATGGGCCTGGCCATGGGCCGCCTCGCCGAAGAAGACCAGACCTTCCGCATCAAGACCGACGAAGAGACCGGCCAGACCATCATCTCCGGCATGGGCGAACTTCACCTGGACATCATCGTGGACCGCCTCAAGCGCGAGTTCAACGTGCAGGCCAACGTGGGCCGCCCCCAGGTGGCTTTCCGCGAGACCATCAAGAAGGGCGTCGAGCAGGAAGGCAAGTTCATCCGCCAGTCCGGCGGCCGCGGCCAGTACGGCCACGTGTGGCTCAAAGTCGAGCCCCAGACCATGAACAAGGGCTTCGAGTTCATCGACAATATCAAGCAGGGCCGCATCCCCAAGGAATTCATCCCCGCCGTGGAGAAAGGCGTGCGCGAGGCGCTGGATTCCGGCGTGCTGGCCGGCTTCCCCATAGTGGACCTGAAGGTGACGCTGTTCGACGGTTCTTTCCACGACGTGGACTCCTCCGAAATAGCGTTCAAGATCGCCGGCGCCATGGCGTTCAAGGACGCCTGCCGCAAGGCCGGCGCCTACCTGCTGGAACCCATCATGAAGATCGAAGTGGTGACCCCCGAGGTCAACATGGGCGACGTGATCGGCGACCTCTCGAGCCGCCGCGCCAAGATCACCGAGATGGGCAGCCGCGGCAACGCGCGCGCCGTCAAGGGCACCGTGCCCCTGTCGGAAATGTTCGGCTACGCGACCGCCGTGCGGTCCATCTCCCAGGGCCGGGCCTCCTTCACCATGGAGCCCAGCCACTACGAGGAAGTGCCGCCGAACATCGCCAAGTCCGTGATCGAGACCCGGACCGCGGCGGCCGAAGCGGAAGCGAAATAAATTTGGCGCGCGGGTCGGCAAAGCCGGCGCGCTTAAAGCAAGCTAAACTAAGGAGCAAAAAATGGCAAAAGCAAAGTACGAAAGGAAGAAGCCCCACGTTAACGTGGGTACCATCGGTCACGTCGACCACGGCAAATCTACCCTTACCGCAGCGCTCGTAAAGGTCCAGTCCGCGGCCGGCCTGGCGAAGACGCTGTCCTACGCGGAGATCACGAAGGGCGGCACGGTCCGCGACGACTCGAAGACGGTGACCATCGCCGTTTCCCACGTCGAGTACGAGACCGCTAATCGCCACTACGCGCACATCGACTGTCCCGGCCACGCCGACTACGTGAAGAACATGATCACGGGCGCCGCGCAGATGGACGGCGCGATCCTGGTGGTGTCGGCGGCCGACGGCCCCATGCCCCAGACGAAAGAGCACGTGCTGCTCGCCAAGCAGGTGAACGTTCCGCACCTCGTCGTGTTCCTGAACAAATGCGATCTTGTGGACGACACGGAACTGCTGGACCTCATCGAAGTGGAAGTCCGCGACCTGCTGAAGAAGTACGAATTTCCCGGGGACACCATACCGGTGATCCGCGGTTCCTCCATGAAAGCCATGGAAGGCGACCAGGGCCCGCTGGGCGTGCCCTCGGTGCTGAAGCTGCTTGAGGCGCTGGACACCGCCATCCCCGAGCCGAAGCGCGAAACCGACAAGCCGTTCCTGATGGCTATCGAAGACGTGTTCTCGATCACCGGGCGCGGCACGGTGGCCACCGGCCGCATCGAGCGCGGGCAGATTCACGTGGGCGACCCCGTGGAGATCGTGGGCCTGAAGGACACGGCGCAGTCCGTGGCGACGGGTCTTGAAATGTTCAGGAAGCTCCTGGACGTGGCGATGGCCGGCGACAACGTGGGCATCCTGCTGCGCGGCATCGATAAAGAGAACATCGAGCGCGGCCAGGTGCTGGCGGCCCCGAAGAGCTGCACCCCTCACAAGAAGTTCCGCGGCGAAGCCTACATCCTGACGAAGGATGAGGGCGGCCGTCATACGCCGTTCTTCAAGGGCTACAAGCCCCAGTTCTACTTCCGGACCACCGACGTGACCGGCAGCGTGGAACTCAAGCCCGGCGTGGAAATGATCATGCCCGGCGACCACGCCGAAGTTGTGGTCGAGCTGATCACGCCTATCGCCATGGAAAAGGGCCTGCGCTTCGCTATCCGCGAAGGCGGTCACACCGTGGGCGCCGGCGTAGTCTCGGAGATAATAGAATAATATGGCCGAAAATAAAAAAACCGAAGACGTTAAGGCTGGTCAGCAGCGTATCCGCATCCGCCTTAATTCTTATGACTACAGGCTGATAGACCAGTCGACCGCCAAGATCATCGAGACCGCCAAGCGCACAGGCGCGCTTATCGCGGGCCCGGTGCTGCTGCCGACCCGCATCCGCAAGTACACGGTGAACCGCTCGGTCCACGTGGACAAGAAGTCGCGGGAGCAGTTCGAGATGCGCATCCACAAGCGCCTCATTGAGCTTATCAGCCCCACCCAGAAGACGGTAGACGAGCTTATGAAGCTCGATCTCCCCAGCGGCGTTGAAGTAGAGATAAAACTCTGATCCACGCGTAGCCAACAGCTTGCTTTTGCCAACCCTGGCTGGTCCTCACGGGCCAGCCAGGGTTTTTTTGTCTTCTCGGTTACAGTTCTGCTCCCCAGAGGCTCAACCTCCCGTTCTCCCCGAGGTTGAACCTCCTTCCCCAGTCTTCTCTCTGCCCCGGTCGGGGTGCCGAGGGTATGGGCCCGTCGGGCACGGCGTCGCGCACACCGTGCGCGCGCCTCCTCTCTCGGGCTCGGCGCTATGCAAGCCTCGCCCTCCGAGAGGGCCCGCCGAACCCATACCCTCGTCACCCCTCCGGCCGGTTCGCGGCCTGTCCTGAATTTATACCAGTACCCATTTGGTAGAATAGTTTAGTTAGGTCAGGGGCGATGTTTAAATAGTCATATAATAAACAACAGCCCCTATCTCCTGAGCAGGCGGCTACTGTAAACAAATGCAAATTAATAAATATATGAATAAGGTTGCTTTGATAGCGGTGCGCGGGTGGAGCATCGCTAAACGCCTATATGGTTTTATTGAAAGCTCCAAAATTGCTCTAGGCTTGTTAGGGGCCTTGCTGGCTTCGATTCTTATTGGAAGCCGTGATGCATACTTTCAACGGGAGGAGTTGTTTCGCCCTCAGAGGACGGTTCTGCTTAAAGAGTGTGATGCATTCTTGGGGAAAATTGAGATTCCCTTGGTCACTATGACTAGGGGATATATTGATTATTCACTTGATGTGGAGAATGTCCCTAATTCCAACGTTGGCATTAATCCTGTGGTCCCGATAATCGATGTCCCCCAGGATAAAGAAGAAGAGATCAAGTGGAAAATACGAAAAGAACAAGAGCTTGTGTTCAAAGTTAAAAATGAAACGATTGATCAGCGAAGACAGATTCTGCAATTAATACAAAACTATACAGTTAACCCAAGAATAGAGGTTGAATGGTGCTTAATAGATGCAGCGCTAAACCTTTTACCTGGAGAGGATAGATTTGTTTCAAGTCTTTGGATGGCCCACGTGGCTTTAGATAAAAACGTTAATTCAATCATTAAATGGAACGCATATATAAACACCAATGTCGCTAAAAGAGGTAACGATAAGTTTATCGAACACAGTCCCATGGCGTTTAGGGTGTATTTTTATCAGCATTTCATTAGGGAGCATCTTCAAATCTTAATTCGTCTTATCCTAAAAGAGCAAATGGGGAATAATACCTTAGTCCCTCCATGGCTAATATTGCCAACCAAGAAGGAAATTCCTGCGATTACATATCCTAAGATAATAGAAACTATCCTTCAGGAGTATAATTCGTTTCAGGTTGACTATTTAAATGAGGTGGTTGTAGGAGAAAAGGGCACTGGCGGCTTATTAGGGAATGGGGTAAGATTTTAGGGAGGGGGGTAGAAATTGGGTGCTGGTGGATGCTGTTAACTATGTGAATATTTATCAGCAGGTGACTCTGAGCTCTCTCAATTAGTCACATAGTAAAACTGCGTCCCCTATAGGGCACACATAAAAGACATAAAGGATCCCGAGAAATAGGAATCGTTGTGTCTTTTGTGCGGTTTGGGTGGGTTAAAGGATAAATATGTGAAAAAAACACTATTTATGGTCGTTTCATCTCTGACGCTCGCTGGGTGTTACAGGTCGCAGATAGTTGCTCCTGCCGATAAAAACTTTGTTTTGGCGACACGGGGGGATTTCTGCCAGGAGGTGGATACTCGCAAAGTATATTCATTCCTCGGATTAGCGAATTATAATGAAAACACGCCGAATTCCATACTTGCGGATGTGCCTGCCGGGAAAAAAGTGCGCTTTAAAACGCGGCAGAGTTTTGTGGATTTGCTTGTCGGATCTTTAACTTTTGGGCTGATATCTATGCATTCTATCCAAGCGGAAGTATGCCAGTAGACGATTGGGACGCTGCTTCCTAAGTTGTAAGAGCTACGCCGCCGGGGAAGCCCGGCGGGTTTGTCTTATAAAGCAGCGGAGTATCGCGGCACTCTTTTTAGGATTCTATATACCTTGAAAAGTAGCTGCCACTGTCCAAAAGACGCCATTTGCTAGAATATCTTTAATCTGTCCAGGGGAAATTAGCCATATAACCGTCAGTGTCCCCTATGCCCCGCTGGCAATCCGGATAGTATTGTATCAATAGTATGTTTATTAGGGGGATAAAATGAATGAGGAACGCAATAGTGGTGAAACCACAACAATCCTAAAGGCAAAAGGAGATAGTCTCTTTATGTATTATCGTCAGGCTGGGACGGGTTTGTCTGCGACATTAATTGTGTTAGCATCTGCGATGTTGGCGTGGGTACACAAATCAAGATTTGAGTTGGGAGTGAGCACAAAGGTCTTCTTTTGGATTTCAATTATTTTATTTGGTTTAACGATATTCTCCTCTTTGCTTATCCAATATTTTAATTACAAGGGGTATTTCAATCATGCGCGTGTTCTTTTAGAAGACTCTGACTATAATAAAAGTGCTATCACATATTTCTGTTGGGCGGATTTGTCAGTAAGCACATCAATGATATTCTTTATGGGGGGGATTATCTCTTCAGTAATATTCAAGTATTTAGATACAGGTTTGTGACTTCTATGGCCGTTACTAGGGGCATATTGTGGGGGGATAGGGGACGCTCTTAGTTAATTAGTTTGTGAGTGGAAGGGGCAGATCTTTAACGGATAAGGTGACACACAACCTAATTTCGCCTAATTAAGTTGTGTGTCACCTTAAGCGGGGTTTAATTTGAGGGGATTTGCTTATCGGGGTGGGAATAATGATAGTATCTGTAAAATGTATCGGAGGTTTAAATGAAAACTCTTTTGCGGCCCTTTTTGCTTAATTATGTAGCGCCCATTGACCTTAAGGTTTATGAAGAATGTATGGATTATTCTTTAAAGTTATGTAATTCCTACAATCCACATACGCAGATGTCTGCTAATAACGAAAATGGGATTCTGTTCACTGCTGGGACCTCAAAAACATATGATCCGACATATTCAGGCACAGTGTGGCATAATAAAGATGATTCGGAGGTCACCGATCATTGACTTAAACCTGAACTCAGGACTTGGAATTCTTTAGGGTGTAATTGCTCTAAATATGCGCAACTCTTCTAAAGGGTTCGAAATACATTAAAGTTATTAGCACGAATGAAACAGTTATTAATCATTACAAATAAGCAAGATCTACACGCGGACAATGTAATCCGACATTTATATAAAACAAAGAATCTGGAATTGCTTAGATTGAATACAGAAGACCTGCTTACAAAATATAAGTTTAAGTTTTCGATTATGGACGGGAATATAGAAGCTTATGTGCAAGATGGTTTTGGCCGAAAGTTTGATTTTAATAATAATCAATGTGTTTGGTTTCGAAAACCAAGTTTAGATTTTGATCTAAGCGGCACTAACCTAAAACTAGAAGAAGCCGAGTTTGTAAAAACAGAGCTTAAGATGGTCATTGAGACGCTATATAGCCTACCGAACACTAAATGGGTAAACGACCCCAATATGGCAAGAAAATCTAGCCATAAATATCAACAGCTATGTTTAGTCCAGAGGTTGGGCGCTAAGTATCCTGTGAGAATCCCAAATACGGCGATAACCAATTCCTCCAGGATTGCGAAGGAATGCTTTGGTGGGAGTGGCGACCTGGTAGCAAAGGCGGTATATACAGGGAACATCGTGTTGAATGGGATAAAACAAGGAATAGAAACACAAAAAATATCCAATGAACAATTCTGCAGCAATATTGACTCTATAGATATTTCGCCGACATGTCTTCAAAATTATATTCAAAAAAAATTCGAATTACGGATAGTGGTAATTGGGAACAAGGTGTTCGCTGTGAAGATAGATTCACAGATTGATGAGAGAACAAAAGTGGATTGGAGAAAGCACACTGCTTTATGTCCTCATACAGTGTTCATTCTCCCCAAAGAAATAGAGGCGTTTTGCCTTGAATTTATAGCTTTACAGAAATTAGTATATGGATCTATGGATTTTATAGTAACACCTGCGGGTGAATATGTCTTTTTAGAGAATAACCCCTATGGACAATGGTTATGGTTGGAAAATATGACGGGTATCCCCCTTACAAAGGCATTTGCTGACTATTTTTTAAGTATTTGTTGATTGGTTTCAGGGATAATCGGGGACGCTCTTAGTTAATTAGTTTGGGGGGTAGGGGACGCTGATGACTAATTGACTAACTTTTAGAGAGAGCCGCCGGGGAGGCCCGGCGGTTTTGTTTGGTAGAATTGAGGGGAGACACGGAGGCACTATGGCTAAGGTTGTGGCTTTTAATGGGGAAATGGGGTCAGGTCTTGAATCTTGATATCGAATGCGGAACCGCCGGGGAGCCTGGCGGTTTTGTTTCGGTAGAATCGCCATATTGGGAAGCGGGGCGCAATTAGTCATTTAGTCATCAGCGTCCCCTGACTCACTTATAAAAGGACTAGAAGATAGCTTGAAGGAAAAAGCGGTAGAAATTAAAGTTGTGTTAGCTGTTGTAGCCGTATGCCCGCAAGATATTATCAAGTTGTTCGAAAAGTTTCTCCAGCATGGGGGTGAAGATAACTCTAAAGCTGTGAAGGGGACAATGCTTGAAACTTTCTATGACCATGAATAAGCATCTTGTCTAAATAGATGAGGAAATAGCAGGTATTGTGAGCTAAGAAGAATGAAATCGGTGTGAGGTGATAATGATAAAAATTAACGAGGAAGAGATTCTTTTTTCTGAATGTATTTTGATTGATGGGTTGGCTGAAACATGGGTCACAATCCCGTATAAAGATGACCCGATTCGGATCTGTTTAGCGTTTGGGGAAAGCAAAGAGTCGGGGAACAGAAAAGATGTTGCTGAACCAGTTACCAAGGTAGAAGGAAAAAAAGATCACTCGAGGATTACATTGATTAATTGGGGCGTTCCGTTCGGTGGGGTAGCAGGTCCTTTTAATATTGGTACAAGTGCGGATAATAGGAAAATTAATGTAATTCTTGACTGTATTCATATGAAAACAGTTGCGAAAGTTATTCTTCAGGTTATGCTAGGGAGGAAAGATGCAAAAGCATAACCACATTAGAAAAAACGATTATGTTAGCAAGGTGTATACGAATATCTCAAGCGAAGTTGTTCAAATAACAACTGACAAACTTAGGATCATTCTTAAGGACTATTTGGAGTCTGTTGCTAAACGCTCTTCTTGGCACACTCCATTGGGGTTAGTGTTAACTTTATTTTTGTCTATATCTACTACAGAGTTTAAGACGACTCTCGGAGTAAACTCCTCAACTTGGTGTGCAGTTTTCTTTATGGCAACTATCTTATCAGCAATATGGCTGATTGCTGCATTGGTGGGGAGTCGGAAAGTTGTTAGTATTGAGGAGTTGATATCTAAGATTAAAGAAAACAAATAAGGTGTTTTGTGTGGAGGGGATGGGAGACGTTGTTTGCTAATTGACTATTTATCGACAGAGTGGGATTGATTTCTGCCAATAGTTCAATAATTAAGAACGGCCCCTATTCGCCTAAGATGTTTATGGTAATTTGAATAGGAGGGTTATGAAGAAATACTTGATTGGACTGCTTCTTTTAGGCGGGTGCGCTACAACGGATTCTCGAGTCTATAGGCAGGACCAGCTTGCTGGGAGCAAAGTCTGGTTAGTAGATTTCACTTACGACTCAGGGTCGGTAGAGCGGTTGCAAAAAAAGGGAGAAGAGGAGGTTAAAGTTGTCAGTACAGGTCAGAATCCTTCTGACCTCCAATTACGCGATGATATATTCTTCCTGTTGCAAGATGATTATGGGGTAAGTGTTACAAAAGATGAGTCAAAGGCAACGGGAAAAATCCTGATGCATGCACTTCATTTTAGTGGCGGCGGGTTTAAGCGGCTTACTGTTGTCTTAGAGAATATGCAACGGGAAACTATTGCAAGACTTAAAATAGAGAACGGAGACCGCCCCGCGACATTTAAAGATGATGATAGCTTCGCGAAGTATGCAGCAAAATCAATTGCTGGCACAATAACTGAAAGATAAGTTAACGGCTGCGGCGAGGTATAGGCATAGGGGGCGCTGATGACTATGTGACTAATTATTAACAAATCATTTGGGGCCGCCGGGGAAGCCCGGCGGTTTTGTTTTGGTAGAATAGCTATATTGGGAAGCGGGGCGTAATTAGTCATTTAGTCATCAGCGTCCCCTGACTCACGCAGGAGATTCTTTCTATGAGTGATGCTGAAGTGTATGACGCGCTGGTCGCTATGTTTAAGGAGCAATATCTCGGACGGCAATGGCCGGTAGCTCCCGATGACACTCCGGAGGAGATAAAAGCGCGGCATGGCGATACACCACTTAGGCAGCTTCGGAGCCTTATGATATTGACGGGCAATCATCATCTATACAACACCGAACGAGTGGTTGACCATAAGCTATGGAACCCGCGCCGTCCAGCTGTAGGGAAACGTCTATTGTTGGAGGCGTTTAAGCTCCCTATAGGCGAAAAGAAGTAGTGGGGAGAAGGGGTCAGGTCTTGAAATTTAGCGCCAGAAGCAGAGCCGCCGGGGATACCTGGCGGTTTTGTTTTGTAGAATTGAAGGATGAGAACTAACGTAAAAGGTTTGCCGGAAGGGGCTACGCTGGGGCAACTGCAGCGCTATATTGAGCGCGAGGCGAAGAAGCGGGGTTTCGGTGACCAGAACGCGCTGCAGAAATGCCTGATACTGGGCGAAGAGGTCGGTGAGCTTTTTAAGGCCATCAGGAAAGAGGAGAAAATGCCTATCGGCCGGCATTCGAAGGTGGGCACCATAAGCGAGGAGCTCGCGGACGTGCTTATGTATGTCTGCACGATAGCCAGCTATTACGGCGTAGACCTGGAGAAAGCTTTTCGCGCTAAGGACAAGATACATTCCAAACGCGTCTGGCATTGAGCCAGGTAGCATGGGGACGCTTAACCGCCGGGGAAGCCCGGCGGTTTTGTTTTGTAGAATTATTGGATGACCAAGAACACAACCATAGACATGGACGCGTTGCGCCAGAAGTACTTCCCGCTTAAGCTCAAGGGGGGACTCACTGTCAGGACCGCTACAAAAAAAGAGGTTATGGACCTGATCGCGAAGAGCTATGACAAGGTTTTTCCGGACCGCGGAGAGACCCCGTGCTTCCGTCTGAGCCCGGAACGCCGTAAAAAAGCACAGGAGTTCTGGAAAATGTACGACGTGCTGCATCATGAGTGGTTCCTGTTCCTTGATCCGAAAGGAACCCCGATCGGCTGGCACATGGGCGAGGCTGAAGATTTTCAGACGTTCTACATGCGCAACACCGGCATCCTCCCGAAATACCAGGGAAAAGGCATCTACGGAAATTTCCTTAAAGCCTTCAGCTCCTATCTCAAGGCGCTCGGGTATGAGCGTATTTCCAGCCAGCACAAGCCCACGAATAAATCCATACTCATACTGAAGCTGAAACAGGGCTTTGTTATAGGCGGTTTTGAGATGAACGAGAATTGGGGTGCGCTGGTGAAGATGGTGAAGATCCTTCCGGAGGACCGCAGGGAGTCTTTTTATCGACAGTTCGGCGACAAAGTGCACCTGTCACAATGATCGGGCCTACAGGGGACGCTGTTTAGGGAGTAAGCGGCAACGGGGTCAGGTCTTGAATCTTGACATTTAATATTGAGCCGCCGGGGAAGCCCGGCGGTTTTGTTTTGTGATATCATCTAGGCATGGGTGTGCCGGAAAACAATCTGACTTGGAAAGACTTTTTCATGATGTTGGGGAGGATGCTGCTTTATTCGTTGCCCATCGTCTTCCTTATGGATAAGCCGCCGGCTGGCAGGGGCGGCAATTTATTCTCGTTCCTGGCCGATGCGGTTTTCCTGGCAGCGGTGTATCCTGCCGCCCGCAAGGCGGGATTCAATCCTGCAAACTGGCGGGGCTATCTGGCCGGACTAAACTCCCAACTAATCCCCGCTTTCAAATGGTTCCTGCTCACATTGGGTGTATTATGGCTGGCGGTTCAGGCGTTCTCCCTGGCGCTGGCGCCATGGGACCTGCCTTGGACCAATCTGCTGCTGTTCTGGTTCGACAACAGCTCTAACCCGGCCAATGCAGAGGCTCGGATTGTCGGGCTGCTGGCTAATCCGCTGCTTATACCTGTGCATTTTTTGTCTGTATGCGCGCTGGCGCCGGTGATGGAGGAATTCCTGTACCGGCGCTGGTTCTACTCCGCCATGCGCGGCTTTATGCCGCCAACTGCGGCTATAGTTCTTAACGGGGCGCTCTTTGGCGCCATGCACGGGACGGATTTCTTTGCCACCGGGCTTTGCGGTATATTTTTCTGCTGGTGCTACCAGCGCTCAGGACGGCTTGCCGGACCGATACTTGTGCACGTGTTCGTCAACGTGCTTGCCACGGGGATGATGTTCTACTCGGTTCTGTCGCGCTGAGTCTTACAAGGATAGGGGACGCTAATGGCTATGTGACTAATTATTAGCAAATCATTTGGGGTCGCCGGGGGAGCCCGGCGGTTTTGTTTTGTAGAATTAACCCTGATATGAACACTTCTCCTTACTGGGTATGGTTGCTGGTCGCGGGATTATTCGAGGTGGCGTGGGCGTCGGGCCTGAAGTCCACGCAGGGGTTTACCAGGCTCTGGCCCAGCGTATGGGTGGGGCTGGCCATGGCCGTCAGCATCTACGGTCTGTCTTTCGCGGTTAAGGGCCTGCCCATAGGCACGGCCTATGCCGTGTGGACGGGCATAGGTGCGGCCGGCACGGCGCTGGTGGGGATATTCGTGCTGGGCGAGCCAGTCGCTTTCGCCCGGGTGGCCTGCATTTTTATGATAGTGGCGGGCACGGTAGGGCTGAAACTATTTAGCCGGTAATCCAAGGGTGTAATGCGCACGATGCCGCCGGGGCTGCCTGGCGGTTCTGTTTTGGTAGAATCAGATCCGGAATCGTCCAGATAGTTATCCTCCCGAGCCTGAGTGAATAATAACCCCGCGCCCCACTACGCGGCAGGCGCGTCCAGGGCCTGGCGGACCTTGGCGAGCAGCGCCTCCGCCGTGAACGGTTTGGGCAGGAAAGGGCGGTTCTTTGCCGCTACCCGGTCATACACGCCCGGATCCGCGGCCTGCCCGGAGATGAACAGCGCCTTCAGGCCCGGCTGCCGCTCCAGCAGCCGGTCCGCGAGGTCCACCCCGCTCTTTCCCGTCAGTAAAATATCCGTGACCAGCAGATCGATGCGCCCGGCCGAGGCGGCCCGGGCAAGCGCTTCCTCGTAACTCCCGGCGCCCAGCACCGTGTACCCCTGGCTCTCGGCGATGCGGCGCATGACCATCAGGATCTCCGGCTGGTCGTCCACCAGCAGCACGGTCTCTTTGCCTCCGGCGGGGAGTTCCCGCGGGGCGGCAGGCGCGGGGGCCGGTTCAGGCCCGGAATACCTGGGCAGACAGATGCGAAAAACGGTGCCTTCGGCCGGCTTGCTCTCCATGGTTATCCGCCCGCCGGCCTGCTCTACGATACCATGCACCACGGAGAGCCCCAGCCCCGTACCCTTGCCCAGCTCCTTGGTGGTAAAAAAGGGTTCGAAGGCCCGGGCCATGGTGGCCTGGTCCATGCCGCAGCCAGTGTCTCTCGCCGTAAGCATTACGTACTCCCCTGGCGGGAGCTCCTCCCCGTCGGCATGGAGGCTTTTTCCCACTTCGAGGTTGGCGGCTTTTATGCTTAGCTTGCCGCCCTGCGGCATGGCGTCGCGCGCGTTGACCGCCAGGTTCAGCAGCACCTGGTCCACCTGGCTGGGGTCGGCCATAACTTTCCACAGGTCCCCGGCCAGCTGGAACTCGATGCCCACGGCTTCCCCGGCGGCACGACGCAGCATTTTTTCGGAGGTCTTTATCTGCGCGTTCAGGTCCAGCGGCCGCGGCTGGAAGAACTGCTTCCGGCTGAAAGCCAGGAGCTGGCTGGTGAGGGCCGCGGCGTGCCCGGAGAAGTTGATGATGTCCTCCAGGTCCGCGCGCCGCGTGTCAGCTTCATCCATGGAGCGCATCGTAATCTGGGCCAGCCCCATGATAGCCGTCAGCACGTTGTTGAAATCATGGGCGACCCCGCTGGCCAGCCTGCCTACGAGTTCCATTTTCTGCGCCTGCAGGAATTTCAGCTCGGTGGCGCGCCGGGCTTCTTCCAGGCGTTTAATGCGGGCCAGGGCGGTCCGGATCAAAAAATACAGGAGGACCGCGGTGACGGCTACATAGAACCAGCCCTTATACGTCTGCAGGGAATTAACCCACGCCTGGTCCTTTACCAGCGCCCAGAGCAGCCGGTCCGAAAATGTTATCCACAGGCCTCCTAAAACGGCGTAGAGGCCGGCAATTTTATAGGCCGAAAAATCCGGGCCATCAAGCCCGGGTTTTACAGGTTCAGTCATTTATCCCCCTAATTGACCACGCGGTTATTATATCAAAGCCGCCCCGGTTCCCGGCGCCCGTCCTGGTTTTCCGTCCCGCGCCTGAAAACAAAACCGCCTGGCTTCCCAGGCGGTTTTGTTTTGAGTGGTAAAAGGTAGCAGCTACCTTTTATAGCTCGCTGTATTTTATCTCATCAGCAGCAGGCTGAGCGACATCACCAGCATTCCGCCTACCAGACCGAAGATGCTGTCGTGCCCTTTCCCGTACGCGCGGCTGGTTGGCAGCAGTTCGTCGAGGCTGATATACACCATTAGGTCGGGGGAAATGGGGTCAGGTCTTGAATCTTGACACTTAAACGAATCCGCCGGGGAAACCCGGCGGTTTTGTTTTTGGGAAGTCAGCGGGAGTCCCAGTTTACGGCGGGGGCCTGGTCGGGGAGCTCTATGGCCGCGTCCACGGGGATGGCAACCGCGAAGTCCACCTGGCGCACGGCCTTTCTCTGGTCCAGGTAGTTCAGGAGTTCCATTCCGCTTATGACCAGGTCGGTGGATTTAAGCTTTATGGCCATCACTATGCCGTTGGTGGTGGACTTGAGGAAAGTGGCGGTGACTTCCTTGCCGAAGAGGCCGGCGGCCGTCTTCTCTATGCCTTTGGCCACGCCGTGCTCCAGGGCCACGCAGCCTTTGCCTACGCCGGGCACGCGGCACCAGGGGATAAGCACCACTATGGTGGCGCCTGCGTTGGCGGCCATAACCACGCCGCTGGGGTTGCACTGAAAGGTTTCCTGCGTGATGTTCAGGCCGCCCAGCATGATGAACCCGGCCGGGCCGGCCAGCATGAGGGTGTTCATCATCAGCATTTTGCCGGCGACGGTGCCGGTGAGGCCGGCGCCCACGGCGTCCAGGGCCTGGCCCACGTAGTTGAGCGGGTGGCCGTTCTGGGCCAGCCAGGCGTTCACGCTGCCGCGCATATCATAAATGTCTTTCCAGACTATCTTCACGGTGTCGGAGGGATGTTCGGCCAGTTTGGCGGCTATCAGGTCTTCGGCCAGCATCCGCACCACGGGTTCTTTCTGCAGGTTGGCGGGAATGTCGGCCTTGTCCATGAGCTGGCCTACGGCCGTGTCCATGGTGCAGAAGCGCTTTACCTCTTCGGCCGCGGCGGCCGGTGAGGGAAGGGCTGAAAGGGTCAACAGGGGGATGAGCAGAAGAGCAATGTATTTGTTGTGGTTCATCTAACTATATTATGGCAGTCCCGCGCGGCCGGCGTATGGGCCGGGATGCCTTGAAACCCGCGTTTTTCGGCCTACCCCGGTGTGGGTCCTTTGAACCGCCGGGGGAGCCCGGTTGACGGCAGTCAGTACCTTTTTGGGGGGCCAAAAGAATCTGGGCGGGTGGGACTTTCGCTTCTATTGGGGGTCGGGGGATATTCGATATGATTTGTTCAGACAGCAGATAAGGAGACCTGAACAAATGAAAAAGTTTTTATCCGTGCTCGCCCTCACCCTGTTCTCGGCGGTGGCCGCCGTGGACGCTTCCAATTACCCTGCGGATTACACCTACCAGACGGCGCGCGTGGTCGTCAGGGGGCCGGCCGTCATGGCCACCGTGAACAGCGGCATCATGAGCAAGCTGGTCATCGGCTACAAGGGCAATGGCATCCTGGGCGGCCGCGACCGGATCCAGGCGGTGGTGCGCATGACCTCGGTGGAATATTATTCCGGTTACCAGAAGACGGTCGAGCGCGTCATAGACCTGCCCCGCGAATGGAACGGCACCGGCTATATGACCGCGGGCCTGAGCTATTACGACTTCGTCCCGCAGGGCTTCGCCGGCAACCCGAGGCGCATAGAGGTGGCCTTCTTCTCCGGTCAGCAGTGGGATTCCAACTATAACGCCAACTATGCCGTGGAAATGGACGAGTTCTACAGCAGCCAGGCGCAGTTCACCAACAAGCGCGGCGGCGGTCCCGATATAGAGATCCCCTGCTGGGACTTCATCGTGGCCCAGATGCGCAAATAGCGGACGCGCGACCCTGATAGAACCGCCGGGGAAGCCCGGCGGTTTTGTTTTGTAGAATAATTTACCAACGATCAGGCAGGATAGGTATAAATGGAAAAGGCTGGAATAATTTCTGAGGTGGCGCAGCCGGTGAATTGGTTGTGGCGGTCTGTTGTCCTGGCGGCGCTGACGCTGATGGTGCCCTCGCTGGCTTATCTGGGTGTTTTTGAGCTGTTCTCGGCATCGTACAGCGGCATGCCTAAATACCTGGCTGAGTTCCTGGCGGCCGGGATAGCGCTGTTCCTTTCCATGCTGACGCTTAAGGTGTACAACGACAAGGAGGCTCTTGGGCTTGATATTAAACAGCTGTTCCCGTTGCGGCCGCTCGGCAGGATGTGGCGCGTGTTCCTCGCCGGGGCCGTCGCCGATCTTGGGCTGATAGTCGCCTTTATAGCCGTGATGCTGAAGTATTATCCCGACTACGAGGGCTCTACGGCTATAATAAAGATGTGGGCAGGCAACGATAAATGGTTCTTTGTTCTCACCAGCACATTCATGTACGCCGCCTGCGAGGAGATCTTCCTGCGCGGGCTGGTTTTCAGCTACATAAAGAAACATGCCGGGTTCATGAAGGCGCTGCTGGTAAGTTCCCTCATATTCTCGCTTATGCACGGCGGCCGTATCTGGGGGGCGCTGCTGATGATATTTCTTAGCGGCCTTGTCTATGGCCTGGCCTATGAAAAGACGCGCAGCCTGGCCGTTCCGTGCCTGCTGCACGGCCTGCATAACTCCGTGCTGCGGGTGATCGGGGTGCTGGGGCTTATCGGTGGATAAGTTAAGGGATAGTGACGCAGATGACCATATAATGATTTGCAGGTCACGCGTAGTCGCCGGGGTCTCAGGCTCAGGGAAGAAGAGGATTAAATGACGCTGCCGCTGATCGTTTTGATATGTATAACCGTGCTGTATCTTGTAGGCCTGGCATTTTCGTGTGCTTATTTCTTCAGGTTCTTTAGAACGCGCGACAAGTGCTCGCTTTGGGTAGCGTTGCTTGGCCTGCTTGGCATTCCCGGGTTGGTCCTGCTGTCGTCGGTCGTATTTATTGGGATAGCGAAATATACCGGGCACAGTCTGCCGGTCTTTAGCGGTGGAGATCCCTGCGGTATGCTGTATCCCTGCCGAGCTGCGGCGCAGGAGTTCCGCGATAAAATGATTCTGGTCGCTACAGGCGCCGCATATCTTGGCTGCGCTGTCTTTTCGATGGCTTCTTTCTTTAAGTTCTACAGAACTAAAGAGAAGTGTTCGTTATGGGCTGGGCTGCTGCTGCTCCTGGGACTACCCGGAATTTTGGTGCTATACGGTTTGTTCGATTCTCTTGTGTTGAACGGCTGAGGCGGGGACGTTGTTTGCTATCCGCCTAACTTCAAAAGAGCTAAGCCGCCGGGGATGCCCGGCGGTTTGTTTTGGTAGAATTGAGGCATGGAAGAAGGAATGGAACGGCGAAAGATAGAATTGCTGGACTGGTTTTATTATCTGGCGCCGGTGTGGCTGGCGCTGGAGGTTTTTGTCTGGCCGAATTTCCGGGCGGGGGCGGTGGTGGGGGGCGGGCTGGCCGGGACGATAGGTTTTTACGCGGTGGAAGCTGGCTTAGGGGCCGCCCTGTGGTACAGGCTGCGCTACGCGGGCCTGGCCGCGCTGGGGGAGAACGTTATTTACCTGGTACTGGTGCTTAAGTTCATCCTGCTTTCCCCCCTGGATACGGCCCTGGCGCTGGCAAACGACGCGCCGGAAGCGGCCGGGGCGGCGGCCTCTTACGCGGCGGCCCTGCCCGGCGCGCTGTTGTCCATGGCGCAGGTGGCATTCAGGCTGAAAAAACAGCTCTCGCGGTAAAGCACGGCTATGGGGGAAACGGGGTCAGGTCTTGAAATTTGGCGTTTAGGTTGGGATAGGGAACGCTGTTTGCTATCTTCCTAACTTCTGAAGAGCGAAGCCGCCAGGGAGTTAATTGCCGAGTTATATATGAAAAAATTGCGTATTCCTTTTAAGAAAAAGGTCCAGCTCGGCGCTTTCGGCCAGTACAGGAAAGTTCAGGCTGAGATGCATGACCTGCAGTATCTGTTCTGGGAATGTACTCTGAGCTGCAATCTGAGCTGTCTGCATTGCGGCAGCGATTGCCGGCAGAGAGCGGCCACAAAAGACATGCCTTTGCGGGATTTCCTGCTGGCGCTGGACGAGATCTCTACCCAGTACGATCCGAAAAACATCATGGTGGTGCTGACCGGCGGGGAGCCGCTGCTGCGAACGGACCTTGAGACCTGCGGCGGGGAATTCGGCAAGCGCAAGTATCCCTGGGGGATGGTCACTAACGGCTATAGCCTTACCGCTGACCGGCTGGAGAAGTGCTGCGACAGCGGGCTGGCTTCAATAACAGTGAGTCTCGACGGGCTAAAAGCCAGCCACAACTGGTTAAGGGGGTCCGGGGAGTCGTATAAGCGCGCTTTGAACGCTTTAGCTTTATGCGCCGGGAAAAAGTACCTGGTGCACGACGCCGTTACGTGCGTCAATCAAAAAAACTTCGGCGAGCTTGGGGAACTGCAAAGAATACTTATAGATAAGGGCGTAAAAAAGTGGCGCCTTTTCACGATCTTCCCCAAGGGCCGGGCGAAGGACAATAAAGCCTTCAGCTTAAGCGGGGGGCAATTCGTCGAACTGATGGAATTTATCAAGGCGGGACGGGCAGAAGGCAGGATAGAGCCGAGTTTTTCCTGCGAAGGCTTTCTGGGGCCGTATGAAGGGGAAGTCCGGGACGATTTTTTCTTTTGCCGCGCCGGCATAAATATCGGGTCCGTACTGGCCGACGGTTCTATTTCCGCGTGCCCCTCTTTAAGGGCTGATTATAGCCAGGGCAATATTTATAAAGACAGTTTCCTGGATGTCTGGAACAACCGTTTCCAGGTAATGCGGGACCGGGCCTGGACCAAGACCGGGAAATGCCTCGACTGCGGGGCTTTCAAGTGGTGCGGTGGGAACGGGCTGCATTTGCGGGATGAAAGGACAGGGGAATTACTACAATGCTATTATGATGAAGTTCTCCGCCAGTAGGAAGAGAACTTTGCGCGGGCTACGGGGGCAAGATGGCGAAAAAAATTAAAAGAACCTTTCTTTGGACTTATTCCAGGATGCTGCGTGCCTGGAGCCTGGTCCTTGTCGCCTTTATGAGCTTATTAGGGGTAAAGGAAGCCTGGGGGCAGGTTGAGGCCCCGAAATCGCCCAGGAAAGCGGGAGCCTTTGGGCAGTCCAAGTACGGAGTCTTCAGGGGAGCCTACCTCACTCCGGAAATCCAAAAGCTGCAGCAGGCGCAGCTGAGCCTGGAACAGAACGACGCGGAAATACAGGGGCTTAAAAAAGCCCTGAATAAGGAAATAGCGGAGCTGAACGACAGGAGAGGCGCCGTAAGCGTGGAATGGGCGGGTACGGAGAAGGAATTACAGCTGCTCCTGGACCGGAAAGTAGCCCGGGATCCCGCCAGCGGCCCGCTTCTCGGCAAAAGGAGCGCCCTGCAGAAAGAGCTGGCCGATCCAGGCACGCCGAGGGAGAGCAGGGCTTCGCTGAGCCGCCAAAAAGACGAAATAAACAACAAATTACAGGAAATGAAAGACGCTATTCCGTTCAATGACCCTGAGCTTGTGAAAACGCGGCAGAGAAAAAGCGAGTTAACGGACAAGCTGCGCGGGATAGACAGCGAGCGCGGCAAAAAAGAAAAAGCTTACCAGGACAAGGTCTATCAAAAACTCTCGGCTAACGACCCCGAACTTAAAAAAATAATCGAAGGCAGGGAACAGGAGCGACAAAAAAACGACAAGAAGGTCCCGCTTCCCAAGTAGCCTAAGGAAGGGAGCGAAACCGCCGGGGAAGGCCGGCGGTTTTGTTTGGTAGAATTCAGGAATGGGATATAGGCTTTGCGGGAAGTGTGACACCATGAAAAGAAGCCCGGCGATATTTCTTCAGGCGGTCGTTGTGCTCATCGGCGCCGGCGCACTCGGGTTTATGCTTTGGGAGCCGCACATCGAGGGCAGGAACGCGCAGGCCACGCTGTTTGAGATCTACTTCAAGGATCCCTTTTTGGCGTACGCGTATATCGGGTCCATTCCTTTTTTTGCGGCGCTATACCAGGCTTTCAAGGTGTTGGGGTATGCCGGACAGGATAAGGTGTTCCCGCAGGCGGCCGTGAAAGCTCTGCGGACTATAAAATATTGCGCGCTGGCCACTATTGGCTTTGTCGCTTTAGGAGAAATTTTCATCGTGCTGGGCGAGAGCGATGACCGGGCGGGCGGGGTTTTTATGGGCGTCCTCATCACTTTCGGCGCGATCGTAGCAGCCGCGGCGGCGGCGAGGTTTGAACGGATTTGGCGAAAGGGGCCGGGTATCCTTTGACTTTATGATAGAAACGGCGTTGATGCGCGCAAGAGTGTTCGTGTTCGTTGTCTTCCTGGCGGCCACAGGCGGGTTAATTATTTACCGCAGGGCTACCGTAGCGGAGAGGCTGGTTTCCATGGACGAGATCTCGCGCGAGGAGGCGGGCAGCGACCTGGCAAAATTGAGCGAGGCGGAGAAGGCGGAGCTTGTGCCGCGGCTGATAGGGTCTTTAAAAAGTAAAGAGCCGACGGTACGCTACCTGGCGGTCCGCGCGCTGGGGAACCTGGGCCCGGCGGCCAGCGCGGCCAGCCCCGCGCTGTTAACCATGCTCAACGACACCGGCATGAATTCCAACGTGGGGGCGGCCGCCGCCGAGGCCTTCGCGCATATTGATCCCGCGCCCGTTCCGCGGCTGGTGGAGGCGCTTAAGGACAGGGATCCGGAGACAGGGTGCAATGTGTCCCGCGCTCTTGGCGGCCTGGGGCCCGCCGCCGGCGAGGCGGTGCCGCTGCTGCGGGAGCTGGCCGAGGACAAAGACCAAGAGTTAAAACTCTGCGCCGCCCAGGCCCTTGAGAAGATCGGCCCCGGGCACAGGGGACATTGAATAAGGGACGCTCTTAGTTAATTAGTTTGCCGCCGGGGAAGCCCGCGGTTTTGCCTGGGGAGGAGCGTGCCGCTGGAAAAGGGAGCAAAGGGGTTGATACAGGGGTTAAAACATACAATAATATGACTTGGCGTCCCGGGCGGGATTTTGGGACGAGGAGAAAAATGACGACTAAAATTACTCTGGTGCTTTCGATGTCGCTGAACGTGGTGCTTGCCCTTGTGGTATTGCAGAATAATAAGAGGCCTGTGGCCCTGGCCGATTTCAGGGATTCCGTTGCCGACACCCGCGGTTCCGTCCGGTTGGCGGATGCCGTTCCCGCGGAAGTTCTTCCGCCTCCCGCGGTTGAAACCGTCCTGGCGGACGCGGCCCCCGCGGCGGCCGCCGTGGAAGTGCCGGCCCCGCCCCGGGCGGTCATAGTGGCCAATGACTGGGCCGCTTATAAACAGGAGATGGCGGACGATAAAGAAGTGCTGGTAAGCAATCTTTTCCGCTCGGAAACTAACGCCCAGAGGGCTATGAGCGCGGCCGTAGGCAGGCTGCAGGCCAACGGCAGCGACGTGCTTTTTTCCTGCCTTATGCCGGCGACTGGCGGCGGCACGTTCTACCTGGTCCGGCTGGTCTCCGCCGCCCCGGAGATCCCGAGGATGACATCCATGGCCGATATCTCGAGCAAGGACTTTGTTAAGGAAATACAGTACATAACGGACAAGACCGAAAAAGAAGTGTGGGGCTTTATCTGAAAAAGGCCGGCAGGCAGCCGCGAACCGCCGGGGAAACCCGGCGGTTCTGTTTGACGGCAAGGGGGCGGCGGCGGCCCGGCGATCTGCTGCCGGGAACCGGCATTATGTTTGGTACAATTCCTCTTATATTATGCGTAAAAATATCCTGGAGCCGGTAATACTGGCGGGTTTACTATTATCGGCGTTCTTGTCCTGGTATGTCCTTTTTCGCGCCGTGATGGTGCCCGGTTCCAGCACCTGGGGCGCCCCCATAGCGATCTTCTTCATCTTGCTCGTTTTTTTCTTTTTGTGCGCGGTTCTCGTCAGGCGCCCGGCTTATCTGGGCGCGGTCCTGGCCGCCTCCTTGCTGCTAAGTCTTGTTTTTGCCGCCACGCCGCTTCACTTTGTTCTTCTGCTGCTTTCCGCCGGCATCGCTTTTTGGGCGGTGCGCAGCATACGGGAAAGCCTGAATTTCTCTATCAGGATCCGGTTCTTCAATTCGTTGTTGAGCGGCCGCGGCTATGTCGTGCTCGCATTGATCATAGCTATCACCAGCCAGTATTACGCGCTGGTGAACCGTGCGCGAGGAGAGGTAAATCTTCCGACCTTCGAGATCAGCAGAACTGCCGCGCTTTACCTGGGCAAACTCTACGGCCATATAAACCCCGATTATTCCTTTTTCTCATCCGCGCGGGAAATGACCGTGGATAAATTTATAATGCAGAATCAGGCTCCGGGGCGGGAGGCCGCGGCGATAAAACCGGTCCTGGAGCGCGGAAGAAAACAACTTTCCGTGCTTTCGGGAAGGCAATTGGGCGGCGGCGAACAGATGGCCGATGTCTTTGTGGACCTGGTTACCAGGAAGATCAATGATTACTTTGCCGTAGGGATGGCGCAGTCCGGCAAAGCCAGCGCCATTCCTCTGTTTCTGACCTGCGTGCTCTTCCTTACCCTGCTGCCGGTCGCCACCATCGTCAGTTATGCCGGAACTCTTTTCTCCGCCGTGCTGTGCGGCGTACTGCTTAAAAAAGGCTTTATTAAAAAGGAAAGCAAGCAGGTCCAGGCTGAATCGCTGCTGCTGTAGAGGGGCCAAACTTTAAATAACGAGACCGCCGGGAGAGCCCGGCGGTTTTGCTTTAGGGGAGGGCCGGGGCGGCGCGCGCTGTGAGCAGGCGGGAGGTGCTGACGCCTTTGTGGAAGAGCCAGGACGCCCAGACGCCTTTGGCGAAAGTGGACAAAGTGATAGCCCACCAGATGCCGGCGGTGCCGAGGCCCAGGGTGATGGCCAGCAGCCAGGCCGCCGGCCAGCGCGCCAGCGTGAGCGGCACGGAGATCAGCATATAGTCGCGGGTATGCCCCAGGCCGGTGAAGACGCCTTCGAAGAGCAACTCCCAGCCGAGGAAGATCTCGAAATAACCTACGGTGCGCAGGTAGCGCACCGCGTTGGCTATCACTTCCGGGTCCGAGGTCATCGGGCGCACCAGCAGGTGGGGGATGAAGATGAAGGCCAGGGCCACCGGCACCAGCAGCGCGGTGATGATAAGGCGGCCGCGCGCGACTATCTGCCTGACGCGCGGGATGTCGCCGCGGCCCAGGGACTGCCCCACGAGGGTAGCCATAGCGGTGGCAAAGCCTATGCCCAAATAATAGGGCACGCCTTCCAGGCGGAAGCAGACGCTGAGGCCGGCCAGCGGGGCCTCGCCGAAGCGCGTGATGATGACGGTAAGGGCCGGGTAGACCAAAGACCAGACCACGTTAACGGAGGCGGCCGGCACGCCTATCTTAAGGATGCTTGCCGAGCGGGTGAACGCGGGTATCCGCATTACTTCGGCCAGCGGCGGCAGGTAGCCGCGCCGGCGCAGGAAAACCACCTGGAGCGTAAGGGCGCAGGCAATGCAGAGGGCCGAGGCGGCCGCGGCGCCCGGCACGCCGAAGGGCCGGCCGGTAAGCCATCCCAGGATCAGCACGGGGTCCAGCAGCAGGTTGAGGGCCACCGACGAGGTCATGATCAGCACGTTGGTGCGGGTGTCGCCGTAGGCGTTGAAGACGCTGCCGGCCAGGTTGCAGAGGTAATAAAGCGGCAGGGCCCAGGCGTAGATGGTGAGGTACTGCCGGGCGTAGGCGGCGGTCTCGGGCTGCAGGCCCATCAGGCGGAAGATCGGGCCGATGCCGGGCAGCAGCAGCGCCATGAGCAGCACGCAAACGCCGAGGCTCAGCCAGGCGGCCTCAACCGCAAGCTGCCGCGCCTCTTCTTTGCGGCCCGCGCCGAAAAGCTGGGCGATAAGGCTGTTGGCGCCGGCGGTGGTGGCGTTCATGGCCGCGTAGACCGCCCAGGTCAGGAAGGCGGCCGAAGCCACGCCGGCTATGGCGGAAGTTCCCAGCCTGCCCACCCAGAAGATGTTTATGGCGTCGAAAAGGACGAAGCCCAGGAAACCCAGGAAGGCCGGTATGGCTATGTTATAGATCTCGCGGTCCAGCGGATGTTGAGCCCAGGGGGTTTGCATAAATATAATTTTACTAATTTGAGGCGGGGCCAAAGGGCCTATAGGCGGCCGGGCCTTTATGCTCTTTCTGTCCAAGGGAGGTTCGGCTACAATATCTTATCTATTCGATGCTCCGGGAATCCGGGGCTAAGGGGTGCGTTAATGAAAAAAACATTCTGTGCGGCGTCGGTGTTCCCTTCTCTGCTGTTGGCCACGGGCGTAATTTTCGCCGCAAGCGACGGGTCCGTCAAGCAGCTGTCGGACGTCGGCGGCACTATTAAGGAAATAATGCAGGAGCAGAAAGACTTCCAGGCGAAGCCTTTGCCTCCTTCCGGCTTTCAGCCCGGCCAGCCCGGTCACCCCGAACATCCGCCCAAGCCCGATCATCCCGGCCAGCCTGGCCAGCCGCCTCAGCCGCCCAAACCGCCCCAGCCTGGTCAACCCGGCCAGCCGCCCCTGCCTCCTCAGCCGCCCGCGCCGGTAGATACTACCCACGCGTATAATGCCGGCTTGAGGGACGGCAATGAAAAAGGCGTCAGGGAGGGCAGGCGTGAAGGCTACTCTGACGGCGTCAATGAAGGCGAAAGGGAAGGCTACCGCAAAGGCACCGACGACGGCAACAGGGCCGGCAGGGAAACCGGCTACCGTGACGGTTACGGCGTAGACCAGACCATGGGAACGCAGAACGGCAGCGCCTCCGGCCAGACCACCGGCGTCAATAACGGCACCGAAGCCGGCAAGCGCCGCTGCTACGACGAAGGCTATACCAACGGCTACAATGTCTCCTACGAAGAGGCCAGGAAGCTGGGCCTGCAGGACGCCGCTTCCTACAGCGGCGGCTACGCCAAGGGGCAGGCCGACGCGGCTACCATAGAGGCCGGCAACGGGCAGAAGGCCGGCTACCAGGCCGGGTTCAGCCAGCGTGAAACCGAACTGGAAAGCGCTTCCTTCGACGTGAGGTCCATGGGCGGCGTCTTAACGAAAGGCGTGCCGGGCGTAAAACTGGACTTTAATATAACGCAGGCCCGCTACGGGTACGCTACCCCGGAAGAGCGGCAGGCCTATGACAGGGGTCATAGGGAAGGCTACCAGCGCGGCTATCGCCGGGCTTACGACGAAGCCAAGCGGGAAGGTTATAACGAAAGGTTCACCATGGCCTACAGACGGGCCTACGACGCGCAGTACTCCATAAGCTACCGCAACGGCTACTCCGAAGGAAAAACGGCGGGCTACCAGGCGGCTTATAACTCGGCTTATAACTCGGCTTACTCTTACTATTACGAGGAATACAGCCGCAGGGAATACGCGGACCAGCGGGCCCTGGGCCTGAGCAATGGTCTTACCACCGGCCGCAAGGAAGGCTTCGAGGCCGGCTGCGCCGAAAATACCAAGCGCGGCTACGACGACGGCTACCGGAAGACGGCGGCCGAAGTGTACCCCGGCGCTTTCGAGGCCGGCAAGCAGGCCGGCATAGCGGCCGCGGACAAGTTCTACCGCGAGAACGCGGTGCTGAAGGTCTCTGACATCGCGTTCTACGACGAGAACGGCGACGGCAAGTTCGAGGCGAACGAGAACGTCATGCTCAAGGCCGAAGTGAAGAACTTCGGTTTCAAGGGGTCGGAAGCCGTGGTCATAACGATCAAGAGCGAGCGCGGGGAGATCCTCCTTGTGCCCGACCTGAAGGCCGGCAGCGTGGGCGGCCGGACCAGGACCGCTGTGAACCTCAACATCGGCAAACTCTACGACGTGGTTGCTCCGGACGCGGACGCCCTGAACGTGAAGTTCACGGAAAAAGGCGCGCTGGTAGGCGAGCGCCGCCAGCTGTACACGCGGACCAACCCCAACAAGGTAGGCACGGTGGAGAAGGACGACACCCCGGTAAGGAAGAATTCCAACGTGTTCTCCAGCACGCTGGCCAAGCTCAACAAAGGCGAGAAGGTGATAATAATCGGCGAGAAGGATTATTACACCAAGGTGCGCAAATCGGCCTTCGCCGCCGGCGAGTGGACCGAAGGTTATGTTTATACCGATAAGCTGGCCGTGCAGTAAAGCGGCAGCTTACCGCAGCGCGGAACCGCCGGGACAGCCCGGCGGTTCTGTTTTACGGCGGCGTAGGCGGGTTGGCGCGGGTTCGTTGACAAGCGGGTTTTATATAGCTTAAACTGAAAATTATGCGCCTGCCCATCTTCTCACTCTTACTTCTCTCCGGCCTGCTGCTCTCCGCCGCGGCCCCGGCGGCCGCCGGCAATAAAGCCCGGGCCGCCAAAACGTCCGGCTACAAGGAAATACCCGCGCTGAACTGGGGGCTTACTTCGGCGGGATTCGTAGAATTGTTCAAGCTGCGCAACATGGAGATAGAAGGGGCCGCGCCCAGCCGTTTCTTCCCGGCCTCGGTCGCCTTTTCCCTGGGCCGCATCGATGACACCGGGCATTACCTGATGCTCAAATGCTCCGCTTCGGCCGACTGCGACGGCAACAGGGACGCGTTGGAGGAACGCTTGATGTCCGCCACCCTCCTGGAGGTGGTGCTCACCCCGAGGGTCCTGAAGGACCAGCTTTACGATCCTAACACCTGGGCGCTGACCCCCCTGGGGGATAAATACATTAAAATACTGCGCAAACGCTACCCGGACCTTTCCACCCGCCTGGCCAGGCTGGTGGCGGCCGCCTTCGCCAGTCAGTAGCGTAAATAAGGGGACGCCGCTAAGGGGTCAGGCCCTGAAGCTTGGCGTTCAAAGCGAAGCCGCCGGGACAGCCCGGCGGTTTTGTTTTGTAGAATTGTCGTATGAAATTTAAACATTGGTATCTGGCAGGCGGTGTTGCCGTTCTGCTTTGCGGTTGCGGGAAGAAAAAATTCGACAGCCCCGGGAATCTGGGCCGCCTGAGCAGCGTGCGGTCGGCCCTGCAGGTATATTACGGGGACAAGGACGGGACATTCCCGGAACGGCTGGAACCGCTGGTCGAGAACGGAAAATACCTGGCAGAGCTGCCCAAACTCAAACTGCCGGAGCACCCGGAGACCAACGAGGTGCTTTACCTTTCGGGGCCGGCCGTGAACCCGGCCAAACTTACCGACACCGGCGGTTACGCCTACTACAACTCCAAAGGACACCCGGTAACCTACGGCACGGTGCTCCTGAATTGCACGCACAAGAACGAAAAGGGCCAGTTCTGGTATTCATATTAGGGGAAATCTCCATGGTTTCTTAAGAGCGAAGGTCAAAAAGTAGAGGGCAAAGGCGGCGGCGGCCTTTTGCGGCCCGGGCCGGGAATAGGGGCGGTAATTGGGAGAGGATCATGAAATTGTTTTTAGCTATAGCGGTGTTGTTATTGGCGGGCGCACCGGCGAGGGCGCAGTTAGAGGACGAAGACCAGATCCCGCTGCCGGGGCCCTCTGTTACCTCCGCCGAGATCGCGGCGCCGGCGCCGCCCGTTAAAAAGAAGCCGGTGCCGCCGGGCTTTTGCGATACTATCGACGCAAAGCTGGCGGCTTGCCTGGCCGCAGACCCCAAAAAAATAAAAAAAATAGCGTTTTCCGGAGTTGAGACCGCGGCGGTAAAACAAAAACGGAAGGACGCCAAAGCGAAGGAACTCAAAACGCGGGAGCTGTGTCAGGTCGTAAAAGCCCAGCGGGAGAAGGTGGCGAAATTGCGCGCCGGAGAAAGCGGGAACGCCGGCGCGGCGGCATCCAATATGGAACGCCAGGCCAACCTGATAGAGAAGACGGCCGCGGCGCTGCTGGACGAGGCGCTGAGGCTTTTAAAAGAAATAGGGGAGTGCCCCTCCTGGCAGGACCCGGCCGCCGGCAAGAAACCGCGGTCGTCCAAATGAGCGCCCACCGGTAAGGGGAGAGGACGGCTGGGACAGCGGGAGATCTAAATGGTGCGTAAAGCAAAGATAGAAGACGCGGAGCGGCTGGCGGAGATACATATCTTCGGGTGGCGCAACGCTTACCGCAAGATCCTGACGGACAAATTCCTGTTCGACGAACTGCGGGTCTGCCGGCGCGCCGAGGGTTTTAAAAAAGTGGTAGCTGAGGGCTTGGAGGAGCTATATGTGGCCGAGCGGCAGGGCGTGGTGGCCGGCTTTCTCTCCATAGGGGAGCCGCGCGATGCCGATAAGACAAAGGCGGCTGCCCTGGAGCTTTGGGCTATCTATGTGGACCCTGTCATAATGCGGGAAGGGGTGGGCGCGGAGTTGCTGGAGTTCTGCGAGCAGCAAGGGGCCGTTCGCGGCAGGAAGGAAGTTTTTCTTTGGGTTCTGGAGGAGAACGCGATCGGGCGCTCCTTTTACAAGAAGCACGGCTATGTCCCCGACGGCACAAGGAAAGTGCTGACCCGGCTTCTGTCGGCTTCGGGCATGCCCGTGGCGGAAGTTCGCTACGTAAAAGCTATCGCCTGAAAAAAGGGACAGGGGACGGGGCAATGGGGTCAAGTCTTAAAATTTAGCGTTATCGCCTGGGGAAGCCCGGTGGTTTTGTTTTGTAGAATAAGGGAAAAGACAGTAGCCGCTTTTTAGGACCGCGCTTATGAATAATGAGGACAAGAAAGAGAAACCGGACCTGCTTAAACAGATGTCAGGCGTGGTGGGCCACGAGATACGCAACCCCCTGGCCATCATTTCCAATTCGCTGTATTTCATAAAGACCAAGCTGGGCGCCAACGGGGCGGCCCTGGACCCGAAGATCGCCAAGCACCTGGGGATAATAGAGGGCGAGGTAAAGCATACCAACGAAGTTATCGAGGAGATGCTCACCTTTACCCGCACCAGGGAGCTGCAGCGCGCGCCGGCCTCCGTCAACGCGGCCCTCAAGGACCTGGCGGGAGCTTACCCGGTGCCGCCGGCGGTCACGCTGAAGCTGGAGGCCGACCCCGCGGACCCGTGCGTGAACGCGGACATGGACGCGATCGGCTACGCGCTGCGCTGCGTGCTGACCAACGCGGTGCAGGCGCTGCCGGAAGGCGGCCTTGTGACCCTGGCTTGCACCCACGACGAGAAACTGGCGCACCTGACCTGCACCGACAGCGGCCCCGGGCTGCCCGGCGGCGACGGCGAGAAGGTCTTTGAACCGTTCTTCACCACCAAGCCGCGCGGCATAGGGCTGGGCCTGCCCATCGCGCGCAAGCTGCTGGAGCAGCAGGGCGGCACGCTCAAGGCAGAGAACGCGCCCGGCGGCGGGACCAGGGTAACGCTGTCCCTGCCGCTGGACGGGCCGCGGACCTGAAGGTTATTTTTTGACGGAATGAAACCGCCGGCAAGCCCGGCGGTTTTGTTTTAATCAGCGGCGCGGGCGGCCAGCTGGCCGCAGGCGGCGGCGATGTCCGCGCCTTTCTCGGTCCTCAGGTAGGCGCGCACGCCGGCGGCTATCAGCTCCCGCTGGAATTCTTTTATGCGCGGCGCCGCGGGGCCGGGGCCGCCCGGCGGGTTGTACGGGATCAGGTTGAGACGGCAGGGGATGCCCTCTATAAGTTCGGCCAGCCCCGCTGAATCCGACGGCCGGTCGTTGACGCCGGGGAGCAGGATGTACTCCAGCATAACATGCGCCCGCCGGGCGGCGCAGTACTGCCTTACGGCCGCCAGCACGCGGCGGAGCGGGTAAACTTTTTCCATAGGGGCAAGGCGCGCCCGCAGTTCCGGATCCGCCGCTATCACCGAGACGGCCAGCCTCACGCGCAGGTCCGAGGCGGTGAGTTCCTCTATCACCGGGATCACGCCTACGGTGGAGACCGTCATCTTGACCTGCGGGAAATGCCGGCCGCGGCTGTCGGAAAGTATCCTTATGGTCTTCTCGACGTTCTCCCAGTTCAGGAAAGGCTCGCCCATGCCCATGAAGACCAGGCTTCTCAGGTCCACGGCTTCGCGCAGGCAGGCCTCGAACTGGGCGATCATCTCGGCCGGCGTCAGCGAGCGTTTAAGCCCCAGGGCGCCGGTGGCGCAGAAGGCGCAGCCGCAGGCGCAGCCGGACTGCGAGGAAAGGCAGGCGGTCTGCTGGTCTTTGCCGGGCAGCACCACGCATTCCGCCAAGGCGTCCCCGGGAAAACGGAAGAGCATTTTTCTGGTGCCGTCCTTGGCCGCCAGCTTGCGCTCCGGGACGGCCAGCGGCGCCAGCGTGAAGGCGCGGGCGAGCGCCAGGCCTACGCGCGCCGGCACGTTGGGCAGCTGCCGCAGGTCTGCGGCGCCGCGGCGGTGCACGGCCATAAATACGGCGCCGGCGTTGCCGGGCTTCTCGCCCAGGCTTACCAGCGCCGCCGCTATCTCCGCGCGGGTCAGGCCCCGCAGGTCAGGTTCCATCGGGATATTCTATTAAATACAGGCGGCAGGAGAGCCGTTCAAACCCTGCCGTACCGGGGGGGCCGGGTCTTATTCTCATTTGCTAGAATAGTTTTATCAGGAAGCTGCCATGCTTAAAAAAACCGATATTTCAGAAGCCGGCCAGAGCGCTGACCGCCAGGAGTGTTATGCCTGCTACAGGGCGAAAAAGAACTGTTTATGCGACAGCCTGAAACCCTTCGCCACCAAAATGCGCTTTGTGATCCTGATGCACGCCAAAGAAGCCAAAAGGCAAAAAACAGGGACGGCGCGGCTGGCGAAATTATGCCTGACGAACGCGGAACTTCTGATAGGGATAGATTTTACGCGCGATGAACGGGTTAATGCCCTTATCCAGGATCCCTCCTATATTCCTTTCGTCCTTTATCCCGGGCCCAAAGCCGTTAATTTCAGAACCGCGGGCAGCGGGCTCCTGAAACAGGAAGGGAAAACCCCGCTGGTCTTTGTTATCGACGGGACCTGGGCCTGCGCCAAAAGGCTTTTAAACCAAAGCCAAAATCTTCATGCCTTGCCCCGCCTTTCTTTTTCCAGCAGCTATGTTTCCCGGTTCACGATCAAGAAGCAGCCCAAAGAACACTGTATTTCCACCATAGAGGCCATCTATTATTTGTGCAAGGAAGCCGAAGAAGCCGGCTATGAAAACCTTCACGCGCAAAACGAGGTACTGATGACCGTTTTTAAAAGACTGGTGGAGATCCAGGTCAATTACCAGAAGGGAAAAGGCAGAAGGGGCAGCGGAGCCAGGAGCTGACCGTCCCGCGCGAAGCGCCTGAAGCCGCCGGGGCAGCCGGCGGTTTTGCTTTTGGGGCGGTAGGACTAAAGACCAAAGCGGGTTAGGGCCAAAGGCTCATCTCAAATCGGAAAAGAAGCTGTATATTATAGCTATGAGATCAAACGGCTTTTTCCCGCGCCAATTCCTTATTGTTTTGTTTTTGCCGCTGTTCGCGGCGGTGGTTAACGGGCAGACGCCGGCCATGGACGGGCTGCTGTCGGTTCCCGGCATAGTTGTTCCCGAACTTTCGACGCCGGCGCCGGCGCTGGCGGAAAGCTACCCCGAGTTTGAGCAGGACCGTAAGCCAGCTACGCTGAGCTACAATGCCGGCGGGGTGCGCGTGCTCAGCGGGGTGCGGTTCGAGCGGGACGCCAAGGCCAATGTTTACAGGTGGGGGGAGTTAAAGCTTGAGGACGCCGGCCTGGCCGGGGTTTACTGGGGCTTCAGGTCCGGCGGCGTCGGGCACAATTTTTTGATGTTCGCGTTCAAGGACGGGACCAAGGTGGTGGTGGAGGCCCTGCCCTGGAAGAAGAAGGGCGCGGAGTTCAAGCCTTTCGGCGGGGGCATCTCCGGGGAATACGCGCTGGTCTGGAACGTGGTGGACTGGAACAGCTTCCTGGAGACCGCGGTAGGCCGCGACAAGCTTTACGTGGACGTATACCCCATGAAAGTGAGCCGGGAGGAGCAGCTGCGCCTGCTGGACGCGGCCATAACGGAGGCCACCAGGGATTACAGCGCCGAGAAGTACCACACTTTTTTCAACTCCTGCAGCACCAACGCCCTTAAGGTATTCAGCAAGGGTACCGGCCACCACCTGGTGGTGGGAAAGCTTCTGCCCTCCGTGGTGGTCGAGCATCTTAAGCTGCGCGGCTTCCTGGGCGACCGCCAGCGTTCGGACGCCTCCAACCAGCCCGGCCTGTAAGGTGAGACGCCGGCAGAGTTTCTTAAAATCATGAAAATTACCGGATTGCTGCTGCTGTGCTGCCTGCCGCTCTGCCTTTCCGCGGCGGCGGAGAAAGGCTGGACGGTAAAGATGACGGCCGTTAACGGCGCAGTGTCCTATTCTCACGCGCAGGCAAGTCCCATCGACGAGCAGACCAGCTACTCCGGCAAGACCCGCGTCCGGGGCAGGGGGCCGGCGCGCGAAATAATATTCAATTCCGTTCTTAACCGCACGGAGGACGGGCGCTTCCGGCTGGATTACCAGGCCGAGCTGTCCGGCGAGAACCTGGCCCGGCCCCCTTTCCAGGCCGCCGGCAAAGTTCTGCTGCGCCCCGGGAAACCCGTTCTGGCCGCCAAGGCGGGGGGCTGGAAATTGATCCTGGAATTGCAGGGGAAGGCCGAAGGAGAATCCCCCGCGATAGAAACAGCGACCCTGGAAACCCGCCTGAAATGCGGGAGGCAGTCCTACCCCGTCGATTTCGCGTATTTGCCGGACCAGCAGTACAGCGCGGTGCTTTATGAAGGATCGGACGATACGGTGCGCAAATTCATGTTGGGCCTGCTGCCCAACAGTTCCGCCTTGGACGGCGCTTTCCGGCTGCAGTATACCCTGCTGCTGAAAGACGGCGGGGAAACGCTGGCCAGCGGCCAGGGAGAGCTTATCCTGGCTCCCGGCGAGGGAAAGCAGTCGGCTTCGGCCGGCAAAAACTGCGTCTTTACCGCTAAAGCCCTGAATTAATAAAAAAAGCGGGCGCCTGGCCCGCGGTAATTAAAAACCGCCGGAGAAGTCCGGCGGTTTTGTTTTGTGTTTGAAAGACCGGCGGCTAAAAGTCGCTGTTGCTGAGCCCGGCGTAGATCAGGGCGCCGCCGTTGAGGGAGGACAGGACTTTGCGGATCTCGGTGTTGGCCACGGCCAGGCAGCCGAAGGAGCGGCCCTGGCGGACGTTGGCTTCGCGCACGTAGGCGGACTCGTGGATGACCACGGCCCGGGAGAGCACGTTGGAATTGGTGGACGACAGGCCGTGCAGGCGCATGGACTTGCCGTGGCTGCCGCTGTACAGCGCGCCGGTCAGGTAAAAGCCCAGCGAGGAGGCCTTGGAGTTGGGCACGTTGCTGAACCTGGTGCTGTAGCCGTCGGCGTCAGGGTCGGAGCCCGCGCCGTGCGCCACGTGCATGGCGTGCACGCCGCCGGTCTCGAGGTTCAGGATGAAGAAGCGGGTCTTGCTGGAATGGGCGGCGAAATCCACGATGGCGAGGTATTTCTTGTTCGCGATCCTGCCGGAGTTGGCGTGGAAATATTCCAGGGCCTTGCGCTTGAGGTCCGCGGGGATCTCGCCGCTCCTGTCGGCGGCGGCCTGCGGGTGCAGGAACTCCTGGAACGACTGCGGCTGCTGGGCGGCCGGGGTTTCCTGGTAATCGGCCGGTTCAAGCGGTTTATAGGTCTGGGCCTCGCTGTACTGCTCTTCGGCCTGGTCGTCTTCAAGTATGCCTTCCACCTGGGGAACCTCAGCGGGGGGATTGGAGATCTCAATGTCGCCGTTGGGGTTGAAAATGAGTTTGAGGAGGGTGACTATCAGCTTGGCCAGGTCCTGCACGGGGTTGGTAGACACCCGGGGGGCCTGTGCCGGAGCGGGAGTTATCTCGTAACGCCGGGCGGAGGCGGTTTTCCCCTTAGGGGCGGCCGCGGTTTTTTTCTGGAGGCCGGCAGTGTCTATGCTGATGTTCTCGGAAGACTTCCGGAGGTTCTCCAGGTTCCCGGCCATTAACGGGCCGGCGGTGACGAGAACCGACAGGGTTATTAAAATTATCTGTTTCATAATTTTTCCTCAAGTATAGGTTACTCCCCCGCGCTGGGCTTTTAAAGGGCAATAGGTCCCAGGCGGAAGTGGGCCTTTCGGCCGCTTTTGGGCGGCACGCGTGAACGGCCCGGCGGTTTTGTTTTGGTAGAATGGAGAGTATGATACGGGAAGCGCGCGCTGAGAACGCTGACAATGGCTGAGGACAAATCTATAACCGCGCTGGTTACGGCGGAGCAGAGGGGGGCCTACACCGTCCGGGTGGAGGGCGCGGAGCTGCCTGCCGTCATCGCCGGGAAATTGACCGGGGAGGCCGGCTCGCGCCTGGACCTGCCCGTAGTGGGGGACGACGTCGCCGTGTCCCTGCACGACGGCGGCGCCAAGGCCGTCATCCACGGCGTGCTGCCGCGGCGGTCCCTCCTGCTGCGCATCGGGCTCGGCAAGGACGGGGACGCGCAGCCGCTGGCGGCCAATATCGACAAGGTTTTTATAGTCATGGGGATGGACGGGAACTACAATATCGCCCGCCTGGAGCGCGTGCTGACGGCCGCCTGGGACAGCGGCGCGCTGCCCGTGGTGGTCCTGACCAAGAAGGACCTGTGCCCCGAAGCGGAACTGGCCGGCAGGCTGGAGGCCGCAGGGCTGGCCGCGCCCGGCGCGCGGGTACTGTGCGTGTCGTCGCTGTCCGGGGACGGCGTGGCCGCGGTGGAGGCGGAACTGGCCGGCGGCCTGCGCTGCTGCTTTGTGGGTTCTTCGGGCGCTGGCAAGAGCACGCTGCTCAACCGCCTGGCGGGCCGGGAAGCCGCCCTCACCGGGGCGGTCAGGGAGGACGATTCCCGCGGCAGGCACACCACTTCTTCGCGCCAGCTGTACATCCTGCCCTGCGGCGGCCAGGTGATAGACACCCCGGGGATAAGGGAATTCGGCGTGGCTTACGCGGCCGACGGCCTGGAGACCTCTTTCAGCGATATCAGCGCGCTGGCCGCAAGCTGCCGCTTCAAGGACTGCTCGCATACCGGCGAGCCCGGCTGCGCCGTGGCGGCGGCCGTGGAAGCCAAGACGCTGCCGGCGGAGCGGCTTTTGAATTATCACAAGCTGCGGCGCGAGACCGAGCGGCACGAGCAGGTTACCGACCTGAAGAAACGCCTGGAGGCCAAGCGCAAGCAGAAGAATTTCGGCCGCATGGCGCGCGACATCACCCAGAAAAAGCGCCGCCTGCGCGGCGGCTGAGGCGGGAGAAGGACCGCGGCGGTCTTTGCTAAAATATGCGTCGGGGTGCCGGCCGTAAAGCCGGAGAAACAGGAGACACAACTATGGCGGTAATACTGGTCATCGACGACAACGCTCAATTCAAGGGGATAATGTTCGATTACCTCCTGATGATGGAGTACAAGGTGCTGAACGCCGACAACGGCCGCGAGGGCGTTAAAAAGGCCCACGACGCGAAGCCGGACCTGATCCTGATGGACGTGATGATGCCGGACATGGGCGGCCTGGAGGCGCTGAAAGAACTGAGCGCCGACGAGGAGACCAGGAAGATCCCGGTCTTCATTATTACCGGTTCCGCCTTCGATACCGAAATGGGCGCGCTGTTCAAACAGGAACCCAACTGCCGCGAATTCCTGGATAAAACCATCTCGCTCGCCCTGCTGAACGAAAAGATCAAGGCGGCGCTGGAAAACCGCCCCCCGAAGCCGAAGCTGGGCTAGGGTGAAGCGGCGGGGATATTTACGCTATGCATGAGCTTGTTGTGCTGCTGCTTATACTGACCGCCGGGCTGCTGCTGTTTTCCTCCGTGGCCTACCTGTTAAACCACCGGCCGCGGCGGGGAAGCAACGGAGGGACCGCCGGTGACGAGGCGTCCGCCGAACTTTCAGCCGGAGAAAAATTAAAGATACGCCTGGCGTTCGGCTATTCGGCGCTGCTGCTGCTGGCGCACCGCGCCGCGATGACCTATATGCTCCTGTCCACGGATTTCAATGCCCGTGACGCGCAGGTCTTTTTTGGTATGTCCTGGTGGTTCCTCGACCCGCTGGCCGGCTTCCCCATTATTTTCGGCACCCTGCCTTTCGCCAAAGACATGCCCTTGCCCCGGTTCATCAACAGTTATTACGTCCCGCTTTCCCTTATCCTGTACGGCGCCGTCATTTACGGCCTATGGCGGCTTAGCCGGCGCGCTTTTTTCTCTCCCGGCGCCCAAGTCTCCGGCACAGAGGAAAAAACGCGGCGGTAGCGCGGGGAAACAACCGCGCCGGGATTAAGTTAAAATATAAAGCTGACGGATGTTTGCCCGGTCGGGCATGGACTCGAAATTCTGAGAACGGTATGGAGCGAAACTATGACCAATTGTCCTAAATGTTCTTCTGAGGCGCTGGTGGAGACCCCCGCGCTGGGAAATATCCCGCTCGAAGTCTGCCCCGGCTGCTCCGGGATCTGGTTTAACAAGGGCGAACTCGAGGCCCTGCTCAAGCAATCGCAGGGCACAGGCCCGGCCGACCTGGACCTGATCAATCCCAAGGCGGAGGGGCTCGCCTGTCCCAGCTGCAAAACCAAAATGTCGCACGGAGGCCTGGTGAATCCGCTGCTGCTGGTGGACAAATGCCAGTCCTGCGGCGGCATCTGGCTGGATCCGCGCGAACTGGACCTGGTAAAGAAGCTGCTGGGCCTTTCCGGCGGGGCTTCCGAAGTGAAGGTGGCCAGGCCCGCCGTGGTCCCGGCTCCGCCGCCGGCGCCGGATATTAAAGCCATGCTGATAAAGCTCGTTTCAGCGGCCGCCGTCATCCTGGGGCTCGCCGGGGTAAGTTTTGAAATGTACCTTTATTTCAGCCCGGAGGCTTCGGTCTCGTATACGCCGTCCGCGGCCGCGGCCGCCGCCAGCTTCGTGTTTTGTATCGGCGGGATTTTCGGCCTGAACCGGAAAAAATAGCGCCCTTCAAAGCGGCCGTCTGCGGGCAAGTCATGCGAAGCCGCCGGGAAGCCGGCGGTTTTGTTTTGGCGGGGGCGAATAAGCGCCCGGCGAAATTCATATAATCTTGAAGCAGCTATTCGGTAAAAACGCAACATGAAACGCCTTTTAAGATCCATAGCCTTTTTACTGGCGCTAACCGCTTTCTCCGGCGGCGCGGCCGCCGCCGAACCCAGGGCGAAGACGGACCTGCTCACGAACGCCCGTATAATCGGCATGCTTAAGGCCGGGGTTAGCGAGGCAACGATACTTTCCCTGATAAAACAATTCCCTGACAAACTCGACAGCGGCCCCCAAGCCCTGGTGGAACTGCGCGCGGCCGGGGCCGGCAACAAGGTGCTGCTGGCCGTAAGGAGCAGCGCGCTGGCGGCCAGGCAGGAAGAAGAGCCGGGGCCAGGCTCAGCCGAAGCCGGGCAGGCCGCAGAAGCGGAGAGCGGCGAGGCCGGCCAGGAGGAGGCCTCCGAAGCCGCGGATGACGGCGGGCTTTACGAGGACGGCAAGTTAAGCCTGGGCCTCGGGTATCCTTTTCTCGCCGTTAAATATGATTTTTCCGACTACTCCGGCGAGGGCAGGTTTATCACCCGCAACGGCGTACAGGCTTTCGCGGCCCGCGGCTACTGGAATTTCCACAGGGCCGCCCCGTGGACAGCCTACACGGGCCTGGAAGCGGGTTATGTGCGCTACGGCTCCGCCTTCTCCGCGGGAGAGCTGTCCCCTTTTATCGGCGGCGCGCTGGCCCTGGATAAAAATTTCTCCCTGAGCGCCGATTTCTCGCCCACCCTGCTGTTCCTGCCCGGCGGGGGCACGCATTTCGGCGTGGAAGAGATAGGCTGGGTGATAAACTTCGGGGTGTTCATCCGCCTGTCCGCGCGGGCGCCGAAGACCGCGGCGGAGGCGGACGGGGAAGAGGAAGAAGACGGCGCGGCCGCCGCCGAACGGCGGCGCTCCGCCTACGAAAACTCCTCCTGGCGTTTAACCTCGGCTCCCGCCAAGGTCTCGTACCAGGATTATTTAGCCGCCGCGGAGGAATTCATTTCCCGGAAAAACTACGCCAAAGCGGACCAGGCTTACGCCAGGGCCCTGGCGGGCGTATCCGCGCGCGACGCCCGCAGGGTCTTCCTGTTCGAGCGGCGCGGCTGGGTGGCCATGAAGGAAGGGGACCTGGAGAAGGCCAGGGACCTGTACCTGGCTGGCATCTCGGCGGCCAGGGAGGCGGGCAGCTACGACGCGCATACGGTCAACGCCTATAGCGGGCTCGCCTATTGCTTTGAGCAGCAGGGCAATTTCCCGCTGGCCATAAAGTACTATGAGCGGGCGCTGGACATAAGCTCCAACGAGACCACCATACAGGGGATAGAAAAAAAGCTGCGGAGGCTCAGGCCTTCTCAGGACCAGTGAACGGCGGGGGGACAGGAAGAATATGAATGAGCGGACTCCGGCGTTAAGAGAGGAGGACGGCTATGCGGCGGCCGCCAGGCGCGGGGCGCTTTGGACGCTGCCTTTGTGGCTGCCGGGTTTGAGCTTTGCGGTTTATGCCGCCCTGCCTCTGGCGGTCGGCTCCGTGCTGGACCCATTGGTGACCAGGGTCGGCAACATATTTTTAAACAACGCCTACGAGGGCAGCCGCGGCTCCAATAATTTTGTCGGCCTGGTCATGCTGCTCCCTTTGATCAGTTTCCCGCTGGGGTTCCCCGCCGCGTTTTTCCTGGCGCGCAAGCCGGCCGGCGCGCTGGACGGGCTTTTGAAAGGGGTCTGCTCCTCGTTCGCGGCCGTGGTCTCCACCCTGCTTTGCGTCCTGCTGATGTGGCTGGACGGCACGTCGGAAAAATGGCAGCTGGTTTGCGGGATGTATTTGGCCGGGGCCGCCGGTTTTCTCGCGGCTTCGGGCGCCGGGGGACTGGCGCGCTGCGCCTACGAGCGCCGAAAACGGCGCGGTTAAGGTGCGGGCACTGAAGCCCGGCTGAACGCATAACCGCTTGCAAAACGCAGGCGGTTTTTTGTTATTATGGGGGAGTAGGGGAGAGTTATATGTTTAAACGACCAAGAGCAGGTTTTTTTACGCGGCCGGCCGGGCAGGCGCGGCTATGAGCGCCGCCGTTTCGCCTATGGTGCTGGTCGTAGACGACGACAAGAACGTCTGCGACCTGATCAGCGCGGCCCTGGCGGGCAGCGGCTACGATACCGCCGTGGCCTGCAACGGCAAGGAGGCTCTGGCCTACCTCAGAAGTTCTTCGCAGCAGCCCGGGCTGATACTGCTGGACCTGATGATGCCGGAGATGACCGGCTGGGAATTCAGGCGGATCCAGCAGGACGATCCCAGGCTCGCCGGGATCCCCGTCGCCATCATCACCGGCCTGCCCGGCGTGGAAGGCAAGGCCTCGGCCATCGGGGCCGTGGACGTGCTCTACAAGCCTTCGCGCGTAGAAGCGCTGCTCTCCCTGGTTTCCCGTTTCTGCGGTCTCAAGGATAAGCCGGGGCCTGAATGACCGGCCAGCCGCGCGCAGCTGGAAGCCGCCCGGGAAACCGGGCGGTTTTATTTTGGGCGGACTTAAGGGCCTACGTCCGCATAGGCTCATTAATCCCGTTCTCCGGGTACTATTGCCCATGTGTAGAAAGGCGCGTTCCGCTAAAATATACAGGTGATGATCAAAAAAACGGCATTATTTTCGGTCTTGATCCCTCTCTCGCTTTTTAATCTTCCCGCCCGCGCGCAAACCCCCTTGGAGCAGGCGCTGGCCCTGGCCCCCGCAATAGAAGTCCCGATACCGCAGCCCGAGGCGGCGGCGGCGGAGCGGGGCTTTCTGACGCGCGAGGCGGCCCTGGAAAAACTGCGGTTTTTCGATTACCAAAAAACCGACGTGCTCTCCGTCAAGAGGGCTCCCCCGAAAGCCCATAAAAAATACACCGCCGAACGCATCGACGTCCTCATTAACGACCCGCTGCGCCAGCGGGGCGAGTATAACCAGGAATACCAATACTACAGGACCGGTCAGCCAGGCCCGCGGCCTACCGTCATCGTCTTCTCTCCTTTCAGCGGGGCCAAGACCATAGACGTGTGGACGGCCATTAAATTCGCGCAAAGGGGCTACAACGCCGTCGTCGTAGTTCCGACCGAGTCGCTCACCGATAAAACCCGGGCGCTCGACGGGACGGACGACCTGCTTATCAGGGAGAGCATAGCGGGGCGGATAGCCATAGACCTGCTTGAGACTTTCCCGGAAGCCGACACGAAAAAAATTTACGCCACCGGCATCAGCATGGGGGGAATAAGAACCGCCCTTTTCTTCGGCATCGAGCCGCGGGTGAGAAAGGCGGCGGAGATCGTGGGCGGCGGAGACCTTCCCGGAATTATAGCCGACACGCAGTTTTCCGCGCTTAAAAAAGTGCGGGACGCGCGGATGCAGATAGAAGGACTGGCGACCATCCCTGAATTCAGGACCTATCTGCAGAAGGTTATGGCCGTGGACCCCGTAGATTTCGGCAGCCTGAGGGACCCGGAAGACCTGCTGATGGTAATGGGCGAGGGCGACGTGTTCGTGCCTGACGTCTACCAGAAAAAGCTTTACGACGCGTTCTCCAGGCCGCAGGAGAATAGGCACCCCGCGGTGGTCAGCTCCGGCAAAGGCCATCTCCTTACCGCGGGTGAAATAGAGAAGCAGGTGGCCCGGTCCTTCGACTTCTTCGAGGCGAAGGGCGCGTGGGCTAAATAAGAACGGATCCAGGAGACGAGGATAAACGCATGGCCATGAAAAAACTTAAACTTCCGCTGCTGCTTTCCGCGCTGGCTCTCGCCTGGCTGGCGCCGGCCTTCGCCTCCCCGCCGGCCGCGGCCGCTAAAAAACCGGCTTATGACCTGCTTTCGGACCTGGTCTACGTTCCGGTGGCAGAGCTCGCCGCTCCCGCGCCCGCGGCGGCCGAAAACGATCCTCGCGAGTACGAAAAGCCGCGCTGCAAGCCCAGCGAGGCCCTGCTGCCCGGCAGGACTTTTTCCCCCAAGGTCAGCGACGAGCGCCGCGAGCGGGCGATCAAAGACCTGCTGGCGAAGATAGCGGTCTGCACGCCCATGCCTTATGATAACGACGGCAACGTCCACAGCAAGCCCCATGAGGGCCTGCCCGGGAAACCGGCCGGGTACTACACGGAGTACACGCTTATAATTCCCGGCCGGCCCACCGGCTCCAAGCCGGAGCAAGTGCTGATAGGCGGCGTTACCTATACGACGGGCCCCGTGCAGAGTTTCCGCGGCCCCGAGCGCCTGATGATAGGCGCCGGCCGCGAAGTGTACTACACCCCGGACCATTACACCACCTTCATCTACCTGGAGATCGTGCGCTAAGCCGGAGGCCGCGGGCGACGCGCGGCGCGGATAAAGATCGGCCGGATAAAATAAAACCGCCGGGGAATGCCCGGCGGTTTTATTTTGCTTAAGGCGCTTCAGTTTACCACGCCAGGGGGGCGCGGAGGCCGGGCCAGTAGCCGGTTTTCAGCGCGTCTAAGGACGGGGACAGCTGCTCCGTAACTTCAAAGGCTTTGGCCGCGGGCGGCAGCAGTTCGGCGGCGTTGGCCGGCTTGTACCAGCACAGCGGGCGGAAGCCGGCCTGGAAGCCGGCGGAGCGGGTGCAGGTGCCGGCGGCGGGGTTGGTGTTGCTCAGCGGGGCCGACACGGGCTGGGTGCACAGCGAGCCGGCCAGGTAGGTGTCCATGCGGCACTGGGTGGCGGGATGAGACGTGAACATGGCGGTCACCACTTTAGGGTCGGGGGTCGCGAAGCTGGGGGCGACGGGGTCGTTGTGCAGGACCTTGAACAGGTTAGACACGGACTTGCCGGCCATGGAGCCCCTGAGGCAGATGGCGCTTTCCTGCGGGTCGGAGTACAGCGCGGCGCAGCCCTGCTCGGCTACTTCGTCGCCTTGGAGGGAGCGGGTGAAAGCGCTGGCGGAGGAGTCCGCGAAGACCTGCCTGAGGCATTTGAGGTTGGCGTAATAGTCGCTCTGGCCCTCGATGGAGGCCCAGCCGCCCTTGGGCGCGCCGCCCAGGTTATGGCCCAGTTCGTGGCAGACTACCAGCGCGAAACCGTCCATGGTGACGGCTTCGTGGCGGGCCAGCCCGCCGTACATGTTAAGGATAACCCGGTTGCCGCTCTGCGAGGTGGAAGCGTTAACGGTATTGTTGGTCCAGAGGCGGTTGATCTGCAGCACCTTGCCCAGCGCGGCCAGCTGCGGCTTGTAGATCTTTTCCAGCGTGTTGAGGACTTCGTTGAACTGCGCTTCAAGCATGCCCTTGTCCTGGGCGGAGCCGACGGGGATCTTGAGGTCGTTGTGGGGCAGGAAGCCCGGGCAGTTGGAGGCCCTGGCGGGGAGCACGGCCGCGCCCAGCAGCAGGGCGGAAATAACTGGCAGCAGAAGGTTGCGTTTCATGGGTACTTTCCTTGGGTTCTGGAGTATGACAAATGTCAATATTTAAGCTATTATAGCCTTAGATTAGCCGCTTTGCAAAGCAAAAAACGATCGGGCGGTTCGCGGTTACGGAGAATTTATGCGCGTTGTTAAAGGCTTCCTGGTTTCCCTGCTCCTGTCCGGCTGCGCCGCGCGGGCGTTCGCCGTTTATACCCCTGATTTTGACGGCGGCGTGGACGTAAAGCTGGCTATACAGGCGGCCATAGAGTCCGCGGCTTCCGCCGGCGGGCTGGTGCCTGAACCGGCGCGGCCCGCGCCCGAGCGTTCGGTCTGGGTCAGCATGGAGAAGAACGACGTGGGCGCCCTGGACGACGCCTTGTTCAAGCGCGCCCCGGTGGCCCAAAGCAAAAAGATAGCCGTTTATGAATTCGACGCCGCGGAACTGGGCCGGCTGGCCGACGGCATGCACCGCGCTTTCCTCAGGGCGCCGGGCTTCTTCGCCCATGACACGCTGGAGGCCGCGCTGGAAGATCTGAAAACACCGCCGGCGCCGCCGGCCCGGGCTTACGCCGTGGACCAGGAACTGCGCGTGAAGCAGGCGCTGGCGCTGGTGAAAGAGGACTCCATCGTTTCAGCCATCGCGTCGCTGTCCGCTTTCAGGAACCGGTACTACCGCAGCGCCACGGGCGTTGACGCTTCCAAGTGGCTGCAGCGGGAGTGGGGCAAGTTCGCGCAGAACAGGCCTGACATTTCGGTGGCCCCTTTCAAGCACGCCGCCTTCCCGCAGGAGTCCGTGATCCTGACCATGCGCGGCACGACCGAGCCGGACAAGGTGATAGTGATAGGCGGCCACCTGGACTGCGTGGCCGGCGGCGGCGATAACCCGGCCCCCGGCGCCGACGACAACGCCTCGGGCGTGGCCGTCACCCAGGAGGTCATACGGGCCCTGGTGGAGGCCGGCTACAAGCCCGCCAAGACCATCAAGTTCATAGCTTTCGCGGCCGAAGAAGTGGGGCTGCGCGGCTCCGGCGACGTGGCCGCGGCCTTCAAGAAGGCCGGCACGGCGGTGGACGGGATGCTCAACCTCGACATGGTCAATTACAAAGGCTCACCGCTGGATATTTACTTCGTCTCGGACAATACCAGCGCCGGGCAGAACGCCTTCCTGGGCCGGCTGCTGGATACTTATACCGATTACACCTGGGGCTCCTTCAAATGCGGCTACGGCTGCTCCGACCACGCTTCCTGGACCAAGAACGGCTACCCGGCCTCGCTGCCGTTCGAGTCCACTTTCGAACAATACAATCCTTTCATCCACAAGGCCACCGACACGCTGGCCCAGACCGGCGGCCGGGCCGAGCAGGCGCTTAAGTTCGCCAGGCTGGCCGTGGCCTACGCCGTGGAACTGGCGAAGTAAACCCAAGGACCACCGCGCCAAGGAAACCGCCGGCAGCGCCCGGCGGTTCCATTTTGGGCCGGTTTTTGTAGAATATTGGGACGAAGCCGGCGGACAGGGAATAGATGATCCGGAACGGCATGGGGTAATCAATGAAAGTGCTTATTGTCGACGACAGCGCGGAGATCCGGAGCCTTATCCGGATCATCCTGGAGCATAACGGCCACGAGGTGGCGGGCGAGGCCGAGGACGGGCCCAGCGCGCTGAAAGCCTTCGCGGAGCTGCGCCCCGACGTGGTGCTGCTGGATATCATCATGCCGGGCAAGTCCGGGGTGGAGGTGCTGGAAGATATCCGCAAGATAGACCCGCTGGCCAGGGTTATCATGGTGACCGCCGTGGAGCAGAACGAGATCAACAGGCGGCTCATGCTGATCGGCGCGGACGGGATAATCTATAAGCCTTTCGCCGCCGGCGACTTTGAAAAAGCCTTTCACTCCTTCGCGCAGATGAAGCCGGCGAAAAGCGGCAAGGCCGGGGCGATAAAGCGCCTGGCGGCCGGCGGGCTCAGCAAGTGCATGCTCAGGGCCAACGACGCCACCTCCGGCAACTGGGAGCTGTGCGAGGTCAGCGTTTTTTCCGGCAAGCCGGCCGACTTGGCCAAGCTGGCGGCCTTCGGCAGGGACGCCGCCGCCGTCCAGATAAATATCCGCAACGGTCCCGCGCTCTCCTCGGCGATGATCTTCCGCGCCGAGGACATAGGGCTTATCTCCGGGTCTTTGGTAAAAGGGCCCCTGTACCGGACCGGCGGCATCAAGGAGCTGGAGGAAGGGCTAATGATAGAGATAGGCAATATCATACTGAACGCCCTGATGAACCCGCTGGTCAACGCTTTAAAGCGGATCGCCATTCCCACCGTGCCGATGCTTATCAAGGGGGGGCCCGCCGCCGTAGCGGCCGGGCTCAGCGCCTGCCTGGACCTGAAACAGGAGCTCCGGATAATCTCCGCCTCTCTGGCCATGCGGCGCGAGGGGCATATGGCCAGGGCCGGCGTGGTGGGGCTGCTGCCGGAGGAGCTCGCGGCGGAGATAGAACTGGGAGCAGCGGATTAGAGCCCCGACCGCCCGCGGGAAAACGCGCCGGGAGCTTTTAACCGCCGGCGAAGCCCGGCGGTTTTGTTTTGATAGAATAGTGCTGCGGGGAATCAGTCTCAACGATTATGTTCAATAAACTGCGCGGTCTTCCGCCCATTATCGAAAGCAAGCTGGCTTTTCCGCTTTACGGGATTATCGGCGGCGTCGTCCTGATCGTCTATGGCCTGGTCGGGCGGGCGCGGGCGCGCGGGCGCGCTAACCTCCCTCTCAATCCGGCCGCCTCGCGCGCGGACGCGGGCCGGCAGGTCGTAATGGGCAAGGCCCATTCTCCGTCGCCCCTGAACTCGCCGGTCTCTAACACCGCCTGCGTCTTTTACCTGGAAAAAACCCAGGCGCTGAAATACGCGCGCTACGGGCAAAATGGCAGGCAGGAATCCCGGGGCGGCCGGCTGGTGGAAGCTTTTGGCGGCTTCTTCGTGCGCTACGGCACGCGTACGGCCTTTGTCGTTCCTTTTGCCGGGAGCGCGGACCTCTGCAAGCCGGAAACGACCAAAGGTTTCGTGGACGGCATTCAGAAGTTCGAGCAGATCATAAAGGAAGGCGAAGACGTGACGGTGATCGGAACGCCGCGGCCGCTGGCGGACTTCATGGCGTACCTGCGCCGGGACGCGGGCATTTCCCTTCCCTCCGACAGCATAGCGGACCTGACCAGGATGGAGAAAGACCCCGGCTATAGCGGGATGCCTTGCTTTTACGCGGACGGGCTGGAAAGCGTCACCGACCAGCCCTACAATGACTACCTGGCCAGGACCGCGTCGAGCGGCCTTGCCTATGTACTGGCCGGCGCCGTCATCACGGCCGCGTCGGCGGCGGCTCTCGTTTATTTTAACGGCAGATAGTCGGTTATTCTCAGGAGGCGATACTATGGACAGGACAGGCTGGCAGAATCTGTTTAAAAAAAGGTTCATTCTGGAACCGGTTAACGAGGATTCAAAACCCGGAGAGGCGACCTATTCGCTTAAAGACAAGGAATTTTTAATTATCATCAGGGCGACCACGCCTTCCGGCGCGCTCCGGGCCGTGTCGGTGACCGATACCGAGGAATGCCTGGTGATCAACAGGGGCCAGGGCAGGAGCGCCTACGTAGACTGGAACATGGTAGAGGCCATCACTACGGTAGACGCCTGAAGCCGGGCGAAAAAAAGGCGCGGGCCCTTCGGGGCCCGGCCGCAAAATAAGGGATCTTATGATAGCTTTCATCTGCCTGCTGGCGCTCGGCATCGCGATCTACCTTTACAGGCTGGTGTCGCAGGCCGGCGGCGGGGTATCCGTTGTGGACGCGCAAAGCGGCGCGGCTCCGGCGGTTTTTCATGCCGGCCCCTGGGCCGTGCCGCTGGCTTTGGCCGCCGGCTGGCTGCTGAAGGACTTCTGGATAATCATAGGTTTCCCTTTCCATGTCATGTGCCATGAACTGGGGCACTCTCTGGTCGCCTGGCTGGCCGGGCGCTGGTCTTTCCCCGTAATAGCCGGCGTCGCCGTGACGGACCACTCAGCGTCGCTTTTTTTGAGCGTCCTGGTGGCCGGCGCGATAGGGTGGACCTCCTGGCAGGCGGTTAAAGCCCGCAGTCTCCTGCTGCTTGTCTGCTGCGCCCTGCTGAGCTCTGGTTTCGTCTATCTGCAGTTTATTGCCAGCCCCGCGGAATTCCAGGAATATCTGCTTTTCGGAGGGCATGCCGGAGAGTTCGTTTTTCCGGCCGTGCTCATAGCGGCCTTCTATTACCGCGGGCCGGCGGGTTTGCGCTGGGACTGGTTCCGGTACCCGGTAATGGCGGCTTCGGCCTGTTCGCTGATGGCCGCGTGGTTCTTCTGGGTTAAAGCCGGGGCCGACCCCGTGAACGGGATCTACGGCGTCGCCATCTCCGACCCGAAAGTGGCGGGTGACGATATCGCGCGGCTTGTCGCCGGCGCCGGCTGGACGGCGCGGCAGGCCGTGGACAACTATCTCAGGCTGGGAGAAGCGGCCTGGGCGTTCGTGGCGGTATTTTATTTCAGGTTCCTGCTGCGCCGCGCCCCCGCGGGAGAAAAGGCGGCCTAGGACTTCGGCGCCAAGTTGTCAGCGGCATGCAATTGGGGCATAATATAGAGCGAAACGGGTTACGACCGGAGGCAAAATGGACTCTTTTGAGTTTGAAAATAAAATAAACGCGCTCGAGGCGCGGCTGGCCAGGGTAGAAGGGGCGCTGCTGAAAACCTCCCAGCCGCCGGCGGCCCCGCTGCCCCCGGCCAAGCCGATCCCGGTCCCGCCGCCCGCCCCCAAACTTCAAACGCTGCTGAAGGCCCAGGCGTCCGCCGACTTGAATTCCGCGGCCCGCCAGGCGGCGCCCAAAGAGCGGTCCGGCAGCTGGCTGGGCGTAGTGGCCGGCATCTGCTTCGTACTGGCCGCCGCGTTCATCATAAAACTTTCCATCGATTCGGGCTGGCTTACGCCGGAGCGGCAGATCGGGCTGGCGCTGCTGCTGGGCATCGGCCTGATAGCGGCCGGGTTCGCGCTGCTGGAGGCGGACCGGGAATACTCCAGCCTGCTGCCCGGGGCCGGCATCATAGTGCTTTACATCACCGTCTTCGCGGCCCACCGGCTGTATTCTATTATTTCGTTCGAGAACGCCATCGCGCTGGTCAGCCTGGTTTCCGGGGTCTGCGTCTGGCTGTATACGCGCATAAAGGAGGACTGGTACCCGGTCACCGCCGCGGCCGGCACCTACTGCGCCCCGGTCGTGCTGTCGCTCGGTTCTTCCTCCACTTTCAGCGTCTATTATTTCCTGCTCTGCTCCACGGCGTTCGCGATAGTTTCGGTCTGGGTGAGGTCCCGGACGCTGACGCTGGTCTCGGCTTACCTCGCCATCATGATGACCGCTTTTACCGGTCTTTACCTGAACCAGGACGCGCTGATAGCGGGCATGCTGGCGCTCAATTTCCTGGTGCTCGCCGCCGGGACCTACCTGTACACCCGGCAGAACCAGAAGCCGCTGACGGAAACCGAGTCCGCCAGTTTTCTGCCGCTGCTGCTGTTCTTCTACGCCCTGGAATATTATTACATCGAACGCCTGCAGCCGGGGCTGGCCCCGTGGCTTTCGCTGGGCTTCGCCGGCGTCCTGCTCGGGCTGCACCTGTCCGCCGGGAAAATGTTTCCCGGGGTGAACCTGGGCAGCCGGTCCATGGTCTTCGCCTTCACGGCGGTGGTGTGCTTCCATTCTTTCTACCTTGAACTGCTGCCGGCCGACGCCAAACCGTGGCTGTTCGTGGTTATCGCGCTCGCTGTCGCTCTTACTTCGGTCAGGTTCGGCGGGCAGCAGAAGGACGGGCCGCTGCGCGTCCCGGCCCTGGCCGTGCTGGCGGTGCTGCTGCTGGAGTACGCGGGAATGGTCTCGCATCTGCTGTCGGGCAAAGACGCCGCCTGGCTGGCCGTCTCCCTGGCCGCCCTGTTCAGCCTGTGGGCGGTGGTCTACGCCCGCGGCGAAGAGTTCTCGGGCCACGGCGGGTACGGGCCGCTGCTCGGGGCCGCGCACCTGCTGGCGGTGTCCGGGCTGTACCGGCTGACCACCGAAACCGGTTCGCTGGCGGTATCGGCGTCCTGGCTGCTTTACGCCGTCTGCGTCATAGCTTTCGCTTTCGGCAGGAAGGACGAGGCGATGGCCAAGTCCGCCATGCTCGTGCTCGGTTTTGCGGCCGGCAAGGCCCTGCTTTACGACGCGGCGTCGGCTCCCACCACGGTGCGCATCCTGTGCCTGCTCCTTACCGGGGCGGCGCTTTACGGGTCCGGCTTCCTTATCCGCAGAATTTCCGGCTGGAAGACGGAAAAAAATAAAGACCAGCGGGAGCCTGCCGGGGTCTGACCGGGCGGCGGGCGCGCTTTATGACAAAAGAAAAACTTCTCGCGTTCTTTTCGGAGGAAGAAAGATCGGGGGAGCGGAAGATCAACCGCATCCGCCTGGCCTTTCTCGCCGTCTTCTTCCTGAACGAACTTTTCAACTACCACGCGCTGGGCGTGGTGGAATACAGGCTGCACGTGCGCTCGCTCTGGACCATGCTGGCCTGGGGCCTCTACGGCGCGGCCGCCTGGTACGCGGTCAACAGGGCGGGCTTTTACGAGCGCTGGCTGAAATACGTCTCCGCCGCGGCGGACGCGCTGTTCCTTACGCTCGTCATCGTGCTGGTGGAGGGCAATAACGGGCCGCTGGTGCCGCTCTATTTCGTGCTGATCGCCGGCTGCTCGCTGCGCTACAGCGGCAAGGCCCTCTTCGCCTCGGCCGGCCTTTCGGCGCTGGGCTACGCCGCGGTCTGGCGCACTTCCTTCGGCAATCCCAACCTGGCGCCTATCTCGCATTACGCGGCGGTAATTTACATGCTGATACTGGCGCTGGCCGGCGTGCTGGCCGGCTACGCGGTCAGGAAAATGCGCGGCCTGGTGCTCAAGTTCGCCGAGAGCATGGTGCGGCGCGAGCTGGCCGAGACCGCCCTTTCGCGCTACGTCTCGCACCAGGTGGCCCGCAAGATCCTGGATTCCCCGGAAGGCGGGACCGCCATGGGGGAAGGCAGGCGCACCAAAGCCGCCATCCTCATCTCGGATATACGCGGCTTCACCCCGATGTCCGAGGCCATGGACGCGGGCGCGCTGGTAAAACTTCTTAACCTCTATTTCGGGCGCATGGTGGACGTGGTGTTCCGGCACGACGGCACGCTGGATAAATTCGTGGGGGACGCGCTTATAGTGGTCTTCAACGACCCGTTCGAGCAGCCGGACGCGGAGAAGCGCGCCGTGGCCTGCGCCGCCGAGATGCAGCGGGAGATAGCGGCCTTCAACGCGCTGCAGGCCGCCGCGGGCGCCAGGACCCTGGGCGTGGGCATAGGCGTGCACAGCGGCCCGGTGGTGGCCGGCAACGTGGGGTCGCAGTCGCGCATGGACTATACGGTGATGGGGGATACGGTTAATTTCGCCTCGCGCCTGCAGGGGAAAGCGCCGGCCGGGGCCGTATTCGTCTCCGCCGCCGTGCGTGAAGCCACCGCCAATGATTTCGCCTACAAAGGGCTGGGCAGGATGGAGTTCAAGGGCTGCAGCGAACCGGCCGAGGTGTTCGAGCTGCAGGCGGCCGGCTGAACGCGGCGGCGGGCCCGTTTTTGAACCGGCATACGGGAAAATATTAAAATACGGGGACCTGCGGTGAAGCGAATACAACAGCGGGCGAGTTTAAGGAAGAACCATATGAAGAAAATAATATTGATGGCGGCCGCGTTCTTAATGGCAGGGGCCCTGGCCGCTCCCGGTTTTGCCCAGGAAGAACAGCCCGCGCCGGCGCAGGCCGCCCCCGCGGCCCCGGCCGCTCCGGCTGTGGCCCCGGCCCCCCCGGCGAAGAAAAAAGCGGCCAGGAAGAAAGCCGTAAAGAGGGCCCCCGCGCCAAAGCCGGCGGTTGAAGCCGCGGTCCTGCCCGCGGCGCAGCAGCCCGCGCCCGCCGCGGCCCCCGAGGCCGCGCCGATCCCTCAGGCCGCGGCCGAAGTTCCGGCGGCCGCCGCCGCGCCGGTCAAAGCCGAAGCGCCCCGGCCCTCGGTCTGCCCCAATTGTTTCCAGCCGCTGCTGGCCGGGTACAGCGGTATTCTCGCCGACCTTAAGCCCTGGATGGAAGAAATGGACCTCAAGGCCGCGGAACTGGACGGCAGGCTCTCAGCCATCCAGAAAAAGATCAACGGGGCGGAGGACGCCATAGAGAAAGCCAAACTTGGCGCCGATAAAAAAGAGGCTAAGGCGGCCGTTAAGGCCTTTACCAAAGAGCGCAAACTGTTCTTGAAGGAATATACCGACGCTAGCGACGAGAAAGACGCTTTCTATAAGAAGTTCTCGAAGGAAACGGAGAAAAAAGTGGCGGGCTACAATAAGACGGTGGAGATAAAACTGAGAACCACCCTGTCGGCCGCTTCGGAGTAAGGGGCCGTAAGGCGGGCGCGTAACGCGTTTAGCACACACCGCCGGGGAAGCCCGGCGGCGTTGTTTGGCTGGATTTAGCGCGCGCAGCGGAGATATAAAAAGCGCCGGAAGGCTTCCCCGGCGCGGATCTCCGGAACGCAGGAGGGACGATGATACTTTTTGTGCTGCTGATCACGGCCGCGATACTGGCGGGCTTCCTGTACCTGTTCTTCATAATCCTTTTCCTGATAAGGCGCTTCGGCAACAGGACCGCCTGGTCGCTGGCCATGCATTTCGTGCGCCCGGTGCTGCTGGAGTTCTACTCCTATGACCTGGCCGAGGCGGCTAATCTGGCGCTGCAGGCCCAGCCGGATTCCGTTCATTTGCAGCCGCTGGCGGGCCGGCCCTGGAAGGACGCGGCCAGGGTGGGGGAGCTGCGCGGTTCCCTGGAAGAACTGGGGTTCTCCGGTGCCGGCACATACGGCGTGGACGTGATGCCCGGCGCGGCGCTGATGTTCATGGTAAACGAGGGCGCGGGAGCCGCCGCCTGTATAATGGAGCACCCGGCGGCCGGGGTCTGGCTGGACATTTATTCCTCCCTGCCTGGCGGCAGGGACGTGGTTGTCTCCTCCGGCAAAGACCCGGGCCTGCCGGCGCGCCTGCGCCGCCCCGGCGTGACGATGGAATACCGTGCCGGCGCCGACGCCGCGGCGCTGTATGACCGGCTTATAGCCCTGCGCGGCCCGGAAAAACCATTGCCGCTCGCCGCCGCCGGCCTCGCCGCCAGGTTCGAAGAGGCCTGGGCGCTGGATATGGATTGGCGGAAGCAGAACGAGTTCCTCCCGGAGGAGGCCCTGGCACTCAAAAGAGGCCGGGCTCTTCCCGTTGAAACCGTGAAGAAGGCGAAGCTGTTCGACCAGCTGGGAGGCGGCCTCGCCATTCTCAATTTCGCCGCGCTTGTTTTTTTTCTTATCGCCGCCGGCAAGTACCCCCCGGTAGGCGACGGCCCCTGGCAGGAGGCCTTGCGGTACTTCCTGGTCCCGCTAGGGCTGTTCGCGCTGTCGTTTGCCGCTTCGATACAGGCCCCCGGGCCCGTGACCCGGCTGGTCTCCGGGGTGTTCATGGCCATCATCGCCAGCCCCTTCTTCTGGGGCACCTTCTACATGGGGGGGATCTGGCTTAACGGCGCGCGCGATACCGGGCAGGCCGTGGTCCGCCGGGCCGAAGTTGTGGCCAGAAAAGCGACCGGCCGGCGCGACCGGGATTATTACGTGGTACTGAAGTCGTGGCAGCCGGGCCGGGATACGGAGAAATTGCTGATCTTCAAAGAACAATACTCTAAGATAGTCCCCGGGCGCACCGTGGCGGTCGTGATCGTGAGGCCGGGCCGCCTGGGGCACGAATGGATAGTTCGGCTGGATTTTGAAACAGCGCCGGGGTCCCGTGACGGGCCGGAGGGAAAAGGTCCCGGGGGACTTTAGCGGTCCCTAAAACGCGGCTTTAACAGCGGCCTCGGCCGCCCTTACCAGGGCGTCCAGCGGCAGCGAAGGTAAAATGGCTTTGCCGGACTTCTCCGGCAGGGCCATTTCAATTGTAAGCGGCAGGTGGATGAAAGCGAACCTGGTTTGCAGGGCCTGCGCCGAGACGGCGTGCAGGGCCTCGTACATCAGGTGGTTGCAGACATAGGCGCCCGCGTAATTGCTGACGTGAGCCGGCACCTTGGCGCGGCGTACGGCGGCGGCCAGCTTAAGCGGGTCGGTCCCCACAAAATAGGCGGCCGGGCCCTCGGGCCTTATCAGTTTCCCCTCAGGCATATAACCGGCGTTGTCCTTTATCGCGTAGTCCTGGATGTTCAGCGCGAAGCGCTCTATCCTTACGGAGGCTTCTCCCGCGGCCAGGCCGAACGAGATCATTACCTCGGGCTTCAGCCGCGCCAGCAGCGCGGGCACCAGCCTGGAGACGGCCTTGCCGCTGACGGGCAGCTTTGCCTTGTGGAGCTGCCAGCCGCAAAAAGCGGCCGGCTTCAGGCGCGCCATCACTTCCAGCGCTGGATTCGTGCCGCGCCCGGCGAACGGTTCAAAAGCGGTTAGCAGCAGTCTTTTCATACCGATATTATATTCTATCCGGCGCCCGCCGCGCCCGGGGAGCGTCGGTTCTTATTGGCCCCGGCCCGCGGTTCGGAAAGGCGCCGGCTTTTTGTTATCATAGCCGTAAGCCGCCTTTCGGCACACTTCGCGGAGGTGATCTGCAATGAAGCGCCGGTTCCTTTCACTCCTTCTTCCGGTTTCCCTTTTTCTGGCGCTCGCCGCCTGCAAGCCCGCCGTCCGCGGTGCCGCCCCGGCCGCGGGGCAGGCCCCGGCGGGCATGGAATACGCCGAGCTCTGCGAAAGCCCGGGCAGCTGCCTGAAGGTTTCCAGGCTGGTGCTGGGAACGGACCACCTGGGAAAGATGGATAACGCCAAGACCATAGAAGTCCTGGAAGAGGCCGTAAGGCTCGGGATCAACACGTTCGACACCTCTCCCATTTACGCCGCCAACATAGAGGAGCGCCTGGGCGCCTGGCTCAAGACCCAAGACCGCGCCGGCCTGCACGTTATTTCCAAGGGCGGCTTCCCCCGCGACCTCGGCCCGGGCGATTATTCAAGCCGGCTCAAGGGCTCCAAAGAGGAGATCGCCCGCGGCGTCCTGGAGGAAATAGCCATCTCCGACAGGCAGTTGAACCACAATATCGCCATTTACCTGATGCACCGGGACGACGCGGACTTCCAAAACTACTCCCGGGTGGCGAGGCCGCAAACCCCGGTCAGGACCATCCTGGAAGCCCTGGCGTCCCCGGAAATAAGAAGCAAATACAGGATGCTGGGCGTTTCCAACTGGGAGACCCCGCGGGTCAACGAGTCGCAGGCCGCGGCCAAACTCGATCCCTCTCTCAGCCGCCCGGTCCTCAGCAGCCCTTACTTCTCGCTGCTCGAGATGAGTTCCGTAACCACCCACTCCGGGGGCGTCCAGGTAAAACACGAAGAGATGACCGACCCGGCTTTCCAGCCGGGGGTCAAGATAATGCCCTACTCGCCCCTCGGCGGTTTCAGCATAGTGCGCAACGGCTGGGAAAGCGCCAGGCGCGAAGCCCTGCGGCTGAAGCAAAACGGCGACAGGTATTGGGGCCACGCCTACGACGCCATTTTTCACGCGGCCAACGAAAAGAGGTTCAACAGGGCGCTCGAGTTCACGGAAAAGTTCAACGCCGCCAACAACACGCGCTACACGGTGGACCAGGTGCTGAACGCCTATGTGCTGGCGCATAAGCGGACGGACTTCCTGGCCATCGGCCCGCGCAGCGTGCGGCAGCTGCGGCAGACAGCGGAGGCCCTTGAGTTGTCCGGGAAACTGACCCCGGCCGACCTGGACTACCTCTACTACGACAAATGAAACTTCGCATCGACATCAGGATAGGCTGAAAAAACTACCCCGGGGATTCGGACGTCCCCTGGTACCATATTTACCCGTTCTTCATGCTGCACATGTTCATGTTCGGCGGGTCGGGCTTTCTCATGGCCTACGGCAGTTCGCCGCCCGAGCCCTCCTTCCTTTACATGCACGGCGGTATTGCGATCCTGGTCTATACTGTCTTTTACCTGGTAATTTTCGGACTGGACGACGTTAAGTGGATGTTCATAAACGCCGGGCTTCCCCGGCGGTCCTTAGCCGCTCCCCGCGGCTCCAATAAAAACCGCCGGCCTTTTAAGGGGCCGGCGGTTAAAACCGTTAAAGGATTTTTAGATTACCACTTGTTGCCGCCGCCGTAGCCGCCGCGATCGCCACCGCCGCGACCACCGCGATCACCGCCGCGACCGCCGCCGGTGCTGCGGGCTTCCATGGGGCGAGCTTCGTTGATGGTCAGCTTGCGGCCGCCGAAATCGGAGCCGTTCAGCTTTTCCATCGCGGTCGCAGCTTCCGCGTCATTCGGCATCTCGATGAAGCCGAAACCGCGGGACTGGCCGGACTCCCTGTCCGTGATCAGCTTCGCGCTGGTAACCTGGCCGTAAGTGGCGAACAGGGTGTTCATTTCCGCTTCGGTGGTGGTGAAGGGCAGACCGCCCACGTATATTCTCTTGCTCATTGTATTATTCTCCTAGCAACTTTAATTACCTGACTCAACTCTCTTCGCTCTATCTTTTCCTAAATGTTGCTCGGTAGAATAGGCTTAAAAAACTTGAGTTCTGGTTTGACTACCTGTATAGTATGACATTAATCCGCGCAAAGGTATATAGGCCAAATGGACTAAATTGCCTAGGCCCTCCTTTTACAGGCGAAAAAGCGGCGCGACAGAAGCGGAGCATAAGCGGGAGAGACGGCGGCGGAATTTGATATATTTGTATGGGGGGAGGGAGCGGGAGCTTATTCCTGAGACAAAGAGGCGCTCGGGCCGCAGCTTGGCAAGGACTTTATTATGAAGCAAACAGAACTTGAGAACCTGCGGACCATGGCTTTCTTCAGCGGCTTTTCGGACGCCGCTTTCGCCAAATTCTTTAAAGCCTTCACCAGGCTCTCCCTGGCCAAGGGCGACATCCTGTTCCGCGAAGGGTCCGAGGGCGACACCTTCTACATCATCCTGTCGGGCGAGATGGTGATAGAGAAGAAGGTGGATAAGGCCGGCGGCAAATTTAAAAAACTCGCGCTGATGAACCGCGGCGATTTCTTCGGCGAGATGGCGGTGATGGAAAGCCAGCCGCGCTTCGCGCAGGCGCGCGCGGTGCAGGACAGCGAGCTGGTGGAGCTGAGCCGCCACCGCCTGCTGGATTTCATAAAGGACTGCCCCCAGGAAGGGGCGGGGCTGCTCATAGAGCTGCTCCGCGTGATCCTGGGGCGCCTGCGCCACACGTCCAACGAACTGATGACCGCCCATAGTTTTATGGAAGTCCTGGCAAAATACAAGAAGCGTTGACCTGGCGGACGAGACAGATATTTAACGGGGGGGAATATGAACGAAGAAAACAGTTTTAACCCGCAAAGCGCGGAAGAAGAGGCCGCCGGAGAAAAACGCCCGCTTATAATCACCATCGCCTGCGTGATCGGGGCCATAGGGGCGGTGATGAGCGTGCCGCTGATCTTCTCGGATCTCGCCCGCGGGCTGGGGGCGTGGTACGCGCCGTACATCGCCGGCTCGGTGCTGGCGTCCTTGGTTTGCGTTATCGGCCTGTGGAAAATGAGGCGCTGGGGGGCTTACCTGTACGCCGGCGTGGCCATAACGAACCAGCTGGTGATCTATTCCATGGGTATGTGGCATTTCCCGGACCTTGCGGTCCCGGCGGTGTTCGCCGCCATAGCTTTTTCCCAACTTCATAAAATGCGGTAGATGGGATTTAAAGAAAGCAGGAGGGCTTTATGAGATACTGGGCGTATATAGATAAGAAAGTCTGCGGCCCGTTCGAGACGGAAAAGCTGGGCGGGATCCCGAATTTCAGCCCTTCTTTGCTTCTTTGCCCGGATATCCCGGGCGGGGCGCAGGCCGACGCCTGGAAAGAGGCTTCCTCTTATCCCGAAGTTCTGGCCGCCCTGAGCGCGGCTCCGGCCCCGGCGCAGCCGGCGCTGCCGGCCGTCGAAAACCCCATTGGGCTGACGATGCGCGGGTCGCTGATAGACGAGCCGGTCACCGAGAGCCCGGCCCCGGCGCCCGCGCGGCCCGCAAAGCCCGCCGCCGAATCCCCCCTGCTTATGACCATGCGCGGCACCTTGATAGAAGAGCCGGGCGTAGACGAACCTGTGAAGGCGCCGCCTGCCGCGAGCCCCGCGGCCGCCGCGAATTCCGCCGCCCCGGAGCCGTTAAAATTAAAACTGGAGCAGGCGGGCGCGGAACTGGCCGCGATAGCGGAGACCCAGTCCCAGCTGGCCGCCCGGCTGAAACGCCTTGAAAGCGCGGTAGCGGACATGAAAGCGCTGCTGCCCGGGGCGGCACAGAAAAAATAGCCGTTATTATAAAAGGAAAGGGCCGCCTTGGAAAAGGCGGCCCTTTCTTTTTCGGGTCTAATTATTGTCCGGGAATTGCGGGGTGGCCGAGTTGGGCGGGACGACCGGGTAAGGGCAGGCGAAGTCCGCGGGAGTTTTGTCGCCGTACGGTCTGCGCAGTTTGTCCACCTTGCCGAGGAACAGGTCGGCCCATTCTTCGGCGCTGTGGAAGGGCTCGCGCTGCGGCGCGCGGGCCGCGGTAAAGATGTCCACCAGCTGCGGGCGCGAGAGCAGGGAGAGGCGCCGCACCAGCATCTGGCGGGCCTTTTCACCGATCTGGTGCAGGTCGCGGCCTATGGGGTCGGTGCCGTTCAGCGAGCTGGTATGGGTGGAGTTAAGGTGCAGTATGCAGGATTCCGGGAACAGCCAGACGCGGTTCTTCTTCCATTTGTCGAAGTTCATGCGGCTGTTGTGGTACAGGCCGCGGCCGCCGAAGGTTATGCCCACGTCCTGCAGGTAAACCACGGGGTTGTCGCACCTGGCCTTGCCGGCGGCGTCGACCGTGACGTCTTTTTTCTGGCAGGCCATGGCCTGGTTGGCGGCTTTATTGTCGGAGTTGGCCAGGAAATGGGTCATGCCGGCCAGGGCTTCGGCGCCCACGTTGTCGGCGATGGCGTGAAATTCGTCGAAGCCTATGCCGGAATTGGGTTCGAACTCTATGCGCTCGCCAATCTTATCCTCTATGGCCACCATCTGGCCCTGCCGCCACGCGCCGCGGTCCTTCTCGCTCTTGAAGGGGTCCGACGGGCAGTCCGGGCAGTTGAGCCGCACCGGGTACATGCGGTCCGCGTAGGCGCCGATGGCCGTCAGGATCCAGCTGGAGGCCACTTCGGCCATCACGTCGCCGGTCTCGCCGTATTTAACCTTGAAATCCTTGCCCTTGGCGTCGCGGCATTTGAACTTGGGGGACATGCCGTTGGGGCGGCCGGTTTCGTAGGCTTCCGCCATGGGAACGTAATTGCAGGTAACCAGTTCGTCGGGGGCGTATTTCATCTTTTCGAAAGGCCCGACCTTGAAATTCATGGCGGCCGTGTTGAGTTCGCTCTCCGGGCGCCACAGCGAGGCCCTGGTTATATATTCTTTGCGCTCGGCTTTGGAGACCAGGCCTAACTTGACCTTTTCAGAGGCGCCCCGCGCTTTGCTCCAGTCCACGTCGCGCGCCGGGACGGGCGCGGGCGCTTCGGCGGCCATTACTTTAAATTCGGAGGCGCTCATCCCCGGCAGGTCGAACCGGGCGCCGGCCAGGTCCTGGGAGAACGCGGGCCGCGCTAAACCGGCGATAACGGTGAGAACGATCAATCTTTTCATTATAAGCTCCTGTCTATACCCTAAAAACTGTCCCCGGGCAGCACCCGCTGCCCGATATCTTTGGAAGAAACTATTCTGCCGTCCGAGAAATTCAGCAGCCATGCCCTGTCGAAGGAGCCGTCGGGCCATTCGGAGGGAAGGGCGTTCAGCGCGGCCTGCCCAGAACCGTTATACTCGGCCAGTTCGCGGATTATGGCGCTAATATTTCCATGCTGCCAGCAGACCAGGACCATGCGCCCTTCATATAAAGGGTTTGCCATGATATCCGCGGCCAGCTTATGCGCCTGTCCGCGGGTGAACCGGGTGTTGATGGTTATTTTCAAGGCGCGAGCCAGCGGCGTTACCGTCTGTATGGAGCGGATGGAGCTGTCTTCGTTCTTGGGCGCAGCGGCGTAGATGGCGGCCGGGGTGCCGTAGCGGGTGACGGCGGCGTTGGTCTGGAAGAACCAGACCAGCGCTTCGGCGCGCCTGAAGCCCTGTTCATTGAGCTCGCCGCCGTTCTCGGGTTTTTCCCCGTGGCGGATGATTATGACCTGCGCGGGCGCGGCAAAAGCCGCGGCGGAGCAGGCAAGGGCGGCGGACGCGCCTAAGGCGAGTATCAGCAGGGTTTTTTTCATAGCGTCCCGGAACATCCTGTGTCGTGCATCACAGTCTTATCGTAACATTAGGGGCGGCGCGGGCGTATGAAGCGAAAGGCCCAGAATTGCGGAGTTTTAATACCTATGCCCGCCTGGGTCCTGCGGACGGCGGCCGGATAAAAAAAACCGCCGGGCGCTGCCGGCGGTTATTCGCGCTTTGCGGGGCTTCTACTGCCAGTCTTCGCCGGAGCCCGGCTTCATGGGCAGGTCGTGCAGGCTGATGTCGAAGCGGTAGGTCCTGCCCTTGCGGACGTAGGTGAAGCAGCCGTCCTTCTGCGCGCTGAAATTGAAGCCGGCGCCCCACCACCTGTAGCCCGGCACTTCGTGCACGGTGTTGGCGTCGCTTTCGGGATTCTGGTAGACGAAGAGTTCGGCGTCGGGCTTTATGAAGCCGGCGATGTTGCGGTTGGCCCGCCTGAACAGCAGCTGGGCGTCGTTTATCGGCTGCTTGTCCTGCAGTATCTTCAGCTGTTCCGCGGTGTGGTAGAAGATCTGTATGGCCGGGTCGCCGAGCATGTCCTCGTACATCCGCGAGTACTCGCTGGCGGGGTACTTGTCGTATTTCTTTTCCCAGAGGGCGTCGGGGACGAGCAGGTGGGAGTGGCCCATGTCCGGGAAGAAGACGGCGTCGGCGTAGCCCAGTTCCAGCGCGCGCTCTATATGCCTGCGCAAAGCTTGCACCAGCGGCTGGCCTATCTTTACCGGGGCGCCCTCGTAGCTGGGCGGCAGCACCAGGCTGCCGGCGGCCTGGTCCCAGTAGGCGCGCTTGTCCAGCCGCTTGGGCGAGGCGTAGACTTCCTCGAACCGCGCCAGCATTTCCGGCAGGGTATAGTCCCAGCGGAAGTCGGACTGGTAAATGATCTCTTCGGACGGGGCAGGAGGGGCGCAGAGGGCCTGCCAGTCTTCGGGCGCGGCGGGCCTGGCGGCTTTTACCGCTTTAGGCGCGGCGGGTTCGGGGGCGGGCGCGGCCTGGCCGGACGAACCCAGCAGTTGAACTGCGGCCGCGGACTCTCCCGGGGCGGCCGCGGCCGTGAGCGGCAGAAGCGGCGCCAGGAAAGTGAAGAAAATAACGGCGGTAATTGTTCTCATAGGTCCTCAGTTCAAGTATACCAGACCGATAAAAGTTGTCAAGGCGCCGGTTTTTTTGGGGTCCAACGCGAAGTTTTGTAGAATTAAGCCAGCGGTAAGCTCCGGGAGGGTACCAGATGAAAAAGAACATACTTATAGCTTTAATGGCCCTGACGGCCGCGGTGGCAAGCGTGCATGCGGCCACCATGCGCGTTAACGGCCCGGCGGCCCAGAAGATGTGGGAGGCCCTGAACCTGATGGCCAAGCTGGAAGACCTGCCGCTGCACGTTGTCGTCGGGGCTTCCGACACGCTGCAGGTGCGCAGCCTTACCTGCGCGTCGGAAATGTACGACGCCTGCTCTTTCTTCGTAAAGGTGGACGGCGCGGAGAAAATGATCGTGCATACCGACTCCGCGGGCAAGATCATAGACGCGCTTTACGCTAACGGCATTTACCCCAGCGAGGACGACCCCAGCCTGTCCCAGTCCGCGGGCAGCGTGTCCTGCTCCAAAACCAACGGCGCTTACGACTGCGTCATAACGGAGTAGGCGAAGCCCGCCGGGACTACAGGTTGGCGGCGATCCAGAGGCCCAGGGTCGCCAGCAGCACCGCCAGGATCAGCACCAGCGGCCAGCCCTTCAGTTTTATTTTTGCGCCTCTCATTCGGCTCTCCTTATCTCCCCGTCAATAATATTGTAGCTCATGTGCCGGCTTTTTTTGCGTGCCCGCTCCGGTCCCGTTACGGCCATTACGATTTATCTTTTGCTAATATATCCGTGAACTATGTTGCGGTATGCCGGTTCGCCGGCGTGCCGCCGCTGCTTGAAGGATATACATCATGATCACGCTTCTTAGGCCTTTGAGGTTTTTCTTTTGCGCCCTTTTGTCGCTGCCGCCGCTGTGCCAGGAACTTGCCGCGCAGGGCCGGCCGCAGCTGTCCAATCTTCAAAAAGACCTTATGGAATACGTCGGCAACGGCGTGGCCGTGCCGGCCTGCGGCGTCTGTTTTGAAGCGGCCGGCAGGTACGCGGAGAGAAAAAAAGCCGCCGCGCTGGCCGAAAAGACGCGGGGGATGTCCCTGGTAAAAGCCGGGGTGTACTGGATAGGGGCGGAACCCGGTAAAGGGCAGGCCGACGAGTTCCCCCGGCATGCCGTGCGGCTGGACGCTTTCTATATCGACAACCGGGAGGCGACCATGGGCGAGTACCAGGCTTTTGTCAAAGAGACCGGCGCCCACCACCCGGAATGGTCGAAGCCCGGGGGAAAGTTCAACATAGAGACCGGCAGGGAGAAGTATTACCGGCGACTGGAGAGCTTTATAAAGAATTGCCGGCCGTGCCCGGTGTTCGGGGTTTTGTGGGAGGACGCCGCCGCGTACTGCCTCGCGAAAAAGAAAAGGCTGCCCACGGAAGCGGAGTGGGAGGCCGCCGCCGCCGACGGGAAGGCGTATAAATTCGGCTTCGGGGAGTCGGATTCGGATTACGGCAAATATGGCTGGTACGAGGAGAATTCAGGCGGGGTGCCCCATCCCGTGGGCGCCAAAACCCCCGGCCGCTACGGCCTGTACGACATGCACGGGAACGTCTGGGAGTGGACCTCCGATTTTTACGAACGGGGCTACTACGCGCGCGCGGAGCAGAGTAACCCGAAGGGCCCGGCGGCCGGCAAGGAGCACGTGATCCGCGGAGGCTCCTGGGATTCCGGCAGCGACGCCGGCGCCGTGACGAACCGCGGCAGCTACGACAAGGCCAACGACGATATAGGGTTCCGCTGCGTGCTGCCGGCGTCGGAAACGGAACAGGGCGCGGCGGCGGGCGACTAAGGCGCCCGGCGGCTAAGGGCAAGGGCTTGAAACCCGGGTTTTTTGGGGCTATACTATATATGTAAGGATAGCGGCGGATGTGTCAGAAACTGGGGGAGTATGGAGCCCATGTAACACGCGAGCGGCAAGCGAAAAAGCCGCGCAAGAAAGGAAAGCCGGGGCAGTCGCCCCGGCTTTCCTTTTGTCCGGCCGGAGGCCTTTGCCAAGCGCCCCGGCTTTGCTATAATTATCCGTAACCCCCCGGTTACAATCATAAAACGCCAGTTCGCGGCGCGCTTAAGGACAGCGGGAATTTCTTCATGTCCCGGCTTCGCCGCGGCCTGCCCGGAGAAAACATGAAAAAGGGAATACTGGGAGCGGCGGTGCTTTTTGGGCTGGCGGCAGGCGGTTCGGCCGGGGCCGTGGACTTCGACCGCGGCGCGGATATAGGCGAAGTCGCGGCGCAGGCCAGGGCTTTGCGGGTAAATATCGAGGCAACCTATTATAGGGAGGCCTGCCAGACCATAACGCTGGGCGCCGGCGACAACGCCGCGGCCAAAGACCTTGTGAGCGTGCAGTACGCGGACAAGACGGAGGAGATCTCCTATGACCAGGGCGGCCCCGTGGTCAGCGTTGTGCCTTACGAAACGGGGCGCTTTACCACCAGGGTTTCCATAACGCGCTACGCCTCCGGCATGTACCCCTGGGAGAAGGAGTCCTTCCGGGTGTGCGCGCTGGCCGGGGAGGTGACGTTTAAAACGATCGCCGCGGCCAATAGGTATAAAAGCGTGGCGGCCATAACCCCGCTCGACGGCAGTTCGCAGAGCGCCGCCTACGAGCTGCGCGCCGTGGGCAAACTGCCGATGGGCCCCGACCCCGAAGGTATAAAAGCCGAGACTTTCTCCGCCGGGCCCGGCGGCGTCTTCAGTTTCACCGCCTCCGACAAGTGGGCCGCCCATTACGCGGGGGAAAAGACAAGGTTTACGGCAAGGGTGCTGGAACTCATCTACCCGGATGCCCAGGCCGGCGACCAGAGCGCGGTCTGGCGCCGCCAGGTGGCGCAGGCGCAATTGGAGCTGCCCGCGGCTTCCGGCTACCGGCTGGATTTCCTCCTGGGCCAGGTTCCCGCCGGCTACGGGTATGAAGTCTCGCTGAGTTTTTCAAGAATAGGTTCCGTTTCCACCCCGGCAGAGGTTGAGGCCGCCGTTTTTCCGCTCTAGGCCGGAAAATCGGGAAAATACCCGGGCGGACAGGCGCAGGCAGCTGCGCCGCGGGGGGCTTATAATCTGCTATAATATAGATTCAATATTTATATGATAATTAATTTCATCCTATACGTGGAGGACCAGGCCAGGAGCCGGGAGTTCTACGGCCGGGCCCTGGGCCAGGCGCCGGCGCTGGACGTGCCGGGGATGACGGAATTTGAGTTCGCCCCGGGGTGCGTATTGGGGCTGATGCCTGAGAAAGGCATAAAGCGGCTGCTGCCGGCCATGCCAAACCCCGCGGAGGCGGGGGGGATCCCGCGGGCCGAGGTTTACCTGACCGTGCCCGACCCCGCGGTTTTCCACGCCAGGGCGCTGGCCGCGGGCGCCCGGGAACTCAGCCCCCTGGGCCCCAGGGACTGGGGGCATGAGGCCGCCTACTGCCTGGATCCGGACGGCCATGTGCTGGCCTTCGCGGCGCCGCTTAAATAACGCTTTACACGGCAGGGCTCTTTTGTTATAATAATTTTGTGGTTAACTGCGGCAACGCCGCGGTTTCTTTGAAAAAGCAGTTTTTATCACGCTGTCGCGTTCTACGGAATACGGGCAGCGGCCCTATAGATGAAGCGGCCTTGATTCCCTTCACCTGCGGGCTTAATCATAGAAACTAAAAATATTGTTTTAAAAAAACCGGAGCTGTATAGTTCCGGCGCGGTTTGTTCGTTTGTTACTTAACCGCGGAAAAACCCGGCATAAAAACCGGGCGTTTCCCGTCGGACGGCAAACTCAAGGAGCGGATCGACATGACTGAAGAAAATAAAGAAAATACGGCCCCCGAGGCAAAGCCCGAAGCAACGGTGATGCCCGTCGCGCATAAATTTCTCATCGGCCAGAAACTGGGCATGACCCAGCTCTTCGACGCCGCGGGATCGCTTCACGCCGTTACCGTCGTGAAAGCCGGACCGTGCCGCGTGGCCTACACCCGCACCAAGGCGAAGGACGGCTACCAGGCCGTCTGCCTCGGCTTCGGGCACAAGGTAGAGCACCGGGCCAACGCCGCCGAAAAGGGCCTGGCCAAGAAGCTCGCCGTGCAGCCGATAAAGCACCTGAAGGAATTCCGCGTGGCCGACCTGGCCGGCGCGGAACAGGGGCAGACCGCCAGCGTCGAGCGCTTCGCCGAAGGCGAGTACGTCGACCTGCAGGGCATCAGCAAAGGTAAAGGTTTCGCCGGCGGCATGAAACGCCACGGCTTCCACGGCGGTCCCGCCTCGCACGGCGCTTCCGACAGGGAAAGGGCTCCGGGTTCTCTGGGCTCGCGCCGCTCCCTCGGGCGCGTGCTTCCCGGCCAGCGCATGGCCGGCCACATGGGCGTAGATACGGTTTCCGTGCAGAAAGTCAAGATAGTGAAAGTCATACCGGAACAGAACCTGATACTCGTGAACAGCGGCATCCCCGGCGCCACCGGCAGCATGGTTTACATAACCCTGACCAACAAGAAGGTCACGATCGCCGCCGCGGTAAACCTTAAGGCGAAATCCAAGAAGGACGCCATAAAGGGCGCAGCCAAGAAACCGGCGGCCAAGAAATAAAGGGGCCGACTCAAGGATAAACTATGGAAACTAAACTTTTAAACCTGAAAGGCGAGGAAGTGGGCAAAGTCAACCTGCCCGAGGTGCTTTTCTCCGTAAAGCCCGACCCCTGCTTCATCCACGAAGTCATAAAGTATTACCTGGCCAACAAGCACCGCGGCACGGCCTGCACCAAGACCCGCGCCGAGATCTCCGGCGGCGGCAAGAAGCCCTGGAAGCAGAAAGGCACCGGCCGCGCGCGCGCCGGTTCCACCCGCTCGCCGATCTGGCGCAAGGGCGGCGTGGTGTTCGGGCCCAAGCCCCGCTCTTTCCGCCAGTACCTGCCCATCCAGAAACTGCGCCAGGCCCTGATAGAGGCCCTCTCCGCCCGCGCCGCCGACGGCGCCGTGATGGTGATGGAGAACCTCGCCCTCGAGGCCGCCAAGACCAGCTCGCTCAAGGGCCTCAGCAAAAGCCTTAACGCCAAAAGCGTGCTGTTCGTCACCGACAAAATGGACAGCAATTTCAAGACCGCGTCCCGCAACATGGCCGATTTCGGCTGGTGCCTGGCGCAGAACCTGAACGCCTACGAGGCCATGAGCAACACCAAGCTCGTTTTCACCACCGCCGGGCTGAAAGTCCTCGCCGACACCTACAAGGAGGTAAAATGAATTTTACCGAAGTTCTCATCTCCCCTATCCTCAGCGAAAAAAGCGTGATAGTTAAAGACACGCAGAACCGCTACACCTTCCGGGTGAACCCCAAGGCCAACAAGAGCGAAATAAAGAAAGCCGTGGAAACCCTCTTCAAGGTGAAAGTCTCCGCGGTGCGTACCGCCAACATGCCGGGCAAGCTCCATAAAGTGGGCCGCCACGAGGGCTACCGCTCCGACTGGAAGAAAGCCGTCGTAAGCGTAAAAGCCGGGCAGAAAATAGACATGACGGACCTGCCGAAGTAAGGCAAAACAGGAACAGGAAAAGATATGCCAATTAAATCATACAGACCCTATACCCCCTCGCGCCGGACGATGCAGATCGCCGACTTCTCGGAGATCACCAAGCTCGACCCCGAAAAGAAGCTGGCTACCGGCATGCGCAAGCACGGCGGCCGCAACAACACCGGCCAGGTGATGGTGCGCCACCACGGCGGCGGCCACCGCCGCCGCTATCGCGAGATCGATTTCAAGCGCGAGAAGTACGGCGTGCCCGCCAAAGTGGCGGCCATCGAGTACGATCCCAACAGGAACGCCCGCATAGCGCTGCTGTTCTACGCGGACGGCGACAAGCGCTACATCCCCGCCCCCCTGGGCCTGGGCGTAGGCGCGTCCGTCATGAGCGGCCCCAAGGCTGAGATCCGCCTGGGCAACGCCCTGCCGATGACCAATATCCCCGACGGTACCTTTATCCACGCGATAGAGATGATCCCGGGCAAGGGCGCCCAGTTCGTCCGCGCCGCAGGCACCCAGGCGCAGCTGATGGCGAAAGAGGGCGACTACGCCCTCGTCAAGATGCCGTCCGGCGAGATCCGCAAAGTTCTCAAGGCCTGCCTGGCCACCATCGGCCAGGTCGGCAACATCGAGCACAATACCATAACCCTCGGCAAGGCGGGCCGCCAGCGCCATATCGGCGTGAAGCCCACCGTGCGCGGCGGAGCCATGAACGCGGTTGACCACCCCCTCGGCGGCGGCCGCGGCCGTTCCAAGGGCAATAACGTGCCCCGCTCGCCGTGGAACCAGCCCTCCAAGGGCTTCAAGACCAGGACCAAATCAAAGATATGGGGCTGGATGATAGTGCAGGACAGGCGCAAGTCGACCAACGCCTAACGGAGGAATATAATGAGCAGATCTTCTAAGAAGGGCCCTTTCGTAGACCAGAAACTTCTGGCAAAAGTACAGGCGGTTGTCCAGTCCGGCGAAAAGAAGCAGATAAAGACCTGGGCGCGCGCTTGTACCATAACCCCCGAATTCGTCGGGCAGACGCTTATGGTGCATAACGGCCGCAAGTTCCTGCCGGTGTACGTTACTGAGCGCATGGTCGGCCACAAGCTGGGCGAGTTCTCTTTCCCCCGGCTGTTCAAGGGCCACGGCCAGTCGCATACCAAGGACGCGACGGACCTCACCTAAGAGGGTGACGAGCAATTAACCTAAACGGAGAAATTTATGGAAGCCAAATGTCATCTCAGATACCAGCGCTTCGGCCGCCGCAAGGTGGCCCAGCTGCTAGACGCGGTTCGCGGCAAATCCCTGTACGAGGCCCATTACATACTGGAGAGCCTCCCCAGGATAGCCACCGACATCGTCGACAAAGCCATTAAGTCCGCCGGCGCGAACCTCTCGGTGAAGCTCGGCCGCAAGCTGGACCTCAAGACCATCTGGGTCACCGAAGCCAGCGCCGACCAGGGCCCGATGAAGATGCTGCGCCGCGTGCAGCCCGGCCCCCAGGGCCGCGCGATGCCGTTCAAGCGCAAGATGTGCCACATCAACGTGGTCGTTTCTGACACCAAGGAGCGGAAATAATATGGGCCAAAAAATTCACCCCCGCGGTTTAAGGCTTGGTTACATCCAGGACTGGCGCTCCCGCTGGTTCTCGCCCAAGAAGATGCCGGAACTCATCCGCGAAGATTTCGAAATACGGCTCATGGTGACCGAAAGGTTCGCCATGGCGTCCGTGAGCTGGGTGGACATCGAGCGCGCCGGCGCCTACCTTAAAGTGACCATTCACACGGCCCGCCCCGGCGTGGTGATCGGCCGCAAGGGCGCGGACATCGAGAACCTCAAGAAAGACGTGGAACGCCTCACCAAGCGCAAGGTGTTCATCAACGTTTCCGAAATAAAGATCCCCGAGCTCGACCCCCGCCTGGTCGGCCAGTCGGTGGCGCAGCAGCTCGAAAAACGCATTTCCTTCAAGCGCGCCATCAAGCGCGCGATGGAGCGCACCATGGGCTCGGGCGCCCTGGGCATAAAGGTAATGGCCTCCGGCCGCCTCGGCGGCGCCGAGATCGCCCGCCGCGAGTGGTACCGCAAGGGCCGCGTGCCCCTGCAGACCATCTCCGCCGACATCGATTACGGCTTAACCGAAGCCAACACCAGCATGGGCAAGATCGGCATAAAAGTGTGGATCTTCAAGAAGCTGTTCTTCGCGAAGACGCCCCGCGAGCTGCGCGAGCAGCTGCAGCGCATGGAAGCCGAGAACCCCAGCGAGATACCGGTAATGGACGAAGCCGCCGCGGCCCGCAGGAACGCGACGCCCAGCGCCTGAGGTTTTTTAAGGAGCAATAACTATGTTAATGCCTAAGAGAGTAAAATACCGCAAGACCCATTCAGCCCCCCGCATAAAGGGCGTTTCCAAGCGCGGTTTCACGCTGGCTTTCGGCGAGTACGGCCTTAAGACCCTCGAGCCCCGCTGGATAACCGCGCGCCAGATAGAAGCCTGCCGCGTGTGCATCGTGCGCTACCTGCGCAAGAAAGGCAAGATCTGGATCCGCATCTTCCCGGATAAGGCCGTTACCAAGCACCCCGCCGAAACCCGCATGGGTAAAGGTAAAGGCGCGCCGGACCATTGGGTGGCCGTCGTGAAGCCGGGCAGGATCCTGTTCGAGGTCGAAGGCCTCGACATGGCGACCGCCAAAGAAGCTTTCATCCGCGCCGGTCACAAACTGCCGGTAAAGACCCGGTTCGTGAGCCGCGACCAGAATTAAGAAGGAGAGCAGCCCCTTATGAAAAGAAAAGACAAGGAAACCTTGAAGAACATGGGCGACGCCGAAATGAAGGCGCAGGCCGCGGACCTCAAGAAGCAGATTTTCCAGATCAAGTTCAAACGCACCACGGCGCCGGTCGAAAACCCGCTCGTGCTGCGCACCGCCCGCCGCAAAATAGCCATGATCAACACCTGGCTCAAGCAGCGCGAGCTGGCGAAGTCAAAAGCCGCCGAGGTTAAAAAATAATGAAAGAAAATACCGAGAAAAGAGCCCAGAGAAAAGTCCTGCGCGGCGTGGTCGTCTCCGACAAGATGACCAAGACCCGCGTGATCAGCGTGGACCACGTCATCAGCCACGCCGTATACGCCAAGACCCTCCGGCGCAACCGCAAGTTTTACGCGCACGACGAGGCCAACGAATCCAAGAGCGGCGACCTGGTTGAGATAGTCAGCACCCGCCCCCTGTCCGCGCTGAAGCGCTGGCGGATAAGCCGCATAGTGGAGAAAAGCAAGAAGTAAGGGCCGACCCCGCAGCGGGGTGCGCAGGCACAAGCTAACGAAAAGGAAAGATCTATGATACAGTTGAGAACAATGCTTAACGTCGCCGACAACTCCGGCGCCCGCAAACTGATGTGCTTCCACGTGATGGGCGGCAGCTACCGCCGCTACGCCTTCCTGGGCGACACCGTGGTGTGCTCGGTCAAGGACGCCATCCCGCACGGCGCGATAAAGAAAGGCGAGGTGGTGAAGGCCGTGGTCGTGCGCGTCCGCAAGGAAGTGCGCCGCCCCGACGGGTCCTACATCCGCTTTGACGACAACGCCGTCTGCGTTATCGACGAGAACGGCGAGCCCAAGGGCACCCGTGTTTTCGGCCCGGTGGCCCGCGAACTGCGCGCGAAGAACTATCTCAAAATAGTTTCTCTCGCTCCCGAAGTAATTTAATAAGGCGGTAAATATGCTGAAACTCAAGAAAAAAGATACGGTCATCGTGATAGCCGGCCGCGACAAGGGCAAAAAAGGCGAGATCAAGGAAGTCATGCCCGAGGATCGCAAGGTCGTTGTGATGGGGATTAACATAGTCCACAAGCACAAGAAGACCACCAAGGAAAAACCCGGCGGCATCCATAAAGTGGAAGCCCCCATGGACATCTCCAACGTCCAGCTTGTCTGCCCCAAGTGCAACAAGCCGGCCCGCGTGAAAATTTCCATACAAGGCGGCGAAAAGCTGCGCGCCTGCAAAAAATGCGGCGAAGCGATAGTCTAAAGAGGTAATTTACATGGCGAAGGAAACCCCCAAAGATCAGAAAAAAGAGCACGCTCCCAAAGAACATAAGGAGCACGCGTCCAAAGAGCAGCAGAAGGCCAAGAACAAGGAACAGAACCAGAAGTTCCAGGTGACCGAGGCCCCCAAGGGCGCGGTGGCGCCCCTGCCGAAAGGCTACGTGGTGCGCATGACCGACCTGTACCTCAAAACGGTGCGGCCGGCGCTGATGAAGGATTTTAACCTTTCTTCCCCGATGGCCGCCCCCAAGATGACCAAGATCGTCATCAACATCGGCGTCAGCGAGGCCAAGGAAAACATCCAGGCGCTCGACCTGGCCAAAGAAGATCTGACGATGATCTCCGGCCAGGCCCCCCAGGTGCGCCGCGCGAAGAAGTCCATCTCTAACTTCAAGCTGCGCGAAGGCATGCCGATAGGCGTGCGCGTCACCCTGCGCGGCACCCGCATGTACGAGTTCTTCGACCGCTTCGTCTCCCTGTCGGTGCCCCGCATCCGGGACTTCCAGGGCGTGGACCCCAAGTTCTTCGACGGCAGGGGCAACCTCAACATCGGCCTGAAAGAGCACCATATTTTCCCGGAAGTTAATATGGAAAAATCGCCCAAAGCGCGCGGCATGAACATCACGTTCGTGACCACCGCCGGCGACAACGTAAAAGGCCAGGCCCTGCTGCAGTACCTGGGCATGCCCTTCAAGAAGCCCGAAGTAAAGAAAGCTAACGCTAACCCGTAAACAGCGGAGCTTACGGACGAGAAAGAGATTTAGGTAAAACAGGAGAAAGAAATGGCTACATATGCATGGATGGCGAAGATGCGCAAACCCCAGAAGTTCTCTACGCGCTTCCGCAACCGCTGCCAGATCTGCGGCAGGCCGCGCGGTTACTACCGCGACTTCGGGCTCTGCAGGATCTGCCTGCGCAAGATGGCTCACGAGGGCCTGATACCCGGCCTCAAGAAGTCTAGCTGGTAACGCTTAGAAAGCTTTTAAGGAGAGAAACTAATGGATCCTATATCTAACATGCTGTGTGCGATAAAGAACGCCACAACCAAGAAAAAAGAACGGGTTGACGTGCCCTTCTCGGGAATAAAGGCCGGGCTGGTGAAACTCCTCAAGGACGAGGGCTTCGTTTCCAATTTCAAGGTGCTTGATCCCAAGCTGGACAAGACCATCGACCGGCGCGGCGTGATCCGCATCACGCTGAAATACACGCTGGACAAGCAGCCCGTGATCAACGGCATCCGCCGCGTGTCAAAACCCGGCCTGCGCATCTACCGCGGTCACGACGAGATGCCCAAGGTCCGCGCCGCTTTCGGCGTGTCCATCATCTCCACTTCCAAGGGACTGCTGACCGACGCCGAGGCCAAGAAGCAGAAACTCGGCGGAGAAGTGCTCTGCCAGGTGTGGTAAGCGGAAGTCTCAAGCCTAACTAAAGTTAATTTAAGAGGTATAAACATGAGCAGAATCGGAAAAAAACCGGTAGCCCTTCCGGAAAAGGTAAAGGCCAGGGTTGAGAACGGGAAAGTGCTGGTGGAAGGCCCCCTGGGCAAGCTGTCCTATTCCCTGCCCGACGGCATCAACGCCGAAGTTAAGGACGCCAACATCAATATCAGCATCGCGCAGGGCGCGGCCGACAAGTCGGCCCTGTTCGGCACGGCCCGCGCGCGGGTCAACAACATGGTCAGCGGCGTCACCAAGGAATTTGAAAAGGTGCTCGAGATCAGCGGCGTGGGTTTCAAGGGCGCGGTGGAAGGCAACCGCGTCTCCATGCAGCTGGGCTTCTCGCACCCCGTGATACTGGATATCCCGGCCGGCATTAAAATGTCTTTCGATCCCAAGCAGGTGGTCCTTACCATTAAGGGCATAGACCGCGAGGCCGTGGGCAACCTGGCCGCGCAGATCAAGAGGATCAAACCGCCGGAACCCTACAAGGGCACCGGCATTAAGTACCAGGGCGAGCACATCATCCGCAAGGCCGGCAAGACGGCGGCGGGCGCTGGTGCGGGCGCTGGCGCGGGCGGCGCAGCCAAGAAGTAAAGGCGTGCCCAGGCACAATAACAAGAAAAACAGGGAACAGGAACCAATATGATAAGCAAACAGGAACGCTACGAATTCCGCAAGATCCGCACCAGGAACAGCCTCTTCGAGCACGGCATTAAAATGCCCCGGCTCAGCGTCTACCGCGGCGCCAAGTATATCTACGCCCAGGTCGTGGACGATATAAAGGGCGCGACCCTCGCGGCGGCCTCCAGCCTTGAAAAAGAGATCAAGGCCGCGAGCAAGGCCAAATCCGGCAAAAGCATCGAATCCGCCAAAGTGGTGGGGGCCCTGCTGGCCAAGCGCGCCCTGGCCAAGGGCGTTACGGCGGTCTGTTTCGACCGCGGCGGCAGGATATATCACGGCCGCATCAAGGCCCTGGCTGACGCGGCGCGCGCCGCCGGTCTCAAATTCTAAGGGAGAAGCTAAACATGCTCAGAAACCAGAAACAACTTAAGACCAGCAAGGAACTTAACGCCCAGGGCGGAGTAAAGCCCCGCGGCGAGGCCATGGAGCTCGACCTGACCGACGCCAGGGAAGAAAAAGTGGTGACCGTGGTGGTCAACCGCGTTACCAAGGTGGTCAAGGGCGGCAAGCGCTTCTCCTTCAACGCTCTCGTAGTGGTGGGCGACAACAACGGCAAAGTAGGCGTGGGCCTCGGCAAGTCCAGCGAGGTGCAGGGCGCCATACAGAAGGGCACCGCCGGCGCCCGCAAGGAAATGTTCCAGTTCCCGCTGCTTAACTCCACCATCCCTCACGAAGTGGAAGGCCATTTCGGCGCCGGCAAAGTGTGGATGAAGCCCGCGGTGGACGGCACCGGCCTTATCGCCGGCGGCGGCGTCCGCGCCGTGCTCGAAGCCAGCGGCGTCAAGAACATCCTTACCAAGAATCTCGGCACCCGCAACGCGTTCAACACGGTTTACGCCACTCTCGACGCCCTCAAGCGCCTCAAGAGCAAAGAGGAAGTAATGAAGATCCGCGGCCACGAATAAGCCGCCGCGAAGCATTTAACGATTCAAGCTAACAGGAGAAACACTATGGTCGGAATGAACAATCTCAAGCCCAAATACGGCTCGGTGCACAAGCGCAAACGCCTCGGCACGGGGCAGGGTTCCGGTCACGGACAGACTTCCACCCGCGGCCAGAAAGGCCAGGGCTCCACTTCCGGCGGCACCAAGCCGAAGGGGTTCGAGGGCGGCCAGACCCCGCTGCTCCGCCGCATCCCCAAGAGCGGTTTCAGCAACGCCCAGTTCCGCCAGATCTACGAATGGGTCAACATCTCCTCACTCGAGAAGAATTTTTCCGCCGGCGCGGACGTCACCCCCGACGCCATGGTGAAATGCCGCCTGGTCAAGCACCCGGTCCTGGTCAAGGTCCTCGGCAACGGGGAACTGACGAAGGCCCTCAACGTCACCGCCCATTCCTTTTCCAAAGGCGCGGCCGAGAAGATCATGAAGGCCGGCGGCAAGACCACCGTGCTCGTGGGAGCCAAGGCCGCCAAGACGGCCGAAGTCGCGGCCCAGGCCGTCGCGAAGAAGAAAGCCAAAACGGATAAAAAATAATGCAACAGATAACCGACATTTTTAAGATACAGGATCTTAAAAAACGGATATTCTTCGTCCTCGGGGCGCTGGCGGTCTACCGTCTCGGCGCCACCATCCCGATCCCCGGCATCAACACCGCCGCGCTTCAGGCCATCTTCGAGTCCCAGAAGGGCTCGCTGCTCGGCTTCCTGGACATCTTCTCCGGCGGCGCGCTGGGGCGGTTCTCCATCTTCTCCATGGGCGTGATGCCTTACATCAACGCCTCCATCATCATGAGCCTGGTGCAGGGAGCGCACGTGTTCCCTATCCTGGACCGCCTGCAGAAAGAGGGCGAGTCGGGCCGCAAGAAGATAACGCAGTTCACGCGCGTCTTCACGCTGTTCCTGGCGGCCTTCCAGTCGCTGGGCCTCACCATCGCCATGACCAAGATGTCCGCCGGCGGCGGGCCGCAGATCGTCACCAACCCGACGATGGGCTTCTACTTCGTGACCGTGCTTACGCTGGTCACGGGGACGATGTTCGTGATGTGGCTGGGCGAGCAGATAACCGAGCGCGGCATCGGCAACGGCATCTCCCTTATTATTTTCGCCGGCATCGTGGGGGCGCTCCCCTCGGCCGTCATGGGCATGATAAAGCTGATCCAGATAGACGAAATCAGCCTCCTGTCCGGCATCCTCATCTTCGCGATGGTGGTGGCGATCATCGCCTTCGTGATCTGGGTGGAAACGGCGCAGCGCAAGATCCCGGTGCAGTACGCGCAGCGCATGGTGGGCCGCAAGATGTACGGCGGCGCCTCCACGTTCCTGCCCCTCAAGGTGGACCAGTCCGGCGTCATCGCGGTCATCTTCGCGGTCTCGCTCCTGAGCGTTCCTTATACCATCGGCTCGTTCAACCCCGGCGCCCCCTGGGCGCAGAAGCTGATGAGCATGATGAACCATTCCAGCATCCTTTACCAGCTGTTCTACGTGGCGCTCATCATCTTCTTCTGCTACTTCTATAACTCGGTCAGCATCAACCCGAAGGACCTGGCCGAGAACATGAAGAAATGGGGCGGGTTCATTCCCGGCATGCGCCCCGGCGAACCGACCGCGCAGCATATCGAATGGGTGCTTAACAGGATCACGCTGGGCGGCGCGCTGTTCGTTTCGCTCATCGCCGTCCTGCCCGACTACCTGCGCGCGAAATTCAACGTCCCTTTCTACTTCGGCGGCACTTCGCTGCTGATCGTGGTCGGCGTGGCGCTCGATACCATCGCGCAGACCGAGGCGCACCTGGTGATGCGCAACTACGAGGGGTTCTATAAGAATTCCCGCATCAAGGGCCGCTGGTTCAACGTCGGAAGTTAATTTTCAGCGGAGCGCCGGATCTTTCAGCCGCGCGTTTCCGGATTGCGATCACTTATGAATATTATCCTTTTAGGCTATCCTGGTTCCGGAAAAGGGACCCAGGCCAAGGTTCTTTCTCAAAAATTAGGGATGTTCCACGTTTCCACGGGAGACATCTTCCGCGAGGAACTGGCGAAGAAGACCCCGCTCGGCGTTGAAGTGGCCGGATATCTTTCCGCCGGCCGCCTGGTGCCGGATAAACTGGTGCTCGAGGTCCTCAAGGCCAGGCTCGGCGCCGAGACGCGCGGGCTGCTGTTCGACGGTTTTCCCCGCACGGTAGAACAGGCCGAAAGCCTGGACGCGTGGTTCGAATCGCGCGGGCAGTCCATAGACGCCGTGATCTTCCTTAACGTTCCCGAGGCCGAGGTGGCCAGGCGCCTGGGGGCGCGGCGCACCTGCTCAGGCTGCGGCAAGATCTACAACGTGATCACCAACCCTCCCGCCAAAGAGGGAACCTGCGACGTGTGCGCCAAGCCGCTCCTCACGCGGGAAGACGACAAGCCCGAAGTCATCGCCCGGCGCATACAGGTTTACAAGGACCAGACCGAGCCGCTGCTGGCGTATTACAGGTCTTCCGGTGTTTTCCGCGAGGCTGACGGTTCCCTGGCGCCGGAAGACGTAGCCGGAAAAGTGGCGGCGATGTTTCCCGGGAAAGCCTGAACCGTGATAGAGATAAAGACCCCCGCGGAAATAGAGAGCATGCGCAGAGCCTCCCGCGTGGTGGCAGAAGTTCTTTTACAACTTAAATCTAAAGTGAAGCCAGGAGTTTCGACGCTGGACCTGGACCGGTTCGCGGAGAAAAGCGTGCGGGACCTGGGCGCCGTACCGGCCTTCCTGGGGTACCGCGGCTACCCGGCCACGCTCTGCGTTTCCATCAACGAAGAGATCGTGCACGGCATTCCCAGCCCGAAGCGTTTTGTTAAGGAAGGCGATATCGTCAGCCTCGACCTGGGCGCGGTCTGCGACGGATTTTACGGCGACGCCGCGCTGACCGTGGCCGCCGGACAGATCTCCAAGGGCGCGCAGAAACTGATGGACGTGACGCGGCGTTCCCTGGACGAAGCTCTTTCAAAAGTTAAGGCCGGCGCGAGGCTCGGCGACGTGTGCCACGCGGTAGAGGTCTTTGCCGTCGAGAACGGCATGTCGGTGGTGAGGGAATTCACCGGCCACGGCATAGGCCGGCGGCTGCACGAGGAACCTTCCATTCCGAATTTCGGGAAGCCGGGCACGGGCCCCCTGCTGAAGGCGGGCATGACGCTGGCTATAGAACCGATGCTGTGCCTGGGCCGGGCCGACGTAGTGGTAAAGAACGACGGCTGGACGGCGGTTTCCGCGGACGGCAGCCTGGCGGCCCACTACGAGCATACGGTGGCCGTTACGGAAAGCGGCTGCGATATTTTAAGCGCGGTCAGCCGGGCCGGCTGATCAGGGTTCGTCCCGGAGAGACGATATTTTAGTATAATATATAAATATGTCAGAAAACAGTGAAAAAATAGAGATCGAGGGCATCGTAAAAGAGTCCCTCCCCAACGCCACTTTTAAGGTTGAGATAGCCCCGGGCAAGACTATTCTCGGCATCATTTCCGGCAAGATGCGCATACACCACATAAAGATCCTCCCGGGCGATAAAGTCAAGATGGAGCTTTCACCGTACGATCTGAGCAAGGGCCGGATAGTTTACAGGGAAAAATAAAGCTGTCCGGGAGCGCGGCTCCCGACGCGGCGTAAATACTGGTTAGAGGTGCTTCAATGAAAGTAAGAGCGAGCGTAAAGAAAATTTGCGTAAAGTGCACGATAGTAAAGCGCAAGGGCGTAGTGCGGGTTATCTGCACCGACCCCCGCCACAAGCAGCGGCAGGGTTGATATCCGGCTCTCCGGATCTACCGATTACAGGACGCTAAAGAGGAGAATGTATGGCACGTATAGCAGGTGTGGACTTACCCAGAGATAAAAAAATCAGCATCGCCCTGGCCTATGTTTTCGGCATCGGGCGCCCGATGGCCAAGAAAATTCTTGAAGGCCTCAAAGCCCAGATCAGCCCCGATATCAGGGTTAAAGACCTGACCGAAGACCAGATAGGTCTTCTGAACACCACCATTCAGAAAGAGTACAAGGTGGAAGGCGAACTCCGCAGGGAGATCACCGCGCACCTGAAGCGCTACGTAGAAATAAACAGCTACCGCGGCTACAGGCACCGCAGGAACCTGCCCGTGCGCGGGCAGCGCACCCGCACCAACGGCAGGACCCGCCGCGGCAGGAGACGGACAGTGGGTTCATCCGGCAAGGCGGCGGCAGCGACCGCGAAGGCCTAACGGGCGCAGTCTCTCCGCGAAAGCGGACGGAAAACTACGGAGGATGATTTAAAACTATGGCAGACGAAAATAAAAACCAGCAGCCCCAGGACGGGATGAAGAAACCCGAGCAGAAACCGGCGGCCAAACGCCGCTTCCGCACCGTGGCTTTCGCCCGCGTGTACGTGAACTGCTCGTTCAACAATACGATCGTGACCTTTACCGACGAGAAAGGCGGCGTTATCGCCTGGTCCACTTCGGGCGGCAACGGTTTCCGCGGCACCAAGAAGGGCACCCCCTTCGCGGCGCAGATCACCGCGGCCAAAGCCTCGGCGAAAGCCGCGGATTACGGCGTTAAGCAGGCCATGGTTTTCGTGAGCGGCCCCGGCCCCGGCCGCGAGACCGCGATACGCGCGGTCGCCCAGAGCGGCATACACGTGGTATCCATAAAGGACGTGACCCCGATACCGCACAACGGCTGCAGGCCTCCCAAGGCGCGCAGAGTATAACCGCCAGATATACAGCAAGGAGACTTTAACAATGTCGAGATATACCGGACCCAGCTGCAAGAAATGCACCAAAGTTAACCAGAAGATGTTCCTTAAGGGAACCAAGTGCCACACCAACTGCCAGGTGGACAAAGCGCAGAGAGCCGAAAAAGAAAAACGCTTCGGCGGCGGCAAGCGCCAGAACAAGGTTTCCGATTACGGCAAACATCTGCGCGAGAAGCAGATAGCCCGCCTTAGCGCCCAGGTGACCGAAGCCCAGTTCAAGCGCTTCTTCTCCAAAGCCTCCAAGGACAAGGGCCAGACCGGCGTAGCGCTGCTGCGGTTCCTGGAAGTGCGCCTCGATAACATCGTGCGCCGCCTGGGATACGCCGTGTCGCTGAAGGCCGCCCGCCAGCTGGTCAACCACGGGCACATCAACGTCAACGGACGCTGCCTCTCGATCCCTTCCGCCATGCTGAAGCCCGGCGACGAGGTCTCCATTAACACGAAGACCGCCGAGACCTTGCTGGTAAAGCAGGGCCTCGAGCACGCCGAGAAGACCACTCAGCGCCCCAGCTTCCTGTCGTGGGACGCCGGCTCCAAAAAAGGCAAACTTGTGCGCTGGCCCGACCGCGCGGAGTCAAGCATCTCCGTCGACGAGCAGCTCATCGTTGAATTCTATTCCAAGTAAGCGAGGTTCTTAATGGCAACTTTCTCAAAGCAGCTGGTTATTCCCGAAGCTCTCAACATAGACGACAAGTCGAAGACGGAGAATTACGCGAAGTTCACCGCGGAACCCTATGAAAAAGGCTACGGCCACACCATAGGCAATTCGCTGCGGCGCATACTCCTCTCCAGCCTCGAGGGCGCGGCCGTGGTGGCCGTGCGCATCAAGGGCGCGAGGCACGAATACGCCGCCATCAACGGCGTGCAGGAAGACGTGGTCAACATCGTGCTGAACCTCAAAAAGCTGCGCGTGCGCCTCAAGGGCGAGGGCCCCGAGACCGTCATGATCTCCCTTAAGGGCAAGAAGGAAGTGAAAGCTTCCGACATCCAGGAGAACGCCAACGTCGAGATCATCAACAAGGACCTCGTGCTGGCCCATGTGGAGTCCGGCGCCGAGTTCGAAGCCGAGCTCGAGATAGCCCGCGGCTCGGGTTACCTGACCTCCGAAGAGATCCGCTCCCGCATGAACCTCCCGATGGACTTCATCCCGATGGACGCGATCTTCTCGCCCATCCAGAAAGTTCACTATACCGTGGAAAACGCCCGCGTGGGCCAGCGCACCGACTACGACAAGCTCGTGCTCGAGGTCTGGACCGACGGGACCGTGACCCCTTCCGACGCCGTGGGCAGCACCGCGGCCCTCCTGCGCCGCTCGATCATGCCGTTCCTGCCGGCCGAAGAGGCCGCCAAAGAACCGGCCAAGGCCGAAGTGGCCAAGAAGGAAGCCGTCGGCGAAATGTCCGGCAAGCTCGACCAGAGCGTGGAGATGATAGAACTTTCCTCGCGCGCGTCCAACTGCCTTAAGGTGGCCGGGATCCGCACGATAGGGGAACTGGTCCGCAAGTCCGAAGACGACCTGCTGGCCGTGAAGAATTTCGGGCAGAAATCGCTCGACGAGATCAAGGAAAAGCTCAAGGAAATGGGGCTTGACCTCGGGCTGAAGATAGACTGACCCCGTTTAAGGACTTCTTATGATAAAAAACCTGGGCGCAAGAAAACTTTCAAGGACCGGCTCTCACCGCCGCGCTATGTTCTCCAACATGGCGACCAGCCTGCTGCAGCACGAGCACGTGGAAACCACCCTTCCGAAGGCGAAGGAACTCCGCCGCGTCGTGGAGCGCGTGATCGCCGACGCCAAGAACGGCCGCCACATAGAGGTGCGCCGCGTGATCAAGGACAAGGTCGTCTATCACAAGGTGTTCGACGTGATCGCCCCGCGCTATAAAGAGCGCCCCGGCGGCTTCACCCGCATCCTCAAGCTCGGCGCCCGCAGGGGCGACGCCACTGAAACGGCGCTTGTAAAACTGGTTTAACAGGATCAAATGGGAATGTTCGACTACTTTTTCAGCCTGTTCTCAAACGACATCGGCATAGACCTCGGCACCGCGAACACTCTTGTCTACGTTAAGGGCAAGGGTATCGTGCTGCGCGAGCCGTCCGTGGTCGCGATAGACAAGAACAGGCGGAAAGTCCTGGCGGTAGGCGCGGAAGCCAAGCTGATGCTGGGCCGCACCCCGTCGAACATCGTTGCCGTGCGCCCGCTCAGGAACGGCGTGATAGCGGACTTCGAAGTTACGCAGGAGATGATAAAGTATTTTATCCGCAAGGTGCACAACAGGCGCAGCCTGCTGCACCCCCGCATCGTGATAGGCATCCCGTCAGGCATAACCGAAGTGGAGAAGCGCGCGGTGCAGGAATCGGCCGAGCAGGCCGGCGCGCGCGAAGTGGCGCTCATAGAGGAGCCGATGGCAGCGGCCATAGGTTCCGACCTGCCGGTTTCGGAACCGCACGCCAGCATGATCTGCGACATAGGCGGCGGCACCACGGAAGTGGCGGTCATCTCCCTGGGCGGCATGGTGGTGGCGAAGTCCCTCGACGTGGCCGGCGACGAGATGGACGACTGCATAGTGCAGTATTTCCGGCGCAAGCACAATTTAGTCATAGGCGAAACTACCGCGGAAGAGGTAAAGATACAGATCGGATCGGTTTTCCCTTTAAAAGAAGAAAAGACGATAGAGGTTAAGGGCAGGGACCAGGCCAAGGGCCTGCCCAAGACGATTCTTGTGACTTCTGAAGAGATAAGGCAGGCCCTCATGGAGCCTGTCCAGCTGATAGTGGACGTGATCAAGCAGGTGCTGGAAGAGACGCCGCCGGAGCTTTCCTCGGACCTCGTGGACCGCGGGATGGTGCTGGCGGGCGGGGGATCGCTGCTACGCGGCTTCCCCGAGCTCATCCGGCAGGAAACAGAACTGCCCGTCCACAGGGCTGCCGATCCTTTAAGCTGTGTCGCCTTGGGCTGCGGTAAGTATCTGGAAGAACTGGATAAAATCCAGCAGCGGCCCGAATTCCTGAAGTCGTACCGCAGCTGAGCCCCGTTCAAGGGGGAGGCGCGTTCTCAGGCGGGTCCTTTAGGGGACAGGCGATGAGCAGAGAAAAGGACGCAGCCAATTACGCCATAGTATTTTTTACCGCCGTTTCGGTCCTCCTTCTTATTTTCCCCGCATCAAAACTGGCGCATACGGCCCGCATAGCCGTAAGCTACAGCCTTTACCCGTCGCTGCACTACGGCGCCACCTACGGGCATTTCGTCCGCAACGTCCCCGCTAATTTCGTCTCCCTCCTGGAGACCGACCAGGAGAACAGGGCGCTCAAGGACAAAGTCCGCCAGCTCGAGCTGAAACTGCAGAATACGGCGGCCTCCACCGCCGAGAACGAGCGCCTGACCCGTGAGATGCGCCTGTCGCGCGCCCTCCCCTGGTCCGGTTCCTGGGCCCGCATCGTAGGCAAAACCCCGGCCGACTGGTACGGGTCTTTCTTCATAGACAAGGGCTCCGAGGCCGGCATCGCCGTCAACGACACGGTGCTGGGCATGCAGGACGACCGCGCCGGGCTGGCCGGCCGGGTGCTGGAAGTCTATCCCAAATTTTCCAAGGTGCTGCTGCTCACCAACAGCGCCGCTTCCGCGGTCTGCGCGATAGCGCCGACCGGGCTGGAAGCCCTGGTGGAGGGCAAAGGCACCTGGCTGCTGAAGGTGAGCTATGTGCCGGAGGAGCCGGGCCTCTCCGTCGGGGCGGAACTTACCACTTCTCCGGGCGGGCTGCTTTTCCCGGCGGGCATCTTCGTGGGCAGGGTTACAAAGGTCTACCCGCGCGAATCGTTCATGAATTTCATCACGGCGGACGTGGCGCCCGCGGTGGACGTGAATACGCTTAAAGAGGTTTACGTGCTGAGGCGCAATCTCCCCGCGGAATTCTCGGGCCCGCTCCAGGCGGAAAAGAAATGAGCATAATCCTCGAGGTTTTTATCTACCTGGCTACCGGCTCTTTCTACTGGTGGTGGACCCAGAACCTGACGGTGTTCGCCCTCGCCCCCAACCTGATCTTCGCGGCCGCGCTCTGCGCCGCTATCCTGGCCGGCCCGGTCAAGGCCGTGGCCTGGGGCTTTTTCCTCGGGCTTTACGCCGACATGCTGGGCGCCAGCATGTTCGGAGGTTACGCGCTTACCTATTCCCTGATGGCCTACGCCGTATACGTGCTGAAGCGCCACTTCGACATGGCCAGCCCTTTTTCGCAGCTGGTGGCCGCGCTGGTCCTTTCGTGGGCCTGCATGCTTTTTTACCAGGCGCTGAGCCTGTCTTTCTCGAGCATCAACCCTACCGGGCTTAAAATTTTCCTGGTGGAACCTTTCCTCAACGCGCTGGCCGTGCCGGTGCTGTTCCAGGTGTTCTACTGGTTCAAACGGCGGACCGGCGTCTTATGATAGACCGACAGATACCGCAGGAAAGGCTGGAGCTGCTGTGGATACTTGCCTACGCCGCCGCGCTCCTGTTCCTGTTCAGGCTGCTTAACCTGCAGGTGCTGGGAGCCGCGCATTACCGCGAGATAGCCGAAAAGAACCGCACCCAGATAATAGCCCAGGCGGCCCCGCGCGGCAGGATCTTCTCCTCGGACGAGGTGGCCCTGGCGACCAGCAAACCTTCGTTCAGCCTCATCTATTTCCCCGGCCAGATAAAGACGAAAGCCGAGATCGAGCGGATGGCCAAAGCCCTGGCCCGCCCGCTGGGCGCGGATTACGAGGACCTGCGCAACACCATTTTTAAGTCCGCCTCCCGCGAAAAACCGGTGCGGCTCGCCGAGAACCTCCCGCCCAGGATCATGCTGGCGCTGTCCGAGCTCAAGGCCGTCTACCACGGGATCGACATCATAGTCGAGGCGCGCAGGTTTTATCCCTTCGGCCCGTACCTCAGCCACCTGATAGGGTATATCGGCAAAATGGACACCCGCGACTGGACCGCGCGCTCCAAAGACAAGAATTATTCCATGGATTCCCGCCTGGGCAAGGCCGGCCTGGAAAAGATGTACGAGAAGGAACTGAAGGGAAAGGACGGCGGCATTTACCTGGAGGTGGACTCCCGGGGCAAGCTGAACCGGGTGCTGGAGAGCCGCAAATGGATCCCCGGCGCCGATATTTTCCTGACGATAGACTCGAAGGCCCAGGCCGCGGCGGAGGAAGGGCTTTTAAAGTCGGCGACGGGCAAGGGCGCCGTGGTGGCGCTGGACCCCCGCACCGGCGCCGTCCTCGCTTTCGCCTCCGCCCCGGATTACGACCCCAACATGTTCGTGCTTTCCGGTTCCGAAAAAGAGGGCCTGCCCGCCGGGAAAATACTTCCGGAGTTCAACGTGGCGCTGCAGGGCAGCTACCCGCCCGGCTCTATTTTTAAAATAGTGACCGGCGCCGCGATACTCGAATCCGGCCGGGTGCGCCCGGACGAGACTTTTTTCTGCCCCGGCTACTACGACGCCGGCAGCCGCGTGTTCAAGTGCTGGGAGAAGAAGGGCCACAACAAGGTGAATTTCAAAGACGGCCTCGCGAAGTCCTGCGACGTTTATTTTTACAACGCCGGTCAGCGGGCTGGCGGGCTGGCCATAGAGAAATACGCGCGCGCTTTCCGCCTGGGCCAGACGTCGGGCATCGCCCTGCCGGAAGAAAAAGCGGGCAACGTTTTCGGGCCCGGGCCCCGCGCCGCGAAGAAAAGCTACTGGTTCGTAGGCGACACCCTTAACCTGGCCATAGGCCAGGGCGAGACGCTGATGACCCCCATGCAGGCGGCCGGCATGATAGCGGCCGTCGCTAACGGCGGGATCTTTCACCGCCCGTATTACGTGGACCGCATCGTCAAAAGCGACGGCCAGCTGTTCTACAAGGGAGAGCCGGAAAAGATCAGCCGCGTGGACCTCAAGCCTGATACCTGGACGCTCATCCGCGAAGGCCTGCACAGCGTGGTGCTGGAAGGCACCGGGCAGGCCGCGAAAATAACGGGCGCGGAGATGTACGGCAAGACGGGCACCGCCCAGAACCCCCAGGGCAAAGACCACGCCTGGTTCGTGGCCTACGCCACGGTGGGCGGCCAGCCGGCGAAGATAGCGGTAGCGGTGCTGGTGGAGCATGGGCTGCACGGCGCTTCGGCCGCCGCCCCCATAGCTAAAGCCGTCATAGAAGCCGTGCTGCGCGCCGATCTTCCCGCCAAAAGCGTCCGCCCCGCCCCCGCGGCGCCTGCGGTACCTGCGGCCGTGCCGACCCCTGCGGGCCCGGCCGGCCAGGAGGTCCTGTGATCCTTACCGCCGAGACCGGCCTTAAAAAGAACCGCATGGACTGGGCCCTGTTCCTGTGCGTGCTTATCCTGCTGGCCGTGGGCACCCTCGCCGTTTTTTCCTCCGTGGCCGTGCTGCCCAGCCAGGCCCGGATCATACGGGTACAGCTTATGGCCATCCCGCTGGGCCTGCTGGTGTTCGGCGCGGCCTGGAGCCTCAACTACCAGGTTTACCAGGACCAGTGGCGGTTCGTGTACGGCGTCCTGCTGGCCGCGCTGGTGGCCGTGCTGGTCTTCGGCGTGGTGGACAAGGGCGCCAGGTCCTGGTTCCGGCTGCCCTTCTTCTCCATCCAGCCCTCGGAGTTCGCGCGGGTGGGGCTGATCCTGGTACTCGCCAATTTCCTGGACAAGCGCATAGGCAAGATCCGCGAGCTCCAGACGGTGCTGGGCGCCTTCGCGCTGTGCGTGCCGGTCTTCTTCCTGCTGATCAAACAGCCCGACTTCTCGGCCATCCTTATAACTTTCCCCGTGGCGCTTATCATGCTTTTCGCCTCCGGGGCGAGCCTCTTCCACCTGTCCATCATACTGGGCTACGCTTTCATTTCGGCGCTGTTCCCTATCCTGTGGACCGTCATCTCCCTTAACCCGGAGCTGCTGGATAACGCGCTGGTGGGCTATTTCTTCCACCTGTCGGATTCCTGGCTGAGCGCCGGCTCCTTCGTGGCCGCCGTGGCTTTCGGGGCCTGGCTGCTGTGGAGGCTTTCGGTGCAGCTCTACGCCAACGTGTCCGGCATCTATTGCGCCGGGGCGGCCCTGGTGCTGGTGCTGGGCTTTTTCTCCGGCATGCTGGTCAAGACCCAGATGAAAGAGTACCAGCAGAAGCGGCTGGAGGTTTTCCTGTCGCCGGAAAGCGACCCGCGCGGCGCCGGCTATAACCTGCTCCAGGCCCGCATCGCCATAGGGTCCGGGGGCATCCTCGGGCGGGGGATCTTCTCGGGCACGCAGTCGCGCCTGGGTTTCGTGCCCGAGCGGCACACCGATTTTATCCTGGCCGTGGTCGGCGAAGAGCTCGGCTTCTGGGGCATGCTGCTGGTAACCGGGCTCTACGTGCTGATGATGCGCAGGATAATGCAGGGCGCCCGCATGGCGCGCGACCGTTTCGGGTACCTGGTGAACTGCGGCATCTTCGCCATGTTCCTGGTATATTTTTGCGTGAATTTCGGCATGCTGCTCGGTCTGGCGCCGGTGGCCGGGGTGCCGCTGCCGCTGGTTTCCTACGGCGGCTCCAACCTGGTGGCCACCATGGCGGCGCTGGGGATAGCGGAATCGGTCTACGCGCGGCGGTACGCATTAACCTGATATGAACGAAGGACCTAAATCCCGCATAAGGCTGAAATTCGCCAGGCTGGCCCCGGCGAAGGACATGAGCCACCTGGAGCAGATAAAAGTGCTGCGCGGCCGCGCGGCCGCCTGCGGCCTGAAATTCTGGCCCGCCAAGGCGGGCGGCACCGTCTCGCCGCGCATGGCCTTCGGGCCCGCGGTCTCGGTGGGCCACGAAAGCCTTTGCGAATACGCGGACCTGTATCTCGAGGAGTTCGTGCGTGACGCCGAGGCGCTGGAGAAGCTGCAGCCCCTCGACGACGAGCGCTTCCGGCTGCTTTCGGCGCGCCGCATCCCGGTCTTTTTCCCTTCGATAGAGGCGGCCGTGAACGCCGCCGAGTATTTTCTGGAGGGCGAGTTCCCCGCGGGGTTCTCGCAGGCGGCGGTGGACGCCTTCATGGCGCTGAAAACGGCGCCTTTCGAGAAAGTGAAGCCTTCGGGAGAGCGCAAGACCCTGGACGCCAGGGTCCCGGTGCTTTCAGCCTCTTTCGACCAGGTCTCCGCGCTGCTGAAGGTCACGCTGAGGCTGGTCCCGGGGCGCAGCGTGAAGCCCGAGACGGTGGCGGAATTGATGGCGGGGGGAAAACCCGCGTTCAGGCGGATGGTCAGGAAGGAATTGTACTGGTTTGATTCCAGCGGCAAGCTGGAAGTATTCTGATATTCGGTTTTTAAGGAGTTTTAATATGGCAAACGTAAAAGTGAAGAAAGAAATTTTCGCGAACACCTCGTTCGAGGAGACGCGCATAGCGATACTGGAGAACGGCAAACTGGCGGAGCTGTTCTGGGAACGCCGCAGTTCCGGCAATATCGTGGGCAATATCTACAAGGCCTCCGTGGAGAACGTGCTGCCCGGCATTTCCAGCGCGTTCATGAACATCGGCCTGGACAAGAACGCCTACATCTATATCTCCGACGTGCTGGGCAACCAGAAGGAGCCGATAGACAAGCTGCTCCGCAAGGACCAGGAAGTGATGGTGCAGGTGACCAAGGACGCCATCGGCACCAAGGGCATGAAGGTGACCATGGACGTGTCCCTGCCGGGCCGCTACCTGGTGCTGACGCCGTTCCAGGAGTTCGTGGGGGTGTCCAAGAATATCGAGGACGCGGAAGAGCGCAAGCGCCTCTCAGAGATCATGCGCAAGATCGCCGACACCAAGACGCTGGGCACCAAGGGCTGCATCGTGCGCACCGAGGCCGAGGGCGCCACCGAAGAGGAGATGGAGCGCGAGGTAAAGTACCTGCTCAAGATGTGGGACACCGTGCAGGCCCGCTTCGACAATTCCCGGCCGCCCGCCCTGCTGCACAAGGACATGGACATGACCATGCAGGTGGCGCGCGACATCCTCTCCGAGGACACCACGATCTACATGCTGGACAACAAGGACGACTTCAATAACGTCCAGGAATTCGCCGCCAAGATCTCCCCGGACCTGAAGGACCGCATAAAGTTCTACGACAACAAGACGCCCATCTTCAAGGCCTTCAACATCGAGAAGGAGATCGACGAGCTGCGCCGGATAAAGGTGCCGCTCCCCAACGGGGGCAGCATCATCATCCAGGAAGCCGAATCCCTGTGCGCCATAGACGTGAACACCGGCCGCTTCACCGGCTCCAAGTCCCAGGAAGAGACCGTGACCGCCACCAACCTGGAGGCCGCGCAGGAAGCCGCGCGCCAGCTCAGGCTGCGCAATATCGGCGGCATTATCGTGATAGACTTCATAGACATGAAAAAGGCCTCCAACCGGCACAAGCTGGTGGAAGCCATGGAAAAAGCCGTCATCCGCGACCGCGCCAAGATCCGCATCCTGCCCGTTACGCGCCTGGGCCTGGTGGAGATGACCCGCGAGCGCAAGCGCGAGAGCACGGTCAGCCTGCTTACCGAGGAATGCCCCGAGTGTCACGGTTCGGGCCGCGTGCTCTCCAGCGAGAGCATCCGGATAAAGATCCAGCGGGAGATCCACAATATCACCATGGGCCGCCCCGGCGGGAACCTGCGCGTGGTGACGCACCCGATACTGTGCGAAGTCCTCAAGAAGAAACTGGCGATGATAGAGAAGAACGTGCACCGCAGCGTGAAGATCGCCTCGGACCCCCAGCTTACCTGGGAAGACTACCGGATCATCCTGGAGTAAGCGCAAGCGCGCGGCGGCCGGCGAAAGAACCGGCCGCTTCCCGGACAGTACAGCCGCCGATTGGAGACCGTCATTATGCTGAAATGTATATCTGTATTTTTATTGCTGCTGGGCGCGTTCTGCGCGCCGGTGGAGGCGCGGGTGGACGAGGTAACCTATCTCAAGAACGGGGTGTACTCCGGCAAGATCGGCACCTACAGCCTGAACGGGACCGCTTACCTGAACGCCTCGGAAGCCGCCAAGATCATCGGCGGCAAGATCTACTGGTCCCCGGTCTCGGGTAAACTGATGCTGCAGATGAAAGGCAACAAGGTCGTCTTCTTCATGAAGTCCGACTCCGTGCTTATCAACGACGACAAAGTGGATTTCCCCAACCCGCTGATAGTGCGCGGCGGCAAGGCCTTCCTGGCGCTGGACTTCTTCGTCTCCAAGTATTTCGCCGAGGCTTTCGGCTTCAGGCTGGACTATAACAAGGCTACCGGCGCTTTGAGCGCGCAGCGCGAGGTCAACATCACCTCGGTGAATTTCTTCTCCTACCAGGACAAGACGCGCATCGTGGTCTACATGGAAGAGCCCCTGGAATGGCAGACCTCACAGAAAGAGAACAACCTTTTCAAGGTAACGATCATGGGCGGCGTGATCCGCGGCGAGGAAAAGATCAACATCGGCGACGGCGTGGTGCGCGGGGTGGACCTGGTGCAGGAGAACAAGATGGCCAGGGTGGTGGTGAATCCCGACGAGAATTTCGGCAGCGTGAACGTTTTCAAGCTGGCCGACCCGGACCGCCTGGTGCTGGACGTCGCGAAGCTCAGAAGCTCCATCCCGCAGTCCATAAACGGCGCGGCGCTGGAAGCGCCGGCCCCGCAGGTGATCCCGCCCGACAACCCGGAGTTCGGGCTGGCGGCGGCCACCGTGACGGCGCAGGCCGCCGCGGCTGGCGGCATGAACATCCCGGACAAGATGACCGTGGAGCGCGGGGGCCGTAAAAAAATAGTCATAGACGCCGGGCACGGGGGCAAGGATCCCGGCGGCCGCAAGCTTTTCGGCCTGAAAGAGAAGGAACTGAACCTGCTGGTGGCCAAGGAGCTTTACGACCTGCTCAAGGGCGAGGAAATGTTCGACGTGCTGCTGACCCGCGCCTCGGACGAGTTCGTCCCGCTGGCCGACAGGTCCGTGGTGGCCAACAATTTCAAGGCGGATATCTTCATCTCCATCCACGCCAACGCTTCCCGCGACAGGCGCGAAAAGGGCTTCGAGATCTACTTCATGTCGGAGAAGGCTTCCGACCCGTGGGCCGCGGAAGTGGCGGATTACGAAAACTCCGTGATAGGCCTGGAGGACGGGACGGGGCAGGGCGATCCCGCGGCCATGCTGCTGCATTCCATGGCCCGCAACGAATACCTTAACGAGGGCAGCCGCCTGGCCGGGCTTGTGACCGCGGAGATGGAGAAGCGCACCCCGTTCAATAACCGCGGGGTGAAGCAGGCCGCTTTCTACGTGCTGCGCGGCACTTATTCCCCCGGCATCCTGGTGGAAATGGGCTTCATGACCAATTCTTTCGACCAGAAGCACATGAACGACAAGAAAACGCGCGCCAAGATCTCCGGGGCCGTGTTCCGGGGCGTGCTGAAGTACGCCGAGATGAAGCAGTGGAAGTGAGGGGGGAATGAAAGACAGCGAACGGCCGATAGGCATTTTCGATTCCGGGCTGGGCGGGCTTACCGTTTTCAAGTCCCTGCGCGCCCTGCTGCCCGGGGAGAACCTGGTTTATTTCGGCGACACGGCCCGCGTGCCCTACGGCACCAAGTCGGCCCAGGCCGTCATAGCTTTTTCAAAAGAGATAACGGCGTTTTTGCTGGAGCGCAGGATAAAGCTGCTGGTGGTGGCCTGCAATACCGCTTCCTCGCTGGCGCTCGACGAGATAAGGAAACTTTCCCCGGTGCCGGTGCTGGGCGTTATTCTGCCCGGCGTGGAGGCCGCGCTGAAGGCCGTCCCGGCCGGCGGCAGGGTGCTGGTGACCGGGACTTCGGCCACGGTGAACAGCCGGGCGTATTCGAAGGCGCTGGCCGCGGCCGGGGCCCGCGTGAAAGTGCTGGAGAAGGCCTGCCCCCTGTTCGTACCCCTGGTGGAAGAGGGCTGGTGTTCCAAACCCGTGGCGGCCATCGTGGCCCGGGAGTACCTGGCGCCTTTCCGCGGGAGAAAGGTGGACGCGCTGATACTGGGCTGCACGCATTACCCGCTGCTGAAAAAAGTCATAGCGGCCGTGATGGGGCCGCGCACCCGCATAGTGGATTCCGCCCGGGTCACCGCCGCGTGCGCCAAGGCGGACCTTGAGCGGCGCGGCCTGCTCAACCGCGGGCGCAAGGGGAGCTCGGAATTCATAGTGAGCGACGCCCCCGAAAGATTTTCAGGCCTCGCGCTCAGGCTGCTGGGCATAAAGACGGGGAAAGTGGCTGTTAAGCGGTTTTAAGGAAAGCGCTCTTTCCGGCGGACCGCTAATTGTTCCGGAGGTCTTATCATGAAAAAAACTTTACTTACGCTGCTGCTGCTCGGCTGCTGCTCGGCCGTCCAGGCGCAGGCGCCGGACCAGCCCGTAGCGGAGAAGCCTGCCGCCGCGGTGAAAAAAAGCGCGCCGGAGGCGAAGCCCGCCGCCGCCCCCGCGGAAACCCCCGCGCAGGCTAAGGCTAAAAAAGCGGCCCGCGCCGAGGCGCAGAAAAAGGCCGAGGCCAGGCAGGAAGAACAGGACGCCGAAGAATCCGTGGTGATGATAGACTCGAAGCCGGACGCGGAAGACACGGGCCGTTTCTCGGCCGGGGCCGCCGACCAGGAAGAAGCCGCGGTTCCCGGCGGCCTGCCTTCCTCCTACGGGCAGTGCAAAGGGATCATCACCGAGGCCGGGCGCACCGTGCTGGTCTTCGAAAGTCTCGACGACGGCGCTCTCTCTTTCGTGCAGGTGATCCTGGGCAAGACCGGCGTTTCCTGGAAGCTCCTGGACCGCATTCCCCGCAGCATGGACTGACGAAGGCCTTCAGAATTGCTAAAATATAATTGCGGTCGCCGTACCTCGCGCGCCCGCAAGAGGTATATATGAAACGCAAGGATCTGGTTAGACATCTCGTCAGCAAGGGCTGCGTACTCTCCCGGGAGGGCGGCAAGTACTCCGTCTTCATGAACCCCGTAACAAGCAAGGAAATCCCCGTTACCAGGCATACTGAAATAGCCGATTTCACCGTCAGGAAGATCTGCCGGGACCTCGGCATAGACCAGCCCTGATGCGGTCAGCCGTCCTCGTTACGGCCCTGCTGGCGCTCTGCGCCTGCGCATCCCTAAAGCTCGACGTCATCCAGGTCGGTCCCTGGTTCTCCCCGCGCGACTGGCGCGAGGTCGAGGTTTTCTCTTCGCGCGAAGAGACCCGCGCCCCCTGGGGCGGCATAGGCATCATCCACAGCCCCAGGGTCAGCGCCGAGACCGGCCAGGCGGAGCTGGAGAAGCTGAAGCTGCAGGCCCGCAAATCGGCCGCCTCCATGGGCGCCGACGCCGTCATAATCGCCGTGGACTCCGTGGAGTCCGGGCCGCAGATGGGTGTTTACCAGGAGCCCGAGCTCTACATAAGCGCGCTGGCCATAAAATATGTCACATCCGCCTCCACCCCTACCGCAAAATGAAGTTAAGATAGCCCTGGACGCGTCCGAGGCCCGCATCTGGCGCGGCCGCGGCATAGTCATAGACCTGTTCCGGTTCTCCAACACCATCTGCGCGCTCGTGGAAAGCGGGCGGCGCGACGTGCGCGTCTACCCGGTCCCGGCCCTGGCCCTGGCGGCCCGCGCCCGCGAGAAAGCCGCCGACCTGTTCTCCGAGATAGACCTGGGCGTGGAGCAGTTCGACAATTCCCCGTATACGGCGCTGCACGGTTCCGACCCCTCCCGCGCGGCGCTCTCCGTGACCAATTCCGGCTCCCCGGCCGCCGCTTCGCTGCTGCTGGCGGACGAGATCCTGGTGGGCTGCTTCGCTAATTTCCCGGCGCTGGCCGCTTACTGCCGCGAAAACCCCAAGCCGACGCTCATCGTCCCGGCCTGCCTGTTCTACGACGTCAGGCACGTCGAGGACATGATCTGCGCGCGCGCCCTGGAAAGCGAACTGGCGGGCCGCGACGCCTTCCCCGCGGCGCTCGAAGAGATCCACGCCAGCGGCCGGGTGCTGGACTTCATGACTTTCAGGCCCGAGACCGGCAAGCGGGATATGGAGCTGGTGCTCCGCAAGGGCTATATGAAAGCCGTGCCCAGGATAAAGTTCCGGGCCGGCGCGGGCATAGTGGAGAACGCCGTATGAAGAAAAAAGCCGTGGTCCTTTTTTCCGGCGGGCTGGATTCCACCACCGCGCTGTGCTGGGCGCTTGCGAAGGGCTACGACTGCCTGGCGGTTTCCTTCGACTACGGCCAGCGCCACGGCCGGGAGAACGCGGCCGCCCGCGCCATCGCCCGGCGCCTGAAAGTCAGGCTTTACGAGATAAAACTGGCGTTCCCCTGGTTCGCCTCCTGTTCCCTGGTGAATAAAAAAATGAAGCTGCCCGACGTGGCGGCGGCCGGGATCGGCGCCAAAGGGGCCATCCCTTCCACTTACGTGCCGGGCCGCAACCTGGTCTTCGCCTCGGCCGGTTTCTCGCTGGCGGACGCTGAGGGCGCCGCGGCCGTGGTGCTGGGGCCCAACGTGGTGGACTATTCCGGCTACCCCGACTGCCGCCCCGAATTCTACCGCGCGCTGGAGAAGGCCGCCGCCTACGGCACGCGCAGCGGGGCCGGCGGCAGAAAGATAAAGCTCCTTACCCCGCTGATAAAGCTGAGCAAGGCCGGCATAGCGCGCCTGGGCGTAAAGCTGGGCGCTCCCCTCGAACTTACCTGGTCCTGCTACCGGGGCGGCCGCCTGCCCTGCGGGCGCTGCGATTCCTGCAAGCTGCGCGCCAGAGGCTTCGCGGAGGCCGGCTTCCCCGACCCCGCGGCGAAAAAATGAAAACTTTGACGGCCCCGGTGGCTGACATCTTCTGCTCTCTCCAGGGGGAGGGGCTTTACGCCGGGCAGCGGCAGGTCTTCCTGCGGTTCGCGGGCTGCAACCTGGCTTGCTCCTATTGCGACGAGCCCGCCGCGCTGGACGGGGCGGCCGCGCTTTGGCTGCCGGCCGCGCGGACCGCGGCTTTGGTGATAAAGCTGGCCCGGGCGAAAAAGGCCAAAGCCGTGTCCCTTACCGGGGGCGAGCCGCTGCTGCAGTGGCGGTTCATAAAGGTCCTGGCCCCGGCGCTTAAGCGCGCCGGCCTGGCTTTGCACCTGGAGACCAACGGCGTGCTGCACCGCGAGCTGGGCCGGGTGAAAGGCCTGCTGGACGTTATAGCGATGGACATCAAACTGCCCTCTTCCACCGGTCAGAAGGGGTATTGGGCCGAGCATAGGAAGTTTCTGGCCGCGGCCCCCGGCAAGACTTTTATAAAGACGGTGCTCTCTTCCAAAACGAAACTGGCGGATATTAAAAAAGCCGTGGACCTGGCCGCCTCGGTGTGCCCTTCCGCGCCTTTCTTCCTGCAGCCGGCCACCGCGAGGCGGGGCGGGGTAAAGCGGCCTTCCGCCAAATTGGTGCGGGAGGCCTGCTGCCTGGCCGCCGAAAAACTGAGCCAGGTAAAAGTTCTGCCGCAGCAGCACCCCGTCTGGGGAATAAAATAGCGGATCGGAGGGTATATGGGGGAAGGAACATTTCTTGTGGATTGCCCGTGCTGCAAAGCGCGCATTGAAGTGGACAGACAGAACGGCAAGGTGCTGCGGCACTGGGATAAGCCGGAGGTCAAGGAAGGCACGGACCCCATGCAGGAAGCCTTTAAGAAAATGAAGGCCGACAAAAGCCGCCTTGATGACTATTTCACCAATGCGGGGAAATCCATGGAAGAAAAGAAGAAAGAGCTGGAGGAGAAGTTTAAGCAGGAAAAGAAGCGCATTGAGGATTCAGGCGATACCTCAAAGCCGCTAAATCCTATGGATTTGGACTGATATAATATAGATATCTATATTATCCATTTAATTTTAAAAGACATCCCTGAAAATAACTCCGCGTTTATAGGTCCGCGCGCGCGGGTACATTAGCCCGGTCGTTTAAATTGCCCTTAGGGCCCATTTTCTTATGGGTCCTTTTTTCTTGCTTTTGGGTCTTTACGGCCCTTTAAGAAAAGCCGCCGGCGCCGTATACTATAACCATGACAAACAAAAAACTCGCCCTCTCACTCTTGGTTTCGTGTGTCATGCTTCCCCAGTTCTCCGGCGCGCAGACCGTCTCCCCGGCCGCCGCTGACACCAGGATAGAGGAATTCAGCGGTAAAATTACCACGACCGCCCAGGCGCTCGGGGGACTCGCTTATGAAAGCGCCCCGGTGCAGGCCGGCGATATCCCGACCCCGCAGCCCGACAGGGCCGCTCCCCAGGATTTCACCGGGCCCGAGCCCGTTTCCTACGCCGGCACCGCCGTCACCATCTGGCACGCCCTCGGCACGCAGATCTCCGACCTCGGCTGGTTCCCCGGCACGGGCGCCCCTTCCTTCGAAGCGATCTCCGAGCGCGTGATAAAGGCTTCCAAGTCTAAAGCTTTCCCCGCCCGCCAGGCCGGCCAGCCCTCCCTGTTCACCGACTCCGGCTTCATAGCCGAGTTCGAGCAGGCGACCGGCGCCAGGTTCGCTTCCGGCAACTATACCCGGTTCCTTATAGACGGCCCGCAGTCCTTCCAGGCCAAGGACGCCATGATCAAGGGCGCCAAGAAGAGCCTGCTGATCTCCAGCTGGGCTTTTTACGACGACACCACCGGCTATGAGGCCGCCCGGATGCTGATAGCCAAGCACAAAGAAGGCGTCACCGTGCAGATCATGATAGACGACACGGTGGCCTCCAGCCACGGCAAGAAAGTAGTGAAAATGATGCAGGACGCCGGCCTGGAGATCCTTCGCCACACCGACCTGGACCGCTCCGGCGACATCTGGCACGTGAAGGTGATGATAGCCGACGACAAGTACGCGATCGCCGGCGGCATGAATTTCGGCGACGTCTACTCCCACAAGGCCGGCACCGTCCTGTGGCGCGATACCGACGTGCTCTTCTCCGGGCCCGCGGTCGCGGAAGCCAAGATCCTGCTCGGCAACGTCTGGAATAAACAGGTGGCCGCCAAAAAGCTCGGCTACAAATCGGTCGACGTGCGCGGCCTGCAGAACGCCGACTACGAGGGCGGCAATGCCCGCGTGGCGGTGGTGCTCCAGAACCCCCCCAAGACCTCCCCGATACTGGTCAGCATCATCAAGGCCATGTACGGCGCCACCCGGAACATCAACATAGAGAACGCCTACTTCGTGGCCATCCCGGCCGTCACCCAGGCCGTGCTCGAGGCCCGCGCCCGCGGCGTCGAGGTCAACATCCTTACCAATTCCAAAGAGAGCATCGACGCGGAAGGCAAGCCGATAGTGGACGCGATGGCCAAGTGCCTCATCCCGCTGCAGCAGTCCGGGGTCAACATCTATCTCAAGCAGGGCACCTTGCAGACGCTGCATTCCAAGTTCATGACCGTGGACGGCGAGTTCGCCGACATCGGGTCCTACAACCTGCATCCCCGCGGCGAGCGCATCGACACCGAAGTGAACGTGAACATCCTTGACCGCGCTTCCGTGGCCAAGCTGGACGCCGCCTTCGCCCGCGACATCGCGGCCGCCAAGAAGATCAACTCCCCCGCGGAGCTCGAAACGAAGCCCGGCCTGGTCTCGCAGATCATGTCGCAGTTCTTCTACGCGCAGCTTTCGGCCAGGCCCCAGGCCGGCCAGGAATAAGACGCCGCAGCCAGGGCGGAACCGGAAAGCCCGGGGCGAAAGCCCCGGGCTTCCTTTTGCCCGGTTCTTATGGTAAAAAAACTCCAAAAAAACTAAAATATACACTGCATGCATAAGGATATCGAAGAAGTCCTGATCTCCCGCGCCGAACTGGAGGCGGGGGTTAAAAAGCTGGGCGAGCGGATCTCCGCCGACTACGCGGGCCGCTGCGTCACCCTGGTCGGGGTGCTGAAGGGCTGCGTGCTCTTCATGTCCGACCTGGCCAAGAACATCTCCACGGACGCGCGCCTGGATTTCATGATGCTTTCTTCGTACTCCGGCGCGCATTCCACCGGCGTGGTGCGCATCCTGCTCGACCTCAAGGAGAGCATAGAGGACTGCGACGTGCTGATCGTCGAGGACATAGTGGATTCCGGCCTGACGATGGAATACATGCTGCAGAACCTGAAAACCCGCAGGCCCAGGTCGCTGGAGGTCTGCACGCTGCTGGACAAGCCCAGCCGCCGCAAGGCCCATGTGCCGATAAAGTACTCGGGCTTCACCATCGAGGACAAGTTCGTAGTCGGTTACGGGCTGGACTACAACGGTATCTACCGCAATCTCCCGTACGTAGGCGTGCTGAAAAAGTCCGCCATAGAAGGAAACAACCCATGCCGTTAAAAAAGAATTTCAGGCAGCTGCTTTTCTGGTTCCTGGCCTTCACGCTGTTCGTGGCGGTCTACCAGAACGTAAAAAGCGTGGAGCGCGAGCGCCAGATCCCTTATTCGGAGTTCAAGGCCAAGCTGCGCGACAAGCAGGTGAGCAAGGTCACCGTGCGCCCGGACCTCATCCGGGGCGAACTGAAGGAAGGCGACAAGGCCGTCATCTTCAAGACCATCCCGCTGGCCGACGCCAAGCTGATAGAGGATATGGAAGCCGCCGGCGTGGGGAATTTCTCCGCCGAGGCCGACCGCAGCTGGATCGCCAGCCTGATCCTGAACGTCGGCTGGATAGTCCTGTTCGTTTTCCTGTGGTGGTTCCTGTTCATGCGCCAGGCCCAGATGGGCGGCAAGCAGGCCATGTCCTTCGGCAAATCCAAGGCGCGCCAGCAGGACCTCAAGAAGCAGAAGGTCACGTTCAAGGACGTGGCGGGCTGCGACGAGACCAAGGAAGAGCTTAAGGATATAGTCGATTACCTGAAGAACCCCAAGAAATACCAGGTGCTGGGCGGCGAGCTGCCCAAGGGCGTGCTGCTGTACGGCCCTCCCGGCACCGGCAAGACGCTGCTGGCGCGGGCCGTGGCGGGCGAGGCCGGCGTGCCGTTCTTCACCGCCTCCGGGTCGGAGTTCGTGGAGATGTTCGTGGGCGTGGGCGCCAGCCGCGTGCGCGACCTGTTCGAGCGGGCCAAGAAAAGCGCCCCCGCGATAATTTTCCTCGACGAGCTGGACGCCGTCGGGCGCTCCCGCTTCGCCGGCATCGGCGGCGGCCACGACGAGCGCGAGCAGACCCTCAATCAGATGCTGGTGGAACTGGACGGCTTTGAATCCAAGGAAGGCATTATCCTCATCGGCGCCACCAACCGCCCCGACGTGCTGGACACCGCGCTGCTGCGGCCCGGCCGCTTCGACCGGCGCATCAACGTGCCGGTGCCCGACATCAAGGGCCGCCTCGAGATCCTGACCGTGCACGCCAAGAAGGTAAAGCTCACCGCCGACACCGACCTCTCCGTCATAGCCCGGCACACCCCCGGCTTCACCGGCGCGGACCTGGCCAACATCGTCAACGAGGCCGCCATCCTGGCCGCCAAGAAGGAACAGAAGTCCGTGGACCTGAAGGACCTGGAAGAGGCCATCGAGAAGAGCATCGCCGGCCCGCAGCGCAAGTCCCGCATAATTTCGGAAAGCGAAAAAAGGGTGGTGGCTTACCACGAGGCCGGCCACACGCTGGTGGCCAAGACGCTGCCCGGCTGCGACCCGGTGCACAAGGTGACCATCATTCCCCGCGGGCCCGCGCTCGGCTATACCATGCAGATGCCGCTGGAGGACAAGTACCTCACCTCCAAGACCGAGATCCTCAACCGCCTGTGCGTGCTGCTGGGCGGCCGCGCCGCCGAAGAGATCGCCATAGGCGAGATCACCACCGGCGCCCACGACGACCTGACCAAGGTGACCAGCTATACCCAGAAGATGGTGATGGAATTCGGCATGAGCGAAAAGATCGGGCTGCAGTCCCTTAAAAAGGACGAGTCCGAGGTGTTCCTCGGGCGCGACATCATGCGCCAGGCCGGCTATTCCAACGAGACCGCCCGCCTGGTGGACGAAGAGATCAAGAGCATCATCGGCGACTGCTACGCCAAGGCCAAGGGCGTGCTGACCGGCAACCGGCGCGCGCTGGACGCCATCGCGGCGCGCCTGATAGAGAACGAAGTTATCGACGCAGCGGAGATAGATTCGCTCATGGCCGCCTCCAAGGCGGCCTGAGGAACGGGGGACATTTGTACCTGCATTATATCCGGGCCCTGGCCGACATACTGGCCGTTTATTACATCGTCTACAGGCTTATCCTGCTGCTGAAGGGCACCCGCGCCATGCAGGTAGTCTGGGGCGTGTTCATCCTGGCCCTGGTCACCGCCGTGGCGCGCTACCTGCACCTGGGCGCCACCGTCTGGCTGATGCAGCAGTTCTGGGTGGCCGGCATCGTGCTGCTGATCGTGGTGTTTCAGCCGGAGATCCGCTTCGCCCTGGCCAACATCGGCTCCAACCCGCTGGGCCGCATGATGGTGTCGGCCGAGTACCGCTTTATCGGCGAGATGATGGAGGCCGTGCGCTCGGCCGCCGCGGAGAAGATGGGCATGCTGATAGTGCTGGAGCAGGACATGGCCCTGCGCGACATCGTGGACACCGGCGTGCGGATCAACGCCGAGGTTTCCAAGGAAATACTGCTTACCGTTTTTCACGAGAACACCATCCTGCACGACGGGGCGGCCGTCATCGCCAATAACCGGCTGGTGGCCGCCGGCTGCATCCTGCCGCTGACCGAGCAGCAGGAGCTTTCAAAGATCCTGGGCATGCGGCACCGGGCCGCGCTGGGCCTGAGCGAAGTGGCCGACGCCATCATCATCATAGTGTCCGAGGAGACGGGCATGCTGTCCGTGGCCCGCAACGGCAAGCTGCAGCAGGCCGTGGACCCCAAGGACCTCGAGGCGATGCTTTACCAGCTGTACCGGTCCAAGGCGGAAAAAACGCTGCTCAGAAAGTCCGCCAGGCCTGAAGCGCCCCCCGCGGCCCAGCAGCCCGCGCCGCCCGCCCAAACCCCGCCCCCGGCCCAGGATGGAGCCAAGGTATGAACATCCCCGAACTTTTTACCCGCAACTGGCAGATAAAGATCCTGTCTTTGATCATAGCGATGCTGATCTGGTACTTTATAACCAGCGGCGTCTGAACCCTCTCCCCTCAGGCCCTTTTTGCCTAGGTCCAAAAACACCGCGTTCTTGGGCCTTTTGGCTCTTATATCGCGCCCGCTTTACGGGCATAATATAGATATAGGACGACCAAATGAATAAAAAAACCCCGCTGCTGGCTTCTCTCGTTTTTTTCCTGCCTTTCCTTTCGCTTTCAGCCCTGGACCTGCGGCTGCCTGAAGAACCTTCCTCCGTGGAAGTTCCCGCCGTGCCGGCCGCGGTCCCCGACCTCGACGCGCTGAAGGCGGAGTACCAGGAGATCTATTCGGCTCTTAAAGTTTATTCCAGCGTGGCCTACGTGTCCCCGCAGAACAGTCCCGAATTTATCGAAGCTTCGGTCTCGGGCCAGTACCTGCGCGCCCGGCTCGAAAGCCTGGGCCGCGGCATAAGCCGCCAGTCCGGCGCCGCCTACGCGGGCGAAACCGGCCGCAAGCGGGGCGAGGGTTCGTTCAGGGTGGTGAGCGAGCTTAACGACGTGTTCGGTTTTTACACCCAGGCCGCCATGAGCGGGGCGGAGACCCGCGGCGTGCCCATAAAAGCCGGCTACTGCCAGATAAATTACGTAAAGAACAACGTGCCTTTCCTGGTGCAGTCCGACGGCTTCCTGAAAAAAGGCGAAGTCATCCTTACTTTCGACGACGGCCCCGGCCCGCTGACCGAGGAGGTTTCCGCCGCGATGAAGGCCGCGAAGGCCCCCTCGGTGTTCTTCGTGCTGGGCTCCAAGATGGGCGTCAACGGGAAAGCCCTGGTAAAGAAAACGGCCGAGGACGGCCACGCGGTGGCCGTGCACGGCTACCACCACGCCACCGAAGCCGGCAAGCCCTTTACTTCCCTTTCAACCGCCGAGACTTTGCGGCAGCTGGGCGGCGTGAGCGCGTCCATAACGGCCGCCGCCGGCCAAAAACCCGGTTTCTTCAGGCCGCCCTACGGCATCATCTCGGTGGAGGCGCTGAAGGCCATAGATTCGGAGCTCGGCCTGGTGCCGGTGGGCTGGACCATCGACACGCTCGACTGGTCCACCAAGGACCCCGACGAACTTTTCGAGAAGACAGTCGCGCTGATCGCGCAGCGCGGCAAAGGCATCGTGCTGATGCACGACATCCACGCGCAGAGCCGCACCGCTTCCAAGCGGCTTGTGAAATGGCTGGCCGAGAACGGCTATACGGTGGTTTCTCCCGAGAGGATGACGAAGGCTTACAGGGGGGAATAAGGCGGGCGGTTCACAGTTCCAGTTTTTTGACCCAGGCTTCGGCCTCGGCCATGGCGGCGTCCCCTGCGGGCGCCGCTTTTCTTTTAAGGCCGTACAGCGCGCGCAGCAGGGACAGCGCCGGGCGCGGCAGGAAGGTGCCGGCCAGCAGCTTGAGGAAAGCGGGCCCGCGCGACGCGGTTTTGAACAGGTAGGCCCGGGCCTTGCCCGGTTGCAGGTTCTTCAGGTAGACCTCGGCCTGTTTTAAATAAACATAATCCCTGAGCTCCCTTTCGGCCTCCGGGCCGGCGGCCGCCGTCTCCAGCGCCTTGTGAAAGTCGGCTACGCCGTCGTCCCATTTCAGCGTAAGGCTGGCCGGGTTGGCGGAGAGGGCGTGGATGCGGTACACCGACAGCGGTTCCGCCAGGTAGTCCGCTTCCCAGTCGCGCAGGATCTTCACGTACAGCTCCATGTCCTCCAGGTGGCTCATGTCCGTCCTGAAAGGCCCAGTCTTTGCCAGGACCGCCTTTTTGAAGGCCACGTTGGTGGTGACATAGGGCAGCCACTTGTCGGAGATGGCCATGTGGGGGGGAAGTTTGCCGCGCGGCACGGCGCGCCGCTCGTCGAAGAATTTCCCGGTCAGGCGGCCGTCGCGCAGGACGTAGCCGTTGGAAAAGATAAAGCCGGCCGCGGGATTTTTCTTTATCAGCTCCGCGAATTTCTCCAGGCGCCGCGGCAGCCAGAGATCGTCGGCGTCGAGAAAAGTAATGTAGTCTCCCGCGGCTTGCTCCATGGCGTAGTTGCGGCAGCCGCCCTGGCGGCGGTTAACCTCGAAGCGCGTGAAGTGCCAGCCGCGCCGGCCGGCGAACTCGGCGAAGACTTCGGGCGTGGCGTCCGTGGAGCCGTCGTCGATGATATAGGCCTCGTAGTCGGCGAAGGTCTGCGCGTCCAGGCTTTTGAGGGTCTGGCGCAGCAGGGCCGCGCGGTTGTACGAGGGGATGATGACTGTAAATAGGGGCATTTTTTCCGTTCGTCCCTTAAGCGTTATGCGCCTGGCCGTAAACGGCCAGGATCTCCGCGGCGGTCTTTTGCCAGGAGAATTTCCCGGCCTGTATTTTGCCGGCGGCGATCAGGCCGGCCCTGAGCGTCTCGTCGCCGGTCACTTTGAGGATCGCGCCGGCCATCCCGGCGGTGTCTTCCGGGTCGAAAAGCAGGCCGCCGTCCCCGACTATTTCCGGGATGGAGGCGGCGCTGGAAGCTATGACGGGGCAGCCCGCGGCCATGGCCTCCAGGGGCGGGTAGCCGAAGCCTTCGAAGAGCGACGGGTAGCACAGCGCCGCGGCGCCGGCGTAAAGGGCGGCCGACTGCGCGGCGTCGGTGCGCCCGGTGAAGACCACGTGGTCCGCCAGTCCGAGGGCCGCGGCCTTTTCCCTGATCAAAGCCAGGTAGGACGGCGCGCCGTCCCCGGAGACCGCCAGCTTCAGGTCCCGCCCGGCGGCGCGCGCCAGCGCGAAAGCCTCCAGCAGGCGGGGCAGGTTCTTGCGCTCGTTTATAGGACCGACGAAAAGCAGGTACCCGCCCGCCAGGCCGTAAGCGCGCAGGATCCCGGCGGTCCGCCCGGGTTCGGGGGGCGGGGGCTGCTCCGAAGGGCCGGCGTAAACCGTGGTGACGCGGGCCGGGTCCAGGGAGAAAATTTTTATCGCGTCGCGCCGGGTGTACTCCGAGTCGGTGATAACGCGGGTGGCTTCCGTCAGCGAGGCGTCGGTGGCGCGGAAGTAGAACTTTTCTATCCTGCCCATGTCCTTGGAGAAGAACGGGTGCTCCAACGGCATGTAATGGTGCAGGGTAAGCACGGACTTTATCCGCGAAAGCCGGGGCAGCGTGTTGGAGGGCCCGTGAAAAAGGTCTATGCCCAGGCGGAGCAGGAAGGGCTCCACCAGGCGCAGGCCCAGCAGCCGTTCTCCCAGGAGTTCGGCCGTCTGCGGGAGCTTCTGGGTTATCAGCGAGAAATTGGGCGCGTCCGGGATAAGCCCGGGGGGCAGCGCGGGCAGGTTCCAGGAGTGGAGGTAGAGGTAGTAGCGGTTAACGGCGTCGGCGGCGGCCAGGCTCTTTATGAGCAGGCGCATGTAGTTGGCCAGCCCGCTGCAGGCCGTTATCCCGTTTATGTCTATGGCGATCTTCATCCGGGAAGTTCCCCGCCGGGCCCCACGGGCACCGAAGGATCCTTCCTGCCGGGCCGGCCGCTGAGCCAGTGCGGAAAGACGGGGTCGTAGTAAGTGCACTTCTGGCAGACTTCCGGGAAATCGCCGGCCGCGTGGCGGCGCAAAAGGTCGTAAAGGGCCGGGCCGGCCAGCACTTCTTTGAGGGGCTGCCGGTTCAGGTCCCCTATTATCAGGGTCCCTTCCACGTCGCGGCAGGCGCACGCGTTCACCAGGCCGTCGGCCAGGATGACCGGGCTGGTGAGCAGGCGGTGGCAGGGCCCGCATTTGTCCGGCATGGGCCTGGCTTTCAACCCGGCTTCCGCCAGCGCGGTTTCCTCCACCTGCCCCGCCCAGGAGTCGTAGGCGCCCATCCACGTGATCACCGCCAGGCCGTCGGCCTTGGCCCGCATGAGGTAGTCCCAGAACGGCCCCTTGTTGTTCTCGAGCGGGGTGCGCAGGTTGATCTGCAGGCCCAGGGCGGACTTGGCGGCGCGCTTGCGCTCTATCAGGGCGCGGATATTGCTTACCGCGTCGTCGAACCTGTCCACGCCGAAGACCTTCCTGTAGGTCGGCGCGTCAAAGCCGCCGAAAGAGATGTTGACCGTTAGGCGGTCGCCGTATTTCAGCAGGCTGGCTCCAATTTGGGGCGTCAGCGCGATGGCGTTGGTGAAAAAATGGAAGCGGAGAGCGGGCTTTGCGAAAACATAATCCAGGCGCTCCAGGAATTTAGCGTCGGTGAACGGGTCCCCGACTATGGGGGTCAAATCCACCTCGGCGCCCAGCCCGGCGTACTGGTCTATGACGGACCTGAACAGCTCCATGGACATGGCCTTCTTGGCGCGGCGCATCTTGGGATAGGCGCAGAAGACGCAGCGGGCGTTGCAGACGTTGGAGGTCTCGATGAACAGGGCGTGCGGCCAGGCGCCGGCGCGCGGCAGGCCGAGCGCGTCCGTAAGGCGCATCAGCAGGTAGTTGAGCAGCGTGCGGCCCCACACGTAGCCGGAAACGGCAGCGCCGTACAGGCCGCCGGCGCCCGCTTTCAGCGCGATATTTTTAAGGGTGTTCCGGGTATGGCGCCATAGGGAGGAACTGAGGAGGGAAGAGGCCATATTCGGTGAAAGTATTATATCAGTAGGTACCAGGGGTGTCAAACAGGGCTGAAAAGCTCGCGCAGGCGCACCAGCCACCGGTTTTGCGCGTACAAATTGGACGCGTACACGTAGAGGCCGGGCGAGAGAAGCGCCAGCGCCAGCGTGGCGCAGCGGAAAAAACCGAACCGGCCGAAACCGAAGCGGCGGAACAGCCGCAGCCACAGGCCGAAAGCTTCCGGCCGGCGTTTTTCATGCACGGCCAGCAGGATCTCCCTGCGGCCTACGTCCATGTCTTCCAGCATGATATAAAGCGGCGAGAGCCGGCGGCCGGCCGCGCGCAGCCTTTCGTCCAGGTGCCGCTGGAAATTGCGCTGTATCTCCAGGCCGGTGCGCAGCTTTTGCGGGCTCAGGTAGTTGTCGGCCCAGTTGTTGGCGCCGTGGATGCGGTGCACGCCCAGAGGGGCGTCGAGGTTGACGGCTTTGCAGAAGAAAAGCCCGTGGGCTATGAGGTAGATATCGGAGGCGAACCTGATGTCGGCGGGGATGGGGCCGATCTTCGCCAGCACTTCCCTGCGCAGCGCCAGCCCGCTGGCCGCGGCCAGGGGCGCGCCGCCGGCAAGCAGGGTCTCCAGCGTGTACGTGCCGGGCCACCGGGGCATGTTGGTGGGCAGCGGCCGGCCCTGGACGTCCACGTCCTGGAGAGGGTGCTGGACTATGCCGACCTCCGGGTCTGAAAATTTCTCCGCCACCAGGCGCACTTTCTCAGGCGGCCAGTAGTCGTCCGAGTCCAGCAGCATCACGACCTCGCCCGAACTTTGCTCGAAGCCGGTGTTGAAGGCCATCGCCTGCCCGCCGTTGGCCTTGAGCACGTACTTGATCCGGCCGGCGTAAGGCGCGAGCAGCGCATTGGTGTCGTCGGTGGAACCGTCGTCGACCACCACCACCTCCAGTTGGTCGGCGGGGTAATCCTGCGCGAGCGCGCTGTCCACCGCCTGGCGGACGAAACGGCCGTAATTGTAGGTGTCTATTATGATAGATACGCGCATTTTATCCTTGGGCGGAGCCGGCCGTCAGGGCCGCGCTTTCGCGCCGCAAAAAATATAGAAACCGCGGCCGCCCAGCCGCAGGACGGCCAGCCACGCGAGGAACAGCGGCGCCGCCAGCGGGGCCAGCAGGCAGCGGTAAGTCAGGTCGAAGAGCCGGAACGCCGCGGACGGGCTGGCCGCCGTGGCCGGCTGGGCCGCGGGCAAGGCCGCGTCCTGTCCGCCCCGCGCGGCGCCGCCGCCGGACAGCGCTCTTTTAATTCCGCCCAGCGTTTCGGCCAGGCTGGAGCCCGCGGCGTCGCGCAGTATGCGGTAGGTGACCATGGATTCCAAACAGGTTATGTCGAAACCGCCGTCCGCCAAAAATTTCTTTACCGTGCGGGCGCTCCACCGCGTCAGGTGGTGGGGGGGCAGATCTATCAGCCCGGAACCGCCCGGCATCGGCCGGTCCGCGTCCGGGATATCGAACAGAATGTGCCCGCCCGGCGCCAGCAGGCCGCGGACTTCGGCCAGGAAGCGGCGAGGATCGGTCAAATGTTCCAGCGTCTGGAAGAAAACTATTACGTCGTATTTCCGGGCGGACTTGGCTGCGAAATCCTCAAAAAATCCCGTGGTCACGCCGGAGAGTCCGTCGGCGCGGGCGCGCGCGGTGGCTTCGGCGTCGAAATCCACCCCGTAAACCTCGAAGCCGAGCTTCCTGGCTTCCAGCAGGAAGGAACCATCCGAGCAGCCTATCTCCAGCAGGCTGGCGGGGCCCGGGTTTTCGGCCTTCAGCCGCCTGAGGCCCTCGAGGCGCCAGGCCGGGACTTCGGGCCGCCGGGCGGGGGTCCACACCGCGGCCGCCCTGGCGTACCAGGCGGGCCCGGGGTTTTCCATGGGATCGCAAAAGGCCGCGCCGCAGCCCTGGCAGCGGTAAAGCAGATAGGTCTTGCCGCCGAAGGGATCCTTGTGCGCGGGCAGGCCGGCATGCGGCGGCGGCGCGTGGCAGACGGGGCAGATCATGTTCTGTCTCCCAGGCCCAGCGCGCCCTTTAGCGCGGCCAGGTCCTCGCCGGGGATCCCTTTCATGGCCAGGATAGCGGCCGCGTAGACGGCGGCGCCCAGGGGAATGGTCAGGAAAAGGCTGAGGCCCGCGGCGGGCCACAACGCCAGCGCCATTACGCCCGAAGCCAGCAGGGGTTTTACCGGCCGGTATTTTTCCAGGCGGATGAAGCGCCCCGCTTCGAGCCGGCACAGGTAATTGCTGAGCGCCGTGGCGATGAGGGCCGCCGCGGCCACGCCTTTGGCCCCGTAAGCCGGGATAAGCGCCAGGTTCAGCGCGACGATAAGCGCGGCTTGTATCGCGGTAATTTTCAGCGCCTTGTCCTGGTGGTGCGCGGCGATGAGGGCGTGGGAGAACAGGCTGGTGAGGAAGATCAGGTAGGGCAGCGCCGCCAGCAGCGCCAGGATGGCGGCCGCGTCGGCGAACTTGCTGCTGTAGATCAGCGCGGTGATGGGGACGGAAAGCACGCACAGGCCGGCGATAGCCGGGAAGGTCAGGATGGTCCCCCACTTAACGGTGCGGTCGATTATCTCCGTGTATTTCTCCGGGTTAAGGGCGTGGTGCTTGGCCATGGTCGGGAACACGGACGCGACGTAAGCCAGCAGGATCTCGGTGATGATCCAGACGATCTTGTAGGCGGCCGAGAAATAGCCGACTTCCTCCGGGGTTTTCATGAAGCCGAGTATGGTTATGCCGGAGTTGAGCGTCACCACGGTCAGGACGCCCCAGGCCGCCACCGGCATGGCCTGCCGCAGCATGTTCCAGCTGGAAGGCGGCGTGAAGGCCGGCCTGAAAGCCGGGAAAAGCCGGCGGTATGCGAAGAACATGAAAAGAACGGAACAGCCCTGGGCGGCCAGGAGTATCCAGGGGATCAGGAACAGGTCCGGGCTTCCTTTTACCACGAGGAGGATGAGCCCCAGGTAGGCCAGGCCCTGCAGGGTGGAAGAAAGGCCCAGGTATTCCATTTTTTCTATGCCCTGGAAAACCCAGTCGAAAGGCAGCACATTGGCCGTGAACATGGTGAGCCCGTAGACGAGCGCCAGCTGTTTTACGCCGGGATCCTCTTTAAGAAAAAAAAGGAAAACAGCCAGCAGGAGGAAAGCCGCCGCGCCGAGGAGAAGCCGCAGGCTCAGGATGCGGTTGATGCACGCGGCCGGGTCGCCCTGGCGCTGGGCCAGTTCGCGCGCGCCGATGGTGCCGAGGCCCAGGCTCGCCAGGATGGAAAAATAGCTGATCAGGGCCAGCGCGAAGTTCATCTTGCCGAATTCCTGCGGCCCCAGCACCCGGGCCAGGTAGACGACCGTGAAAAGTCCGGCCACTTTGGATATGGAATTTGAAAAGGTAAGCGAGACGAAATTCTTGAAAACAATGCGGCCGGTGCTCATAGTTCAAAAAAAGTATACAAAAATTCGGCCGGCGTTGAGGCCGCGCGCTCCGGCGCCGGCCGCCGGAAAAAATATCGGGAAAAATTGTAGAATCTTACCTGTAGCCGGCGGCGCGGCGGCCGCACGCCAGGATGAGGAGAACGATGGGTATCTTTAAAAAGCTTTTTAAGAACGGGGCCGCGCCCTGCTATCTTACCCCCATGCTGGGCCCGGCGCAGTATTCCGGGGACAAAGACCTCTCCCGGGGCGTAAACGAGCTGATCTGGAAACTTCCCCTGCTGCCTTTGAAGAAAAGGCTGCTCACCCCCGTCATCACCGAAAGGATAGTCGAGATCCCCTTCGTGCTGCGCAACCTGCCGCCGGCGCCCTGCAAGGTCCTGGATTTCGGCTCCACCAGCAGCCCCCTCGTCCTGGAAATGGCCTCCATCGGCTATAAAGTCACAGGCGTGGACCTGCGGCCTTACGGGTTTACCCACCCCAACCTTGAATTTTATATCGGCGATTTCGCCGAGCGGCGCTCTGACCCGGACGCGTACGACGCCGTTACCGCGGTTTCCAGCGTGGAGCATTGCGGACTGGAATCCTACGGGGCTTCCACCAAAGAGTCGGGGGATAAAAAGATCGTCGGCCTTTTCAGGAAAATACTGAAGCCGAAAGGCGTGCTGCTGCTTACCGTGCCCTACGGCCGGCGCGGGGAGAACGAGGGCTACAGGGTTTACGACAAGGAAAGGCTGGAAGACCTGCTTGAAGGATTCGAGCTCAGGCAAAAGCTGCTCTATGCCTGGAACCCGGAGGAACAGTGGGTCCTGTCGGATGAAAGCGGGCTGAAAGACGTGGATTGCCTGGGGCCGCGCGTGCGCGGGGTGGCGCTGGTTATCGCCGTGAAGCCTTAGCGCCCGCCGGAGAACAGGATTTAAATATGGCGCAGATCTCGATATACGCTCACCGGGGGGGTATGCTGAACGCTCCCGAAAATACCGTGGCCGCCTTCAAGGCGGCTTTCTCGGCGGGCGCCTCGGCCGTGGAATGCGACATCCGCCGCACCGCGGACGGGCAGTTCGTGGCTTTCCACGATGCGGCCGCCGGCAGGCTCTGCGGGCGAAACTGGAAGATCTCCGAAACGGCCTGGCCGCACCTTAAGACCCTGCGCGTCCTGGGGGCCGAGCCCATAGCCCACCTGGACGACATTCTTAACCTGATGATCCTGCGGCCCGGCTGCGATTTCTACTTCGAACTGGCGCTGGACAAAGAGAGCGACGCCGCCGACCTGGCGCTGCAGATAGCGCGCGCCGGGGTGCAGGCGCGGGCTTTCATGCTGACGTTCTCCCCCAGGCGCGCCTTGCTGGCGGCCGCCCGCGCGGCGGTTCCCGGCATAGGCTCGGCCGTCATGCCCCTTTTTCCGTCGCGCCTGCTGGACACGGCCTGGCAGGCCGGGGCCTCGAAGGTCTGCACCGGCTGGATCGGCCTGCCCCTGGCCAAACAGGCCTTTTACCTGGGCGCCGGGGTCTTCAATTTCGCGCGTCAGGCCGAAGAGGCCCGCCTGGCGGGCGTTGAGGTGTCGGCCGGGATAGCCAATCACCCGCGCGACATGCGGCGCCTGGCGGAACTGGGCGCGCGCGCCGTCTGGACCGACGACGTGCGGCTGGCCGTAAAATATCTGTAGCCGGGCCGCGGGGCTGAAACCATATGTTCAAAAAAATACTTTTAGTGGACGACGACAGCCTGGTGCTTAACTCTACCCGCAGGTACCTGGAGGAGCACGGCTTTAACGTGGCGGCGGCCGCCAGCGGCGCCGAGGCGGTAGCGCTGGCCGGGGAATCGAAGCCGGACCTGGTGATAACCGACGCGGAGATGAAGGGCCTGGACGGGTTTACGCTGTGCAAGGTGATCAAGGAAAGCGACGGCTTCGCCCGGGTGCCGGTGATAATCATCTCCGGCAGCAAGATCAGCGAAGAGGACATCCTGGCGGGCTACAATAAAGGCGCCGACGATTATATCCTGAAGCCCTTTTCTTTCCCGGTGCTGCTGGCCAAGCTGAAGGCCGTGATGAAGCGCTACGAGGGCGCGGCGGCGAAGACGGAGAATATCAGGAAGCTGGGCATGGTGATAGACCCGGCGGGCCGCGCCGTCACCATAAAAAATTCCGTTATAAACCTGACGCGCAAGGAATTCGACCTGTTGATGGCGCTGATAACCGAGGAGGGGCGCCTGCTGTCCATCCCGTACCTGCTGGAGGCGGTCTGGGGCTACGACCCGGCCAGCTACAACGACCCGCACACGGTGGGCGTGCACGTGTCCTCCCTGCGCAAAAAGCTGGGGCCCGAGATAGGCGCCCACATCACCAGCGTGACCGGCCACGGCTACAAATTTGACTGAGATTTGACTATTTTTTGGCGTTTCCAATAACCCCTTCTGTTAAAGTATTGGTGCGGAAGGAGGAGGGGTTATGAAAAAGATAAAATCGGCCCTGGCACTGGCACTAACAGCCGCTTTCGCGCTCACCCTGGGCGCGGACCCCGTCTCCTCCTCCGAGAACGTCTACAAGAAAATGGCGAACGACTTCGCCAAATACTCCGCCAACAAGAAAGTCAAGAACGTCGCCCTCATCGGCTTTTCACGCAAGGCCCGCACCTCGCGCGAAGAGAGCGAGTACTTCTCCGAGAAACTCCTGGCCTGCCTGGTGGCCTCCGGCAAGATGAACCTGCTGGAACGCTCGCAGCTCAACAAGGTGCTGGAGGAGCGCATGCTGGCCGCGTCCGGGGTAACGGAAGAGGCGCCCGAGGGGTCCCAGGTCCGGATCAATCCCAGCGACGCCATAATAGTGGGGACCATCTTCGGCACCAAGCTGCACCTTAATATAATAGCCAAGATGATAGACCCCCTTACCGGGGCCGTGCTGCATACCGTGGAGGGGCAGATGGAGCGGCAGTGGGATATTATGCCGGACCGCGAGGGCTTCGAATTCGACGTACCCGACCTGCAGGACATCGCCGCGATGTTCGGCGAGGAGGAAATGAAGCCGGCTTACGTGGATTTCCGGGACGCGCCCGCGAGCCTGAACACCGAGACCTGCAACGCCCGCCGGGCCCGCCTGTCGGCCATGCAGGGCGCGGCGCTGGACGCGAAGGCCAAATACTGGGCCGCGCAGATGCGCGCCCCGGGGTTCAGCAGCTCAAAGCTGACCCGCAATCCCGGCGGGGAAATAATAGACCAGGACGAAAAAAAGAAGTTCTACCTGCTGCTGAACGCCTACCACAAAGCCGCCGCGGCCCCGCAGCTCAATACCGGGGAGATGAACACAGTTATCGCCATGATGGAAGAGGAAGGCCGGATCTCGGACGAGTGCGGCCTGCACTAAGGGTTCAGCCCAGCACTTTCTCCGCCAGCTCCCGTATTTCGTCTATACCGAACGGCTTTATCAGGAAGCCGTCCAGTTCCACGCCCGGGACCAGGGGGGTGGTGATATTGGAAACCGAGCCGGTGATGGCGATAAGCTTCGTCTGCGGGCTGGCGGCGCGGATGCGCCTGATGACTTCCTCGCCGCGCATATCCGGCATTTTCAGGTCGCAGATCACGGCGCCGAACGTTTCGGTCTCCAGCAGCGCCAGCGCCGAGGCCCCGTCCGGCCGCTCGGCCACGGTCCAGCCGCGGCTGGAAAGGGCGCGCCGGACGTAATTCCTCACCAGGTCCTCGTCGTCTATTATCAGTATTTTCTTTTCCATCGTCAGACGGGCAGGCTGATGGTGAACGTGGAGCCCTTGCCGGGCTCGCTCTGCGCTTTGATGGTCCCGTTGTGCTTGTTGATGAGGCCCAGGCAGACCGAAAGGCCGAGCCCGGTGCCCTTGCCCACCGGTTTGGTGGTGAAGAAAGGGTCGAAGATCCTGCCGAGTATCTCCCCGCTGATGCCGGCGCCGGTGTCGGTTATGGCGACCATGACCATTTCCCTGCCGTCGGGGGATTTCAGGGGGCTGGTGCTTATGGTTAGTTCGCCGCCTTCGGCCATGGCGTCCCTGGCGTTGGTGAAAAGGTTGAGGAACACCTGCATCAGCTGCTGGAAGTCGGCGTTCACCATCGGCAGCCCTTCGGCCAGCTGGCGGATTATCTTGATATGCTTAAGTTCCATCTGCCGGGCGCACAGCGTAAGCGTTTCTTCTATCGCCTCGTTCACGCTGACCGGCTCCACCCGCGTTTTCTCCTGCCGGGCGAAGGAAAGCAGGGAGACTATGATCTTTTTGCAGCGGAAGACCGCTTTCTCTATGTCTTTGAGGTCCGTGTGGTTCTGGCTGGCGGCGTCCGTGTTCTCCAGCACCAGCTGGGTCAGGCCCAGGATGCCTGAAAGCGGGTTGTTGATCTCGTGCGCGAGGCCCCCGGCCAGCTGGCCAAGGGCGGACATCTTCTCCGCCTGGATCAGCTGGGACTGGGTTTCCTGCAGCTGCCGGTAAAGGCTGGAATTGCGCAGCGCCAGGGTTACCAGCGAACCGAAGATCCTGGCCCGCTGCATGTCGTCTTCGGTGAAGTAGGCCTCGTCCTCCAGGCGGTTTATGTTGATGATCCCGGCCGGCTTGTTGTCCTCCATCAGGGGCAGGAACAGCGAGAACTTTACCTGGTCTATGCCGGGGATATCCGAAAACTTTTTATCTTTGGCGGGGTCCTCCACCAGCATTACCGACTTGGAGCCCGCGCCGTCCAGCTGGGCCATCACCCGCGAGCACAGCGCCAGCCTGGAAGACCTGTGCGCGTCGTCGTCGAGCCCTTCCGATACCGCGATGCGCGGCTGGCCTTCCCTGTCCGGCAGCACCAGCAGCGACTCTTCCGCTTTCAGGATGCGCGCCACCGAATCTATGATCACGCGCAGCTGCTCTTCCGGGCGCACGGTGGAGAAGATGGCTTTGGCGATGTCGTTGAACTTCCGCTTTTCCAGCGCCCTTTCCACCACCTTCAGCAGTTCCTTGATCTCGAAAGGCTTGTGCAGGTAGTCGAAAGCGCCCTTGCGCATGCTCTGGATGGCGGTGCCCATCGTGCCGTGGCCGGTGGCGATGATGACCTCTATTTCCGGGTCCAGCTTCTTCATCTCGCCCAACGCCGTTATGCCGTCCATCCCGGGCATCTGGATGTCCATGATGGCCAGGTCGAATTTTTCCGCCCCGACTTTTTTCAGGCCCTGCTCTCCGTCGTACGCGACCGCGACGGTGTAGCCGTGCACCAGCAGGGAGGCGGAGATCATCTCCGCTATCTGCACTTCGTCGTCCACGATAAGGATATTGGCTTTTGCGGTCATAAGGTACCCCAATTGTATAAAATAAAAAATCCCCTTTCGGGGATTTTTATCCGGCGCCGGGGCGCGCCGCCTTTCTTAAGAAAAAAGTTCGGAGTCGGCTTTGCTTCTCGCGTTTCTTCCCGGAGACCGCGCCATATTTTTAGAATAAAAATATGGCGGGGTTTTCAGGATGAAGTTATAACCTACTTTGCGCAACATCCCGAGGTAACATTATAGGTTCCACGTCCCCGCCCATCCTGGGATCGAAAAGGA
>Ga0209211_10000271_pt1 | contig 114747 bp, 108 predicted proteins | sample RifGroA2_FD_183992 | JGI IMG/M metagenome (GOLD analysis project Ga0209211, IMG submission 183992) | Groundwater microbial communities from Rifle, Colorado, USA - Groundwater A2 (SPAdes) (version 2) | ecosystem: Environmental > Aquatic > Deep subsurface > Groundwater | place: Rifle, Colorado...
CCCCCAAGCGTGCGCGCATGCCGCGCGCACGATAAAAAGACCGGAGGGCTACCTCCGGTCTTCCGCCAGCGCCCCCGGCCCTACAGCCAGGGGTAAAGCTTGCCGGCCACCTTGTCCATGAAGGTAGGCCTGTATTCGGTAATGCGCCGGCTCTGCGGAATGTCCTTATCGAACATCTCCGCCCCGATGTATTCCGCCAGGCGGCTGTCCAGCGTCACCACGTTCAGCTCGTGATTGTTCTTGAGGCTGCGGCTGTCCAGGTTGGACGAGCCGAAGCTGCTCCACACGCCGTCTATGGTGGCCACTTTCTGGTGCGCCATGCGGCCCTGGTATTCGTAGATCTCCACCCCGGCCGCCAGCAGCTCCGGGTAGAAGGAGCGCGAGCTCTTCATGGCTATGGCCTTGTTGTTGAGCGCCGGGAAAACCAGCTGCACTTTCACGCCGCGGTAGGCCGCCGCGCACAGGGCGTCCACCACGTCCGGGTCGGCGAAGTAGGGCGCAGCCGCGCGGATGCTCTTCTGCGCCGTCAGGAAAGCGCGCAGGTACATGGCTTTTATATTGCGGTCCGTATTGCCGGTGTGGTACACCACCCGCGCCTCGGCGCCGCCGGGAATTTCTTTGAGCTCCGGGTAGAAAGCCGCGCGGTCGCGCACGCCGCCGCCGGACTCGGCCCACTGCTCCAGGAAAGAATCCTGCAGCCGGGCCACAACCGGGCCCTCAATGCGGCTCTGCTGGTCGTGCCAATCCACCTGGTAATGACCGCCGATGTTCATGCCGCCGGTAAAACCAAGTACGCCGTCCACCACCATCACCTTGCGGTGGTCGCGGCTGCCCGTCCAGCGGGCGGAATCGTTGGTACGGGCCTCGGCGCCGCTCTCCCGCAGGAAAGCCAGCAGCTTCTGTATCTCCACGCCCTTCTTAACGCCGGAGCCGTAGAAGTCCACCAGCAGGCGCACCTGCACGCCCTCCCTGGCCTTCTCCGCCAGCAGGCGGGCCAGCGCCCAGCCAATGTCATCGGCCTGCAGCTGGTACACCTCAATGTGGATGGAGTGCCTGGCGCCCCTTATGGCCGCTTCGGCCGCGGGCAGCACCGCGCCATCTATGAGGAAATCTATTTTATTCAGGCCGGAGCTGCTCGAACCGGTCACCTGGTCTATGTAGCTGCCCAGGCCCGCCCAGTCGCCGGGCACGGTGGCGGCCAGGTGGCCGCGCGCCATGTCGTCTATTTTAGAGGGCCGGCTCACCGCGCCGCGCAGCTTAAGCTTGCGCACGTGGTAGTACAGCCCGTCGAAAGCGGCGGCGTCGGGGGCGGAAGCGAAAAGCCGGTAGATTGCGTCTTCGGTCTCCTGCTGGCGCCAGTCGGACCCGTCGGAGTTCATGGACGGGGAAGAATGCTTCATTAAAGTTTTCAGCATGGCCAGGCGCTGCGCGGGCGTGGCGGCGGCCATTTCGGCTTTAGAAAGGGCGGCTATGGCCCCGGGCGAATCCAGGTCCACCACGGGCGGCGGCTGCTTTACCGGCGCGCCCGGCTCCGGCGCGGCCACAGCGGCTGGCGCCTGGGCGGCTAAAACATTAAAAGCTTCCTGCGCGTTCGCGGCCGGCGCGAACAAGGGAATAAAAAGAAGAAGGGCAAGATCGAGCATTCTTCTATTATCTCTTTATGCCGGGCCGCCCCAATAGAGGCAAAAGGGCAAAAGAACGGCGGCATTGGGCCCACCTGTTTTCGCCCATTATACCCAGTTCAGGCTAGGAGTTTTTTTATAACCAGCAGCAGCCTGGCGGTGCCGTCGGCCTTGCAAACGAAGGCGTCCCAGGCGCAGCCGCGATCCTGCGGGGCCGGTTCCATGCCGCTGAGTATCACCACGGGCACGCTCTTCAGGGTGGGCGAGGCCTTAACACGGCAGCAGAGCGTCAGGCCGCTCTCGCAATCCAGGTTCAGGTCGGCCACCACGATATGGGGCCGTTCCCGGTCGGCCAGCCGCATGGCGGCCGCGCAGGTATTAGCCGTGAGTACCCGGTAACCCTCGCTGGCCAGCAGCCGCGTCAGCAGCGCCAGCCAGTCCTCGTCATTATCAACCAGCAGGAGTGTTTTTTTGGGGATAGTGGTCACAAGTTGCCTTACACAATGCGTTAATAAGCAGAGACCATACTATAGTTTACGTCGGGGGAAGTTGTCAAATCCGCAGGGGCGCAAAAAAGGCCGGAGGGAGAGCCTCCGGCCTTTCGCCGCGCACGGCCGGGCCTACTTTTTATCGTAACCGCGGGTGTAGTGGTCGTTGAAGTCCGGGATGCGGCCGTCCTTCACCACCTGCGTCCAATGCGCCAGGCTGCCGCGGTCCATCTTCCAGAACTTGCCGCAGAGCTCGAAATACTGCAGCACCGGCGCCGGCTGGCCGGCCTGCAGCAGCTCTTTGGCCAGCTGGAAATTGGGGCCAAAAGAGTCCAGTTGCGGCGAGCCGCCGCCCTGCGCGGACTTTATGAGGAAAGCCCCGGCCTCCTCGAAGTTCTTCTCCCGAATGGCTATGCGGCCCAGCGTCTGGTTGATGTCCTGCACGGCGTTGCCGTAATTCCAGTTCTTGGCGAACTTGGGCAGCAGCGCGGCGTGCTCGGCCGCGTAGGCCCGGGCAGCGTCTATGTTGCCGGCGTCCAGGGCCGTCGCCTCGGCGGCGTTCAGCGCGTAGAAACGCTCCTCGGGCGTCTTGGCCTTCTGCAGCTCGGCCACCGCCTCGTTAAAAACCTTGTCCGCGGAATCCCCTTCCGGCTGTCTGGAGCAGCCGGCTATTACCGCCGCCAGCGCCAACACCATCATTATCCTGGTTTTCATTTTCCCCCTCCTTAAGTCCATCCCGCCACTCCCGCTAGCTGTCCTGCAGCCGGCGCAGCTCGCGGTCGGTGTCCCGCAGGCGCAGGGCCACCACCATGGCCAGGCGCTGGTAAAAAGCCGTTCCCACTACCGGGTTGCGCGAAGCTATCTGATCGAAAGCGGCGCGGCTGATAACGTAAAGGTCCGTGTCCTTGAGGGCAATGGCGTCGGCCGTGCGCGGCGTGCGGTTGAGGAACGCCACCTCGCCGAAGAAATCCCCCTGGCCGAACACCGCCAGGTGGTGCTGGCGGTGCGTGCTTTTGAGCGGCAGCACCACGCGCACCTCGCCGCGGCGGATCAGGAACAGTTCCTCGCCGTGGCCCTTGCGTTCGAACACGGTTTCGCCGGCCTTCACGTGCCGCTCCTTGAACACCACGCGCAGGTCCGCCAGGGTTATCTCGTCCATCTCCCGCAGGAAATCTATTTCGGCCAGGTCCAGCAGCTCGCCGTAGTACAGCCGCTTCACGCCGGCCTCTTCCAGGATGCTGTCCTCGGCCCACTCCAGCGCGTCGTGCAGCGTCTCGAAGATGCGCCCCGCGCCTTCCCGCCCGGCCAGCCCCAGCTGCTTGAAGTAGCCGCCCAGGTCCTGCCCGGTGGGCAGGCTCGGCGGCAGGTGCGAGAACACCAGCGCCCCGCCGCGCTCGCGCATCATTTCGCCCACCTGCTGCAGCATGTGCACGGCGGTAAAGTCCACGCTGGTCACGCGCCGCATGTCTATGATGAGCCGTCGGCAGGTCTTCATCTCCTGCTCTATCTCGGAGAACAGCTGGTCCGTGGTGCCGAAGAACAAACTGCCCTGCAGCTCCACCACCAGCGTCTCGGCGCCGACCGCGGCCAGGGCGGCTTTTTCGCGCGGCAGGCGCTGCTGCTTGGAGGAGATCTCCAGCCCGGTGGCCTTGCGGCGCACCACACTGCTGTTCATCTGCTCGCGGATGAAGAGCAGCATGGAAAAAGCTATGCCCACGCCGGCGGCGGAGATCAGGTCCGCCGCCAGGGCCGTGCCGGCCACGGACAGCACCACGGCGAAGTCCAGCATGGTGCTGCGCCGCAGGGCCAGCCGCACGCTGGCGCGGTCTATCATGCGCGAGCCCACCACCACCAGGATGCCGGCCAGCGCCGCCAGCGGGATGCGCCCTATGGCGCCGCCCAGGATCAGCGCCGCCGCCAGGGCGAAAGCGCCCGCCAGCACGCCGGCCCAGCGGGTGCGCCCGCCGCTAGCCAGGCTCACCATGGTGGCGCCCATGGTGCCGGCGCCGGGCATGCCGCCCAGCAGGGCGCTGGCTATGTTGGCCGCGCCCTGGCCGCGCAGCTCGCGGTTGGAATCGTGCCGGGCGCGCACCACGGCGTCGGTCACCACGCAGGTTTTGAGCGTGTCTATGGACAGCAGCACCGAAAGCGTCAGCGCCGGGCCGGCCAGCAGGCCCAGGTCATGCAGGCCCAGGCCGCGCAGGCCGCCAAGGGTAGAACTCAGCCCGTGCCACACCGCCGCCGGGCTGGTGGAGATGGCGCCGATAATAAAAGGATTGTTCTCCATGGCCAGCAGCTGCGGCTGGAAGAACCCCGCCGCGAAATGCGTGAGGATGCCGGCGCCCAGGCCTATTATGGCCGCGGGCACTTTCTTGGTAATGCGCGGCGCCAGCACCGCGGCCGACGCGGTGACCACCGCCACGGTCATGGCCGGCCACTGCCAGGCCGAAGGCAGCAGCAGCCCCGCCAGCGCGTCGGCGTTCTTCTCCAGGCCCAGGAAAGGCACTATCTGTTTAAAAACTATCAGCAGGCCCACGCCGCTCATGTAGCCGGTGACCACGGGGTAAGGAATATATTTTATGAGCCGCCCGCCGCCCAGCGCGCCGTAGAGCAGCTGCAGCAGCCCGGAGAACAGCCCCACCAGCGCCAGCGAAGCCAGCACCTGCGCCGGCGTGGCGCCGGCCGCCGCCAGTCCGGCGCAAAGCGCGGCCATAACGGCCGCGGCGGGCGCGCAAGGCGCCGAAATTATACGCGGCGCGCCGCCCAGCGCCGGCGCCACCAGGCCCAGCGCTATGGCGCCCAGCACCCCGGCCAGCGCGCCAGCGCCCGCGAACCCCGGCCCCAGCGGCGCGTACATGGCCACGCCGAAGGCGATGGCCGAAGGCAGCGCCACCAGCATGGCCGCCAGCCCGCCGCCGGCGTCGGCCCAGGAGGGTTTGTTTTCAGGCGCGGCCGAGCCGCCGTCAGTGATGACCATACGGGAAAAGTTTACAAAATTAGTTCGGGAAGTTAACGGCTTAGTTGAGGATGTCGGTGCGGCGCAACAGGGCGGCGTTATCGCGCAGCCACCGGCGGCGCAGCTTGTAGTCCGGGCAGGCCGCGCCCACGTGCGCCCAGAACTTCTTTGAATGGTTCATCTCGCGCAGGTGGCAGAGCTCGTGGATCACCACGTAGTCCAGCGCCTCCGGCGTTGCCGCCGCCAGCCGCCAGTTGAAATTGAGGTTGCGCCGCATGGAGCAGCTGCCCCACATGGACCGCTGGTTCTTTATAAAGACCTTCTTATACTCCACGCCCAGCACCGCCGCCCAGTGGGCCACGCGCGCGCCTATTATTTCGCGGGCGGCACGCCTCTGCGCCGCCGTGGGCGCCGCCCCGCCAACGCGCACCCGCCGCCAGCGCGGCTTGTAAACCCGCGGCCGCGGTAACACCTCCGGCAGGTCGCCGGCCAGCGTTCTCAAAAAATCCTTCACGTCCCGGCACACGCCGGCCACGCTCACAAGGCTCTCCCGCTGGCGGAATTCATGACTAAATTATACAAAAGCCCGGCAGCCGCTACGTACGGCACCGAGTACTACTCCCGATTGTAGCCGGAAGGCCAAGGTGAGTATCGTATAAGAACAGACTTAAGCCGCACTTAAGGAGACCAAAATGGAAAAGACATTCGAAGCTGAAAAGATCACACTGAGCGCCCTTAACGAGAGGATAAACAAAGGCGCGCGCGTGCAGCTGCTGGACGTAAGGGACCCCAAGGATTACCCCCTCGGCGTCATTAAGGACTCAAAGAAGATCCCCCTGGCCGACCTGGAGGCACGTTATCCGGAACTGGACAAGGCCGCCGAGATAGTCACCTATTGCTCCGGCCCCGACTGCGACGCCGCCCGCAAGGCCGCCGAACTGCTGTCCAAAAAGGGCTTCAGGGTAATTGTTTATACCGGCGGGTTCAAGGAATGGAAGATGGCCGACCTGCCCATGGAAACCGGCACCCCGCCGCCCGCAAAGCCGTAGCTTTATCCCGGGAGCTCCCGCCTTTGGGGGTCGGGAGCTCCGTTAGGGATAACAGCTTAAGCGTGCCGGCCTACCAATCGGTGGGCCGGTAGTCTTTCAGGAATTTGCCCCAAACGTGAACCCCGGTGTTGAAACCGTCTATGATAGGGTCCACAATGCGGGCGGCGCCGTCCACAATGTCCAGCGGCGGATGAAAGCGGTGCTCGGCCGTTTTGCGCGCCGCAATGTGGGCCGGGTCCTCGTCGGTCACCCAGCCGGTGTCCACCGCGTTCATGTGGATGCCGTCGGTATAATAATCCGCCGCCGCGGTGCGCGTCATCATATTGAGCGCGGCCTTGGCCATATTGGTATGCGGGTGGCGGGTGGTTTTAAACTTGCGGTAGAACTGCCCTTCCACCGCCGACACGTTCACAATGTGCTTGTCGCGCTCGGGCGTGCGCAGCATGAGCGGCTTTAACCGCGCGTTCAGAATGAAAGGCGCCACGGCGTTCACCAGCTGCACTTCCAACAATTCAACCGCGGGCACTTCCGCCATCAGCATGCGCCAGGAATTTTTATGGCGCAGGTCCACCTGCTGCAGGTCCTGGTCCAGCCGGCCCTGCGGAAAAAGCGCGCCTTGCGCGGCCAGTTCTTCGGGCAGCAAGGCCACCTGCGACAGCGCCGCCGCGTGCGTAAGCCCGGCTGCCCCGGGCAGGCCCGCCTTGGCGGCGGCCACGCCTCGCTCTCCGGCCGCGGGGCCTTCGGGCAACAGGTGGTAGCCGCGCAGCCCCTCATAAGCGCCCAACAGGCGCCGCGCGTTCTCCGGCATATCTTGCAGGGGACCCTGCTCGCGCTCCATCATATGCTTGTAGAAATCCGGCGGCCGCCGCACCGTCTGGCAGGCGTTGTTTATTATGAAATCCAGTCGTGACCGCGTGGCCAGGAGATGCGCGCAAAAGGCCTCTACGCTGGGCGTATGGCGCAGGTCCAGACCGAAGATCTCCAGCCGGTGGCCCCACTCCTTAAAATCCGGTTCGGCCGCGTAGCGCATGGCCGAATCGCGCGGAAAGCGCGTGCTCACAATAAGGTTCGCCCCGGCGCGCAGCAGCTTTATGCCCGCCTGGTAGCCTATCTTCACGCGCCCGCCGGTAAGCAGGGCCACGCGCCCGGTCAGGTTGGCCGTCTCGGTGCGCTTGCGGAAATTCACCTCGGCGCAGGCCGGGCAGAGCTGGTCGTAAAAATGGTGCAGCTGCGTGTAATTGGTCTTGCAGACGTAACAGTTCTGCTCTTCATGCGCGGTAGCGGGCGCTTCCGCGTGGGGCACGTGGTCTTCGAAACCCAGCGGCGGGTGCACGTTGGGCGTGGTGAACACGGTCTGCCGCCGCAATTTGCGTATGCCGGTCTGGTTCAGCGCGCTCTCGGCCAGTTCGGTGCGCTCCGCCTTACGCCGCCGGCTGGCCGCCTTCACCAGCTGCCGTCGCGCGCGCGCGTCCGGCCGCGCCACCTCGCCCGCGGCCTTCAGCAGCCGCGTGCTTTCCGCCTCCGGCACGCCGGCCAGCAGCCCGCGGTTCGCGGCCACCGCCTCCAGCACCTCCGCCGCGGCCAGCAGCCTGGCCTTAAAATCAGTGTTGTCCATACCTTCTTTGTCCATAGTCGCTTTATTTATCCCGCAGCGCCCAGAAACCTTCGAAAACGTAGCCCAGGCGCAGGCCTATGGCGGGCCGCAGCACGGCGTCGCCGCCAACACTGGCGTTGTGCAGCAGGATCTTGGTGGGGCGCCAGTAGAAATTCAGCGCCAGGCCGGTGGGCGTCAGGGCTTCGTCGTCCGTAACGTACAGCACGCCCACGTCCAGCGTGGGCGCGAAGTAGAGAGTGTTATCGCTCAGGCCCAGCCCGCCCAGCACCGACGCCATAGCCCTGAACGGCCCCCGCGCCAGCGGCGACAGGTACTGCACCCCGCCCTGCACGTCCAAGAGCCAGATATTCTGGGAGTAAGAAGTCTGCGCCGTCTGGAACTGCACCCCGCCCGAAGGCGAGAACCGCTCGCCGTTGCCCACCGAGCGCAGCCCCAGCCCCACCGGGTGCAGCACTTCGTTGCGGCTTATGCTCTTTAGGAACACGGTCTGCGGCATGGGCGCTATAAAGTAGAAGTCGTTGGCCGCGTTCCACCGGTACACCGGCTTATCCGCCGCCAGGGCCGGGGCGCCCAGCCCCAGCAGAACCAACACCGTAAATATTTTCCGCATAATCCCCCGCCGGCTTCCTTGTTATGCCCCGGACCCATATGCTATTTTTTAATTATGATCGAATTACCACGCCTGCGCTGCCCCGGCTGCGGCAAGTACATAGGCCCGGCCAAAGCCAAAGAGATCCCGCCCGCCAACAATTACAACGAATGCCTGCGCCGCTGCCCTAAATGCCGCATAGGCGCCACCAACGCAAAGAACCCGGCCAAAACCAAATTCATCCGCGACGTCACTCCCCAGCCGCCGCAGGACCCTCAGCCCCCGCAGCAGTAAAGCCCGCGCGGCCGGAAGTTCTATTTTAACAAATAGTCTTCAAGCTAACCCCTTCGAATCAGAGGGGGTTGGTCTTAATTCTCCTTGTTTATCAGGTTTACCACCAGGCGCACCACCAGGTCTTTGTCCGCCGGCGCGCTTTCGGCGATCATAAGGGTTAAGGCCACCAGGGCATTATCCGCCACGCGCTTGGAGCCATCCGCGTGGTAAAGCAACCGGTTCTTTTCCAGGAACCACAGGAACAGCGCAGCCGCAATACGTTTGTTGCCGTCCACAAAAGAGTGGTTCTTCACAATAAAATACAGCAAGTGAGCGGCCTTTTCCTCGGCGCTGGCGTATAATTCTTTGCCTGAGAAGGTCTGGTAGATAGCCGCCACCGAGCTGGCAAAAGACTCGTCCTTCTCTCTCCCGAACAGGGCGGAATTTGCGGCACCGGCCCTAAGCTGGGCGACCGCCTTCAGCCCCAGTTCATAAGTTAAACGGAAGCCGGAACCACGGCTTACCCCCTTAACAGCAACGCGGCCGTAGTCGTAGTCATCCAGCAGCCCCAGGGCGCGGCTGTAGTCACGGATAACATCCAGCAGGCCCATGGCCTCCCGGTATTCCAGGGGCTTGCTGGCCTTTACGGTCTCTATCAGCTTTATGGCGCGCTGGAAGGCCAGGAACTTCTCTTCCTTGGCCTTCAGCAACTTCTGGTTTATGGTGTAGCCGTCGACAAGGTGGCGCCGCAGTACATTTGTAGCCCAGATCCGGAACTGGGTAGCGCGTTTTGAATTTACCCGATAACCGACTGAAATAATAACATCAAGGCCGTAGTACTGCACCGGCTTGTCAGAGTTTGCAATGTGCATTTTTTGCACATTGCTTTTTTCCAGCAGCTCGCCTTCTCTGAACACATTCTTTATGTGTTTGCCTATAACACTTCTCTCTGTTTTAAAAAGTTCGGCCAGCTGCTTTTGAGTCAACCAGATCGTTCCTTTTTCAAACTGCACCTCAAGTTTTATCCCGCTCCCCTTGTCCCCATAAAATACTATTTTTCCGGTTTCACCTGAATTTGTCTTAAATTTGCCCATACCGCCCCCCCTGCCTATCAACCGCCTACCGGAACATTTCCCAGGCACTCAATCCCATACTATGAAGCGCCCGCACAACCTCGCGCACTATCTCCACGTTTATCCGGGCGGCTTTGCCGCTATTGAGCACGGTAGAAAGCATGGAGACTCCGGGCTCCGTGAATACCAACGGCGGCCGGCGTTGCCCCCTGGCCACAAAGACGCCGCTTTTGATCTTAATTACAGGCCCAACAATATTCCCCGGCATATAACCTCCCCAATCCTTAACTATAGGATAGCAGAGCACCCCGACAGCGTCTTGTCGGGGTGGAATACTTATTTTAAGGGATTTAAAACCGCGGACTTTTCTCTGAACCGCGCCCTACTCCAGCGGGAGCTTTATGAGGCCCTGCTTCTTCAGCTCCCAGAAACACTTGGCCGTGGCGGCCACGTCCGAGGCGGCGTTGTGCGCGCCTTCGAAATCCGCGCGAAACAGCTTCTGGTGCAGTTCGGCCAGCTTGGGCCATTTGTAGCCGCGCGGCCCGGGAATGGCGCAGAACTCCGTGGTGCCGTGCATGGTGCAGATCTTCTGTTTGGAAGCGGGAATGTCCGGCAGGCCGTTGCGCAGGAACTCCGCCCCCACTATCTTCTCGTCGAAACTCATATTATGCGCCACCAGGTACTGCGCCTGGTCCAGCAGCGCCTTAAATTCCCTCAGCACCACAACGAGCTCGCGCCCTTCTTTAAGCGCGCGCTCGGTAGTAATGCCGTGTATGCGCGCCGACTCCGCGGGAATGGTGAAGCCCTGCGGCTTTATCAAGCAATCGCAGGAAGTTATAAGCCCGCCGTCCCGGTCATAGGCCATGTAAGCCAGCTGCACCAGGCGGGGCCAGTTATCCAGCGCGGTCACCGGCGCGTTCCAGCTGCGCGGCAGGCCGGTGGTCTCGGTGTCGAAGAACAGGTACACCGGCGCCGGCGCCACATCCCCGAAAAGGTCTAGTTGTATGTCTGCCATAAGGTCGCGTGAGGACTATTTCGCCACAAGAAAACCCACCACCGGAATATCAGCGCTGGAAAGGTCGTAGTTAAGCAGGTCTTCCGGCTTAACCCACTCTATGCGGTCATGGTCGTTGAGTTTGAACTCTCCCGCCAGGTGCCTGGCGCGGTAAACCAGCAGCTCCACCGGCAGGTGCTTGTATTCGAACTTGCTCGAACAGACAAAGGCGCCTATCTCGGCCTCCACCCCGAACTCTTCCATGAGCTCGCGCTTCAAACAGACCTGCGGCGTCTCACCCGGTTCCAGCTTACCGCCGGGGAACTCCCACTTGCCGCCAAGCGTATCCCCCGCCTTGCGCTGGGCAAGCAGGATCCGCCCTTCCCGCTCTATAACCGCCGCCGTAACCTGTTTCATTTAATTGCCGCAGAGCCTTTTGAAATCGGCGCGGGCGCTGCGCGCGGCGCCGGCTATGGGCTCCGCCACGGCCTTGGGGTTCAGCAGGCAGAGCAGCAGCCAGTCCCCAACCGCTTCGGCGCGGTTGCCGCAGGCCACCTGGCAGTCGTAGCGGCGCTTGTAGGCGTCGGCGTTGCGCGGCTCCAGCTTCAGGAGCGCGTTCAGGTCCTTCAATTCTTTCTTGTCGCGGCCCGCCTGCAGATAAGCCAGGCTGCGCCAGTTGTAGGCCTCGGCGCAGTCCGGGTCCAGCCGCAGCGCCTGCGACAGGTCCTCAATGGCTTCCTCCAGCCGGGCGGCCCCTTCGGGCTTCTCGGCAATGTAGGAAAGCAGCTTGCCCCGCTGCAGATAATACTCGGGCGCCTCGGGGTCCAGGTCTATGGCCCGTGAAATATCCTCCATGGCCTCATCGTAGCTGCCCTTGGCGGTATAGATCTGGCTGCGCATGTAATACGCCTCGGAGCAGTCCGCGTCCACGGTTATTATCTCGCCCAGGGTTTCCAGGGCCTTGGCGGTATCGCCCAGCTCGTCAAAAGCCATGGCGCGCCAGTACATGGCCTCGGTATCCTCGGGCACCAGCTCCAGGCATTTGTCGAAAGCGGCAATGGCCTCGGCCCAGCTGCCCTTGTCTATCTGTATTATACCCAGGCCGTAATAAGCCTCGTTGTTCTTGGGGTCCAGGCTCACCGCCCGCAGCGCGTCTTCCAGCGCCAGCTGCAGCTCCGGCTTGCGGCCGAAAGCGGCCAGCCAAGCGTCATAGGCCTCTTCGCCCGAAGGCGCCCGCCCGGCGGCTTCCCAGGCCTTGGCCAGGTAGGCCTTGGCCCGCAGGCAATAAAGCTGCGAACTGTGGTCCCCGGCCGCAATGGCCTGCCCGTAATTAGCTATGGCCGAGTCGTACAGCCCCTCGCTAAAATAGGCCTCGCCCCGTTTAATAAGGAAATCTATATTGCTCATAGCAATAGTATAGATAAACCCGCCCTTCCTGCGCCATAATTAACTACTAAAAAGACCCCCGACCCGGAGTCAGTTCTCCTTGTTTATGAGGTTGACTACAAGCCGGACTATCAGGCCCATGTCCTGCGGGGCGCTCTCGGCTATCATCAGCGTTAGCGCCACCAGGGCATTATCCGCCAGGCGCTTTGTGCCGTCCGCGCGATAAAGCAAGCGGTTCTTCTCCATGAACCACAGAAACAGGGCGGCGGCTATGCGTTTATTGCCGTCCACGAACGAGTGGTTTTTTACTATGAAATACAGCAGGTGCGCGGCCTTCTCCTCAGCGCTGGGGTACAGTTCCTTGCCGGAAAAAGTCTGGTAAATGGTCTCGATGGAGCTTTGGAAGGACTTGTCCTTCTCCAGCCCGAACAAGCCCCCGGCATGTTCGCCGCTTTTAAGCTGCCTCACCGCTTTCAGCGCTATTTCGGGAGTAAGCCGGAACCCCGCGCCCGCCGACACTCCCCTTACGGCCACGCGGCCATGGTCATAGTCGTCCAAAAGCCCCATGGCGCGGCTATAATCGCGGATAACGTCCAAAAGCCCCATCGCCTCCCGGTATTCCAGCGGTTTGCTGGCCTTAACGCGCTCTATCAGCTTTATAGCGCGCTGGAAGGCCAGGAACTTCTCTTCCTTGGCCTTCAGCAGCTTCTGGTTCAGGGTATAGCCGTCAACAAGGTGCCGGCGCAGAATATCTGTGGCCCAAATCCTGAATTGCGTGGCACGCCGCGAATTCACCCGGTAGCCGACAGAAATCACGGCATCCAGGTTATAAAACGCGGTGTTGTAAGTTTTACCGTCAGCCGCAGTATGTTCCAAAATGGAACACACTGAATTTTCCTTCAATTCTCCGCTTTTAAAGATATTGTTTAGATGCTTTGTTATTGCAGGGCGTTTCGTGCCGAACAACACAGCTATTTGTCTCTGGCTAAGCCAGAGAGTATCCCTATCAAGCTGCACCTCGACACGTGTCTTCCCTTCTTTGTCTACATAAAGGACCAATTTCCCCGGAGTCTTGTCCGACATATTTCTATCTTCCATATCTCCCCCCTGTACAAGTCTAGCAGACCACCCCGACAGCGTAGTGTCGGGGGGAAAAGGGCCGACAAGGCGGCTCAATTATTTATTGGGGCGGGGGTGCTTAGGTTTGGGGGCGGGCAGGCGGGCGAGCGTGTAATGTACCACCTCGGCCAGCCGCTCGCGGTCTTCCAGCCACTCGGCGTTGGCCTGGGCCGTGTTCTTGCTGCCCGGGTAGGCGCGCGTGATTTTGTCGCGGAACAGGTGCAGCGTTGCGGGCGAGGTCTTAAGAAAAAGCGTGTCGTCGCAGACCAGGGCGAACACCCGCCCCGCGCTGTAAACGCAGTATTCCCCCATCATCGGCCGGAAACTGACCTCCGGCACCAGCGCCAGCGCATCCCGCAGGAATTCAATGGTCTCTTTCGAGGTGGCCATGGTTAAAAGTGCTTGAGCGTCCGCCCCGGACACAGGCTTGTCAGGGCTGTTTGCGGGCGTGAGGCTGCATAAGATGCTCATGTATCCACATCTTTATGATGGCTTGCCTGGAGACGTTAAGCTTCAGCGCCTCGTTGTCCAGGCGCTTTATCATCCAGACCGGAAAATCCACGTTTACCCGCTTTACCACTGTGGCTTTCCTGAAATCCAGGAACCCGGCAATGTCTTCGCCCCGCTCGAATTTCCGGTCGAACTCCTGGGCGGATATCTTCCCACCAGCCTTAGCCTTACCCGAGGTATTTTTCATAGATTTTCACCCACCGCCTGTCCGCTTTATGACAGCCCGCGCGCTCATGATAGTATAACAGTTATACCATAATAATCAAGCCCCTCTGCCCCACCTTTGCCGCATTAATAGCATAGCAGGCCACCCCGACAACCGCGTGTCGGGCGAAGAGCATAACCATACGGCATTTTGAGATAAAGTATAATTAAAATCGTGATAACCTACGATTTTGACCGCACCAGCAAAACCTCTATAAAAGCGCATGCCGACAAACTATTGTACAAGGCACTGCGACAGGTGCTTTCGGATGTTCAGATAAAGAAAATAGAGCCGAAACTGAACAAAAAGCGGAAAGGTCATTTCGGGGATATCGTTGAAAAATACGTTTTTGACAAAGAACCAGACAACAGTCCGGAACCGGATTTCCCCGAAGCAAAGCTTGAGCTTAAAACAACCCCTATAAAGAAAAGCTCCAGGAAAGGTTTCATATCAAAGGAGCGCCTTGTCCTTGGGATGATAGACTACGACACCATCATCCACGACAAATGGAAGACCAGCGCCTTCTTGAAGAAGAACGCCCACCTCCTCATCCTCTTCTACCTGTTCGAGGAAGACATCTCCCCTTTAGATTACAAGTTCCGCCTGATAAAGCTCCTTGACCTTCTTGGCGACCTTCCGGCCGCGGATATCGTTCAGATCCAGAAAGACTGGGAAACTATCGCCGCCAAGGTTACCGCAGGAAAGGCCCATGAACTCTCTGAGGGAGACACTTTTTATCTTGGCGCCTGCACCAAAGGTGCCACTGCCGAAAAAAGCTACCGCTCTCAACCGAACTCCAAAGTGCCTGCGAAGTCCCGCGCCTACTCGCTAAAGCAGAACTACCTCAATTTCATCGTTGCCGAGAACAAAGCAACCATAGAGAAAGAACATGATGCACTCATCTCGGAGTGGGTCCCCGAAACCATTGAGAGCATTGTCCACAACAAACTCAAGGGGTTCATTGGGCTGACGACCACGGAGATAGAAAAGAAACTGGGCCGATACAGCGCCAGCAGCTCAAAATCTTATTATGCTGACCTTGCTAGAGCCATGTTGAGCGCCAAGAAGAAAAAAATAGCGGAATTCGAAAAAGCCAACGTAACGATGAAAACCATCCGGCTAAAGAAGTCGGGGACCCCCAAAGAGTCCATGTCATTCCCCGCCATGGACTATATCGGGATAATGAATGAAGAGTGGGACGAATCTACACTACGCGACCAGCTCTCCGAGAACAAATTCCTATTCCTTATCTACAAATACGATGAGGATGGTTCACTGCGTTTTAACAAGTACATGTTCTGGAACATGCCCTACGCCGATCTTGAAGAGCATGCAAGAAAGGTCTGGGATGAGGTCCGCACAAGGATAGCGGCACATCGTGCCAACGATCTCCCCGGCATCGCCTTCAACCCGGTATGTCATGCGCGCCCTCACGGCAGGAATAAGCATGACAAGGCCCCAACGCCGTATGGGACCATGGTGAAAAAACAATCCTTCTGGCTTAACGCCTCCTACATCCGTGAGCAGATAAAGAAAGACTCCCTAACACGACACGACGCTGTCGGGTTCCATTGCTAGACTATACCGCTTGATCGAAATTCTCGAAGGTGGTATAATTATGTCTGAGATACAAGATTTTATGGCCCGCCCCAACCCCAAAACACACCTTAAAGTCGCCGAACTCTTCGCCGGGGTCGGTGGGTTCCGCATTGGGCTGGAACGGGCCAAAGGCTACGAAGTCGTTTTCGGGAACCAGTGGGAACCGGGCACCACCCGCCAACACGCGTTCAACATATACGCAAAACGCTTCAAGACCGGCATCCACTCTAACGAGGACATCTCAAAAGTTCCCACCAACAATATCCCCGACCACGACCTTCTTGTGGGCGGCTTCCCCTGCCAGGACTATTCCGTAGCGCGCACCCTGAGCCACGCAAAGGGCATCCTGGGCAAGAAAGGTGTACTTTGGTGGCAGATTCACCGCATAATAAAGGAAAAGAAGGACAAGAGGCCCTCCTACCTGATGCTGGAGAACGTGGACCGGCTTCTTAAATCCCCTGTAAGCCAGCGCGGGCGCGATTTCGCGCTTATGCTGTCCTCCCTATCCGAGCAGGGCTACATAGTGGAATGGCGTGTCATTAACGCGGCCGAATACGGCATGCCGCAGCGCCGCCGGCGCGTTTTCATACTTGCCTACAAGAAAGGCTCACCCATCCACACCCGCATAACCAAACTCAACGACCCTCTCAGATGGATACTGGATTGCGGCACCATGGCAGCGGCCTTCCCCGTGGCCATAGAGAAGGACTTACTCTTACCCGAAACACACACCTTCGCGCTCAAGGGCGACCTGGCCGACATATCGGAGAAGTTCAACGCCAAGGGCACCGACTCCCCCTTTGAGAACGCCGGAATACTAATCGGTGAAAAGATATACACCTTGCACACCACACCGGAATACACCGGAGAGCGCACACCCCTTGGCAAGATAATTCTGGACGAGAAGAAGGTCCCACCGGAGTATTTCATAAACCCAAAGGACCTTGCGCGCTGGAAATATCTCAAGGGCGGCAAGAAAGAGCCTCGCAAGTCCAAGTCCGGCCATGTTTACCATTATTCCGAAGGCCCTATGGCATTCCCAGACCCGCTAGATAAGCCGGCCAGGACCATAGTCACCGGGGAAGGCGGAAGCACACCGTCCCGATTCAAGCACGTGATACGCACCAAAAGCGGCAAACTGAGAAGGCTGATGCCCGTTGAACTTGAGCGCATCAACATGTTCCCCGATGAACACACCGCAGGCGTTACCGACGCTCGGCGCGCGTTCTTCATGGGGAACGCCCTTGTAGTTGGAGTAGTTGAGAGACTAGGCGAGGAACTTAGACAGCAGATTTACCGGAAACCTTCTTCCGCGAAGAAAGAACTTTGCGCAGCCTAACCACCAGCTTAGGCGCATTCTTCTTTATCTGACACTCCCAGAAAACCACCGACTTAATGCCAAGCTTTTTAAGCTCGGCCCTCTTCCGCTTATCCCTGGCCACATTGGCCGCGAACTTCTTTGCCCAGAACGTCTTATGCGCCTTAGGCATGCTTGGTTTGCAGTAAGGACAACGATGCCAGAAGCAGCCGTTAATGAATATAGCGAGTTTCTTTGAATAGAAGTAAACGTCCGGGCGGCCAGGCAGCGTTTTGGGATGCAAGCGATATTTAACCAATCCCCGCGAACGCAATTCCTTCCGAAACACCAATTCAGGCTCAGTATTCTTAGAGCGGATACAGCTCATATTATACGACCGCCCAGAATCAGCAGCGATTGGCACACGCCCGTCCCGCAAATACCCCCTTTTCACATTCAGAGAGGGGAACATCACCGCGTTCTTACCCCGAAACAAGTTCTTTAATTTTAGTCGCAATACTATATGCAAGAAGGGGCGGAACAGCATTACCAACCTGCACATACTGCTGACGCATATTCCCACAGAAAACAAACCAATCAGGAAAACTTTGCAATCTCGCCGCCTCCCGAACAGAAAGCGTTCTGTTTGCATTTGGATGGATGTATTCATACCCATCCATCCCAATGTGTGCGATTACTGTCCAAGAAGGCTCATTTAATGGCAACCGACGACATCTTGTTTTGATAATTTCTGATTTAAAACTGGAGAGGAACTTAAGGTTAGCGCGTGTTTTGCGACTCAAATCTGAATACCTTTGCCCCGGGGCAAGGAACTTAAACATCTCTTTTGCAAGTGGGTTGGAAATTCTACAGATGTTGTTCCTGACCGTCAGCCCCTCATTCCGCAAAAGTGCTTGGTATCCGGATTGGCACTTTTTTACCGAATACGGCATTTCATCTATCCGCCAATCGTCTACGATATCCGGCAGATCCCCGACAGCTTCGCTTACTGTCACATGTTTCCTGATGTTTTCGGGCGGACATAAAACCTCAATTGGATTTTTTTGTTTTGCAATCTGCAAATCAATCCTAAAACCAACGACAATCAATCTGCGCCTTTTCTGGGGAATCCCATACTCTTCTGTTTTTACTATGGTATGCGCCAACCTATATCCCTTATCCCCTCCCAAAAGCCCGCAGAAATCCTTAAATATATCCCCGTTATGCTTTGTTGCAAATCCTGGAACGTTCTCCATCACAAATATTTTAGGCCTGAAATGGCGGACATAATCCACATATGCCTTGTAATAATAATTTCTTATGTCACCTTTCAGGTCAATCCCAAGGGAGGCCATCTTCCCATGCCCGAGTGTAGAGAATGTTTGACATGGTGGGCTTCCGACTATAACATCAATATTTTCACCGACTCGCTTCTCCAAGTCAAACAGGGAGAATGTGGTGATGTCGGAGCAGATTGTTTCGCAGGACGGAAAATTGACTTTGTGAGTTTCGGATGCGCATCGGTCGTGGTCTATTGCCCCCACAACACTCAACCCGGCCATTTCCAAACCACAGCTCCACCCACCTGCGCCACTGAACAAATCTATAGCGGTGATATTTGTGCGCTTGCTGGGCGGCAGACAGATTGCATGATTTTTTTTTCGAGCCGAGCTTGCTGCGTTAAACTTATAGGCAATCTTCCTTGCCCGGATTAAAGCATTAACATCTTCAATGTTAACTTTCACATCCCGGACGCCTGTTGTTCTATATCCAGCATGCAACAACGCATTCAATATCACACTTGAAGGGATATTGATTAAGCCGGAAACCAGCTTCAATGATAAATATTGGGGCATAACTTCCGGCAATAAATTGCGTTTTCGGTGCTATTGCGACTTCTTTTTCGCAATTATTGACCTCAGAGCATCCATTGTCAGCTGCGGGTTTCGCTTGTGAAGCATTCTGTGGCAATTTGAGCAGACAGCTGCGAGGTCTGAAATCTTTGTCTCTCTTTCACCGCCCTCCCCGAGCGGTTTTATATGGTGCGCTTCAACGAATTGTTCCCCCAAGTCACCATACATGTCTTTAAAGTTGAACTCGCACGCCTCGCAATTAAAACTTTTCAAATTTTTCTTAAACTCTTTTACAAGTTTTTTGGATCTTTCCCGGTGGAGGTGCTCCTTAAGCTTAGCCTTACCTTCCTTGTCAGAAATCTCCATCTCCGCTGGCTCTTCAAACGCATCTTTGACAGCGCCTTCCTCCTCCTCGGGAAGTTTTTTTGATTTGCAAGGATTCTGGATTGGGTCTATCTGCAACAACTCTGAAAGAGAAACTTCACCGGACTTAAATTCAATTTTACTGGATTTTGCCGCAGATATTTTATCTTTAACAATGGGAGGAAGTGCATCAAATTCGAATGCAAACGCGCAATATTCTTTTTGATCTGCTTCTGATATGCATTCAACCAACAGAAGTATGTTTTTTTCTGGGATATTGCAGGTTTGTGCCGCCAGGGCCCCACCGCTCCTTTTCGGGAAAAACCATGACATATCCAGTTTTTGCTTACGCAACACCTGCATAACATCGCAGCACCAGCTATGCAGCTTCTGGGGGTTAACTTCTCCTGTGCTAAGCAAATCCAGTTGCTGGCGCAGTAAAGCTCTCAGCTTTACGCCATCGGCGAACAATCCTTTATTCCGTGACTCATGATCTTCCAGCATCTCCAGGATTGTTTTTATGTTGGAATAATACCAAGGAGCAATAATATCATTGCCATTCTGCCAAAGCCGCTGATTTATCTTAGGCTTATCCCCACGGGGCTTGTTATTGGGAAGCCACACATTCAGGTCGACCGGGGAATTAACCAGCACAACCTTAGTGGGGTTATCATGCGAGCCCAAAGATGATGTAACCATCCCCCAATCACCCGGATCTGCATTTTTCCCTCCCCACTCGAGAGCATGATCGGCTTTAAGCTTACGCCATCCTTTATCTGATGAATCAATACCCAAAATTGTTCTTCTGGCCTGGCTTAAAAAGTTTCTGCGCCAGAGGATTGTATTAATTCGCATGGATAGTCCTTAGCTTGGATAGCTTCTTGATTATCTCACCCAACACATATCCAAAAACCGGGGGGACCGCATTTCCGACCAGTGTATATTGTTCTGTTATGGAGCCAGAAAGTCTAAAATCATCCGGGAATCCCTGCAGCCGGGCGCACTCTCGCACGGAAAGCAAGCGGTTGTCCTCTGGGTGAACAAACCGCCCACAAGTTACTTTGCGAATGCCCGCAACAACTGTGCCTGAAGGTTTTTCCCAGACTAGCCTTCCATACAAATTCTTCACGAACCCACCACTCCCATACTCGCCATCAATCATTTTCCGCAAATGTCTTGAGAGATATTTACGAGGAATATCTTGAAGGCCACCAGCATATGGAACGAAGCTCAATCGCTTTTTCAGCAGTTCTGAATGCTTAAATATCTTGTGGTTTAAAATTTCCTCGCCATCCAAAAGCAGACTTTCTTCCCCCTCCCCATCTGTCAACCTCGGCAAGTCATAAATAGCATCTCTGAGCGTTTTCTGCTCTTTGGTCTTCATCTCGCTGCTAAGCTGAAGAGCCAACTCAGAGAATGGAGGGGAACCGGTTTGATTTACGCCATGCAGCATTCCCAGAAAAAAAACCCGTTTTCTTGTCTGAGCAATCCCAAACTCAACACTGTTCAGGCTCAAAGTTGCAACCTGGTAGCCAATACGCTCCAAAGTCTTTCGGATATGGGTTGGATAATCAGTTCCGGATTTATGCGACATCGATTTCATCCCCGGAACATTTTCAATTATTATAAAAAGCGGGCAAACCCGCTTAAGCACATCGAGATATGAATCTATTAAAGAATTTCGTTTATCCTCGTCGTGCCGTTTCCCGAGAGTACTGAACCCTTGGCAAGGTGGACCGCCAGCTATTAAAACAGGATTAACTTTTTTTATCTGCGAAACCAGCAGGTCACGATAGTTATTATCTGATAGGTCTAATTTAAGGAATTCAACCTTCGGGAAATAGGCTTTAAAATTCAATTCAGCTTTTTCCCAGATATCAACAGCAATCTTTGGAGCAAATCCAGCGTTGGACAAGCCTAATGTAAGGCCCCCAACCCCGCAAAACAAATCCACAAATTTTTTGTTTCTCATAACAATATTTTCTCATCTATATTTTACAAAATATGACTCACTTCTCTTCTGCAATACATGTCTTTTTACTGCTAAATCTATTCATAGCATAGCAGATGAACCCGACAACGGTGTGTCGGGCAATTTTAAGCATCTTTTCACTGGAATTGCGAAGGCTACGTCTTTATCTTAGGGGGCGTAGTTCTTTTTGCTCAGGCTGAGTCATATCTGTCTTGACCGCCCAACCATCTCGCAATACACATCACAAGCCTATACCGGACGGAGCCGCTCAATTGTGCGCGCAATCGTTACTCGGCCTCCTCGACACCAGCAATACGCCTCTTCCGCGGCTTTTCTTTAGCGGCCTGCTTAACGCGGCTATCTTTAATAAAACTGCACACCAGAGGAACACTCATATAGCGCAGGGTTTTTGAAATCCTTCTCAAGGCTACCCTTGAGAACATCGGCAGATTATCAGATTTTTTTGCAATGTCCTTTCGGGTTGCAATTACAAACACAAGACTATATTTCTCGGTATCAATTGGGCCAAGATACACTCCCCCTGTATTCCCATTTAACTTACCCTCGACGAGCGCTAGCATTTTCTTTTTTGATTCTGGCTCACATTTAAGCAGCTCAACAGCCACCAGGCCCTGATTGAACAAATGACTTAACTGGGAAGACCTTGTGGAAATTTTCAGATGGACCAGAACACCAGCGCCCTCAGAGACCGTATACAAATCACAGGGTTCAACCTGGCTTTGCCCGCTTGGACTAATATTCTCTTCATCAAGGCAAATGTATTCAGCCTTTAGCGCCGGCAGCCTTTGGTTATAGTCTCCCTCGCTACCGGAGGTCAGTTCTGGCAAATCGGTGGTGAGAAAGTACGGGTCAAGATCTGCCTTCAATCTGGCAACATAGTTTTTATCTATGCAATACCAGTTACCATCACAAAGGTGGTACGCCGGGCCACTATTTTCTGAGGCCACATCACAGAGCAAACACTTATATATATGGAAATCTTGTTTTGGAAGACCGGCCTCATCGCAAAGCTTAAGACGGTGGGTTTTGAGCACCCTGACATCGACATCATTGAGCACGATTTGACGTTTAGCCAGATACTCATGATAATCCAGCATCGAAACATCGCTGTACATGGGAGAATTGCCTGCGCCGGAAAAAGTTGTAAACAACCCTCCATGATAATCCACAATTTCCGGTATCGTTAGACTTACATCTGAACTTTTCGCGCGGAAAGCGGCAATCAACTTTGAATTTAGCAAGTCTATCAATATGGGATCACGAACAGGCTCTATATCCCGGATGTTAGGAAATACTGTTTTATAATCTTCCCTTCCATATAGTTCCAAGAGATGTTCACAACGCTCGGTCAAATCAGACGGGGTCATATCGGAATTGATATGAAGGCTACTTGATCCTGTAGCACTCTTAAAATATCGCGCGTACTCTTCTTTAACCTTCCCAGTTAGTTTCCGAAGAACTGACGCGTCCTTATCAAAATCGAAGTACGTCAGATCAGCATCCACTGGCATCTGTGTTCTTTGCCTTTTTGAAGTACCGGGATCAACCGTATCTGTACTGCGCAGTTTCGGATCTACGCAGTTCAGAGTCACTTTTAACCCAAAATCATATTCGTATGCGTCATCCTTAAGGCTGTGGAACACATGTCCGAAAGTCAGCGCGAACCAGCGGCCACCTGCCGGCAAAAAGCATATTGCGCCTTTCCCGCCCTGAATTAAATCCTTGGAAATTCCAAAGTATCGTTTCCACCAGGGGGGCTGTGGTACCGCATCCAGGATATAAAGCTTTGCGTCTTGAGGGAGATTTGTCACATCTGCAATGGCTTCCAGGGCATGGCCGTCCTTTAATGAATTTGAGAAGTCATAGCGGTCTTTTAGCAAAAATATTGAAAAATTTCGGCTTTTACCCATGCGCAGTTACCTCTTTACATAAGCACACACAATCCGAGTTATTCTCGCGCACTAGGAATTGTGGGGCAGGAGCCTGCTCCACCCTCGGTTTGGCGGCATAGCGCTTGGCCCTCTGCCCGTTGCACGGAGAATCCTGCAAATCCAGAATGCCAGAGCACCTCATCATTTATACTCCGTGTACTTGGTGATGCGGCCTTTGGATTTGGAGACGGGGTATTTCTGGGCGTTCTTCTTTAGTTTGGCGGCCAGGGCGGCGGGGATGTCTATTTTAAGGTCGTGGCCCAGCAGCAGCACCCAGTACAGCACATCGGCCAGTTCGTCGGAGATGTCTTCTTTGCGGGCTTTAATGTGGGCCTTTACTTCGGCCGGGGTCTTCCACTGGAAGTGTTCCAGCAGTTCGGCGGCTTCCAGGGTGAGGGAGATGGCTACGTCTTTGGGGTTGTGGAACTGCGCCCAATCGCGCGCGTCGCGGAAACGGACTATCTTGCCGGTTAAGGTTTTAATGTTGGCCATGTTGTTGTATTGATGTCTATATGTATCTTATGAGACAAAGCGCGGGTTGTCAAATTCGCGCGCGTCAGTTTTTTAGGGAGATATCGTCGGGCGGGGCAATGCTGAATCGGTGTTGAGTTAGGCCCGCCGGCAGCCGCTACGCAAAAGTGATAAAATTGGAACGTGGCTCACGACGAAGATCTGGAACAGGGGTTACGCAACCTGGAAGAGATATTGCAGCGCCTGGACAACCGGGTGAAGGACGCGCAATGGGTGAAAGAGAACGCCCCGCCGGAAGCGCCCGCCCGCATTAAAGAAGCCATAATAGAGAATTTCCCGCAGCCCAAGGCCGTTGCGCCGCCGGCGGAGCCGCCTGCACCCGAGCCGGCACCAGAACCGACACCTGCGGCCGAAGCAACACCAGCACCCGAGCCAGCGCCAGCGCCTGCCACTGCGCCCGCAACTGCGATGCTGCCCGCTTATGCGCCGCTTCCCCAGCCTGTGCTGCCGCCGGTAGAGATACCCCCGCTGGTAGCCGCGCCAAAACCGGCGCCGGAACCTGAACCAGCCCCCATGCCAAAGCTGGTGTCGCCGCCTGCCATGCCGGAGATAAAAGATCTGCCGGTATTTCTGCAGCAGCCAGGGCCGGGGCCGGAGCCCAAGCCGGCCTTGCTTGAACCGGCCCCGGAGCCAACCCCAACACCCGCGCCCAAGCCGGCACGCAAGCCCTTCGCCATAAATAAGACTGCCGTTATAATTCTTTGCGCCGTGCTGGCCTCGGCGGGCGTGGCGTACCAGTTGTTCATTAACAGCGCGGCGCAGCGCTACAAGCAGGCCGGCCGGCTGGTGGAAAAGGCGCGCAACACGGAAGCCATAAGCGCCTACTCGCGCATAATCACCCGGTATCCCCGCTCCATAGAGGCGGCCTACAGCCACTACGGCATAGGCGACATAAAGGCCCTGCAGGGGGACAGCCAGGGCGCCATAGCCAGTTACGAAGATTATATGGTGGCGGCGCCGGACAAGGATCCCAAGCTGGCTTCGGCGCGGTTCAAGGTGGCCGAGCTGCATTTCAAGGAAGACCGCCTGGCCGACGCGGATTACCTTTACCAGAACCCGGTGGTGCGCGAGTCGGACCTGGCCGGGCGGGCGGAGGAGCGGGTAAAAGAGATAGCGGCCATAAACGTGCGGCTGGCCGAAGCTAAAAAGCTTATTGCCAAATCGCCCAATAAGGCAGTGGAGGCCTATAGCGCCGTGGTGGCCGAACGCCCAAAATACGCGGCGGCCTTGGCCGGGCTGGAAGAAGCGCGCGCGGCGCTGGCCGCCTACAACGGCCGCCCCGTGGCAAAGCGCCCGGCGGCAACAAAGCCGCCCAAGCCTGCTCCCGCGCTCACCAAGAGCGCCCTCAAGGCCGCGCTGACCAAGGCGGAACCCCCCGCGCCCAAGCCGGTTCAGAAGGCGGCGCCAAAACCCGCCGCCGAACAGAAGCCGGCCGCGGCCCCTTCGCCCAAAGCCCAGTTCGAAACCTGCAGCGCTATCTGGGACGCCGAGAAGGCGCAGGCCCAGCTGAGCGCCGACCAGATCTTCACCAAGATGAAGCTGGGCTGCGACGACCTGAAGCAGCGCCTGGACGCCTGCCGGGAAGCCCGCGAGGACGTGATGGCCCTGCAGGGCGTGCCGCCCGAGGCGCGCATGGCCATGGAGCTGGAAATTGACCCAGACTGGACCCTGGCCAAGCAGCTGGAGCAGGACAAGAAGATAATGCAGCGCTACGAAGACCGCCGCTGCGCGGAACTCCTCAAGACTTTCCCTATTTAACCCCTTCGATAGAGGCCAAAGAAAAACCCGGCTGTTAAGGCCGGGTTTTCATTTCTGCGGCGCGGCAGCGTTACAGCTGGTCGAACATGTAGCGGCGGGTGAGGAAGCTTAAGGGGTTGGGGGCCACGCCCAGCTGGGCGGCGCCGGTTACGCGGGTGGCGGAGCGCAGGTCGTTCTGGAAAGTGGCCTCCATTTTGGAGGTGAACTGGCGGTCCAGCACGTGCAGGTTCACTTCGCGCTCGTGGCGGATGCTCTTGGGGTGGAAGTTGTAGGACCCCACCGTGGCGAACACGCCGTCCACCGTGAGGAACTTGCTGTGCAGGGTTTCGCCGTTCTTCACGTACACGTTGGCGCCGGCTTCGGCCATTTCGGCGAGGCTTTCCATTATGGGGGCGGTGAGGATGGGCTCGTTGTTGCTCTGGGCGGAGTTGCTGAGGATGGTCACCTGCACGCCGCGGGAGATGGCTTCGGTAAGGGCTGTCTTGAGCGACGGGATGAGCACGAAGTAGGCGTTCTCTATGTTTATGCTCGAGGTGGCGCCGTAGATGGCCTTGAGGATGGAGAGGTAGATGGCGGGCTCCTGGCCGCCGCGCTGGTACACCAGGGCGGCCTGCACGTTGCCGGCGCTGGCGGCGGGGGCGCCCACGTACATGAGCGAGTGCCCCTGGCTGCGGGCCACCAGGTTCCAGGTATAGCCGAAGATGTTATACGCGTCGGCGGCGGAAGGGCCGGAGAAGAGCACGTCCGTGTCGCGCCATTTGTGGGCGGAGGGGTTCATATGCGAGTACTTGTCGCCAATGTTCATGCCGCCGGCTATGGCGTGCTCGCCGTCCACTATGAGCAGCTTGGAGTGCATGCCGTCGTAGGGGCGGGCCTGGTCGGTGAAGCGGCCCACGGGCACGCCGGCGTCTTCCAGGATCTTGAGGGATTCCATGCCGAGGAAATTGGAGATGTTGCCGTCCACCATCACCTTAACGTCCAGGCCTTCTTTCTTCTTGGCTATGAGCAGGTCGCGGGTGGCCTTGCCGGTGACGTCGTCGTAGTAGCCCCAGGTCATGAGCATTATGCTCTTCTTGGCCTCGCGCATGAGTTTTTCGCGCATGCCGAAGGAGGCGGGGCCGTCTATGAGCGGGGTCACGGCGTGGCCGGCTTTAAATTTGGTGCCGCACATGGCTTCTACTTCGGCCAGGTAGCCGGAGTTGCTCATGAGCGACGGGGCCTTGGCGGTGGCCTTATAGCGCGAGGACTTCATTATGGCGGTGTGGCGCTCGCTCATTTTGTCCCAGCCCTCGGCGCCGGGCTTGCCGGGCACTTCGCCGGAGTTCTCCAGCTGGGCGGCTATCATGCGGGGAAATTTCTTTATGTAGTCTTCGCGCTTGTTGGGCGGCAGCGGCGGCAGGAACTTCTGCACCAGGGGGTTGCGCAGCATCATTTCCAGGGCGGGCACCAGCATGCCCTTGGCGTGGGCGTGGGCCAGCAGCTGTATCACGCGGTGCTCCACCTTCTCCATGGTCTTGGGGTGGTCGTTAATGAGCTGGGCGAGTTCGTCCGAGATCTTCTTGGGGTTGTTGTACTCCGGGCCCAGGGGCGTCTGAACGGGGTTGGCTTTGGGCAGGGCGGCGTCCAGCCGGGCGGCTTCTTCCGCGCTTACGGGGGCCATGCCGAAGCTGGAACGCAGGGTGTTTACGTCTTCAAGCTGAGCGGCGGCCGGGGCCGCGAAGATAATAAGGGCTAAAAGGATCTTTATCATAAGTAAATGATACGAATGATAGCGAAACCCAAATAGAGGCAAAAGGCCCAAAAAAACGGGGGCATTTGCCCCCGTCTTGCTTGGGCCCTATGGGACAGGCTACCTGAGTCTTTTGATGCGGCCGGCGGCGGGGGCGCTCACGGGGCCGGCGCCGAAGGCTTTTATGAACAGCTCGCGCGCGGGCAGCATGGTGTCTTTGCGGTCCAGGCCGCCGTCTAAGGCTTCGCCGTTGTTCCCCCCGCCGGCGAGGTAGCTGTTGGTGGCCACGGTAAAAACTTCCTTATCCTTTATCTCGCGGCCGCCGTGCTTTACGCTAAGGTAGGCGGGGCGGTCGCCGGGGCCGGGGCGGTAGGCCACTTCAACGCCGGCCACCTGGATGGCGGACCAGCTGTTGCGCAGGTTGTCCATGAGCAGGCGGCGCACCTGCGCGCCTGTGAGCCGCATGGTGACTATGGTGTTGTCGAAGGGCATCACCTGGTACAGGTCGCGCAGGCGCACTGTTCCTTTTTTTAGCTGCGCGCGCAGGGCCTTGGTATTGTGGAAGGCCAAATCCGTGCCGGCGGCCTGCACGGTGAGGTCGCAGAACAGGTTGCCCAGGCCGGAGTCCAGGCCTTCGGCCGAAAATTCCAGGTCGGTGGCGGCTTCGCCCACGGCCTGGCCCATTTCGCGCTCCACGTCGGCGCTGAAGCCGGCCACCGGCTTGAGCACGGCCGGGGCTTCGCCCGTCACGTCTATCCACAGCGGCACCAGCCGCACTTCCACGCTCTCCAGCTTGCCGGTGGCATCGTTGAAGGTAAGCAGGGCGCGGGTGACGTAGGAAAGGCCGTAATTGCTTTCGCCGAACCAGGTACCGCTTACCGGGTCGCGCCAGCCTTTGAGCAGGCCGGTGTGGTTATGCCCGCCCAGGAGCAGGTCTATGCCGGCGGCGGCGCGGGCTATGTTCAGCGAGCCGGGCGGCGGCGCGGTGAAGGTCCAGGTAGAAATGTCCACCCGCTTGAGCGACAAATTTTCGTCCAGCCCCAGGTGCGCCAGCACTATTACGGCGTCCGGCCGCTGCTGCTTTATCTCCGGCAGCAGGGCGGCGGCGGTGGCGGCTTCGGGGCGGAAATCCAGGTGGTTCACGTGGGCGGGCAGGGTATTGTTGGCGGTATGGGCGCCGGCCAGGCCCAGCACGGCTATGCGGCGGCCGTTGCGTTCGAAGATCTTATAGGGCTTGAGGTAATCGGCCTGGCGCCCGTCCTTATAGTACACGTTGGCGCCCAGCATGGTAAAAGCCGCGCTGGAGATCATGGCCCGCAGCACGGGCTCGCCGGCATCGTAGTCGTGGTTGCCGGGCACGGCGGCGGCGTAGCCCAGCTGGTTCATCAGGGTCACGCTGGCCTGGCCTTTGGTGAGGATGCCTTCGGGCGTGCCCTGCCACATGTCGCCGGCGTCCAGCAGCAGGTAGGGCGTGGTGTCTTTGGCGAGCAGGGCGGCCAGCGCGGCGAAGCCGCCAATAGTGCGGGTGGAATTTTCTTTATCCCACAGGGCGGGGCGGGCCGAGTACCAGCCGTGCGCGTCGCTGGTGTGGTACACCGCCACCGAGGCGGCCGCGGCGTTAAGCGCGAACAGTAAAGGGAGCAGGAGGGCGGAGAATATTTTCATCACGCCTATATTGTAGAAAAGCCCGGGCCGGCCGCGACAGCACGTTGTCGCGGAGGCCTTCTATACTATAGGTGCGGCGGCGGCAAATAAAAAATATAATAAGGGCGGAGGAAAAGTGGCAAAGATAATACACGCGGCGGACCTGCACCTGGAGGACGGCGAACAGCTGCCCTACTGCTACGGCGTGCTGGACGAAATAATAGCCCTCTGCCAGGCCGAAAAGCCCGACGCGCTGGTGCTGGCCGGCGACATGTTCGATTCCTTCGCCGATTTCGAGGCGCTGCGCTCCGAGTTCTGCGCGCGCTTCGCGCCGCTGGCGGCCGCCGGCTGCAAAATAATTTATATCCCGGGCAACCACGAGGGCCGCGGCGCTTCCGTGGACCTTACCGCCTACAATATGGACCCGCTGGTTTTCGCGGCGGCGCGGCCTTTCACGCTTATAGAGGCGGGCGAACTGGAATTCCTCTGCATTCCACACGCCGCCTCCTACGAGGATTACCGCGACTGGAACGTGCCGGCCAAGAAGCAGGGCGTTACCCGCGTGGCCGTGGCGCACGCCCTTAACTCCACAATTTACACCGGGCCCGACGAAGAGACCGACGCGCAGGCCGGCGTAATGGACGACGACATTTTCTCACGGTTCCAGGTGGATTACGCGGCGCTGGGCCACGTGCACGCCGGGCGCCAGCAGGCGCTGGGCGGGGCCGTGGCCTGCTACCCGGGCTCGGCGCGGGTGTGGCGGGCGCACGCGCGCGAAGCCGGCCCCAGGCGCGTCTGCGTGGTGCGCACCGGCAGCCAGCTGGACGTTCATACGCTCGAACTTAAGAACGCCGGCCTTTATAAGGAATACCGCCTGCCGCTGGACCTGCAAGGCGCCATGGACCAGGGCGCGGGCGAGCGCGTAGCCGCCGCGGCCGGCCGGCAGGACCTGCTTAAAGTTATACTCGCCGGCGTGGTGGAGGACGAGAACGCCGCCAAGGCCACAGCCGAGGCGCTGCGGGAGAAACTCGGTTCCGTGGCCCGCCGGGCCGAAGTGCGCCTGGAGACCGTGGTGGCCGCGGACCTGTCTTCGCACACGCTCACCAAAGCTTTTCTGGAAGAGCTGGACAAGCTGGAACCGGAGGACGCGCAGGGCGCGGACTACCGGCGCTGGCTGCTGGCGCGGCAGTACGGGCTGGAGGCGCTGGCCGAGCGCCTGACGGAGGCCAAATGATCCGCCGCCTGGACCTGCCCGACTTCGGCAAATTCCGCAAGGCCCGCCTGGACCTGGGGCCCTTCACCGTTATCTCCGGCCCCAACGAGGCCGGCAAGACCACCGTTTTCGACGCGCTGTTCGACACGCTCTGCGCGGAGTCCCGCCACGAGAGCCTGCCGCTGTGGAAGAACCTGGCCGGCCGCTACGGCGCCCTGCGCAAGGCCGAACTGGTGTGGGAAGAAGGCCTCACCCCCCTCTCCTTCGGCGACAATGAGTTCATGGAGATCTTCGCCATCCGCGGCGGGCAGCTGGGCGTGCACCACCCCGACAACAGAAAGGCCTCCTCGTGGGCGCAGGCCGCCGAGAACGCCCTGCTGAACTCCGGGCTGAACCCGGCCCACCTGGCCAAGGAACTCACCAAGAAGGCCGAAACCGCCGGCAAGGACTCGGTGCAGGCCAATATCCGGCGCCTGCACGAGGCCATAAAGGACCGCGAGCAGGCCGCGGCCGCCCTCAAGGCCGAACGCGACGCCATTTTAGCCGGCGCCGAACAGGCTGTGCGCCTGGAAGAAGAGCGCGTGCGCCTGGCCGCCGAGGCCGAAACCTCCGCCGCCGCCGTAAAGGCCAAGACCGAAGAGGTGGAAAAACTTTTCGCCGCCGGGCGGCGCGCGGCCGTGCTGGCCGGGCTGAAGGCCCTGCGCGAGCTTAAAGAAGCGCGCGACGCGGCCGCCGACCTGAAAGCTTTCGCCAATAACGAAATAGCCGCCTACCGCGCGCTGAAAGAGACCCAGCTGGACGCCGAGAAAACGGCCGCCGCCGGCGAGGCCGCCCTGGCGGCCGCGCAAGCAGCGGTGACGGCGGCCAACGCGGCCATAGAACAGCTCGCCGCGCGCGAGACCCAGCTCAGGAGCGAGAGCTCCTACGCGGCCGGCCTCGCCTCCCGGGTGGCGGAGTTCGCCTCCGAACCGGAACGCCTGGTTACCGGCGTGGACAAGAAGCTGCGCTTCAGTATCTGGGGCGGCGGCGCGGTACTGGCCGTGCTTGTGGCTTTCTCGGGGAGCATAATGGGTTACCTGGCGGCCCTGGCCATAGCTGGCGCCGCAGGCTGGGCCGGTTTCAGGTTCTCCATAACCGAGCGGCTCTCCGGCCACACGCCCGAAGACGTTACCGCCTTCCTGGGCGGCCTGGCCACGGAGTGGGCTTCGGTTTCCACTGAAATTTTCCCGGTTGCCGACCTGGAGAGCGCGCGGGCCTTCCTGGCCAAAACGCAGGCGGACTACGCGGCCGTCTCCGCCTCCTACGAGGAGAAACTGGCCGGCCTGAGCGAATTGGACGCTAACGTAACGGCGGCCGCCAGGACAGCCGAAGAGCGCCGCAAGGCCGCCGAACAGGCCGCGCGCGAGGCCAACAGCTGGTTCAAGGGGCGCGGCTGCGCCACCGAGGACGACTACCAGGCCAAGGTGGCCGACTATAAGCGCCTGGCCGCCCGCGCCGGCGACATGGAGCAGCGCGTGCTGGCCCTGGCCGACGGCAGCGGCTGCAAGGACGAAGAAACTTTCAAGGACAAGCTGTTCGCCGAGAACGGCGAGCTGGAACGGCGCGGCGTGGAGCCCGCCCAGGGGGCGGAAGTAGAACTCCCCCGCCTGCGCCGCGAGTTGGCGGCCCTCGCGGAGAAAGCCCACGAGACGGAAAAAGACCTGAACCGCCTCACCGCCGAAATCGAGCGCTCCCGCGCCGTGTCGGGCGCCCGCCTGGGCGGCCTGCCCGAGCGCATAAACCTGCTGGAGACCGAGCTGGCGGCCGACAAGGCTGAACTGGCCGAGCTGCAGCTGCAGGCCGAGGCCTACACCATGGCGGCCGCCGCCTTTACCGCGCTGGCGGAAAGTTCGGCCGTAGCTTTTGAGACGCTGGGGAAGGAAGTTACCGGCACCCTGCGCGCCATGCTGCCAGAGGCCTACGCCGAATTCAAGGTGTTCGAAGCCGACGGCGCGGCCGTGACCGACGCCGGCGGCGTGAAGCGCCAGGTCAGGAACCTTTCAGCCGGCATGCGCGACCTGTTCATGCTGGCGGCGCGGCTGGCCATAGCGCACCGCTCGCGCCTCACGCCCGAGGGCCTGGCCCCGGCGCTGCTGGTGTTCGACGAGCCTTTCTTCACGCTGGACGCCGCGCGCCAGTCCCTGGCGCTTAAACTCCTGGCGGCCTTCCACCGCAACACCGGCTGGCAGTTCATCATCCTAACCAAAGAACCCGGCCTGGCCGCCGCGGCTGAAGCCGAAGGCGTAACAGTCACCAAAGTAGACCTCCCCGCCGCCTGACGGGGCGCCGCAGGCGGGAGACGGCGAACGACCCCAGCGCCAGCAGGCCGAAGGCGCAGACTATGGCAGGGCCCGTGGGCAGGTCGTACACGGCGCTGGCCGCTATGCCGGCCAGGCTGGTGATCACGCCCAGCGCCCAACCCAGCCAGATGCGTCCCTTAAGCGTGGTGGCGAAGTGCCCGGCGGACACCGCAGGTATTATAAGGAAGGTGAACACCAGCAGCACGCCGGCCAGTTCCACGGAACTGGTGACCACAAAGCCGAACAGCGCGTAGAAAAAAAAATCCCACAGTTTCACGTCCAGCCCGCCCGCCGCGGCCGAGGCGGGGCAGAAGGAGATGGCCGTGAACCGCGCGCGGAACAGGTAATGCGCCAGCCCCACCGCCGCGTATAACGCGGCGGTCTTGAGCACCTGCGGCCAGGTGACGAACAGGATATTGCCCACCAGCATGCCCTTGAGGTGTTCAGCCTCGCCGGGCAGGCGGTCCAACACCATCACCGCCAGCGCCGCCGACACCACGTACACTATGCCTATGGCCGCCTCCTGCATGGCGCCGGTGGTTTTTTTGCCGCGCGTCAGGGCGAACACGCCGGCGCCCAAAAAAGTGGCGGCCAGCGAAGCCAGGTACGACCCGGTGGTGTGCAGCTGCAGGCCGAACAGCACCCCGGTTATGGCGCCGAGTGCCGCTATCTGCGCCAGGGCCAGGTCCACGAAGATGACGCCGCGGGCGAGTATATGTATGCCCAGGTAGGCGTGTATGCCCACCAGTATTACTGCGGCCGCCACGGCCGGCAGCATTATTTCGAACATAATTCCTCCAGGACACGTTCGAACACGTCTAAGTATGTTTCCACGTTCTTGCCCCCGCCGGTGCTTACGGCGGCGGTAACGATCTTCGCGCCGGTGCGTTCAGAGAGGAACTCCGGGCCCTTGCGCGGATAATAACTTTCGGTCAGTATCACCCGCACGTTCTCCGCTTTCATCTTCTTCACCAGGGCGTCCAGGTGGGCGGCCGAAGGCGGAATACCGGGCCTGGGTTCCACGTGGCCGGCCACGTCCAGGCCGAAGCGCCGGGCGAAGTAAGGCCAGGAGCCGTGATAGGTCACCACCTTAAGTCCCGTGCATTTCGCCATGCGGGTCTGCCAACCTGCCAGTTTTTCGTCCAGCTCTTTCACGAACCCGGCGTAGTTGGCGTCGAACACCGCCGCCTTGTCGGGGGCCGCGCGCTTGAGGCCCGCCAGGATATTCCCCGCCATTATTTTGGAGTTCGCCGGGTCCAGCCAATAGTGTGGGTTGCCGTAGATATGGATGTCTCCCATGGAGGCGTCCACCTTGCCCTCCGGCTTCTCCAGCAGCGGCACGCCCGCGGAGGCGTCCACGTAGCCGGCCGCGCCGTAGAACAAGCGCGGGTTGCGCGCGGCGTTTATCAGGCTGTCCACCCACATGTCCAGGTCCAGCCCCACGCGCACTACCAAGTCCGCCTTCTTGAGCTTGAATACCATGCTGGGGCGCGGCTCTACCATGTGGAGGTCCTGGCCGCCCGAGGCCAGGCTCTCCGCTTTTACCTCCGCGCCGCCCACTCGTTCGCAGAGGTATTTCAGGTCGGAGGACGCGGTCACCACTTTTATCTCCGCGTTGGCGGCGCCGGCCCAGCAGGCCAGCGCGGCCAGGCTTAAGAATAGTTTTTTCATGGTCCTGTCCTTATTCCATCTCGTGGCTGTGCGGGCCCAGGCCGAAGATCAGCTGGAGCCAGCCCTCGTCGGTCTTTTCGCCGGAGAGGTTTATATGTTTGTACTGCGCCCGGAGCGTGGTGGTCTCGGTAAGGCGGCGCGTGGCTATAAGGGAATAATCGCGCTCATAGGTTATGACCGGGAAGGCGTTCTCGGCGTAGTCGAAACGCGCGCCCAGGTCCCAGTATTTGGAGAACCTGTAATTGCCGAACACGTACAGGCCGTCGCGCTTTAGCTTGCCCACCGGCACGTCGCGCGTGAGGCGCAGGTATTCGCCCTGCAGCGTAAAGCGGCGGTAAGCGGAGGGCCAGAACTTCAGCGTGAAGTCGGCCCCGGCCAGCTTGATGTTGTCCTGGTGATGCTCCCAATGGCTGCCCTTGCCTTTCAGGCCGCTCACCCCCAGTTCCAGTTCGGCGCCGTCCGCCAGCGGAAAAGCGGCGTTGAGGCGGGCGGTATAGAGCTTGCCGGCCGGGGAAAAATCCTCGGTCTCCTCCGGGGCCAGCACCACCGTAACCGTGCTCTGGTCCACGTCCAGCACGTCGGCCGTATTGTCCCCCTCCACATGGTGTTCATGCGCGGCCGCTGTCCAGGCGCCTACCTGCGCCTGCGCATAGAACGGCAGCGGCAGCAGGTACTTAAGCGCGGCGCCCTGCGGGTTCAGGGCGTGCTCGCCCAGGAAGTTGGTGAGCGCCGCTGGCTGGTCGGCCATGGCGCGGGTGTGGCTGTGCGCCTTGTTCATCTTTCCGAACTCGGCGTTCACCTTACCCACCTCGGCGGACAGGCCTTCGGCCAGGCTCAGGAAAGACACCTTGGCCTCGCAGATCTCGCTTTCATACTCGGTGCCGTGCTTGTGCAGGGCCAGGAACACGTCGGCCTTCATTTCCGGGTAGATGTAGCCCTGGAAAGCCGTCTCCACTTCATTGAACTCCAGTTTGTCCCTGGTGTCATCCGCTTTGTTGGAACTGGTATGCCCGTCTATAACGCCTACCAGGCTGATGTCCGGCAGGTTGGCCGGCGTGCCGCGCATGCCCTGCGGCGGCGTGCCGGCCTCCTGCGCGGCGGCCAGGCCGCAAACGCCCACAACTAAAGCTATAGCTATTATTTTCCTCATAGATCTCCCTCTTGATATGTCCGCACACCCCAAAAGGCGCCCGGCGCCTTTCGAGGGATCAGTTGTTGATAACAGGCAGCAGCTGCCTTTTTAGCGGGGAGGGGCGCGGCCGAGGAAGGCCGCTATGAACGGAGTCTCCGCCGGTCGCCCTGGGAGGGCGGCGGCGGTCATTACAAAATTGTCGGGGCGGAACAGCAGGGTGGTGCCGCAGTCGGCATTGAGTTCCGGCGCGGCGGCTACGGCGCAAACCTGGCAGCTCTCCCCCGCCTCGTGGGCGGAGCCGAGCATGTGCAAGTCCCAGGCCCCCGCGGCTACGGCCGCGAAGGCCAGGCACAGCGAGGCCCTGATCAACCGGAACTTCATAAGGATATTTTAACTTTTTTTAAATTTATCCGCGGGCGGCCTCTGGCGCCGGCCGGCGGAGAACGAGATTGCCCCCGAGGGGCAGGCGGCCAGGCAGTCGCCGCAGGAGAAGCAGTCGGGTATCACGCGGTCGCGCTTCAGGATGGCCCCCATTACCGTGGAGGGGCAGGCCTGCTCGCAGGCGCCGCAGGCCACGCATTTGGCGTAGTCCACCTTTATCTTGTACACGCTGATCTTTTCGGCGAGCCAGCCTACCAGCCCGAAAGGGCAGAGCAGGTGGCACCAGGGCCGGTACAGCAACAGGGACGCCGCGAGCAGCAGGGTCACGAACCCGGCGCCCCAAATGGTGAGCGCCAGCGGGCTGTAGATCTTGAACGGGTCCACCGGGGCTATGATGTCGCTGCCCATCATGGCCGCGAGGATCAGCGCTATGAAGAAGAGCACGCGCACGGTATTGGTGAACACGAAAGGCAGCCGCCAGCGCTTCAGTCCGGCGCTGCGGCCCAGCCGGAAGTACAGGTCCTGCAGGACGCCGAGTTGGCAGCCCCAGGAGCAGATGAACTTGTTGGCCAGCACCACCAGCAGCAGGAAAATGCCGAGGGCTTTCAGGCGGGGCAGGAATACCGCGCCGCTTTGCCCGTAGAGCACTATGGCGTCCTTTACGGTGCCCATGGGGCTGGGGTCGGCGCCCAGGGCCACGCCGAAGATGAGCACGCCGGCGAGGTAAAGCCAGTTGCGCAAGGCGCCTTTCACCAGGCCGCGGCGCAGCAGCGGGAACACCGTGAGCAGGAAGGCGGCCCACATGACGAATTTCAGGATTATCTTCAGCCAGTTCTTGGAGGCGCGCTCATTGTAAAGCGCCAGTTCGCGCTCCACCGAGGCCCGCAGCCCGTCGGACGGCAGGGCGTTCATGTCGTAATAGTGAAAACCGCCCTCACGGCTGCCGAAGGACGCGGCGGCCACTTCCGGCGGCAGGTTATTGGCCGCGGCGAACTGGGCCGCGGTCATGCCCTGGGAATACACCAGCGGCCCGGCCAGCGCCGCCTTGCCCGCTTTCTCCCCCCACAGCCGGGAGGAGAACAGCGAGCCCGCTATCACCACCGCCGCCAACGCGCCGGCGACCGTCAAAAATTTGAGTTTCTTGTTCATATAGTGTGGATCAATCTTTAAGCAGATGGTCGGCTATGGCCTTATACAGCGTGGTGGCGGCCAGGATGGCGCAGTGGCGGTGGTCCTCAGGCACGTTCTTGAGCGTGCGCAGGATCAGGCCGGGCGAGACGAACATGGCTTCTTCCAGGGCGCGACCGTCGGCGTAAAAAGCGGCCACGGCCCCGCAGGCCCTGGTAAAGTCGCAGCCGTCTGCGTGAAAGCGCACTTCTCCGATCTTGTTGTCGGAGATATTCAGGTAGAATTCCATGGTGTCGCCGCACGCGCCGGTAACGGAAGCAGAAGCGTCCGGATCGTTGAGCCGGCCGGAATATTTCTTTACCGCTTCATCAACGGGCATCTGCTTATCTTCCATTAGCCTTCCCCCCTCATGAATTTAGCTTCGGCGGAAACCTTCACCTCGCCGTCCTGCCGCAGTTCGCCGCGGGTCAGGTAGAGCGGGCAATGGTCCTTCTCCAGCCAGGCCCGCAGTTCTGCCGCGCGGCCTATCTTCACTGGCGCTCTATATTTCAGTTTGAGTTCGGCGGTGTAAGCGGTAACTCCCGCGGCGAACAGGCAGTTCACCATGGCGCTGTCGAGCATCAGGGCGGCCACGCCGCCGTGCAGCAGGCCGTCGTAGCCGGTCAACTCCTTGCGGCAAAAAACGGCGGCCGCCACCGAGCCGTCCGGTTGTTTTTTAAATTTGAGCCGCAGGCCGGCCGGATTGGCCGGCCCGCAGGCCACGCAGTTGCCGTGAAGCTTGTGGTTAATGGCAGCCATGCCCCTGGCAGCAGTCGGTGGGCAGTATTTCAGGCAGCTGCTGTTTCTTGAACATTTCCATGGCCTGGGACAGCGGGCCCTGGGGGGCGCGGTAGGCCTTGATGCCGCCGGCGTTGAGGTGCTGCAGGGCGCGGGCGCCTATGCCGCCCACTATGATGGCGGAAACGCTCTTGCCGGCTATGGCGCCGAGCGGGTTGCACTGGCCGTGCTCGTGGTGCTGGTTGCCGTTATCCAGGAATTCCACCTTGCCGCTTTCCACTTCGCAGATGGCGAAGAAAGGGGCGCTGCCGAAATGGCCGTAAACCACGGACTTCAGACCATCGTTGTTCTCCACGGGGATGCAGATGTTCATTTATGTTCTCCTCCGCAATGGGGCCGGGCCAGTTCCTCGGGCCCGCCTTCTATCTTAAGGGCTTTGCCGTTCACCACGGCGTCGGCCAGCTTCCGCCGGGCGGAAGCGAGTATGTTGCCGAAGGTCTGCCGGGAGACCTTCATGGCGGCGGCGGCCGCCCGCTGGTCCTTGCGGGCCAGGTCGGCGTGCTCCAGCGCCTGCAGCTCGTCCAGCCGGAGCACAGTTTCCTCCAGCTGGCAGAGCGGCACCGCGCGCGGCTTAAAGTAATAAGCGCGCGGGCGGGCGGTGATCTTTCTTTTTTTGCAGGGCCTGGGCATGGCTGGTTATTGGCATATGCCAATAACTATATTCTAACAGCTTAAGCGGGCCCGGTCAACGGCCTAGATGAACCGGACGCTGAGCCCGCACCTGAACACCCGGCCGGGCAGCGGGTAATAGCCGTTAATAGTGTCGGCGGTCTGGGCGTAATGTTCGTCCAGCACGTTCTCCGCGCCGGCGAAAGCCTCGAACCGGTCGAACTTCCGTGAGAGGTACAGGTCGGCCGTAAAATAGGCCGGCAGCTTGAGCCCGCCGTTGTCCGCGGCCGTGTACTGGCGAGCGCTGTAATAGGCCTTTGAATTCACGTCGAACCAGGCGGTCTTCAGCCCGGCGTCCAGCGTGAAGCGGTGCCTGGGGCTGAAGGCTAGCGGTTTGTAGCCGCCGGCCGCGCCCCGGCCCTTGCTGACATTGTGCGCGTAGCCCAGCCCGGCGCTGAAGGCCGTGTTTTTGTAGCCCAGCCCCGCCTCCACGCCCCTGTTGAAAGCCGAGTCCAGATTGTAGGCCGCCCAGCTCCTGGCCGGGTCCAGTGCTATGCGGTCGCGCACGTCGGCGTAGTAGGCGGCCAGGCGCGCCCAGACGCCGCAGGCGAAATTGCCGGCCGCGGCGGCCTGCGTCTGCCAGGAATGCTCCGGCTTCAGGTCCGGCGAGCGGTCGGCCGCGGGCACCCACGGGTTATAGAGGTCGGCGAAGGTAGGCGCCTGCCAGGCCCGGCCGGCCTGGGCCGAGAACTTCCACACATAGTCCGGCGCGTACACCACCGCGAGGCGCGGACTGGCCTGGTGGGCGTAGGCCACGTTGCGGTCGTAGCGCAGCGACGGGATAAAGGTTAACCCTTTGGCCGGCTCCAGCGCCCACTGCGCAAACAGGCCCGTGTTCTGCCTGAAATGATCGCCGTAGCTGTCGGACTTGAGCAGGCCCTTGTCGTATTCCACCCCGATCTCGCCCCGGCCGGCGAAAGAGACGGCCAGACGCGCGTTGTGCGTGAGCACGCGGCTCAGTTCGTCGCCCCAGCTGGTGTGGGAGAAAAGCCGGTTCACTCCGGAGCCGCCGGAAAGGGACAGGCCCGCCCCGCCGCCCAGCGGCAGTTCGAGCGCGGCCTGGCCCAGGCCGAGGCTGGAACGCTGCAGGTCGGTGAGGGAATTGGCGGCCCGCTCCCTGGTGCCGTTCCAGTCCTCTACCGGCACGGGGGTGCCGCCGGGCACGCCGTTGCTGGAATTATTCCTCAACAGGTTTACCGAGAAGGCCCCGCCGCCCAGGGGAACTTCCGCCCGCCCGCCAAAAGACTCCTTGCGCCAGGCCGAATTGCGCTGAAAGCCGTCGGCGGCGTCCCTGGAAGCGGTGATGGAGGTTTTGGCGAAGCGCCCGCCGTTGAGCAGCGAGACGGCCGCCGAGTTGCCGCCGTAGGAAGCCAGGCCGGTAGCGAGGTCCGCCCTGGTAACGCCGGTGGCGGGTTTGCGGCTGATGAAATTCAGCAGGCCGCCTTCGGCGTCGGCGCCCTGCACCGAAGACCACGCGCCCGGCAGGATCTCCACCCGGTCCAGGCCGGCGGCCGGCAGGGCGGACAGGTCCACCGTGCCGGTAAGGTCCGCCGGCACGCGCAGGCCGTCGTAGAACACCGCCGTCTGCTTGGCCTGGAAGCCGCGCAGCCCGGCCGTGGCCAGGCCGCCCGCGCCGTTGGCCCGCCGCAGCAGCGCCGGCAGGGCGGGCGCCAGCAGGTCGGCCGCGGAGCCGGCCAGGCCGGCCGGCGAGCCGGCGGCGTAAACCTCGGCGGCGTCGGCCGGTTTGGGCAGCGCCTTCAGGGCCGTTTTGCTGATGGCGAGGTAAACCTCGCCGTTCTGTTGTGAATGGGCCCGTGGAACACAGAGGGCCGGGATAACTATAAGGAACGCAGCAATGACTGGTCTCATTTTTCCTCCCGCGAGAGTTGCCGCGCCAAAAAGGCGGCTCCTCCACCGGGTGGAAAAGGCCGTCCCTCGCAGGCTGCGACAGTTCAGGCGGTAGACCGGGCTAAGTCCGTCAGGGACGGACATCACCGTTGCGGGGCAGCCCCGGATTCAAACCGGGTTCCTCCGCCGGAACATGGAAATTATACCAAATCGAAAAAAGACCGGGCCCGCGGGAATGCCCCGGGGCCCGGCTGCAGCGCGAAACCGCGCGGACCGGCTTACGCCGCCTTGCGCTTGCCTACGTGGCGGTCTATGTACATCAGCGAGCCCTTGGACTCGCCTACCATCTTGAGCTGCTGCAGGATGGCGTCCACATTGGCCTCTTCCTCCACCTGCTCGGTCACGAACCAGCGGAGCATTTCCACCGCGGCGAAGTCCTTTTCGGCCAGGGCGGTCTCCATCATTTTGTTGATCTCCTGGCTCACGTGCACCTCGTGGTCGAAGGCGGCCTGGATGGCGTCCAGCGCGCCCTTGTACTTTACGGGAGCGGCCGGCACGGCGCCCACCAGGATAGCGCCGCGGCGCTCCTTGAGGTGGTTGTAGAATTTCATGGCGTGGCCGCGTTCCTCGCCGGCCTGGATCTCCATCCAGCTGGCGAACCCGGGCAGGTTCTGGCCCTCGAACCAGCCGGCCATGGCCTGGTAAAGGTGCGAGTTGTAGAACTCCGCGTTCATCTGCTTGTTCAACAGCGCTTCCATTTTCTTGTTAGGTACCATTGTAGTTTCCTCCTGATATTCCGTTAAGCTTTACTTTCCCCGTTTCTTCCTTCCCAGGATCACCAGGTGGTAATCTTCCACCTCGAAATCCGGCAAAGCTATGTTCCCCGGCAGGCGCACCGCCGCCCAGGGAATGTCGTAGATGCGGCCGGTGGCCTGGTCCACCAAATGGTGGTGCCGCTCGGTCACCGGGTCGTACACGGCGCGGCCGCCTTTGAGCGCCCGGCGGCGGGCCAGGCCCTTCTGCGCGAACAGCTCCAGCGTATTGTACACGGTGGCGCGCGACACGCCCGGGTACGCGGCCTTCACCAGCGCCCACACGTCCTCGGCCGAAGGATGGTTGAAGTTGCCGAAGAACTTGGCCGCCACCGCGAGGCGGGGCAGCGTGGGGCGGATGCCACCGGTCTTTAGAAGTTCCACATGCTTGTCCACACATCTATACTACATCTAAATTTAGACAATGTCAAGAGGCAAGGCGCGCGGACGCGGAATTGAGTTTACGGCTGCGCGCTGTTTTCTTTTCTCCCCCCGCTCTCATTCTGTCAGATAGGGAAGGCCAAGTCAACAGCCGGCATTTAATATAATTCCTTATATGAAGGCCACCCCCGCCAACGAGAAGTTCTACTGGAACGCCCGCGCCGCCAATTACCCGCAGCCTTTCGAGCGGGAGACGCTTTTAAAGACCCGGCGGATCATTAAACTGGCCGAGGGCCTGGGGGCGCAATTCACCGGCCGGCGGGTGCTGGACATAGGCTGCGGCACCGGCAACTACGCCCTGCCGCTCGCGGCCAGGGCCAAAAGCGTGACCGGGGTGGATTCTTCGGCCGCCATGCTGAAGGTCTTCAGGGCCGAAAAAAGGGCGCGGGGCATAAAGAACGCCCGCTGCCTGCCAGGGGACTGGCGGAAACTGCCCGCGGCGCGTGTGGCCGGGCGCTATGACCTGGCGCTGGTGAGCATGAGCGCGGCCGTGCGCGCTAAAGAGGATATTATAAAGATGGAGCTGGCGGCCCGCGAGCGCTGCGTGTTCATAGGCTGGGCCGGAGTGCGCCGCAACGCCCTGCTGGAGAAGGTCTACAAGCACCACGGCGTGCCCTACCGGGCGCCGGACGGGGCGGAGCGGATACTGCCGGTGCTCAAGGCGCTGGGGCGCAAATACAAATTGCGTTATATCCGCGACAGCTGGACCAAGGCCCTGACCCCGGCCGAGACCCTGCGCGAGTTGGAAGTGAACATGCGGGTGAACGGCGCCCGCCCCGACTACCGCTGGCTGGGGCCGCTGCTCATGAAGGCCACCCGGAACGGGGTGATAAAACAGACCACCCTGGCCCGCAAGGCCATTATTACCTGGCCTGTCCCTTAGCGCCCTCCTTTTCGCCCGCAAAAAGCCCCGCTGCCGGGGCTTTTTCATTTAGCCTGAAACTTTTAGCCTCCGGCCGCATCTCATATATGTAGGGAAAACACTGGAGGCAGTAATGATGAACGTTCTCACCGCTTTTATCCTGTTAGCCGCGGCCCCGGCAACTGCCGGGGTTACTCTTGGCGAAGCCGTAGAGAAGGGCCTAAAGGCCGATAATCTCCTTAAAGAGCAGGCCGCCGCCGTTACCGGCGCCAGGGCCGGTCTCTCCCAGGCGCGCCTCGCCCGCTTGGGCGGCTTCAAGCTCAAGGGCATGTACACCGACGGCACCGACCCGGTTTACGCCTTCGCCACCGCCATGAAGCAGGGCACCTTCACCATGGCCTCCATGGCTACCATCAACGATCCCGACCCGGCCCGCAACTACATGGCCGGCGTGGAGGCCGGGGTGCCGCTGTTCACGGGTTTCGCCGTGAGCAACTCGGTGAAAATGGGCAAACTTGGCGCCGAAGCCGCCCAGCACGGCTATGAACGGGCCAAGGCCGGCGTCACTTTCAAGATCACCTACCAGTGGCTCACCGTGCTGCTGCGCCAGCGCCTGGCCGAACTGGCCGGGGAGACAGTGCTGGCGGCCGAGGCCGAACTGAAGACCGCCCAGATGCTCAAGGATAAGGGCATGGTGCTGGGTTCCGACTATTACGGCGCGGAGGCCATTCTTTCCACCCTGCGCGGCTATAAAGTGAATTGGGACAAAGGCCTGGAACTGGAGCGGCAGAAGCTCGCCCTCACCCTGGGGCTGGACCCGGCCGCCGAGCCGGTCTCGGCCGAAGGCGCCCTGGTTGAAGCCGGGCCCGCCGCCGCAGCCCGCGACGCCCTGCTGGCCGCCGCCGCCAACCGCCGGGACCTGAAGGCCCTGGAGAAAGCCGCCGAGATGCAGAAGACCGGCCTGGCCATGCAGGAGAATTCCGTACTGCCTACCGTGGAGGCCTTCGGCTCCTGGGAAACCAATTCGGAAAGCCTCAGCGAGTTCAGGGACAACCGCATGCTGGGACTGCGCCTCACCCTGCCGCTGGGCGACCCAGGCTATTTCGCCCGCAAGAACGCGGCTAAAGCGCAGGCGGCCATGGCCGCCGCCAGGCTGGACGAAGCCCGCCGCCAGGCCTCCGTGGAAGTGATGGACTCGCTCAACAATTTCGCCGCCGCCAGGGAGTCCCTGCCGGTGGCCAAAGAGACCGTGGAGAAAGCCCGCCAGTCGCTGGAGCTGTTCCGCCCGCTGTACCGCCAGGGCCGCCAGAGCGTGCTGGAAGTACTGCGCGCCCAGGCCGCGGTGCTGCAGGCCGAGGCCGGTTACTACGAGACCCTCTACAAGCTGAACCTCTACCACGCCCAGGCGCTGCTCGCCGCCGAGAAGCTCGACGCGGCCGCCGTGGCGGAAATGTCGTCCAAGCTGTCCAGGTAAAAGGAAACCAACATGCAGAACATCGAACACAAATACGGAATGGCCGGCCGCATGGCCCAGGGGTTTATAGGCTCGCGCCTGACCCCCATCCTCATCATCACCTTCATCCTGCTGGGCGTTTTTTCCACCTTCAAGCTGCCGCGCGAGGAGGAACCCCAGATCAACGTGCCCATGTTCGACGTCATGGTGCCCTTCTACGGGGCCGCCCCGAAGGAAATAGAGAAACACCTGGTGGAAGTGGGCGAGCGCAAGATCTGGGAGATCCCCGGCGTGGAATACATCTACTCCATCGCCTATCCCAATTTCGCCATGTTCACCGTGCGCTTCAAGGTGGGCACCTCCCCCGAGGACGCCGCTAACCTGCTCTACACCAAGACGCTGGACAACAAGGACCTGTTCCCCAAGGCCGCCGGTGAGCCGCTCATAAAGTTCCGCGCCATAGACGACGTGCCCGTGCTGGCCCTTACCCTGTGGGGCGAAGGCCGCGACGGCTACAATCTGCGCCGCGCCGCCGCCCGCATCCAGACCGAGCTGAACTCGGTGGCCAACGTCTCCGAGACCCGCATCATAGGCGGCCACAAGCGCCAGTTCATAGTGCATTTCGACCCGGCCGCCCTGGCCCGGCACCGCCTCACCCCGCCCATGCTCGCCGGCGTCATCAAGATGTCCAACGCCTCGCTGCCCTCAGGCCACTACAATAACGGCGATACCCGCCTGCTGGCCGAGACCGACGCCTTCATACGCAGCGCCGAAGACCTCAGGAACATCATAGTGGGCGTTTACGACGGGCACCCCGTGAAGCTCTCCGAGATAGCCGACGTCAAGGACGGCCCCGACGAGGACGAACGCTCCGTCACCATGCTGGCCGGCCCCGCCTCCCCGGTGAAGATAAGCGACGGCAAGGACGCCGTCACCATCTCCGTGGCCAAGCGCCGCGGCGCCAACGCCACCGAAGTGTCGCGCGAGATCCTGGCCAAGGTGGAGAAGATGAAGGGCCATGAGATCCCCGACGGCGTTAACGTAACCGTTACGCGCAACTACGGCGAGACCGCCAAGGCGAAGTCCGACGAGCTCATCTACCACATGCTGCTGGCCACGCTCTCGGTGACGCTGCTCATAGCGCTCACCCTGGGCCTGCGCGAGGCCGCGGTGGTGCTGGTGGCCATCCCGGTAACCCTGGCTCTCACCATGCTGGTGTATTACCTCTACGGCTACACCCTCAACCGCATCACCCTGTTCGCGCTCATCTTCTCCATCGGCATCCTGGTGGACGACGCCATTGTGGTGGTGGAGAACATCAACCGGCACTGCGCGGCCAATAAGAAGAACTCGCTGTTCCGCAATATCCTCAACGCCGTGGACGAGGTGGGCAACCCGACGATACTAGCCACCTGGACGGTCATCGCCTCCATCCTGCCCATGGCCTTCGTGAGCGGCATGATGGGCCCGTACATGCGCCCCATCCCCATAGGCGCCTCGGTGGCCATGCTGTTCTCGCTGTTCGTGGCCTTCGCCTTCACCCCGTGGCTGTACGCCAAGGTGGTGCAGCGCTGGCCGCTCAAGCATTGCCATAACGCCCAGGAAGGCTACCTGGACCGCAACTACCGCGCCCTCATGAAGAAGCTCATTTACACCCCGGCCAACGGCAAGAAGTTCCTGCTGTTCACCGCCGGGCTGCTGGCGGCCGTGCTGGCCATGCTGGCCTTCCGCCTGGTCATCTTCAAGACGCTGCCCTTCGACAACAAGAACGAGTTCCAGGTGGTCATAAACATGCCGGAGAGCTCTTCCATAGAGCGCACCGAAAGGGCCGCGAAGGAAATGGCCTCCTACCTGGCCGGCGTGCCCGAAGTGCGCGACCTGCAGGTTTACGCCGGCGCCTCCGCCCCGTACAACTTCAACGGCCTGGTGCGCCATTACTTCCTGCGCCGCGAGCCTTACCAGGCGGACATCCAGGTGAACCTGTCCGACAAGCACGACCGCAAGCGCCAGAGCCACGACATCGCCCTGGCCGTGCGCGCCCCGCTGAAGAAGATAGCCGACGGTTACGGCGCCCGCGTACAGGTGGCGGAAGTGCCCCCGGGCCCGCCGGTCATGTCCACCATGCTGGTGGAAGTGTTCGACCCCAATCCCAAGAACCAGCGCGCCCTCGCCGAGGATATAAAGGACCTGCTGAAGAGGACCGAGGGCATAGTGGACGTGGATTCCTACATCCCCGAAGACCAGCCCATGACGCGCCTGCTGGTGGACCGCCAGAAGGCCACCTTGAACGGCGTGGCCGCGGCCGACATAGTTCAGACCGCCGCCCTGTCGCTCAACGGCGCCGACATAGATTCGGCCCACGTGGAGGAGGAGGCCGAGGCCGTGGATATCCGGCTGCGCCTGGCCCCGGAAAAGCGCCGCCGCCTGGAAACGCTGAAGGAAATAAAGTTCTTCTCGCCCAACGGCACCGCCATCCCCATGGCGAGCTTCGTGCGGGCCGAGACCGGCCTGGAGAACCAGCCTATCTTCCACAAGAACCTGCAGCGCGTGGCTTACGTTACCGCCGACATCGCCGGCGGCACGGAGAGCCCGGTGTACGCCGTGCTGGACCTGAAGAAGAAGATAGACGAATTGTCCAAGGCCCGCGGCGCCAGGATCAACCAGTACTTCACCCGCCAGCCGGCCAGCTCCGCCGAGACCGCTATAAAGTGGGACGGCGAATGGCATATCACCTACGAGGTGTTCCGGGACCTGGGCCTGGCCTTCGCCATGGTGCTGGTGCTCATCTACATCCTGGTGGTGGCCTGGTTCGAGGACTTCATAACCCCCGTCATCATCATGGCCGCCATCCCCATGGCGCTCATAGGCATAATACCGGCGCATTGGGGCCTGGGGGCGTTCTTCACCGCCACGTCCATGATAGGCTTCATAGCCTCGGCGGGCATAGTGGTGCGCAATTCCATCATCCTGGTGGACTTCATTAACCTGAAGGTGCGCGAGGGCATGCCGCTGAGGGAGGCCGTGATAGAGGCCGGCGTGGTGCGCTTTAGGCCCATGCTGCTCACGGCGCTGGCGGTAATAGTGGGCGCGGGCGTGATCCTGTTCGACCCCATCTTCCAGGGGCTGGCCATCTCGCTGATAGCCGGGCAGATAGCGGCCACGCTCTTGAGCCGCGTGGCGGTGCCGGTGCTCTACTTCCTGGCCTTCAAGGACCAGGAACACCGGCTGCGCCCGGAGCGGCCCGCCCCCGAAGCCGATTCCGACGAAGAACTCCTCGGCGCCACCGGCGAATAAAATAAATAGGGACAGACACCTATTTACAGGACACTGAATCAACTAAAAATTCATATAAAACAAGCATAAAACTAAAGACAAGCAAAATAAAAATAGGTGTCTGTCCCTATTTATATGGAGAATAATATGAAGCTTAATGACGCGCTGAGGCTGCTGGCGGGGGTGATGGTGCTGTTGAGCGTTACGCTGACGCTCTACGTGGACGAAAATTTCGTCTGGCTGACGGTGTTCGTGGGCCTGAACCTGCTTCAGTCGGCCTTCACCGGCTGGTGCCCGGCCATCTGGGCTTTCCGGAAGCTGGGCTTAAAGGAATCCTGAAGCAGGGCGGGCGCGCGCAGGAGCAGCGTGCGCAGCGAAGCGGCGGGCCGCAGCAGCAGGTCCCGGCCCGAAGGCAGGGCCGAGAGCACCTGCGGCAGCGAGCCGAAGGCGTATTCTAAAGTTTCGAAGAAGACGGGGCCCGCCAGTTTTTCCAGGACCCGGCGCACCGCCGGGTTCAGCAGTTCCTGGGCCACGGCGGCGAAGCCGAGCGTGAGCGCGAAGGCCCGCGAGGCCATTCTCAACCCCGAAGCCATATCCGCCAGCAGCCAGCCGGCCACCAGCGAAACCGCTAACACCCCCGCCCACATGCCCCAACGCCGCAGCAGCCGCCCGGCCCTGAAATAGAAAGCCGAGCAGGCCAGCCCGTAAGCCAGCGAGATTGCGGCGGCCGCCGGGAGCGGCAGCCTCCCTGAAGCCATGAGCCCGGCCAGCGCCAGCAGGTGCAGCACCAGGACAGGAACCGAACTGTAGCCCGGCCCGGCGCCGCGGGCGGTATATTTCCCCCCGTCGGTGGCCCGGCACTCCACAGTGGGCCCCGGGCGCGCCGCCCGCAGGCCCAGCAGGGCGGCGGCCATGCCAGCCAGGAAGTAAGTACCCAGCAGCACCAGTACCGCCGACGGAACACCGGCCCGCGAGCCCAGCAGGGCCATGATCTTCTCCAGCCCGCCGGCGTAGGCCGCCACCGCGTCGTAGCCGTAAAGCAGCAGCAGCCTCCCCACCTTGTGGATCAGCCCCCAGCTCATGGCGAGCCCGCCGGCGAGCAGGTAGCCGGCCAGGTTCCCGCCCAGCAGCCGCACCGAGACTTCGGCCAGCAGGCCTTCGGTGAAAATAGCCGCCATGGGACTCAGCAGCACGGCGCTGGGCGAGACGGATTTCATGGCGGCGCAGACCAGGGCGGCGCGCCACAGCAGGCCGCGCTCGGGCCACAGCCGGTGGCCGGCCACCATCACGGCCACGCCTATGCCGGTAAGCAGCCGGCCGGAAAAGGGCACGCGGCTGTTGTGCAGGAAACTGCCCAGCACTATTTCGGAGGCGGCCCAGAGGCTGCCTATCACGGCGGCCTTGCGCCAAAGCAGGGAATTGTCGCGAACGGCGGGCATCAACCTATTCTATTAAATCGGCAAAAGAAAAAGGCCCCGCCTGCGCGGGGCCTTTCTTTTACGGCCTGCCTCTTAATTCTTCTTGTCGTCCTTGGGCAGGGTCTTGAAACACATGAACCAGTCGTAGCAGTGGTGCCCGCCGGAGGTCTGGCTCTCCACGCGCTCTTTGGCGCCGCCGCAGGAACCGGGCGGAGGCACTATGACCTCGTCGCCGGGGCGCCAGTCGGCCGGCGTGGCTATCTTGTACTTGTCGGCGGTCTGCATGGCTATCAGCAGACGCTTGATCTCGTCGAAGTTGCGCCCCGCCGAGAGCGGGTAATAGATCATGGCGCGGATCTTGCCGACGGGGTCCACAAAGAACACGGCGCGCACGGCCTTGGTATCCGAGGCGTTAGGCTGGAGCATGCCGTATTTTTTGGCTATGTCCATCTTTATGTCCGCTATCAGCGGGAACGTGACCTCGATGTTCTTCATGCCCTTGTACTCGATCTTCTCCTTGATGGTGCGCAGCCAGGCCACGTGGCTGTAGATGCTGTCTATGGACAGCCCTATAACCTCGGTATTGAGGGCCTTGAACTCCGGCAGCATCTTGGCGAAGGTCATGAACTCCGTGGTGCAGACGGGCGTGAAGTCAGCCGGGTGGCTGAACAGGATGGCCCATTTACCCTTGTAGTCCGCAGGGAAGTTGACCGGTCCCTGGGTGGTTTCGGCGGTGAACGCCGGGGCGTCGTCGCCTATGAGCGGCACGCCCTGCGCGAACAACGGCTGAGCAACGAACATTGCCGCGAGCAGCGGCAGTACTATCAGTTTTTTCATTTTATTCTCCCCCTCCTGGCGCTTGGAGCGCCAAGGGTAATATACCAATTTTTCCCGGATTTTCTGCCCGGATATTTTAGATGCGCAGGGGGGCGGAAAGTTTCAGTTTCGGCCGTTTAGAACGGCAGGGTAAGGCCGAGCGACCAGTAATCGCTCTTAGGCTGACCGCCGCCGGGATTGAAACCCTCCCAGCCGGCGGAGAGCTCGGCTTTGGGGAATTTAACGCTCAGGCCCAAAGTGAAACTTTCGGAAGAAGGCTGGTCCAGCAGGTAATTGGTGCGGGCGTAGCCTGCCTCGGGCACCACGGGCAGGCCGGGCACGCGCAGCCGGGCGGAAACGGCGGTATCCGGGAAACCGCTGGTCCCTATACCGCCTATGTCGAGCGGCAGCTCGCGGGCCTCGTCGGTAATATCCTTGTTATAGGCCGTCTTGGTGAAGCGGCCGCTGGCCCGCACGCCGTAAAGTTTTACGGCGGCGCTCACGCCGTAGTCGGTCTGGTTCAGCTTGAAAGCGTCGGTAAGGGTGACGCTGGAGGTGCCGCGGCGGCCTATAGAAACCGTGGCGGTGGAAGCGGCGTAAAGGTCCTCGTGCATGGTGAGCCCGGCGAAAACTCCCAGCGTGGCGTCCTGCAGCGCCGCGTCCTCGGCGGGCGAGCGCAGGAGGTTATAGGTGAAGTCGGCGTAAAGGCCGGTGTTCTTATAGCCGTTGGTTTCGGGCGTGACCGAAAGTTCCGCCCCGGCGCTCCAGGCTTCCCTCTCCAGGCCCGCGCCCAGGGAATAGGTGGACATCCGGTCGGAGAGATCGCTCTTGTAGGTATTGAGCGAGGGCCGGAAGTAATAATCGTCTTCGCCCCATTCGGCGAAAGCGTTCACGCCCGCGTAGCCGGAAGGGCCGGCGGTGTAGCGGCCGCCCACGTCCGTGTAGGCGCCGGCGGAGGCCGCAAAAATCGGAAAGAAAGCCGCGAATATCAGTGATTTCATAGGTCGCTCCGTAAATACGCCGCCGCCCCCCTTACAAGAGGGGCGACGGCACTTGTTTTTATCTAACCGCCTCTATCTGCCGCGCTTGCCGCCGCCGGCCCCGGAACCGCCGCCGCGGCGCTCGCCGCGCGAGCCGCGCTCTCCGGAGGAATGCTCCTTGGTGCGGAGCTGCTTCTTCTCCTGCTTGCGCTCCTGCTTCATTTCGCCTTCGCCCTTCTTGGCCTTCTCGGCCTTCTTCAGGGCCTTCTCATCGCCGGCGTTCTCGGTCATTTCCCGCACGGCCTCACCCTTGGCCTTATCGGCGCCCTGCATTTCGCGGGCCTTCTCGCGGCCCTGCTGGCCATGCTCCCCGGCGGCCTCGTCGGCCCGGTCCAGGCCGGTCTTCTTTTCTTCGCCCGCCCCGGAGCCGTCCTTGAGGCGCAGCTGCTCTTTTATCTGCAGCTTTTCCCCGGTCTGCAGCTTATCCTGGGTCTTCAGCTGGTCCCTGGTCTGCAGCTTGTCCTGCTCTTTCACCGCGTCCTCGGCGCTCACGGCGGCCGTCATTAAAACAGCGGAAACCAGGCTGAGGGCGGCGGTCATTATTATCTTGGTCTTCATAACTCCTCCTTGATGGCGGCCATTGCCGCTCTACATGCTGACGCGGCCGGCAGCCATAAGGTTTAGTCTAGCGGCGCCCGCCCCGGCCGCCGCCGCCGGAGCCGCCCCCGCCGCGGCGCTCGCCTTTACGTTCCTGGCGGTACTCGCGGCGCAGCTCCTCGCGGCGTTCTTTGGAGAGCTTCTGCCATTTCTGGAACTTCTTTATGAGCTTGTTGCGCTCCCCCTCTGGCATGGCCTGGAAGCGGGACCAGCGGGCGCGCAGCTCCTGACGGCGCGGCTCGGCCATCATCCGGAAGCGCTCGAATTTAAGCTTCAGTTCAGCCTGCTTCTCCGGCTTCATGACCCGCCACTTCTCGTAATTGGCCAGCACCCGGGTCTTTTCCGCGTCGGTCAGCTTCTCCCAGGCGGCGGCCCGCTCGGCCTTGCCGGGATCGTCCGCGGCGCGGGCCGGCAGGGCCGCGGCCATGAAGGCCGCCAGTATAAGGATATATTTCATAGTTTTCATAACCCCTCCGCTGTGGTGGTGGAAGCCTTCACCGTTTCCGTGGACGTATCCAGCCGCGCCGAGGCCGTACCGGTGGAGGTCTCCACCGCGGCGCCGTCGGTTTCGCCTTCCAGCACTTCCAAATTGCTCAACAGCTCGAAATCGCTGAAGAAATCCAGGTTGTCTATGACCTCGGCCGGAGCCGTTATGGCGGCCAGGGCCCCGGCGGCCAGCGCCAGCACCAGGCCCGCTATGATCTTTCTGCGTTTCATAACTCGTTCTCCGGGACGGCTTCCAGCACGTCCATATCGTCCAGCAGGTCCAAATGCTCCAGGAAAGCCGTGCTCACCAGGCTTTCGGGCGAAGGCGCGGGGGTCTGCGGCCTGGCCGTGAAGAACAGCAGGGCGGCCAGGGCCGCGGCCGGCGCCAGCAGCCAGGCCTTCCGGTGGGAGGGCCGGCCGGCTGCGGCGGCCAGGATCTCTTTTTCCTGCCGCTGCCAGAACGCCTCATGGCGGCGTACCGCCAGCAGCGAGATCAGTTTCTTCTCTTTATCTTCGTTCATAAGTATTCCCCCAGAGAGGCCTCGAGCTTCCTGCGGGCCTCGAACCAGTGGGCTTTCACCGTACCTTCAGCCATGCCCAGCGCCGCCGCTATCTCCGTCATGGTCAGCTCCTGTGAGCGCAGGACGGCCACTTCGCGCTGGCGCGGCGGCAGCAGGGCTATGGCGGCCTGTACCCGGCGCTCCAGGTCGGCCTGGATAGCCAGCTGCTCCGGCCGGTCGCCGGGCCTGTCGGGCAGGAAGTCTTCCGGCGCGGCGGCGTCTTCTTCGCCCTCGCCCCTGCCCAGACCCACCCAGTTGCGCAGCTTTTTCCAGCGCCACCAGGAACGCGCCTTGTTGGCCGCTATGCGCAGCAGCCAGGTCTTCAAAGAGCTCTCGCCGCGGAAATCCTTAAGATGCTTCCAGGCGGCCATGAAAGTCTCCTGGGTTATGTCCTCGGCTGCGTCCGCGCTGGCGGTCAGCCGGAGGGCCACGGCGAAGACCAGGCGCTGGTGCTCTTCTATGAGCAGGGCGAAGGCGTTTTCGGGATCGCTCCCGGCAAGGCTTTCGGGCCCGGTCTTTTTTTCGTTCTCCATTAAGTTTTCCACGCTAGTACTGACGCCTGACGGCTCTAAATGGTTTAGTCCCCGCCTTTATTATATTAAGAAACCGGCTAAACCTTTTTGGCCCGCCGCGCGTCTGCATTAGCGGGTCATGGAGGCCTTATGACAAAGCGCATCCTGGTGGTTGAAGACGACGAAGCCTTGCGGCGCGTCTATGCCCGGCTCCTCGGGAGCTGCGGGTACTCACTTACCCTGGCCGGAGGGGCCGGCGAAGCCAGGGCGCTGCTGGCCGCCGCCTCCTACGACCTGATGATAACCGACTACGAACTGGGCGACGGCAAAGGCACGGAAATAATAGAAACCGCCCGGGCCGGGGTGGACGGCGGCGGCAGCATCATCATGATCTCCGGCTCCCTGGAAACGGCCGAAATGGACCGCCTGGCCGAACACTACCGGCTGGCGGGCTGCTTTCCCAAGCCCTTCAACCTCGAAGCCCTGCTAAGCAAGATAAGCGAAACACTCTCCTGAGCGACTCAGTGGGAATAAAAAGGCCCCGCCTGCGCGGGGCCTTTTCTTTGCTCCAGGTCCTTTAGAACTTGAAGGTAAGGCCAAGGTCGTAGGCATCCTCGGAAAGTTCGGACTTTATGCTGCCGTCCGAAGAGTTTTCCGTGATCGACTTGGCGAAGGCCTTCTTGTAGCCCACGTTCAGGGCGAACTTGGGAGAGAACTCGTAGCCGGCGCCCAGCGTGAGGTGGTGCTCCACGATACCGGGAAAACCGATGATGCGGAAGTATTCGTAGTTGTAGGTACTCATGGTCTTGCCCTGCACCACGGTGGTCCCCATCGGATTGAAATTATCGTGCTTCTTCAGGGGATTCTTGCCGTAGTTCCAGCCGGCGCGCAGCGTGAGCTTGTCGGTAGTCTTGTTCTGGACGCCCAGGCCGAAAACGGTCTGGCTCTCCCAGTCGAAGTCGCTGTAGCCGTCGGCGTTGGCCCAGTCCACGTATTTCACGTCCGCGGAAAGCACCCATTTGTCCAGGCCTTTGTAGGAGACGCCGGCGCCGTACTGGGCGGGGTTCTCCAGCTTCAGGTCGTCGAAGCCGTTATAGGTGCCGGAAAGGCCTTCCCCGTCGAAGTCGTACACGCGCTCGTGATTGACGTTCTGGGGAGTAACGTAGGTCAGGCCGAAGTTCCATTTGCCGTACTCGTAACCGGCGCCGAGGCGCACGCCGAGGGCGTAGTTATGAGAGAGGCCCTTACCGAAGTCGGCGGCCTGGTAGTCTATGTCGAGGCCGGCGCCGTAGGACAGGCTGCCGTACTTATAGGAGAAGGCCGGCACGAACTTCATGACCGACACCTTGGTGTTCATTTTGCCGCCGGTGTCCTTATTGCGGTAATCCACGCCCATGCCGGACACGCCGTAGGCGGCGATGCCGAAGGTGAGCTTGTCGTCTATCTTGCTGGACAGACCGATGGCCGGCACGGCGTAAGCCGCGTCCTGGCTCTTGCCGCTCCAGTTGCCCACGGGCATACCGGCGGAACGCACCGTGGCCTTCACGGTAGGCGCGAAGTAAGTGCCGGCGAAGTTGAACTGTGAACCCTCCAGTTGGGAAAGCCCGGCCGGGTTGGTGAAGATGGCGCTGATGGCGTCCTGGGGGGCAGCCATGCCGGTGCCGCCCATGGCGCGCGAAGCCGGGCCCACGCCTATGAGGTTATCGCCGTTGGTGGCGAAAACGTTCACGGACAGGCCGGTGAGAACCGCAACCGCCGCTAACACTTTTACCGATTTTTTCATTTTTCCTCTGTTTAATTTTCCGAGATCAGATGAACAGCGAAGACTTGCTGCTGCCGGCCTCGGCCAGGAACTTGGCCACGCCGGCGCTCTTGAGGTTGGGGTAATCTATCATCTCTTCCATCTTGTAGCCCATCAGGTCCATGCTCATCTGGCAGACGTAGATCTGCACGCCGGAATCGGCCGCGGTCTTCATCAGCTGCCCGAGCGTCATCACGTTGTGCTTCTTCATGATGCTCTTTATCATGGCCTTGCCCATGCCGCCCATGTTCATCTTGCTGAGCTTGGTGCCGTCGGCGCCGTTGGGCAGCATCACCTCGAACATTTTGGAGACCACGTCCTTGGAGACGGTCTTGTTGGGGTCCTTCAGCGCCGGGATGGACCAGAAGGTAAAGAACATCACCACCTTCTCGAACATCGCCGCCGCGCCGGTGGCTATAATGAAAGAGGCCAGCAGCTTGTCCATGTCGCCGCTCATTACCACCATGGAGAGCTTGTCCTCCGGCGCGTTGGCCTTCAGGGTTTCCACGTCGGCCTTGAGGGCCGCTACCTGCGCTTCCAGTTCTTTTATGTCAGCCATAATTCTCCTTAATGCGTGTAGTCCAGGATCTTTACTTTATCCCCCACTTTCTTAACTATAGCCTCTTTCATCGCGTCCGCGTGAGGGCAGGGGAAACAGAGCGGGTTGCCGTTCTTTATGCAGGACGCGAGGGCGATGACCTCTACGCCGCGGGCCACCATCTCTTCCGCGCGTATCACGGCCCGCTTGCCGGGGCAGCCGCCGCAGGAGACGAAGGCCGTCATCTCCACCGGCCCGGTCTCGGCGAAAGCGCCCTTGCCCAATTGCGCGAACTTGAAGTCCGTGGTGCCGGGGCAGATATCCTCGGTCTGCTGACAGCGTATTACGCCTGCTTTTTTCATATTAGTAGGAGAGCACCGTTTTGGCGGAAGTTATTTCTTCTATCACCTTGGCGGCGCCGACTATCCTGGCATTAGGCACCAGGTCTTTTTCGTCGAAGCCGCGGGCCTTCAGGCACGGCGAGCAGACCAGCAGCTGGCCGCCCATTTCGGCGTAGGACGCGGCCAGTTTCTCCAGCGGGTCGAACGGGGCGTGATTGATCTCGGCGGTCTTGCCTTTAACCGCGAGGTTAACCCCCTCGCCCTGCACTATGATCACGGGGTCAACGTCCATGGCGTAGCTGGCGTTAGCCAGCACGAAAGGGATTATGGCCTTCTCCGGGGAATCCTTGAAATGCGTGGCCACGTAAACTATCTTTTCGTTGTTGTCCATTATAAACTGAAGGCCGTGCCGGCCTCAGCCTCCTTTTTAACGTGCTGGAAATAGACCGCGAGCGGGCGGAAGAAGATGTGGATCCACTTGGTGAACGGCACTATGAGGATTATCCACACCGTCTCTATGGCGATGTTCAGGCGGTAAACCTTGGCGAGCAGCGGGTCCCCCGGGCCGTAGGCCACGTTGAGGTAATGCGTGAAGAGCAGGCTCGCGCCTATCAGGAACATCGTCACCACGAACAGCCAGTCGCTCGGGTGCGAGAACTTGCTGGACTCGGCGCTCTTGAAGACGCGGCGCAGCGACATGACCCCGCCGCCGACGAGGATACCGAAGCCCGCGTACCAGACCAGCAGGCTCACCGGGTGGAAAGCGCCGTAATGCTTGTCCAGCGGCGCCAGCAGGTGCAGGTTGGAGATGAGCAGCGTCAGCACGTAGCCGCTCATGACCAGCAGGTGCGCCGCCCAGCGCACCAGGTCGGTCTCCTCGCAGCCGTTGAAGTTCTTCTGCGTGAAGCCGTGCACCAGCGTTTCGTAGATATGCGCGGGCTTGAGCGAGGCCTTTATGCCGCCCAGCGGTTTCACCACCGCGTGGCGGTACATATTCAGGACGTAGCCGCCCAGCGCTACGGTGACATAGACGGGGAAGGCCAGCTCTATTTTCCCGGCGAGGGCCCCGAAATCCCCGGTGTAGGAGGCGTAGAGCCAGTAGAAGAAAGCCAGCATACCGAGTGCCAGCCAGGTCTGCAGCCAGCCGGTCTTGTAGAAGATCTTGGACAGGCCGGTGATATCGTATTTGGCGATGAGGTAGCGGCGCAGGGCCATCATGTACTCGCCGGGCTGGGCCTCGCGCGGGCAGGTGGCGGAGCATTCGCCGCAGTAGTAGCAGTGCCAGGGCTCCAGGGCGGAACCTATCTTTTCCTCCATGCCCACGTGGCCGGCGCGGATGAGTTTGCGCGGGAAAGAGGCGTCTTCCTTGGACAGCGGGCAGACGGCTGTGCAGTTGCCGCAGTTAAAGCAGGCGGAGATGTCGAAGGCGCCGTATTTCTTGATCTCGTCTATGAGTTCGGGGTTCACCTTCATTTCGCGTCCCCTCCCTTCAGTTCGTATTTGGGGTAATCGCCCTTACCTGGCACGTCGGCCAGCTTGCCATACTTGCGCAGGGCGGCCACGTACCAGATGGCCTTCTCGTGCGTGAGGCCGGCCGCGGCGGCCAGTTCGGGCGCGGTCTTGGGGCCGCTGCCGAGCGCTTCCAGAATGGCTTTCTGCGCCTTGTTCTGCGCGGCCACCTGGTCGCGCAGGGCCTGCGGCACCGGGCCGCGGAGTTCATTGAGCTTTTTGAGCTGTTCGGCTAGTTTCTTAGCGTCGGCCATATTATTCCTTTGCGATGGCTTCCACCATGGCGTCGAACTGGTCCAGCGTCCAGCCGGCCACGTTTATGGCGCGGACCGGGCAGACCGCCACGCAGGCGCCGCAGCCTTTGCAGAGCGCCGGGTTCACCACGGCCAGTTTCTTGCCGTTCTTCTCGGTCATCATGAGCGCCCCGTCGTAGGAACACTCGGGCGGGCACAGGCCGCAGCCGGTGCACTTGTGTTCGTCCACCACGGCCACGAAAGGTTCCAACGGGATGTCCGGCTCGGCCAGCAGGATGGCGGCCTTGGCCGCGGCGGTGCCGGCGGAAGCCATAGCCTCGGTGACGTCCATGGGGTACTGGGCGGCCCCGGCCACGAAGACGCCGGAGTTGGCCAGTTCCACAGGGCGCAGCTTGGGATGCACTTCCTGCAGGAAGCGGTCGGCGCTGGCGGGCAGCTTCATCTGCGACCTGATAAGCGAGATGTCGGCTGGCATCATGCCGGTGACCAGCACCACCAGGTCCGCCTTGAACTCCAACTCCTCGCCCCAGGTCAGCACGTCCTTCACCTTCACGGTGTGCCCGGTGCGGTCGGAAACGACCACAGGCTGGTCGGTTTCGTTATGGCGCATGAACAGCACGCCGTCCTTGGAGGCCTTGTCGTAATAGTCTTCATGCTGCATGCCGTAGGTACGGATATCGCGGTACACGTCGTAAACGCGCACGCCGGGATATTTCTCCTTCAGCTGGTTGGCGGCGTAAAGCGCCGAGGTGCAGCACACGCGCGAGCAGTAATCGTTGATCTTGCCGTCGGCCTGGGGTTTGTGCACGCCTTCCACCTGGCGCGAGCCCACGCAGTGAATGAGGGCCAGGCTCTTTATCTCCCGGCCGCCGTATTCCAGCCGGCCGGCCGGCAGTTTCTTCATGAGCGAGATGAATTCCGGCAGCGTGAGCACGTTGCCGTCTTCGCCGTAGCCGAACTCGCCCTTCGCGGGCTTATAATGCTCGTAGCCGGTGGCCATTACCAGGGCGCCGGCTTTCACCTGCTGCGAACTGCCGTCTGGCTTCTTGAAATTCACCTTGAAGTTTCCCACGAAACCGCTGACGAAGTCTATTTCGGCGCCGGTGTGAACCGTTATTTTGGGTTCGGCCAGCACCAGGTCTTCCAGCTTTTTGGCCACGGCCGGTCCTTCCTCGCCGGAAGGGTACATTTTGCCGAGCTCCAGCAGCCGGCCGCCCAGGCGCGGGGCCTTCTCTATGATGACGGCTTCAAGGCCCTTGCCCGCGGCGGAAAGCGCCGCGCGCATGCCCGCTACGCCGCCGCCTATCACGGCCACCCTCTGTTCGGCCGCCACGCGGATAGCGTTGAGCGCGTCCTTGCGCAGCACCTTCTCCACGCCGGCCTGCGCCAGCTTTATGGCCTTGGCGGTGGCGCCGTCGTGGTCGGCCTTATGCACCCAGCTGGCCTGTTCGCGGATATTTATATGTTCGTGCAGGTAGGGGTTAACTCCGGCGCGCTGCAGCACGCCGCGAAAAGTGAGCTCGTGCAAGCTGGGCGAGCAGGCCGCCACCACCGTGCGGTTGATGCCGAGCTCTTTGATGTCCTTGGTTATGAGGTCCTGGCCGTTGGAGGAGCACATGAAGGCGTACTCGCGGGCCACCGCCACTCCGGGATACTTGGCCAGCGCCGCGGCCACGGCTTTAACGTCGATGATATCGGAGATGTTGCCGCCGCAATGGCACACGTAAACGCCGACCTTCGGCTCCTGCCGGTAATTGTCTTTAGACGCGGCTTCCGTTATTTTCTCGTCCATCACAGTTTCCTCATGTAGTTGGCTGCTTCCATGGCGGCCGAGCCAGCGTCCACCACCGAATCGGGGATGTCGCGCGGCCCCTTCACCACGCCGGCAGCGAAGACTCCGGCCCCCGCGGTTACGGCGGAGGAGACCATTTCATCTGAGAGCTTAACGAAGCCGAAGTCGTTGTTCTGCGTGCCGAGCCCGAAAGATGAGGCGTCGTGGCCGGGGACCAGCCCCTGCGACAGGATTACTAGCTCGTGCTTAACTTCCTCGGGCCCGGAGGTCCCTTCCTGGCGCTCTATGCGCAGTATGGGGTTATGCTTTTCGTCCTCGGTGATCCGGGCCACCTTGGCCTTCACGAAGTTGATGCCCATGGCCCGGGCGTTGTTATAGAACTGCTCGTAGCCCTTGCCGAAGGCGCGGATATCCATGTAATAGATGGTGATGTCGGCTATGGGCAGCGAGCCGGAGAGCAAAATGGCCTGCTTGATGGCGTACATGCAGCAGACGCGCGAGCAATAAGGAATGCCGATGCTCTTGTCGCGCGAACCGGCGCACTGCACGTAGGCGATAGAGCCGGGCACCATGCCGTCGGACGGGCGCAGCACGCGGCCGTAGGGGCCGTGAGGCGCCAGCAGGCGCTCGGCGGCCATCGGGGAAATAACGTTAGGCAGCTTGCCCAGGCCGTACTGCTTCTTGGCGGTCATGGGCGTGGTCTCGTAGCCGGTGGCGAGTATCACGGCCTTGGCCTTGATCTCCACGGGGGCCGGCTCCTGCAGGAACTCAATGCAGTCCTTGGGGCAGGCGCGCGCGCAGGCGCCGCAGCGGATGCAGTGTTCGGGATGCATCACGGGCAGCTGCGGGATGGCGTTGGTGAAGGGTATGGAGATGGTCTTCTTGGCGCCCATGCCAACCTCGTACTCGTCGGGCAGCAGCACCGGACAGACTTCTTCGCAGCGTTTACAGGAGATACATTCTTTTTCGTCTATATAGCGCGGCTTGCGGGTGACGGCGGCGGTAAAGGTCTTGCCTTCGCGCTTGATGGCGTCCACGGTGCTGTAGGTGAGGGTGGTGATGCGCGGGTGGTGCGAAACGCTGGCCATGCGCGGGGTGGTGATGCAGCTGGCGCAGTCCAGCGTGGGGAACACCTTGCTGAGGCTGATCATCTTGCCGCCGATGCTCGGGGCCTTCTCCACAATGGCCACGGAATAGCCCTGGTCGGCCAGGTCCAGGGCGCTCTGCAGCCCCGCTATGCCCGAGCCCACCACAAGAGTATCGACTTCTATCTTTTCAATGGCGTTCATACAGCAGCCACCGCCTTTTCCATTTCGGAGATCTCTTTGAGGAAAGCCGCCCGGCAGACGGTGCAGATGGTGGTGAGCTTGAGGCGGTTTGCCGCTATGCCCTTGGCCCGCATCTGCTCGTAAACCCTGGCTATGCGCTTGGAAAGCCGCTCGTAGGCGCCTTCATAGGGACAGTCGGAGCCGGAGGACATGATGATGATGCCGGCTATGCCTTTGTCGAAGGCCCGCATGTAGAAGTCCTCCGGGAACATGACGGGGTCCGGTACACGTATTACGTAGGTGTTGGCGGAGTACCCCAGCCTGGCCTGCCCCACGGCGTCGGCCCCGGGGTAGGAACTGTGGTTAGTGGTTATAATCAATATTTTTTTCTGAGTCATGCGCAATTCAAAGAAACCCTTTGAACACTCCGGAGGGAGGGCAAGGGCATGGGTTCCGAGGGCCGTCGCGCAGGCCGAGGCTTACGCAAGCGACGAGGCCGAGCGACGAGGCGCGGGCACGGTGTGTCCCGACGCCGTGCCCGAGGGGCCCATGCCCTTACCCTCCCGACTTCACATCCAGCGACGGCGGCTTTTTACAAATTACTTCTTGCGGGTGACGAAGAGGCTGTCGTAGCCGTCCCTTTCGAGGACGCCCAGGTATTCGTGGCCGGACTTGGCGCACCAGGCCGGGATGTCCTCGCGGCTGCCCTTGTCGCCCGACTGGATCTCCAGGATGCCGCCCACCGGCACGCCGGCTATGCCTTTTTTGGCTTCCAGAAGCGGGCCGGGGCAGGCCATAGAGCGCGCGTCCACCGTTTTGGCTGCTTTCACTTGGCTAAGGTCCATAGTATCCTCCTGCTGAATTAAAGGTCGAAATTGGGGCAATAAAGCTTCTTGATCCTGGAGATCAGGTCCTCCAGGCGGGGGTCTTTGATGCTGTAGAAGATGCGGTTGCCGTCGCGACGCTTTTGAATAAGCCCGCGGTCGGCAAGGACGCGCAGATGCTGCGAGATGTTCCCCTTGCTCGTACCCAGCTTCTCTATAAGCTCGTGCACGAACATTTCCCTCTTCAACAGCATACAAATTATCATAAGGCGGGAGGGATGCGCAATACAGGAAAGCATGCCTGCTATCCCGTCCGCCTTGGCGAGCATGGTCTTGTTCATGTTGTATAGTAGTTTAGGATATACTAAACTAGTTGTCAAGGGCCTCCAGGCCCAGGGGAATAAAAAACCGCCGCGGCTGGCGGCGGTTCTTTCCCGGGTGTGTTTTCCTATTTCTTTATCATGCTCTTCAGGTCGTCCAGGAAGCGCCTGGCGTTCAGCAGGGCCCGGGCGAACGGGGACATCTTGAACTCGCGCACGTCCTGCAGGGTGCGCGGCGAGGAATCCTGCCGGGAGCAGAGCCTGAGCTGGTAGGCCACTATGTCGCCCAGGAAATTGCCCTTGAACTCCTTCATGCCCTTTAGGGCCTCGAAGTGGACCGCGGCCGGACCGAACCGGCCCAGGCGGCGCAGCAGCTCCCCCTTCATCAGGTTGGCGTTCTCCCACTCTTCGTCGTGCTCCTTGGCCAGCCTTATAGCGTCGCTGAAATAGCGCAGGGCCAGCTCCTGGTCTTCGGCGAGCAGCTCGGGGTAGAGTTCCTCCTGCCAGGAGGCCTTGAGGAAATTGTTGGCTATGGCGAAAGGCGGCTTCTCCAGCCGCTCGTAGATGAGGCCGGCGCGGTAATAGGTGCTGCGAACCAGGATCTTCTTATAGTCGGCCGAGTTCACCATGGCCCGGCTGCGGGCCAGTTCCTGCTTGCTCAGGCCAGCCTTGAAAATGATGAAGCCGCACTTGGGACATTCCGGCAGGCGCCAGGGGCCCGCCTCTATGCCCACCGGCCTGAGGTCCAGGCGCATCTCGTACTGCGATTCGGCCAGGTCCAGCTTGGTATAGAACTCCGTGCCGCAGACCGGGCAGGCTATCTCACGCTCTATCACGGCCTGCGCGGCGGCGGGGCCGGCGGCGGCGAAGAAAAGCAGGAGCGGGAGCAGGAGTTTTTTCATCATCGATGTCTCACGGGCAGCAGGACCGGTTATTCCGCTTTGGCGGGGCCGGCTATTTTCTCTTCCAGGACCTTCACCGCGGCTTCGAGGGCGGCCACGCGGGCCTCAAGGGCGGCCGTTCTGTCGGGTCCGGCCTGGGCGGGCTGGACCGCCGGCGCGGCCGCCTGGGGCCCGGCCTCGGCGGCGGGGCCGGCGCCGAAAAAAAGATGGCGATAGCGGCTTTCCTTCTGGCCGGGCTGGCGCGGCAGGCGCGCCGCCATGGGTTCGGCCGCGGCGCAGAGGCCCTGCATTATCCCTTCCACCTCGGCGGTGCTTTCGAAAGAGCAGAGGCGGTCGGTGCGGTTCTTTATCTCGCCGGGGGTCTGCGGGCCGCGCAGCAGCAGCACCGTCATGATCCCTATGACCTTGGCGTCGTCGGAACCCAGCAGTTTGCCTATGTCGTGGCGGAACTTGGGCACCCGCTCGCCGGGCGCCTGCTGGCGCTCCACCAGGCCTTTCTCTATGAGGCCCTGCACGGCGCGGCCGAGCGAGTCCTGGTCCAGGGTCATTATGGGGTCGCGGCTGCTTTTCTGGTTGCAGGCGGCCAGGAGGTAATTGAAAGTAAGCGGGTACTGTTCGCGCGTGGTCAGGGACTTTTCAACCAGCGAGCCCAGCGCCCTGGCTTCGTCCAAAGTAAGGTCCGTAAGCATGAAGATATTTTACTTAAATTCAGGCGCGTTAACAGGCGGGCCTTTAGCTCGGAATAAAAACCGCCGGCGCGAACCGGCGGTTCTCATTTGCGGCCTTCGCCCTTAGTCCACGCCCAGCAGTTCCACTTCGAAGAACAGCGTGGCGCCCGGCGGGATCACCGAGCCGGCGCCGCGCGTGCCGTAGCCCAGCTCCGGCGGGATGATGAGCCGGCGCTTGCCGCCTATGCGCATGCCGGCCACGCCCTCGTCCCAGCCCTTTATCACCTGGCCCACGCCCAGCTCGAACGTGAACGGCTCGTCGCGGTCCACCGAGCTGTCGAATTTCTTATTGCCGCGCAGGGTGCCGGTGTAATGCACCGTCACCTGCTTGCCGGCCACGGCGGCCGCGCCCTGGCCCACTTCCACGTCTATATACTGCAAACCCGATCTGGTAGTTATTGGTTCAGACATAGTTCCTCCGGTAGTTTTCTAAAAATCCAGGTTGGGGGCGGCGCCGCCGCCCGACGAGCGCAGGGCGTATAGCAGCGCCGCTGCCGAGAGGATGGCCAGCATGCCGCCGGCCTGCAGGAACAGCCGCGCCGAATCGGAAACGTCGGCCTTATAGGCCTCGTAGGCCAGGTCCGACACGGTTTCGGCGCCGTGGCCGAAGAAACAGGGCGTGTTGGCGCCGCCCTCCTGCTCCAGCTTCACCAGCGCGCCCATGAGGTCCGACGGGATATTGAGCTGCGAGCCGCCGCGCACGGCGGCCAGCACCACGGAAAGCGTAACGGGGGTCCCGATGACGGTGACGTTGTCCCCCTCCAGCAGCACCTGCTCGGTCTTGCGCACGTCGCCGGCGGTTTCCAGCAGGCCGGTGGTGTCGTCGCCGTACTCCGGGCGGCTGAAATCAGGAGAGGAAGCCGACGGGAACACCAGCACCCCGCCGGAACCGTCGTCCACCTTGAAACCGCCCACGGCGTCCAGGCCGCTCTTCACCCAGCGCGAATGGGCGCCGCCCTTGCGGCCGTGGCTGACCTCCAGCCTTTCGGTCTGCTCTAGGTAAAAGATGCAGGGTTTTTTAGAGACCGGCGCCGTGAAGGAGGCCAGGCCGGCGGCGGGGCCGCTTATCAGCTGGCGCTCGCCGGGGCGCAGGTGGCCGGTGGCGGTGCGCTTGTAGCCGGCCAGGCGGCCGGCTTTATACCGCTTCAGGAACCCGATACCCAAAAGGATCGCGCCGGCCAGCAGGCCGAGGCCGGGAAAAACCAGGTTATTAGGATCGCCCATTACCGCCTATCTTACCAAAAGGCGAGCCGGCAAAAAATGACCCGCTGTCAGTCCGCGCAATAGCCTTTACCTTTCAGGCCGAGCCGGTAATGGGCCTCAAGCTCCTCCGCCGGGAGCGGGCGGCCGTAAACGGCAACCTCGTCTATATAGCCGTCCAGCGGCGAGTGGTAACCGACCACCGCGTAGGGGTCCCAGCCTATTATCCCCGGTTTGGCCGGGTCGTTTACCATTCTGCCGGGCGCGGCCAACGCGGCGTCCAAGCGGCCGTCCAGGTAGATCTTTATGCGGGCTCCGTCGAAGGTAAAAGCCACATGATGCCATTCGTCAGGCGTAACGGAGGCGTAGCCGCGCCGCCAGTCAGCGGGGCTGGTGCCATCCACGAAAACGGAAAGATTGTTCACCGAATTGCCCGGACCGCCGATGGTAAGGCAGGCGGAAGGCCCCTTACAGAAAACCCTGGCCCCGGAATTACTGTGATCAAGGGTGCGGTATTTTATCCACGCCTCCACCGTAACTTTTTCCAGAGAGTCCAGCGCGGTAAGGTGCTGGAAAAGGGCGTAACCGGAATTCTGCATTTCCAGGCCGGAACCGGCGCGTCCCTCAGAATACCAGGCCGGCCCGTTAAGGAACTCCGGCGGCCGGCCGGCCTCGGGTTTTTCGTTGAAGTTCCAATAAGCCAGCATTCCCTCCGGACAGCCTTTCCCGGCGCGGCGGCCGGCGGAACCGCACCCGCAAAGGACCAGCAGACAGGCGGCAGCCCAAAAGTTCATAGAGATATTTTTCATGGTCGTTCCCCCCGCTTTATCTTACTAAAAGCGGGAACAGGAAAGAACGAGCGGTTGATTTTAGCGAATGACGCGCCTGCGGACCGCAGGGCGGGGCGCGGGGCGCGAGGGCGGCGGGCCGTAGCGGTCCACGGTCTCGTGGTAGACCACGTCCCACTTGAAGCTGACGCCCAGGTGGTGCGTGGGCCCCAGTTCGCCCATGGTGCGCAGGGAATAGTCGAAAGCGGCCGACGGCAGAGACAGACCGAAGCCCACGGAGAAGCCGTTGATGCCGCCGGTGTCGCTGGCGGAAGTGTTGTAGCCGGCGCGCAGGACCATGGCCATGTCGTCGCGCAGGAAAGAGGTGTACTTGCCGCCCACGGCCAGCCACGGGCTGGAACCGCGGGTGATATTGATGTCGAACACCGCCAGCAGGTCGCGCCCGTAGGGCAGGCCCGCGCCGAACTTGAAATTGAGCGGCAGGGGATATGTTTCGCTGCCGAACTTGAGGCCGCCGCCCAGGTTCTGCACGGAGGCGCCCACCACGCCGCGCCCGGCCCGGCGGGTAATACCGGCGTCGGCCGCGAAGGCGGTAGCCGAGCGCTTTATGCGGGTGTTGATGTATTTGAGCGAGAACCCGGCCGAGGTGGCGTTGTCCAGGTCGGTGCCCCAGCCGGCTTCAACGGCCAGGTCGCGCGGCGAGAGGCTGCCGGCGGCCGCGCCGGTATTGTCCGTGGCGTCCATCTTGCCGTAGGAGAGGTGGCGCAGGCCCACGCCGGCCACGCCGCCGTAAGGCATGCGCACGGCCGCGCTCAGCACGTTAAAGGTGAGGGAATCGGCCCAGGCCGCGTGGGAGAACGAAGCGTAGCCGCCTTTCACCGAAGACAGGCCGGCCGGGTTGATGAAGATGGCCGGCGACCCGGCGGTAACGGCCACCCCGGCTTCGCCCATGCCGGCGCCGGAAGCGGAGGTGGGCAGGCGCAGGAAAGCGCCCGACACGGTGCCGTTGTCGGAAGCGGCCTGCGCCGGCTGGCAGGCGGCCAGCAGCGCGGCGGTTAATAGCGCGCCCAGGGTCTTCATCTTTCCACCGCCACTTTAAGCGTCCGCTCGTCGGAACCGGACTTTATGAAAGCCAGGTAAATGCCGCTGGCGGCCTTGTGGCCTTCGGAGTTGCGGCCGTCCCACACCTTGATGCCGCCGTCGGCGGAAGTCACTTCCATCAGCCGCACCAGCTCGCCGGTGATGGTATAAATCTTTACGCGCGCGGTGGCGGGCAGGTTGCTGAAGGTCACGCCGGCCGCGTCGAACCGGCCGCCGGCGCCGGGCTGCCACGGCACGGGGTACACCTTTATGGCGGACAGGCCGGAGGCGGGCGCGGCGAAGACCGAGAAGAAGCTGAAATGGGTGGTTACGCCGGTGATGGTCTTATTGGTCCTGTCCACCGAGGTGGCCAGCTGGGTCCAGGCCCCGCCGGCGTCGGGCACGGTATAGACCTTAAGGCGCTCCACCGAGGCCAGGGTGCCGTCCACTATGCCGTTATTATCGTCGTCCTTGTAGGAGAAGGTGAGGGCGGCGGTCTTGCCGGCGGCCAGCAGGCTCTGGCCGTTGGAGAGGTTCACCTTCACGGCCAGGTTCAGGGCGTCGGCCCCGGAGGGCGGCGCGGGCACTGCGGCCGGGTTGTTCACCAGCGTGAGCGCGGCGGTGGAATCGTTCACGGCGCCGGAGGGAATGACCACCTTGGAGACCAGCGTGGTGGTATCGTCGGCGGCCTGCACGGTGCTGGTCACGGTGTTGTTGATCTTCTGTTCCTTGCGCTGCTCGCCGGCCGAAACGCTTTCGCTGGTGTCGAAATCCACCGGGTCCACCACTATGGTGATGGCCGGCGCGGCCGGGTCGGCGACGCTGTAAATATCCGTGGCCACCGCGCGCAGGTCGTACGTGCCGGCGCCGAGGGCGTCGGCGTCCAGGTGCACGAAGTAGGGCGCGGCCAGGTCCGGGTTGGGATGGTTGACGTTGGCGGCGGTTATATCCGTCCAGGCGCCGGCGCCGCTAGGCGTGTACTGGAAGCGCACCTGCGCCACCTGCGAGAGCTGGCCCAGGATGATCTCCGCCACTATGGTGACGCTGTTGCCCTTTACGCGCTTGCCGGCCAGCGGCACCTTTATGGCGGCGCGCACGCCGCTGAGCACGCCCACGGCCTGCGCCGAGGCCAGCAGGGAAACGTTCTTCTCTTCGCTGCCGCAGCCGCCGGCCGCCCGCAGGGCGAACTTGTAGGTGCTGTTGGCGCTGAGGGCCGGGGTGGTCCACCCGGTCACCGTGGAAGTAAAGACGTTGAGCGGCGTATTGTAATCCACCGTGCCGGTGGCATTGTCGTAGTAGAGGCGGTAGCCTGCCACGGAAAGCGAAGGCGAAGGCTCCCAGGCCAGGGTGATGCGCGCGCCGTCCAGGGCCTCGGCGTAGAACCCTCCGGGCGCGGCCGGCGTGGAGGCCATGGTGGTGAAAGAGAGTGTGGGGCTGAAGGCGGTGTAAACGCCGGCGCCGTTGCGGGCCCGGGCCTTATAGTAGAAAGGCGAGCACTCGGCCAGGGCCGGGTCCGAGTACGCGGTGAGCGCGCCCTCATAAACGTTCTCAAAGGAAATATTATCGGCGGAGCGCCAGAGCTGCAGCTCGGTGCCGGCCGGGTTGCCGTTCAGGCCCAGCGTTAGCGCGGCGCTGCCCAGCACTATCTGCGAAACCACAGGCTCGGCCGGGACCTGGGCCAGAGTGTACACGGTGGCGGAAGCGGCCAGCGGCCCTTCACCCTTGTTATTGCTGCCGGCCACCCGCAGGATATTGGCAGAATTCGGCCCGAGGCCCGCCTGCGTATAGGCCGCCGAGGCGGCGAAAGCGGCGGTGCCCACTGATACGCCGGGATTATTGTAAAGCGCAAAGCCGTCCGCCGAGGCCACCGTGCCGACGTTCCAGGTCCACACTATGGAACTGACGCCTACGGCGGAGCCGGCCAGGCCGCTGACCAGGCCCGAAGGCAGCAGCACCTGCGTTATGGAGGGGCCGGCCGGGGAAACGTAGGCGGTAGCCAACGAGTCGCCGTTCACGGCGCGCACACGGCCGTAATAGGTGGCGCCCTGCAGCAGCCCGGTGAAGGCCTTATTCAGGGCGGTACCGGAACCGGATGAGACGAAAGTGCTGAAAATATTCGACTCGGAGATCTCGTACTCGTAAATGGTGCCGGCCGGGTTGCCGCCGTCGGCCCAGCCCAGCGTGGCGCTGGAGTAACCCACCGCGGAGAAATCCGGCGCCGCGGGCAGGGCGGCCAGGGTGTACACGGTGGCGGAATCAACGAGGGGGCCTTCACCCAAAGTGTTGCGGCCGCGCACGCGCAGCAGGCGCGGCGAGTTGGGCGTGAGCCCGGCCTGCTCATAAGCGCCGGTGGCGCCGAAAGCCGCGGTGCCCACGAACACGCTAGCCCCGTCGTAGAAGGCAAAGTAATCGGCGTCGGCCACGGTGCCGGCGTTCCAGGTCCAACTGACGGTGGTGGCGCTCAAGGCGGACCCTGCCAGGCCGGTCACCGAACCGGAGGGCAGTATAGGCAGCGTCAGCGCGTAGGTGAGGCCTTCAATGTAGGCGCTCTTGAGCCCGGCGCCGTTCACCGCGCGCACGCGGCCGTAATACTGCGTCCAGGAGGCGAGACCGGTAAAGTCAGCGCTGGTGCCCGGGCCGGAGCCGGAGGAAGTGAAGGCGCCGAAGTCGCTGCTGGTGGAGAGTTCGAACTCGTAAACGGTCCAGGCCGGATTGGCGCCGGCGGCCCAGACCAGGGTGGCGCTGGTATAGGCCACCGAGGAGAAGTCCACCCAGGCCGGCGCTGAGGCCAGAGTGATGCCGAAGCCGCTGGCGATAAAGCCGGAGCCGGGGATGGTGGAGACGAAGCCGTAGTAACTGGTATCTGGAGTAAGCCCGGTGAAAGTAATGGACGTTGTATCTGTGGAACCTGAGTACAGATATGGAGACTCAGCGGCCCAGGAGGATAGTCGCACCTGGTAAACGGCAGCGGTGCTGTGGGTAGTACTCCAGTTCACGGTCAGCGAGCTCACGCCTATCCCGCTGAAAACGCCTGGGCTCAGCGTACCGCCCGCCGGCAACACATAAGTGAAGGTGCTCGCCACCGGGCCCGGATCGGAAATATTGCCGGCTGCGTCGTAGGCGCGGACATTGAACAGGTAGGTAGTGCCGCTGGCCAGCGCCGCCTCGGTTATGCCGTTATAGTTCCAAGTTAAAGTGCCGGTGGAATTATTCCACAACGGGCCGGCGGCCCAGGCGGCGCCATTCCAGTACTGCCCGTCGCTTTCGCGCAGCACGCTTACCTGCACCTGCGCTATGCCGTGCGCGTCGGCCGCGGTGCCGGTCAGTTGCGAGAAAGAGCCGTAGGTGCCGGTAACAGGCGCGGTTATGGCCGCGACCGGCGCGGTAAGGTCATAGGTGAAAACGTTGGTGGCATAGACCACCGACCAGTTGCCGGAAAGGTCCATGGCCCTGGCGGTCACCACATAGGAAGAAGCTTCCACCCAGGCTGGCACATTGGTGTAAGTCCAGGACGAAGGCCACAAGGAGGCGTCCACCCAGGCGGGTGCGGCCCCCCACACGGAGCCGTCCCAATAAAGGCCGGACACCAGATTCAGCACGCTCAAAGTCACGCTGCCCACGGCCACATTGTCAGCCGCCGTACCCGAGAGCTCAGGCAGCGAATTCAGCACCGAATTATGCACCGGCACCATCACCGCCACCGTGGGGGCCGTGGTATCCGCGTCCACATACGTGAAATTGCGGGTGGAATAATTGACCTCAAAATTGCCGGTGCTGTCCACAGCTTTCGTGGCCAAGTTGAAGACTTTACCCGGCAAGCCGTCGTGAGTTCCTTCGCGCCAGGCGAAATTAGCGTTGCCGGGATTGGAAAAGTCAGAGCTGGTATAGGTCCAGGGATTCATCGTGGACTTGGGCCCGGGGGCGCCGCCTATCGCCCACCATCCCGTATCGGAAGCGGTCCAGTGCGGAAGCGTAGGCTGCCAGTAATATGTGGTGGCGCCAGAGAGGTACCACATCCTGATGCTTACTGAATTTATCGAGGAGGTAATATCAATGGAAGTGCCGAATATGGACGCCACGGCTGCGGACGAATAGGAAACGCCATTCAGAGGGAATGTAATCGCCGAAGACGGCGGAGTACTGTCAAAACTGAACGTGGAACTCACAACGCTCGTATTCCCCGCCCTGTCAGCGGCTTTCGCCTCAACACGCAATTCCGCGTCACGGTCAGGGAACGGCAGTGAGCTGGAGTCGTAGTTCCACGAGAACGTTCCCCCAGCGATCGAAGACCCCACGGCGATATTCCAAATATCCGGAAAACCGGAACAGTCCGAACTGACCCAACCAGGCAAAGACGCCGCGCCGCAGGATCCGGTCCCATCCATCCAATACTTATCCAGCGCCACATCATATATGCGGACCATCGGATAGTCGGAGCCCAAAGCATCACCGGCCGTGCCGTAAATCGACGGGAGCACGGATACGCGCAAAGCATCCGCCGGGGCGGATATGAAAGCCGTGGGCAGAGTGATGTCGTAAGTAAAAACAGACGTGCTGTAGACCGCGGACCAGTTAAAGGAACTGTCCATGGCACGGGCGACTATCGTGTAAGAGGAGGCGTCCACCCAGGCGGGCACATTGGTGTAGGTCCAGGACGAAGGCCACAAGGAGGCGTCCACCCAGGCTTGCGCCGCGCCCCACACCGCGCCGTCCCAATAAAGCCCGGTGTCGTTGCGCAGCACGGACACCGTCACGCTGCCGACCACCACATTGTCGTTAGCGGTGCCGGAAAGAGAGAGCAGCTGGCTGCGGAACGATGCGTTCACAGGCTGCAGCACCGCCACAGTCGGCGCGGTAATATCGGCCCCGTACCAATCCACGTAGCCGGCCGGATCGTTCTCATAAAGCGGCCCGGAGCGGGCTCCGGAATAATCGTACATCGTCACGCGCGACCCGGCGGCCAGCGCCAGGGAATTCATGTTGACGCTCAGGCCGGGACCATTGAAAGCGAAACCGGTAAAGGTGGAAACGAACTGCCCGCCCGTGAATTCGACCCCGGTGGAGGCTCCGGCCATGTCCCGGAAGGTAAGGCTGGATATCTCCAGCGAAGCCCCCGCACCCGGCAGCCCCAGCTGAAGACCGACTGCCGCGCCGGCTACCGTATTGGAGGTCACAACGAGATTTCCAAGGTTCCCTGCGCCGAGCAGTATGCCGGTGCCGGTGGAAACAACAGTATTGCCAAAAGCCGTGAAGCTCACTCCGGAATCCAGCCGCAGAGCGGAATAAGCAGGGATGGTGGCCACCAGCACGCTGTCGGCTACCACGGCCGCGGTGGAGTCGCGCACAAAGAGGCCGGCGCCGCCGCTTACGAAAGAATCCGCCACCAAAGCGCCATAGGTGTCGTCCAGGAAAGCGGCCCCGAACACAAGGCCGCCGCCTGAGATAGTGCTGTGAGCCACGGAATTGACGGCGCCGGTAACGTCGGTATAGGCCACGCCGGCCGGGTTAAGGATGATATTGTGTTCTACGCTGTTGGAGGAAACGCTGACGAGTTTCAGGGCAAAATACGAACCGGCCCCGGAAACCAGCGTGCTGGAACTGACATTATTGCCGTCAGCGCCAAAACCCAGGAAAGCGCCGTAGCCGGAGGGATTCTCAACGTAACTGCGCGTGAGGGTGTTCTGGTCAGAATTATCGGCGTGGAAAGCTATGGCGGTGGAATCCGCGGTTATGGTGCTGAGGTCCACCAGGTTGCGATCGGAATTGTTCAGCAGTTCCACGGCGCTGCCGCCCAGGTTAGAGAAGGAACTCCCGGTAACGGTATTGGAAGAGGACCCGGAAAGGTACAGGGTGGCGTAAGAGGCGCTATTGTTGCCCGCCGAGGTGCGGGCCACCAGGTTCAGGCCGCCGTCCAGCCTGATACCGTGGCTGAAATCCGCGGTCACTGCCGAGTCCGACACCTCGCTGAGCCCGGCCAGCCGGATACCGGCCAGGTTGATGTTGCCGGCGGAAACCACGGAGATGCTGGAGAGGATCACATTGTCGGAAGAAGCGTAGACGCCGTACGGGGTGGGGCCGGACGGGATAGCGTCGAACCCGGCAATGGTCACGCTGGCGTTCATGATGCGGAAGACGGCGGTAGAGGAGACCGGCGGACTAACCTGCGGCGAGCCGCCGGCCGGTTCGCGCATGATGATAAGGCGGTAGCCGTTATTGGTGAAGCCCTGCACCGTGACTTCCTCAGAATAGGAGCCGTCATTGGCCACTACTATGCAGGTGTCTCCTGCCAGGTCCTTGGACATGGCGTCCAGGGCGTCCTGGATGTAGAAATAACTGCCGCTGCCGCCGCTCTTTACGCTGATGGCGTCCGCGCAGCCGGGCGGGCGAGTGGCTCCGGCGAAGGTAAAGGTGCTGGCGCCCACTTCGGCAAGCTGGTCGTTGCCGGCCAGATCCTTGGCGGCAGCCACGGCGAAGTAAGTCCCCCCTATGGTCATGGCGGCCTGCGGCGGGCCGGCCCAGCTCCAGGTGACGGTGCCGGCGGCCAGGTTCCAGGATTGGGCCACGGTCCACTGCGAGGTGGCGCCGTTCCAGTACATATTGTCGGAAGCGCGGATAAGTTTCACCCAGACCTGCGCTATCCCGAATTCCGCGTCGGCGGCAGTGCCGCTGATGCCGCTGAAAAGAGCAGGAGCGGAACCGTTGGACGGGACCGTGACGGAGGAGACGGGCAGGCCGGTGTCGAAATGAAAAATGGCGGTGGAATAAGTTTCCGAATAGTTGAGGTCGCCGTCCTGCGCGCGGGAGATGACGGTATAGGAAGAGCCGTTCACCCACACGGGCAGGGTCGCGTAGCTCCAGTTGGGGTCGGCGAAAGAGGCGGCCAGCCAGGTCTCGGCGGCGGCGAAAGCCGCGCCGTCCCAGAAATAGCCGTCGGACTCGCGCACTATCTTGACCTCCACGGCGGAAACGGAGACGTCGTCGGCGGCGGTGCCTTCCAGGGAGGCCAGGGAGCTGTGATAAGAAGGATCGGCGGGACTTACAACCGCCGTTACCGGCAGGGTGGGGTCCAAAGCGGACAGGGGTGATTCCGCGCCCAAAGAAAAGACCAGGGCGCTGAGCAGGATAGAGAGTCTAAGCATAAGCCCTACCGTTATAGTATAACGGCTGATACGCGAATGCGCCATTCAAATAATTATCAAATTTTCCAGAAGATAAAATCATAAAAGTCGCAAATTGGTATCATATACCTATGAAATTCCCCGGCAAAAGAAAGAGCGAGCATTACTTCCCCGTGAGCGACAAAGGCCGCGAGAGCGCGGACCCGCATTTTGTGCAGGCCGAACCTTTCTACCTGGTAGGCATAGACCAGCTGCTGGTGGACATTGAGTGCGCGGTGGAGCCGGACTTTCTGGCGCGCTACGGCCTGAAGAAGGGCGAATCCCAGATCCTGGACGACAAGGCGGCCGACGAAATTTACCGCGACCTGAAGACCAGGAACAAGATCCTTGGCGAATACGCCGGCGGCTCGGTGGGCAACACCCTGCATAATTATTCCGTGCTCTCCGACGAGCGCTCGGTGGCGCTGGGCGCCATCAGCCGCAACATCACCCTGGGCGACTACGCTTTCAAATATATCCGCAATACCAGCTCCAAGGTGGACCTGGCCTACCTGCAGCCTTCGGACAACCCCATGGGCCGCGCCGTCTGCTTCGTCACGCCGGACCGGGACCGCACCTTCGGCATCAGCAAGGGCTGCATGAACGATCTGTCCCCGGACTATATCCCCGCGGACGTGGTGGAGAAGGCCTCGTCGCTGCTCATCTCGGCCTACCTGCTGCGCAGCGAGGCCGACCCCATCTTCAAGTCCACGGTGCACGCCTGCGAGATAGCCCTGAAGGCGCGCGTGCCGGTGGTAATGACGCTCGGCACCGCCTCGCTCATTGAGTCCAAAAAGGACTTCTTCCGCGATTTCATAAAGAAGTACGTGACCGCCGTGGCCATGAACGACCAGGAAGCCCTGGCGCTCACCGGCATAAAGGACCCGCTGCTGGCGGCCGAGAACACCCTGGACCTGGCCGACCTGGCCCTGCTCACCGTGGGCGAGCACGGCCTGTACCTGGCCGGCTACGTGGACGAGAACTACGCCCGCAAGACCACCCACAAGCTGCATACCAAGTCGCTGGTGGACTACAACCTCTACGAGTTCAGCCGCCCCATGCGCCTGGAAGACTGCAAGCACCCCATAAAGATCTACAGCCACATCAACCCGTTCCTGGGCGGGCCGGCCATCATAAAGAACACCAACGGCGCCGGCGACGGCGCCCTGGCCGCCCTGCTGCACGACGTGGGCGCGCGCAAATACCACCAGACCAAGGTGCCCAAGTCGCCCAAGAACTCGGTGAATTCCCTCACCTATTCCTCGCTGTCGCAGATCTGCAAGTACGCCAACCGCGTGAGCTACGAAGTACTGGCGCAGAACTCGCCGCGCCTCACGCGCGGCCTGCCCGAGCGCGAGGACAGCCTGCAGGAAGCCTACTGGGAAGCCTAGCCCGCCGCCGGGCAAAAAAAGGACCGCCGGGGCTGCCCCCGGCGGTCTTTTTACGCCTCCCTCAGCGTCCTACTCCGGTATCTCTTTCGTCAGGCAATGAACGGCGCCGTACTGCCTGCCCGCGCCGCCCGAGTTTATGGGTATCACTTTGTAGCCTTCCCGCTCGAACACCGATTTAGCCTGCAGCATCTTGTCTTTGACGTGGTCCAGGTACATCATGAACACCGTGTCGTTGACTATGAGCACGTTAGCCAGCGACAGGTGCACGTCGTAGGGGACCAGCCTGATGTTCTTCACCCCGGCCTCCTTAAGGGCCGGCACGAATTCCTGCTGGTTGGTGATGGCCGTGTCGTTCTTGAGGAACGTCACGTATTCGTCCGTGTGGCAGACGTCGGACCGGCAGGGAAAGGTGATGGTCTTTGTGCACTTGAAGGTGGCCTCGTAGAGCGGGTGCCTGAAGCCCGCCGAGTAGCAGCGGCCGGCCTCGTCCATTAGGATGTTGCCGCCGCGCAGCTGGCCGCCGGTCTCGCTCACGTCCAGGCTGTCTATGGTGCGCAGTCCGAAGCGCTGCTGCGCGAAGGCCAGGAGGTCGTTCAGCGGCTTGCCCCTTATGATCATGCTGATATTGTCCCAGCGGCCGGTACCCAGGTCCTTGATGGGCAGCAGGCCGTAGTCACGGAACCAAAGATGGTTCAGGTGGTAATCCTTCTTGGCGAAGGTCTCAAGGTTGGCCATGTTGCCGCCGTAGGATTTCACGGCCGCCACCGAAGCGCGCAGCTCCGGCCCCGGATTACCCACTAAAATGACCTTTATCCCCATCTTGGTGAGCTCGGCGGCGGTCTTGTCTATGGCCGCCATTATTTCTTCTATCTCCATCTCTCCGTAACCCTTGGAGTCGCGGCTGGGGTCGTACGGCGCCAGGAACACGGCCTTCACCCTGTCGAGCGAAGGAATATACGGCCGGTACCGGCCGGCATTGGGCTGATGGTTGACCACCGGCTGCTCCACATAGACGGGGCGCAGCGGCACCTGCAGCTTCTCCGGCTGGCCGGCGTCGGTCACCACAAGGCCCTTGGCGGTATCGGAGAAGCCGTCGAAGGCGAACGGGTTAAGGCCGCTGTCGGCCGCGAAGGCCTGACTTACAGACAGCAATAGTACCAGGACGCTTATTTTCATAAAAGCCTCTCTTGGGAGAACGGTCGCGCCAATAGTATACCCTCGCCCCCTTGACCTGTCAAGGGGTGCCGGAAGCGCGGTTTTCGGAATTATTTCAGCGGTTGGGAAAGGAGCCTGCCGGCCAGGTAGCGGCCCAGCGCCAGCACGGTCAGCGCCGGGGGACGGCCCCAGCGCCCCGGGATCACCGAGGCGTCACAGACATAGAGGTTCTTATATTTAGTCATCAGGCCGGCGTCGGTCACCCGGCCCACGGCGCAGGCGCCGCCAGGGTGCGAGGCCATGGGCCAGGACCTGAAGATGTCCCTGGCCCCGGCGGCGGCCAGCACCTCCTCGGCCCGCGCACAGCCGGCGGCCAGGCGCGCTTTCTCCGCGGCGGTAAAAGGCTTGGCGGGGCGGCCGGCGGCGCTGACGCTGCCGCCCAGTTCGTCGCGCGTCTTCACCATGATACCCAGCTGCCGCGGATAGGCGGCCAGCTTATTGGGGCGCCCGGCCCGGGCGGCCAGCACGGAATAATAGGCGCGCGGCAGGGCCAGGTCGGACAGAAAACAGTCGCTTTCAGGCAGCAGGGCGCCAAAGGCCATGGGGATCTCGCCGGGCGGGAATTTTTCCTCCGCGGAACCGAACACCACTACGAAAGGGTCGTAGAAGAAGGCGCCGCCCGCGCCGGGCACACCGCTGTTGAGCAGGAGTTCCGGAGAGCCGAGCCCGCCGGCGGCCGCTATTACCGCGCCGCCCTCGGCGTTCAGAGTTTTACCCTTAAGTACGTATTCCACGCCGCGCGCCCGGCCGCCGGTCACCAGCACGCGCTTCACCAGGCCCCCCGTTACCAGCTCGGCCCCGGCCGCCGCTGCGGCCAGGGCCAGGTCCCGCGCCGTGCGCTTGGCGCCGTAAGGGCAGCCGAAGGCGCAGTTGCCGCAGCCCGGGCGGCAGCAGGCGGGGTCTATGAATTTTTCCAGTTTCTCCCAGCTATACCCCAGGGCCCGGGCCCCGGCGGCGATCTTCCTGGCACGGGGGCCTATCAGCCGGTCCGGCAGCGGCGCGCAGGGGCTGTCCGCCCTGGCGGCCGCCACGTGCGGGCGCAGGTCTATGCCGCGCCGGTCGAAAAGGGCGTAGTCCGGCTCGTAAGCTACCGCGTGATAGACCACGGAACTGCCGCCCAGCGTCAGGGCGCGCGTGAGCGCCACCAGCCCGTCGGTCACGAACAGGGTTTTGCCTGGGGTGGAGATATAGCCGAGGCCCTGCACGGCCGTGCCTTTTACCGGGGCGCTGTCGCCACGCTCCAGGAGCAGCACCTTGGCCCCGCCCCTGGCCAGGGCGAGGGCGGCGGAGGCGCCTCCGGGGCCGGCCCCGGCTATGATCACGTCGTATTTTTTATTCATGGAAGGGCGTCAGCCCTTTAAGATCTTTACCCACACTTCGCGGCTGCGGGGGCCGTCGTACTCGCAGAGGTAAAGCCCCTGCCAGGTACCGAGCTGCAGGGTCTTGTCCTCTATGAAAACCGTCAGCGAGGGCCCGACCAGCACGGACTTGATGTGCGCCGGGGAATTGCCCTCCCCGTGGCGGTAGTCGAAATCCTCCGAAACGGCGTCGTCCAGCTTGGCGATGATGTCGCGCTTCACGTCGGGATCGGCGTTCTCGTTGACGGCCAGGCCGCAGGTGGTGTGCGGCACGAAGACGTGGCAGACGCCCTCGGCGGCTCCGTTCTCGCGCACCAGCGCCTGCACTTCGCGCGTGATGTCGCACATCTCGGACCGGGCCGAGGTCTTGACCTTGAATTTATGTATCACCGCTCCCCCCTAAGGGCGCAGGCTGCGCCGCAGCAGGTCCATGTCGGACCTGAAAGTCTTGTCTTCCTTGAGCGCCTTGAACACCTCGTCGCCCAGCCGTTTGCCGGCGGCGGTGTCGGTAGGGTGGTGCACGCCGCCTATGACGCGGTTGAGGGCGGCCTGGTCGGCGTAGGCCATGAAAACGGAGGCCTGGGCGGGGCGCAGTTCGGCCAGCATCAGCCCGAAGACCCGGGCCACGGTGGAGTGCCCGCTGGGATAGGCGTAGCTGTCCTCTTTTTCCACGCAGGGCAGGATATTGATGTCTCGCAGGTAGGGGCGGGGCCGCCGGTACTTGCGCTTGAGCAGATACATCACCGAGGCCGCGTCTATTCGCACCCGCTGGAAGATCTTGGCCACGTTGTCGGGCGCGGGCCGGGCGAAAGGCGAAACGGCGCCGAAGAAGGCCTCGTAGCCGGCGTCCTCCTGCAGCCAGGCGGCGGCGCACTGGTCGTTGGTGCGCACGGCCTGCCAGCGCTTCAGTTCGGCGAGGTCGCGCAGGTCCTCGGGCGAGCCGGGCGCCGGCGGCGGCTGCACCACGGAAGTCTGCACCTCCCAGGGCGCTATGTAATTGATCCTGTCGTAAGGATCGGCTTCGGGTTCGCCCAGCGGCAGGATATCCGCGAAGCCGAGTTCGGCTCCGGTAAAGGGATTGCGGAACGGCGCTTCGGGGCCGGCGGCAAAGGCGGAGGCGGCTAAAGCCAGCTGCAGGGCCAGCAGGCGCCTGAGAAGAAAGCTTATTCCTTTCATACGGTTATTTTAGCGGTTTTTGCGGCCAGCCTGCACGCCCGGTGGCGGAAACAGGAGACCAGATGGTCGTTCACCAGGCCGGTGGCCTGCATGTGGGCGTACATGATGGTGCTGCCCACGAACTTGAAACCGCGCCTCTTCAGGTCGGCGCTGAGCGCGTCGGATTCTTTGGAAACGGCGGGGATCTGCCCCAGGCTGGTCCAGCGGTTGACCTTGGGCCTGCCGCCCACGAAACCCCAGATATATTTCGAGAAGGAGCCGAATTCTTTTTGTACCGCCAGGAAGAGGCGGGCGTTGTTCACGGCCGCGTTCACCTTGAGGCGGTTGCGCACTATGCCGGGGTCCTTCAGCAGGGCGGCTATCTTCCCGGCGCCGAAGCGCGCCACCTTCTCCGGGTCGAAGCCGGCGAAAGCCCGGCGGTAGCCTTCGCGCTTGTTGAGGATGGTGGACCAGCTCAGCCCGGCCTGGGCGCTCTCCAGCGTGAGGAACTCGAACTGCCGCCTGTCGTCCCACACCGGCACGCCCCACTCCTCGTCGTGATAGGGCACATAGAACGGGCTGGCGCCGTAAGCCCAGGAACAGCGATCTTTTTTAACCATGCCTTTACCTGCCCACCTGGCCCAGTACTCCGGCGGTTTTGGGATTTTGGGCCATGGCGGACATTATGGCCGGATTGGAGATCACGGTGACTATCCCGGGGTTATCCCTAATTACCTCTCCGAGCAGTTTCTGGTCGGCCAGCAGGGCTTTGCCGCCGGGGCTGTCCAGCAGGGCGCCCACGAGTTTGGAAGAAGCCATAACGCCGACAAGCTGCTGATCATTCAGCCCGCGCTGCACCACCGGCTTGGCCATGAAGGCCGAAAGGTTGGCGGGGTTCTTCAGATAGGCGGCAAGCGCGGCCTTGTTGGCCGTGGCCCCGCGCACCGTCTCGCGGGACATGAAGCCTTTCACCACATAATCGTTATTGAACAGCGCCGCCAGGGCCTTGGGATTATCAAGTAGTTTTTCGGCGGCTTTGCTGAGCGCGTTTTTAACCATGCCGAGCTGCCTGGATTTTTTGGTGTCCGCCGGAGAGGCGGCGGGGGCGGCAGCGGCGGGGACGGAAGTTCCTTTAGAGGCTCCGGGGGTTTTTCCCCAGACCACCGAGGAGTCCCCCTCCTGCTCGTCGCCAGGCAGGTCAAAATGCGACTGGTCGCTGACCGTGGCGGGAGCCGCAGCCGGCGCCGGCGCCGGGGCCGGGTCGGGGGCCGGAGCCGGAGCGGCAGCCTGTTCCACCGCGGCCGGCCGCGGGCCCAGTACCCACTTTACGGCCAGCGCGCCAACCGCCATGCTCACCAGCACCACCAGCACCCATACCATCCAGTGCGTTCCTTTTTCAGCGTCCTGCATTCGTCCTCCGTGGCGCCGCTTTCTCCGGCACGGCCGATAAGGCCGGCGCCAGCAGGCAGAAAAGAAAGCAAGCGGGCCGCATGAAGGATATTATACCTTTAGCGGCCCGCGCAGCGGCCGGGTCAGGGCGCCTTGGCCGGCTCCTTTTTTTCGGCCGCCTTTTCCTCTTCCTTATCGCCTTTGATAAGGCGCCGGAAACTGGCTATCTCCATGGGGTGCAACTCCCTGTCGCCGGGGTTGCGGATGGTGAAATTTATCCGGTAGCCTTCCGACATGGAAAGGTTGGCGTACTGCGCCTCGTTGGGGTTCAGCGCCAGCACCAGCGCCCGCACGCCGCCCTTGTCCAGGGTGGCCAGCACCAGCAGGTTCTGCAGGATGGTGGCCGTCACCAGCTCCTTGCGGTCGTCCTTGAGCAGGGCGCTGAAGGTCACCGTCATGTCCAGCCGGCTGCCCGGCTTTATGAAGGCCAGCTCGGCCTTCTCCACGGGCACCACCACGGCCCTGTAGCCGGGCGGCACCGCCAGCTCCGCCGCGAACCCGAGCCCCGCGCCAAGGGAAAGTACCGCCGCCAACGCCAGCATCTTCAAGGTCTTCATATGTCCTCCTGAGGGTGAGTTTTACCGTCCGTTGATTAGTGCCCCCCGGCACCCGGAAAGTTCACTCTAAATTTCCTAAAATATAGGGATACGAGCTTTCCGAGGTATCCAAATGGCTAAAAACAAAGTTCTCCTGATAATCCGCGACGGCTGGGGCATGTACCGGCCAGACAAGTTCAACGCGGTGCGCAACGCCAAGACGCCCGTGATGAAGCGCCTGCTCAAGCAGTACCCCAACACGGTGCTGGAACCCGCCGGAGAATCCGTGGGCCTGCCCAAGGGCTACCAGGGCTCCTCCGAAGTGGGCCACCTCAACATAGGCGCCGGCCGCATAGTCATCCAGGAGCTCAAGCGCATCAAGGACATGATAGAGGACGGCACCTTCTTCGGCCGCCCCGCCCTGAAAGCCGCGCTCGATAACTGCGTGGCGAAGGGCTCCGCCCTCCACCTCATGGGCCTCGTCCAGGACGAGGGCGTGCACGCGCACCAGGACCACCTGTACTCCATCATGCGCGAGGCCAAAAAGCGCGGCATAAAGAAAGTGTGGATACATTTCTTCTCCGACGGCCGCGACACGCCCCCCCGCTCCGCCCTCGCTTTTGTGAAGATGCTGGACGAAGTCATAAAGGAGACCGGCAACGCCGCCGTGGGCACCATCATGGGCCGCTACTACGCCATGGACCGCGGCGAGAAATGGAGCCTGGTGGACCAGACCTATAACGCCCTCACCAAGGCCGAAGGGGCGAAGGCCGCTTCCGCCGAAGCCGCGCTGAATTCCGCCTACGAGACCCTCAAGAACCCCAACGGCCAGCCCATAGTGGACGAGTACATCCCGCCCACCATCATAGGCGATTACCCCGGCATGAAAGACGGGGATTCCGTCATTCACTTCAACTTCCGCCAGGACCGCGCCATAGAGCTCACCAAGTGCTTCGTGGAGGACAATTACCCCGGCAACCGCTGGAAGAAACTGGACGTGGTGTATTGCGGCCTCACCCGCTATTACGACGAGTTCAAGTTCAGCGCCCTGCCGCCCATGGACGAGGGCGGCGGCATGGACAACCTGCTGGGGCAGGTGATCTCGGCCGCGGGCCTCAAGCAGCTGCGCCTGGCCGAAACGCAGAAGTTCAAGCACGTCACCTCCTTCTTCAACGGCAAGCGCACCGAACCCTACAAGGACGAGGACCAGGTGGAGATAAAAGGCACCTGGGACCCGGCCACCTTCGGCGAGCACCCCGAGATGGACGCCCCGAAAGTGCGGGAACGCGCCCTCAAGGAGATAGCGTCGGAAAAATACGACTTCATAGTGGTGAACTTCGCCAACTGCGACATGGTGGGCCATACCGGCATCTACGACGCCACCGTGCGGGCCGTGGAGATCACCGACGTCAGCGTGGGCATGCTCGCCGACGAGGCTCTGAAGCGCGGCTATACCGTGATGATCAGCTCGGACCACGGCAACGCCGAGGAGATGTGGGACTACAAGATCAATATGCCCAAGACCTCCCACACCGTGAACCCCGTGGAATTCATTTACGTGGCCAAGGACGCGGACAAGGTGAAGCTGCGCCCGCACGGGATACTTTCGGACATCGCGCCCACGGTGCTGCAGGTGCTGGGCCTGCCCCAGCCCGCGGACATGACCTCCAAGTCGCTCTTGGCCTGATGTTCATAAAACTGAAGGTGCACCCGGGCGAAAGGCGGGACAGGATCCTCAAAAAAGCCGCCGACGCCTACGAGATCTGGACCAAGGCCCCGCCCGAGCGCGGGCTGGCCAACGCCAGCGCCATCCGCCTGCTGTCGCTGACGCTGGGCATAAACGCGAAAAAGATACTGCTTATAAAGGGCGCCACGTCTCCGGCTAAGATAGTTAAAGTGATATAATTTCGCCTATGACAGACACCCGAACCGGCCGTAAACTGGCGCTGGCCGCCGCCCTGATTTTCTTCTCCACTCTTGCCGTGCTGCTGGCGCGGCAGTTCAGCCTGGTCCCGGACAAGCCGGTGCCCGCCTGGCGCACCTTCGGGCCGGAGACAGCCCAGGTGAGGATAGTTGAATACACCGATTTCGCCTGCCCGGCCTGCCGCCACGCCTCGGGCAAGGTGGATGAAATGCTGAAGGTCTTTAACGGCGGCCTGCATGTCACCTTCAAGCATTACCCGCTGCTCAACATCCACCCCTGGTCGCTGCACGCGGCGGCCTACGCGGACTGCGCCGGCGAACAGGGCAAGTTCAAGGAATACGCCGACCTGCTGTTCGAGGGGCAGGAGAAATGGGGCACGGCCAGGACGATGCCCGGCGAATTCGAGGTTTACGCCAGGCGGCTGAAGCTGGATTGGCCGGCCATCCTGGCCTGTTCCGAAGCCCCCGCCACGCTCAAGCGCCTCAAACTGGAGATCGCCGAGGGCGAAATGCGGGGCGTCAACGCCACTCCCACCTTTTTCATCAACGGGCGCCGGGCCGTGGGCTCGGCCCAGCTGATAGACCAGGCCATGAAGTTCGACAATATCCTCAGGGGCTCGGCAAAACCATGAACGAAAAACTGACGCGGCAGGACATAGGCGGGCTGATAGCGCGCCTCGCGGTAGGCGGGGTCTTCATCTACTCGGGCCTCATCAAGGCCCTGGCCCCCGCCGAGGAATTCGCTTTCGCCATAGAGAGCTACAAAGTGGTGGGGCCGCAACTGGCCCTTATAGCGGCCAACGTGGTGCCCTGGGTGGAGCTCTGGGCCGGCCTGCTGCTCGCGGCCGGCGTCTTCACCCGCCTGACCGCCGGCTTCATAGCGCTGATGCTGGTCTTCTTCGAACTGCTGCTGGGCCAGGCCTGGCTGCGCGGCCTGGAAATCACCTCCTGCGGCTGCTTCGGCGCGGCCGGGAGCAATTCCCTGGGGCAGGAGTTCGTACAGAACCTGGCCCTGCTGCTCATCTGCGCGGCGGCCTTCAAGCACGGCCTGGGCTTTTCCGCCGACAGGGCGCTGGAGAAGCATGAAGGGTAAGGTTTTACTGCTGGCGGCCTTAACGGCCTGCGCCCTCAGCCTGGCCGCCTTCAGGCCATACAACGAGCGCTCCAGGGCCAAGACGGCCTGGATGACCGTCTCTTCCATAAAGACCGGCCAGGAATTCTACCTGGAGGTTTCCCAGGACGGCAAAGCCGTGCTGCGCGAGGAAACGGCCCGCACCCTGGTCACCCGGCGCGGCACCATAAAACCCCAGCTCGTGAAGGACTTCTTCCGCGAGATAGACAACTCCGAGATCATCAATTCCCAGAACGTGAAGGAGAGCAAGCTGGTCTTCTACCGCGGCGACATGCTCAAGATCTCCGCCTATATCAGCGGCGAGCTCAAGCGCACCGACGCCCCCCTCAACAATTTCGGCGAGGCCTTCTCCTACGCCTTCGGCGAGGTGAAGAAAGCCGTGGCCGCCCTGCCGCAGGACAAGAACCTGCCGGCCTTCCTGCGCGCGGTGCCGGTGGAGGGCGAAGACCTGGCCTCGTTCCGCGACAAGACCGCCGTGGACGGCGAGGTGAAGAACATAGAGACCGGCGACATCAACCGGGTCAAGCCGCTGATGGCCGCCATAAAAGAGCCCTACCGCCTGGTGCCGCTCGAGACCGAAGCCGCGGTGAAAGAACTCCAGGATTTCGTTTCCAAACGGCAGCTGCACGGCCTGCGCACCCTTTTCTACGTACCCAGTACCCGCGGCACCTTCAGGTGCGAAGTGGTGAACACTTTCAGGGCGGCGACCCCGGAGCCGGAAAAAACCCCCGCCCCGGCCCCCAAAAAGAAACGCTAACTGGCGGGATTTTTTTGTTAGAATAAGCCTATGGCAGACGAAACGCGCATAAAAGTGGCCGCCGTCGACGACGACGAGACCATCCTTGAGATCTACGAGACGGGGCTGGCTTCGGCCGGTTTCGAGGTCATGACCTTCTCCGACCCCAAGAAAGCCCGCGAATTCTTCGCCGCGGCCAAGCCCGGCGCCGTGCCAGACGTCATCCTGATGGACATCATGATGCCCGGCGTGGACGGCATCAGCCTCATGGGCGACATCCGCTCTCACGAGGCGGCGGCCCATATCCCGATCATAGCGGTCAGCGGCCTCAACGACGCCGCCACCCTCAACGACGCGTTGCTCTTCGGCGCCATGGACTACCTGGTAAAGCCGTTCGACCTGGACGCCCTGGTGTCCAAGATCAAGAAAGCCGCCGAACTTTCCAAGAAGCGGTCCCAGAAACCCTGAAGCGCCCGGCATGCGCAGACGCTTCTTCTTCCTGGCGCTGCTGTTCCTCCCCGTCTTAGCCGCCTACTGGCCCGTCCTCGGGGCCGGCTACACCAATTGGGACGACCCCGACTACACCTACAATAACCCCGCGGTAAACCGACCGACAGCAGCCAACCTTCTCAAAACAATTACCTCGCCGCGGCTGGGCCATTATCACCCGCTCACCGACCTGTCGCTGGCGGCCGAAGCCGCCGTCTTTGGCGGGCGGGCCGGGGCGCATCACGCGGGCAATCTGCTGCTGCACCTGGCCAACGCCGCGCTGGCCTTCCTGCTGCTGTCCTTTCTGCTGGGTTCGGACTGGCTGGCGCTGGGCGGGGCCCTGCTCTGGGCGCTGCACCCGGCCAACGTGGAATCGGCGGCCTGGCTGGCCGAGCGCAAGAACCTGCTTTACGCCTTCTTCTACCTGCTGGCCCTGCTGGCCTACCTGCGCGGCCGCGAGGGCCGGGGCCGCACAACGCTGGTAGCCGGCCTTTTCCTGCTGGCGCTGCTGGCCAAGGCCTCGGCTGTGACCCTGCCGCTGGCCCTGCTGGCGCTGGACTGGCGGGCCGGCCGCCCGCTGGACCGCCGCAACCTGCTGGAGAAGGCCGGGCTGCTGGCCCTGGCCGGGCTCTTCACCGTGATCGCCGCCGCGGCCCAGGCCGACCGGGGCTCGCCGCTGGCCGCCCCCTGGGGAAAGCTGCTGTCCTTCTACCTGCTGCACGCCGCCTGGCCGCTGCGGCTTTCGGCCCTCTACCCTTACAAGGAAACCCTGGCCGAACTGTCGTCGAAGCATTTACTCTACGTGCTGCCCGCCCTGGCCTTTGCCGGCGCGCTGGCCCTGGCGGTGAAGCGCGGCGCCAGGCAGGTCTCCTTCGGGCTGCTGTTCTTCCTGGTCAACATCCTGCCTTTCGCGGCCGTGATCCCCATAGGCCCGGCGCTGGCCGCGGACCGCTACCTGTACCTGCCGCTGCTGGGCCTTATTATCGCCGGGCTGGCGGCAGCGGCGGCCCTCCTGCCCGCCGGCCGCAGGTGGCGCGCGGCGGCCGCTGCGGCCCTGTGCCTGCTGCTCGCCGCCGAGGCAAGCGTCACAGTTCCGCTGATAAAGACCTGGCGCTCCAGCGAAACGCTCTGGACCGCGGTGCTGGAGCGTTTCCCCGCCAGCGAGACCGCCAACCTGAACCTGGCCCAGGCCCTGCTGGAGCGCGGCGCCCCGGCCGCGGCCGCCCCGCGCCTGCTGGCCGTGCTGCGGATGAACCCCGACAACGCCGACGCGCTCTACAACCTGGGCACGGCGCTGGCGCGCGCCGGCCGGCCGGCCGAGGCCCTGCCGCTGCTCCGTCGGGCCGCTTTCCTTAAGCCCTCCAACCACATGGCCTGGACCAACCTGGGCCTCACCTTCCTCGCCCTGAAACAGCCAGGCGAAGCACGCAAAACTTTCCTTACCGCCGCGGCCGCCGACCCCGCCTACGTCCCGGCGCAAGCCGGGCTGGCCGAGGCGGACAGGTTGCTGCGCCATACCTCCCGCTAAACCCCGTCATTGCGGGAACCGGTCAATTTTATTAAGATATAAATACGTTAAGCCAGCGAGGATCCACGATGATAAAGACTCTTGTCACTGTTTTCACCCATAAGACCCACGAGGGCACCACGGAGCGGCTGCTGCAGCTTTCCTTCGGCTACTTCGGCCTCTACGTGATCACCGGCTTCCTGGCCAAATATTTCGACAAGGTCATAGGCATAGGCGGCACCACCTACACCGTCTTCAACACCATGGGCAGCATGCTCATCCCCACCGGCATCGTGCTGCTGCTCGGTTGGTACAAGTTCAAGTCCACCAACTACATCAAGGTGCTCGGCATCAGCATGCCGAAAGAATTCCTCTATATCGTCCCGTCGGGCCTCTGCACCGCGGTGGTGATCCCCACCACTACGCTCATGTACACGCTGCCCATCTCGGTGATGGTGGCCATGATCATCATGCGGGCCAGCATCATAGTCATCAGCCGCATCATCGACGAGGTGCAGATCCGCCAGGGCATCCTCACCAAGAAAGTGTACTGGGAGGAGAACATCGCCGTGATCATTGCGATAACCGCCGTGGCCCTGCAGATGCTCAACTTCAAGGGCGCCGCCGCCGCGGCCCAGGCCTCCGGCGCCGGGGCCGCCCTGTCCGCGCTGTTCGTGATAGACAAGGCCAATTTCGACTTTATCGGCAACGCGGCCGCCATGACGATCCTGACCTTCTACCTGGTGTCCTACACCATCCGCATCTACATCATGAACTACTACAAGAACACCCGGCCCAAGGGCGCCATCTACGACACCAAGGGCTTTTTCGCCATAGAGCAGGTAACGTCCTTCACGGCGCTGGTCCTGTCAGGCTTCATCTTCTTCCACGTGGTCAATAAACCGGCCGAACTGCCGTTCCTGCCGGTGGCCGCCCCCGCGGCCGCGGCTACCGCCACGGCGGAAAAGCAGGCCCTCTCGGCCTCCATGCAGAAGGCGCAGGACCTGCTGGTCTCCGACACCTCCAAGTTCACCCCCGCCGAACGCGCCGAAACAGAGGAAGCGCTGGCCGCCGCCTCGGCCCTGCTGGCCGCCAAAAAAGCCAAGGCCGAAGACCTGACCGCCGCCGCGGCCGCCCTGAACAAGCCGGTGAAGGAAGTAACGCGCTCCTTTAAATTCCAGTTCTCCAACGCCTTCAAGGGCGCCCCGGACCGGTGGAAGCTTGCGATGTTCTCCGGCCTGCCTTTCGGCATCGCCGCCTTCTTCTCGGTGTTCCTGTTCATGTTCAAAGGCCGCACGGCCACCTTCGCCGGCCTGGTGAACCGCCTCACCTCGCTCATCGCCGGCACCGTGGCCACCCTGTTCGTATTCTGGTTCATCCCCGGGCAGAAGATCCCCAAGACCGAGGACTGGGTGGGCCTGGTGCTGATGTTCATCGCCATCTATTTCATAGGCCGCTCCGAGAAGAAGCGCGCCTGCGAACTGGCCCGCGCCCACGAAGTGGAACCCGAGAAGGACACCGAAGTCTGCGCCGTCGAAGGCGGCCCCGAAGTGGCCAAAGCCGCCGCGAAAGAACAGAAGTAACCCTTCGCAGCCAAAGCAAAGAACCGGCCGGGACTCCCCGGCCGGTTCTCTTTTACCCCAAAGAAAACCGCCCGCGGCAAGGCGGGCGGCTTCTTTCGGGAACTCTTCCCCAGGCTTATTTCAGCCAGTCTATGAATTCGTCCCAGTTGGAGTACTTGGCCCACTGCAAGTCGGCGTAGTGCGCCGGGGCGGCGCCGCCGGGCAGGTAGGCCGCTATGCCGTGGGAGTTGTCGTAGAGCTCCGGGCCCCACCAACCGCCTTCGCTGTTGTTGGTGCGGTTGTGGGCTATCAGTTTGGTCTTTATGAAGGTCATCAGCGCTTCGGCCTTGGCCTTCACGTCCGCGTTCCTGGTAGAGGCGGCCACGAGCTGGGCGAAGTGATAGACGTCCTTGTTCTCGGGGTAAGCGTAGCTCTGGGCGGCTTCCATGGCGGCCCGGGCCGTTTCCTTGTCGCCGGCCTGCGTCACGGCGTAGGCGAAGGCGTTGGAGGCGTCCAGGTAGCCGGCCAGCTGGCTGGTGCGCAGGTAGCTCTGGGTGGAAGCCTGGCCCAGCTTCTGGTAATGGTCGCTGTAGGCGTCCACGGCGAGCTTGGCGAGCTCCGCCGGGCCCATGTTCTGCTTGGCGAACAGCGGGCCGAGCAGGGTGTCGTAGGTGTAGCCGTCGCCGGGCTCGGTCTCTTCGGAGCCCACGATGTAGGTGGCGTGGTCTTTCAGCTCATACACCACTTCGGCCATCTGCATCAGGCAGGCGTCGGAACCGTACACGTCCACGCCGCCCATTTCCTTGAGGGCCTGGCCCAGCTGCACGGTGGTGATGTGGTTGCCGGTCTCGTCGTCGTAGGAAATGCCGCGGGCGGCCTTGCGCAGCGGGACCTTGATCCAGCCGGCGCCGTGGTTCCAGACTATGAGCATGTACTTCCTGGCCGGGTACTTGGCCTTGGACCAGTTCACGAACTCCACCAGGTGCTTATAGTCGCCCATATCGGCCTTGGGCAGCTCTTCCACTATGGGCGAGGTGACCTTGCTGACGTCGGCGTCCTTCTGCACCAGGTAGCGGCGGGAGGTTTTCCAGTCGCCGTCCGAGGAATCGAAACCCTCTATGCGGGCCAGCTCCACCACGACATTGTACTTGTCGCCGGAGCCTATCATTTCCATCTCGTTCATGTCCTTGAGGCCGTACTTCTCAAGGTTGTTCTTGGCGTTGATGAACACCATGATGGTCCATTCTTTGTCCGGGCGGGCCTTGGACACGGCCGCTTCGGGCGCGGAAACGTCCAGCTTGGCTATCTCGGCTTTGAGGTCGAACTTGCCGCCGTCGAAGTTCACGCCGGCGAACGCCGCCTGGGCGGAAACGGTGAGGGCAAGTACCGCTATGGCTAATCTCTTCATTCACTGCCTCCAGCGGGCCCTTCCGGGCCCTTAATAGGGTAACTTCCCTCAAGATTATTATATTTACCCTCCCAACTCAAGGTTTTTGGGCATGGCAGGCCTGCAAGTGCGCGGGTCCTGTCGAGGGTATACCTTCCTCGGGCACACGGTCGCGCACACCGTGCGCGCCGTTTATCCCTCAGCCCTCGCGCTTACGCAAGCTCGGGCTTCCGGGAAATCCCTCGGAAGGCACACCCTCGCCACCCGCTCCTGTTATTCGGCCTGCCAAGGCAAAAAAAGAGGCCGGCTGGTTAGGCCGGCCTCTTCTCTTAAGCCCGATCTGTTAGCGCTGGTTCATCCAGACCCCGAACTCGTCCCAGCGGGACACCTTGGCCCAGGCCAGGTCGGCGTAGCCGTCGCCCAGGGAACCGGCGGGGAAGTAGGCCGCCATGCCCTTGGAGAGGGTGTACTGCTTGGGCTCGCTCCAGTAACCGCCCTTGCTGTCGCGGGCGCGGCTGAGCAGCACCAGGTCGCCGGTTATGAAGTTCATCAGGGCCTGGCCCTTGGCCTTCACGTCCGCGCTCTTGCTGCCCTCCACCACGCGGCGGGCGAAGTCGTACATGTCGCGGTTCTCTTCCATGGCGTAGTTGATGGAGGCGTCCCGGGCGCTCACGGCCAGGGTCTTCTCTTTGGCGGCCATCACCGAGTCCACGAAGGCGTTGGTCAGCGTCAGCAGCTTGGTCACGGAGGCGGCCTTGGCCACGCTCTGCGTGTAGCCCTGGTCTATGCGGTCGTAATGGTCGCTGTAGGCGTTCACGGCCTGCTTGCCCAGGTCGGCCGGGAGCATGGCGGGATTTTTCACCAACGGGCCCAGGAAGGTGTCGTAGGTGTAGCCGTCGCCGGGCTCGGTCTCTTCGGAACCCACTATATAGTCCACGGAATCCTTGATCTCGTACACCACTTCGGCCATCTGCATCAGGCAGGCGTCGGTGCCGAATACGTCCACCTTGCCGATCTCTTTGAGGGCCAGACCCAGCTGCGGGGTGTTGATGTGGTTGCCGGACTCCTCGTCATAGGAGATACCCTTGGTGACCCTGGGGATCTCTATGCCTTTCTCCCAGCCGGAGCCGTGGTTGGAAACTATCAGCATGTAGCGTTTGGCGGGATAGGCCTTCTTGGCCCATTTGCCGAATTCGGCCAGGTTCTTGTAGTCGCCCATGTCCTTCATGCCCAGGTCCTGCAGCATCTTGGACCCCATCTTGGAGGTATCGTTGTCCTTCTGGATCAGGTAGCGGCGCACGCCTTTCCAGTCGCCGTCGGTATCGTCATAACCGTCTATGCGGCCCACTTCGGCCACTATATTGACCTTGTCGGAGGAGCCTATCTTCTCCATCTCGTTGAGGTCCTTGAGCAGGAAGGGTTCCAGGTCGTTCTTGGCGCTGGAGAAAACCATTATGGTCCATTCGGCGGGCTTCTTCTTGCCGAACAGCCAGTCGGTCAGCAGGCCCTTTTCCAGTTCCGGCTCGGGCACCGCAACCTGGGCCTCGGCGATGGCGGCCTTGATGTCGAAACCGCCCCGGTCGAAATCCACCTCAGCGGCGGCGAGCGAAGCGAACATGGAAACGGCTAAGGCCGACAGCGAAATGCGTCGTATCATGGGAACCTCCGTGATCCTGCGCGTGATGCTTTTCATACCAATAGTTTACGGCACAGGCGGACCCCTCACAAGGGGCGCTGGGCCCAGAGGCGCCTGGGCCCAAAGGGAATAGGGGACGTTCATTCCTAATTCCTAATTCAAACCAACGCAAGCGCCTCAATAAGGCCCCGAATTAGGAATTAGGAATGAACGTCCCCTAAAAGAAAGGGCCGGCGGTTAAGCCGGCCCTTCCTTATACAGGCGGTTGACTTATTTAGCCTGGTACCACTTTATGAACTCGTCCCACTGGCCGTCGCGGGCCCAGGCCAGTTCCATATAGTCTCCGTTGAAGGAGTAGCTCGGCATATAGGCGGACATGCCGTGGCTGTTGCCGTCCGTGAAGTTGCCGTTCACGCGGTTGTGCACTATCAGCGTGCCGTCAATGTAGCTCTTCAGGGCGAGGGCCTTCATCTTCACGTCCGCGTTCTTGGTGGTGGCGGCGTAGCGGCTGAAGAAGTGGGCCATGTCCTTATTGTCGTACACGGCGTAGCTCTGGGCGCCGGAAGCGGCGGTCTTCACCAGCGCTTTCTCATTGGCGTCCATGGCGGTGGCCACGAAGTCGTTCACCAGCACGTTGAAGTCCTTCAGCGCGGAGGTCTTCAGGAGGCTCTGGGTGGAGGCCTCGCCGATCTGCTGGTAGTGGTTGCTGTAACCGTCCACGGCGGCCTTGCCGAGCTCGTAGGAGGTCATGTTGCCCTTGGCCACCACGGGGCCCAGCCACAGGTCGTAGGTGTAGCCGTCTCCGGGTTCGGTCTCTTCGGAACCCACGATGTATTCGGCATAATCCTTGATCTCGTAGGTCACTTCAGGCATCTGCATCAGGCAGGCGTCCGAGCCGTACACGTTCACGCCGCCCATTTCCTTGAGGGCCTGGCCCAACTGGGGGGTGGTGATGTGGTTTCCGGTCTCATCGTCGTAGGAGATGCCCTTGGTGAGGCCCAGGGCGCGGGTCTTGTCCCAGCCGGAACCGTGGTTCCAGACTATCAGCGCGTACTTCTTGGCGGGATAGGTAGCCTTGGCCCACTTTACGAAGGCTATCAGGCTCTTGTAGTCGCCCATATCGGTCTTGCCGAGGTCGGCCAGCACAGGGGAGGTTATCTTAGAGAAGTCATTGTCCTTCTTTATGAGGAAGCGGCGGGTGGTCTTCCAGTCGCCGTCGTTGGTGGCGTAGCCGTTGATGCGGCCCATTTCCACTACCACGTTGACCTTGTCGGAGGAACCGATCTTCTCCATCTCGTTGACGTCCAGGAGGCCGTATTTCTCCAGGTTATTCTTGGAGTTAAGGAAGACCATCACGGTCCATTCCTTGTCTATTTTGGCTTTTTCCTCCACCGGGGCGGCCACGGGCACGCTCAGGTCGAGGGCGGTTATTTCCTGCTGCAGGGTGGTTTTGCTGGGGGTGTCGAAGCTGATCTGCGCGGACACCAGGTTTGCGGTTACGAACAGTATCGCGAAAACTGCGGCGGCTTTCCTTAACATTACTCCTCCAGAACTGCGGTTTGGTCTGACAACGCTAACCTACACCTATAGTTTAGCTGTCCATTGATTATAATCAAGACTAAAGGACCTAGTCAAATCGAAGTCTTTGGGCCTATTGCTTTTTGGGCCTAAAGACCCATAGACATGTCAAGTCTTCATAGGAGAAAGGCCTATTTGGGGACCAATTCCGGAAATTCACTTTTTTACCGCCCTTGCCGCGGCAAAGCAAAGGACCTAGGCCTTAGGCCCTCAGGGGCCTACGCGGGCCGGGCCATTTTCCAGCAAAAAAGAGGGCCGTTAGCCTCTAAAGCGAATTCAGGTTTCTTTTGTATCCTAACCCTAGACAGCCAGCAAAGCAGAAGGAGATAAAGAATGAAAAACCTTATTACCGCCATAGCGATAGCGCTGATGCCCGGCCTGGCCGGAGCCTCTGACTTCGCCGACCTGCAGAAACTCACCCCCGCGGGCATTTCCAAGGTAAACCCTTTCCCCAACCCCGGCAACCCGGACAGCTGCTACCTCACCGGCCTGAAAGACGGCCTCTGCAACTTCAAATGCTACAGCGGCGAATCCTTCCAGGTGAAGCCCGTGAAGCCGGAAGCCGCCAGCGTCTATGAGAAGTGCGGCGGCGGCGACTACCGCGGCGCCGACAAGCAGCAGATCCCGGACGCCGGCTCCATCCTGGCCCAGATCAACGGGCAGAACCACTTCCCCCCGCAGCCCCAGACCACCCTGGACACCTGCCTCTTCACCGACTTCAAGAATAACAAGTGCTACTTCAAATGCCAGAGCGGCGCTATCCTGACCGAGCCGGCCGTGAAGCCCGATTTCTCCACCGGCGAACCGGCCGGCGCCTGCGCCACCGCCATCATCCGCCCCACCCAGTCCCCGCTGTTCAAGGCCGCGACCGCCGCGCAGACCTACCAGAGCTACGGCCGCTACCCCTCCTTCGAGAAGGCCTCCTCAGCCCTGAACTGGGCCCTCAACGACCTTAAGCTGGCCAAGATCCAGGTGGTCTCCCAGAAAATAGTGGTGTTCGGCCTCGCCGACTACCGCTACGAGGTCTCCTTCAACGCCGCGCAGCCCCTGGTCACAGAACCCTCGCCCAGCTACCAGAACGAACTGGACGCCTATGAGCGCATGTTCGACGCGGCCGCCCGCCTGGAAGGCCGCGGCGCCACCGTGGTATTCCAGGAAGTGCGCAGGGACGGCTACGATTCCTACTCCTTCTCCATCGGCTTCTTCCCCGGCTCCTCCGACAAGGGCATCACCGTCAACATCGGCAAAGAGCAGGCCTTCAACAGCTACGGCTCCTACGCCACCGAGGGTCAGGCCCGCGTTCAGATGGACAACGTGGTGAAGAGCCTCAACGCCCTGAAGGGCACCAAGGTGCTGGATTACCGCACCGTCAAGAACTCGCTCATCAGCTACTCCTTCGAAGTGAAGTTCCGCTCCCTGCAGACCCTGGGCGTGTACCGCCACGACGGCGTGTTCCGCACCGAGGACGAGGCCGCCGAAGCCATGGTGGGCATGGCCGAGAGCCTGGAAGCCTCCAAGAAGAACACCGTGGCCCTGGAAGTGACCCGCGAGGGCTTTAACAAGTATTCCTTCACCGTGGCCTACCTGAGCCTGGAGATCAACATCCCCTTCCCCACCCTGAAGGCCGGCGAGAAGACCGCCTGCTTCTTCAACGACATGCAGGGCAACACCTGCGTGTACAAGTGCACCAACGGCACCACCTACACCATGCCCGCCCAGCGCCCCAACCCGGCGGACGAGTTCCAGGTGGCCTGCCCCCAGTTCGTGTTCCCGTTCTGAACGGTCGGACGACATAAAATAAAACAGCCGGCTAAAAGCCGGCTGTTTTGTTTTGGGAGGACGCGCCCTAGAAATTCCAGAGCCGGTGCACCCTGCCCACTACGAAGAACCCCGCGGATTTCTTGGTCTTCACGGTGGTATTGAAGGCGTAAGAGGCCTCCACGCTGGACTTCAGCATGGGAAAAAAGCCGCGCAGCGCGTCGGCGTCGGCGCGCACCATGCCTGAGGTACCGAATTCCAGCGGACTCTCGTCCTCCAGCCGTTTATAATAACCTCTTATCTTAGCCAGCACCCCTTGCGGGAAAGCGGGCCCGGCCGGGTACTCCACCAGCTGGCCGACCATCCTGGACCGGTAGCCGCCCTTACCCTCGGCCTTTACCAGGCCCACCTTCAGGAAACTTTTGAGCGCCTTATCGGCTTCGGCTTTCTTTACCCCGAGCGCCTTTGCCATGGCCTCGGCCGTCCAGACCCCGGAGTCGGCTTCCATCACGAAGAAACATTTGTAAGTCTCAAAGCTGGCGACGCTGGCCAGGATCTGGTCAGCGGTGATGTGGAATTTCTTCTCGGCCAACGTACGCCGCAACGCCTCTTCCGCGGGGGAAGTGGTTTTTGCCGGCGCGCCCTGGGCGAGCAGCGGTTCCAGCATATCCGCGTAGGCTTCCTCGCCGGCCATGGTCCTGAGCCAGGCCAGCGTCAGCTCCCTGGCCTCGGGCGTGCGCTCCGGGACGCGCATGCCCATTATTATGCGAGCCAGGCGCCCCAGTACCGGCAGGTTGCGGCCCTGCTCCATCATGAGGTAATTGCGGTAGGAGACCTTGAAGAAAGGCGCGCCGCCGTTGTCGTGGTAAAACCGGTACGCCGTGGGGAACCCCGCCCCTTTGCGCAGCCGCGTTAAAGTCTCTGAAAAAATAGTGGCCATGGCCGCTCCTCCCTGAACTTTCTCCGGCTATTCTAACAATTTTTAACCACTAGAGACTCGCCGCATCACTAAAACCGCGGCGCGCCGATCCGGCGCTTCGTAAGCCGGGCGGGCAAAACAGGTAGGCAGGAATACGGCTGGGTCCCGGGCATTCCGCCTCAAGCGGAATTCGGGCGTAACCGCTAGACTATAACCATAGCCCGGGACGACCCGGCCCAAGGAGAGAAAATGACCAAGACTTACGCGATGTTCCTGATACTTGCCCTCGGCGCCCCCGCGGCGGCCGAACTCAGCGCCCCGCAGCTGCCGCTCATTGACGCGGCGGCGGTGCGCTCGCAGCCGTTCGAAAAGGAGAATATCAACATAGGCGCGGCCTTCCCCGGCATGCAGGCCTGCAAATTCACAGGCGTCCAGGGCGACACCTGCAGCTTCGCCTGCAAGGACGGCTCTACCGTCAAGCGCCCCAGGCTGAACTCCTCCGTGGCCCAGAACGGCGGCTGCCCCATCATGGTAATGATGCCCGCCGGCGCCCCCAAGGCGGCCGCCCGGCCCTCCATAGCCGACGGCAAGTACGTCAACGGCTCCGGCTGCCTGGTGGAGGCCGAGAACGGCGCCAACGGCACCGTGCTGTACGTGGAAGAGCGCGGCCGCCGGGCCATGCTCGGCGTGCTTAACAACTTCTCCGGCGGCGACATCGCGGCCTTCTGCCGGCCGGCCCAGGCCTCCTTCTCCGGCGGCGTGCTCGCGCTCGGCTGCCAGGAACAGAACAACGGCGGCTACGCCACCAGCGGCTCCGCGGAGCTGGACCTGCGCGGCGGCCTCAACGCGGTGCGCGTGCGCGGCGAAGTGAGGAAAACCCTCGGCTGGCGGACCGACACCAACATATCCTGCGAGGGCCTGCGCCCCGCCGGCGCGGCCAAGTAAGGCCACTGGCCGCTTCTTAAGGAAACTAAAATGAACAAGACCTACGCGATGCTTCTTATCCTCGCCCTCGCCGCCCCCGCCGCGGGAGTTATTTTTTACCCAGAACCTGTCCGACTTTCTCCAGAAGCACGTCCGGCGAGAATGGTTTCTGCAGATAACCGGTCCCGTCACCCAGGATCTCCGCCAGCTCCTCCTGCTTCTCCTCGTATCCCGACATGCACAATATCCGGATGGAAGGGTATTTGGCAAGGACCTCTTTAGCCAAGCCGATGCCGTCGAGCTCGGGCATCACGAGGTCGGTAAGCAGCAGAGAAACGGAAGCGGAACTCGCTTCAAGAACGCGCAAAGCTTCTTTCCCGTCAACGGCCTCCAGCACCTTGTACCCGGCGCCGGAAAGGATCCGCTTGGAAATGCGCCGCATCGTTTCATCGTCCTCTACCACAAGGACCCCGGCGCCGGCCGGCGCTATCCCGGCCGGAGCCGCCGTCGGAGCCGCCGCCAGCGGCAGGTAGATGGCAAAAACGGATCCCTCGCCCGGACGGCTTTCCGCCTTTATCTCTCCGCCGCTTTGCTTGATTATTCCATATGCGGCGGAAAGCCCCAGCCCCAGGCTGTGGCCGGGGCCTTTGGTGGTAAAGAACGGCTCGAATATCCGATGCAGGACTTCCGGAGCCATGCCGCAGCCCGTATCCCTGATGCTCAGCACGAAACAAGGCCTGGCCGGACCATTCTCCTCCGACTTGACCTCTTCGGCCCTGGTTGAAAGCGACAGTGTTCCGCCGTTCCCCATGGCGTCGCGGGCGTTCAGGGCCAGATTCACTATCACCTGTTCCATCTGGCCGGAGTCCACCTTAACATGCCCTGCCCCCGGGTCCAGCGCATACTCCAGGCGAAAACGCTCTCCCATGATCCTGCGCAGGACCCCATCAAGGCCCTTTATTACCGAGTTGAGGTCCAGGACCTTCGGGCTCAGCTTCTGTCTGCGGCTGAACGCGAGCAACTGCCGCACCAGGTCCGCGGCCCGCGCCGCCGCCTTGGCTATCTCGTTGATATCCTCAAGCTGTTCGCCGCCGGCGGGCGTGCTCTTGCGAAGAAAATCCGCGTAGGCCAGTATAGGGCCCAGGATGTTGTTAAGGTCGTGCGCTATCCCGGCCGAAAGGAGGCCGATGGATTCGAGCTTCTGTGCCTGCAACAGCGCCTCTTCCGCGCGCCGCTGGGCGGTAACGTCCAGCCCGGAGAACAGCACCCCGGATATTGCCCCGGAGTCGTCGCGGATGATCGAATTATGGAAAGCGATAGTGCGCGTCTCTCCGCTTTTGGTGAGCACCTGGTTCTCGTAATACTCCACCGGGGCCACTTCTCCGGACATGAGTTTGTCGAACACTCCGCTCACCTCGGCCCTCAACTCGGGAGGCAGGCAGGTATGGAACCAGTTCTTGCCCTGCAGCTCCCCTTCTCCCCAGCCCAGCACTGAGGAGCCTTTTTTATTCACCATCGAGATCCGCCCGTCACGGTCCAGGGCCACCAGCATCACCCCGGCCACGTCCAGGTACATCTTCGCCTGATCCCTCTCGAGGCGCAACTCGCGTTCCTTTTCGTACAGTTTGCGGGACAGAACGCTGACATACTCGGCCGTCACTTCGGTTCCGGTCGGAAGAGGCGCGGCATGGGAGGCCTTACCGGTACCCACGCTAATTATCTCCTCCTGTATGGCCTCCAGGAGCGGGGCCGTGCCGTTAGTCTTGACCAGCATCCTGGCGGCTCCGAGTTTTTTCGCCAGCTGCTCCTCCCCGGCCCCGCTGCGCGTAGCCGTATAAAGTATGACCGGGATATTTTTAAGAGCGGGCGCGGCTTTGATCTCCTTACAGAGCATGAAGCCGTCCATCTCCGGCATCATAATGTCGGAAACGATAACGTCTGGCAGCCAGCCCAGGGCCTTTTCCAGGGCGGCCTTGCCGTCCAAAACGCTCTCCACCGTATACCCGCGCTTTTTCAGGACTGTCCCCAACATAAGGGACAGGTCCTTGTCGTCTTCGGCGATAAGTATTTTCATATCTCCCCCGCTACATTCTAACAATTCAGCGCGGCCTTTACAGTGTCCGCGTGGATGCGGACGGTGTCCGCGAATTTTTTGGCGTAGCCGCCGCTGAGCGTGACCGTTACCGGTACGCCGCGGCGGCGGCATTCGGCCAGCACGAAGGCGTCCCGTTTTTTTATGCCGCCCAGGGTGAGCTTGAAACCGCCCAGCAGGTCGCCGCGGTACACGTCGGCGCCGGCCACGTAGAGCGAGAAGTCCGGCCGGAAGCGGTCCAGCAGCCGCGGCAGTTCGGCGCGCAGCACGGCCAGGTAAGTCCTGTCCCCCGTGCCCGGCTTCAGGCCGATGTCCAGCGAACTCCGCTCTTTCCTCTCCGGGTAGATCTCCTGGTTGTGCATCGAAAAAGTGAAGGCCCGGCGCTCGCCTTTTAAAATGGCGGCCGTGCCGTCGCCCTGGTGGGCGTCCAGGTCTATCACCAGCGCGCGCTTTATGCGGCGCTCCTTCAGCAGCTTCTTCACTACCAAAGCTATATCGTTGATCAGGCAGAAACCGGCGCCGCGGTCCCTGAAAGCGTGGTGCGAACCGCCGCCGCAGTTTATCCCCACACCGTTCTTCAGCGCCAGCTCGGCCGCGGCCAAAGTACCGCCGGCGTTCATAAGGTGGGCGCGCACCACCTGGCGGGTTATCTTCAACTCGGCGGCCGAAGAGTCTTCTTTTGAAAAATTGAATTCCAGGTTCTTTTTGACCCAGCCCGGGGTGTGGGCCAGCAGCAGGTCCTGCCGCGAAGGCAGGGCGGGGGCCAGCACTTCCCCGCGGGAAACCGCTCCTTCTTTAACGAGCAGCCGCAGGGCGGCCTCGAACTTGTCCGCCCTGAAGACGTGGCCCGGGAGACGGGCCGTGTAAGCTTTGGAAAAGACTATTTTTTTCACACGAATAGGACCGCCAGCGCGAAGGCGCCCACCGCCAGCAGCACGGCCAGCGAGAACCAGTGCCCGTAAAGGGTGAAGAAGGACTGCCCGGTATTCACCGGCACCCCCGCTTCCAGCACGGTCCGCTCGTTCAGGGCGGTCTTCGCGATAACGCGGCCCCAGGGGTCTATCACGCCGGAAATGCCGTTGTTGGCGGCGCGCGCTATGGAGCGGCGCGTTTCAACCGCCCTGAAGATATTGGCCGCGAAATGCTGGTAGGGCGCCGAGGTGTCCAGGTACCAGCCGTCGTTGGTGATGTTCACGAACAGGTCCGCCCCGGCGGCCGCGTCGGCGGCGAACAGCGGCGGGAAAATGGATTCGTAGCAGATGGCCGCGCCCAGCCGGAAGCCGCGCAGGGCGAACAGGCGCTGCCGCGGCCGGCCCGGTTCGAATTCCCCCAGCTCGGCCACCGGCTTTATGTAGCGGCCGAGAAAATCGCGCATAGGCACGTACTCGCCGAAAGGCACCAGCTGGCGCTTGTCGTAGGAAGCCGTTATCTCCCCGGCGCCGTCCAGCAGGAAGGCCGACACGTGCTTGCCCTCGCCCTTGGACACCGAGCCCACCAGGCTGGCCCCGGCGCGCGGCGAGACCGCTTTCTTCAGCCACCCGTAGCACTCCGCCTCGTCCAGCCAGCAGGGCAGGGCGTTCTCCGGCCAGAGCGCCAGCTCCGCGCCGGCCGACCGCGCGGAAAGGTCCTGCATGATCTTTTCAATGCCGCCGGCCTGCGAGGCGTCCCACTTGGCGTACTGGTCTATGGACGGCTGCAGCAGCGCCACGTTGAGTTGCCGCACCGGCGGTTCCGCCTTGGCCAGCTCCTGCCTGCCGAAGAGCCACAGCCCCGCCAGCAGCAGCACGGCCGGGCTGAACCGCAGCGCCTTCTTCCACCCGGACTCGTCTATAAAGAACAGCGAAGCCCCCAGCGCCCCCGTAAAAGCCATGGCCGCGCTCAGGCCGTACACGCCCGTAACCGAACAGATCTGTATCAGCGGCGTATAAGCCCACTGCGTGTAGCCCAGCATGAACCAGGGGAACCACACCGCCTTGAAACTCAGCCACACCTTGCCGTACTCCAGCAAAAACCAGCCCAGCGCGAAAACATAAGGCCACACCTTCAGGCCCGCCCTCCTCAGGTAAAACCCGTAAAGCCCCGCCAGCAGGAACTCCAACCCCAGCACCAGGCTCAGCAGCAGCAGTCCCAGCGCCGACACCCCGGCCCCCACCCCGCCCGCCCGCATAGTAGGATAGATCCAGTAAAGCACCCCGACATACATCGCGAACCCCGCCGCCAGCCCCCCCAGCGCCGCCGCCCTCCGCGACCGCACCTTCAACAAGTAATAGCACAGCGGCCCCAAAGCCCCCCAAGCCAGCCATCCAAACTCAAATTTAGGATAAGCGAGGACAAGCAGAACAGAAGTAATAAGCGGAAAAACCAAAGGTGGGATCTTTTTGAGCATCTGGTTCTTGCGGGAGCCGGCATGTTCCTGAGGCCGCCGTTAGGGCGCAGGGCCAAGTGCCGGAGCGGACGGCCTATCATTATGGCCGCGGCGGCGCTGTCCGACGAGCGCACTGCGTGCGCGAGGAGTTCGACGCCGGCGCAGGCACGCCGGCCCTCTTCTGCCGCGCCCGCTTAGGCGGACGAAGGAATATGCCGGCTCCTAAGCGTTAGCGCCGTGGCACTTCTTGTACTTCTTGCCCGAGCCGCACGGGCACAGATCATTGCGCCCTATCTTCGCGTCCGCGAACTTGTTCGCGGGCTTAGCCGGCGCCGCCTGCGCCTGGACCTTGGCCTGCGCGGGCGCGCCCGCCGTCACCGCCTGCGGCACCGGCCGCGCCACCGGGCGCGGCGGCAGCTGGATACGGAAAACATATTCCACCATCTGGTCTCGCACGCGGCCCAGCATCCCCTCGAACAGCGCGTAGGACTCCTTCTGGTACTCAATCAGCGGGTCCTTCTGCCCGTAGGCGCGCAGGCCCACGCCCTTCTTCAGGTGGTCCAGCTCGAACAGGTGGTTCTTCCAGATGTGGTCCATGATCTGCAGCAGCAGCACCCGCTGCAGCTCGGCGAAATTCACGTTGCGTTCCTCGAAATCCGCGAAGCGCTTGGCGTAGGCCTCGTCTATCTTCTTCATCACCTCGTCCTGCAGCACCGCCCGGTTAAGAACGTGCGCATCTTCGGGCGAGTAGACCATCTCGAACCCGGCCGTCTTCTTGAGGTAAACGTTCAGCGCTTCCATGTTCCACAGCGAAGACGCCTGGTCCTGCGGGGCGTGCAGGTCCAGCTGCTCCTCTATGGCCTCGTGGATCATGCTCTTCACCCGGTCCGGCACGCCCACCCCGTCCAGGATGGCGTTGCGCAGCTCGTACACCGCCAGGCGCTGCTTGTTCATCACGTTGTCGTAGTCCAGCAGCTGCTTGCGGGCGTCGAAGTTCATGCCTTCCACGCGCTTCTGGGCGCCTTCTATCTGGCGGCTCACCAGCGAGGACTCTATCACCTCGCCTTCCTCCATACCCAGCTTCTCCATGATGGCCGAGATGCGCTCGGAACCGAAAAGCCTCATCAGTTCGTCTTCCAGCGAGACGTAGAACACCGACGACCCCGGGTCGCCCTGGCGCGCGCAGCGGCCGCGCAGCTGGTTGTCTATGCGGCGGCTCTCGTGGCGCTCGGTGCCTATCACGTACAGGCCGCCGGCCTTGTTCACGTACTCCTGCTCGCCCGGCTCGGGCGGGTTGCCGCCCAGCACGATGTCGGTACCGCGGCCGGCCATGTTGGTGGCTATGGTCACCTGGGCCTTGCGGCCGGCCTGGGAAATTATCTGCGCCTCCATCTCATGGTACTTGGCGTTGAGCACCTGGTGCGGAATGCCCTTCACGCGCAGCATGGTGGCCAGCTTCTCCGATTTCTCGATGGAGCGGGTACCCACCAGCATGGGCTGCCCTTTGCGCCAGTGCTCGTCCACCTCGGCCACTATGGCGTTGTTCTTCTCGCGCTCGGTGCGGTAGATGCGGTCGGGGGTGTCCTTGCGCACCAGCGGGCGGTTCGGCGGGATCTCCACCACGTCCAGCTTGTAGATCTCCCAGAATTCGTCGGACTCGGTCATGGCCGTACCGGTCATGCCCGAGAGCTTGTTGTAGAGCTTGAAATAGTTCTGGAAGGTGATGGTGGCCAGCGTCTGGTTCTCTTCCTTGATGCGCATGTTCTCTTTGGCTTCGATGGCCTGGTGCAGGCCGTCGGACCAGCGGCGGCCCGGCATCAGGCGGCCCGTGAACTCGTCCACGATGATGATCTCGCCGTCCTTCACCACGTAAGCCACGTCCCGCTTGAACAGGTGGTGCGCGCGCAGACCCTGGTTGAGGTGGTGCGCCCACTCGCTGGAAACGTCGTCGTAAATATTGCCCACGCCCAGGATCTTCTCCGCCTTCTTCACGCCCTCTTCGGTCATGGTGGCGGTGTGGGATTTCTCGTCTATGATGGCGTCGTAGCCCACGCCCAGGTCGGCGCCGTCGCGCTTGGCCTCTATCTCTTCCTTCTCGGTGATGAACCGCACGTTAAGGAGCGGGATCACGCGGTTGACGATGTAATACTTGTCGGTGGATTCCTCGGCCGGGCCGGAGATGATGAGCGGCGTGCGGGCCTCGTCGATGAGGATGGAGTCCACTTCGTCCACGATGGCGAAGTTGCGGTCGCGCATCACGCGGTCTTCCTTGTCCATCACCATGTTGTCGCGCAGGTAGTCGAAGCCCACCTCGTTGTTGGTGATGTAGGTGATGTCGCGGTTGTACATCTCGCGGCGTTCCTCGTTCTTCATGTCGTGCTGCACGGAACCCACGGTGAGACCGAGGAATTCGTGGACGGGGCCCATCCACTGGCTGTCGCGCTTGGCCAGGTAATCGTTCACGGTCACCACGTGCACGCCCTTGCCGGTGAGGGCGTTGAGGTAAGCGGGCAGGGTGGAGACCAGCGTCTTGCCTTCGCCGGTGCGCATCTCGGCGATCTTGCCGCGGTGCAGGGTGATGCCGCCTATGAGCTGCACGTCGTAGTGGCGCATCTTCAGCACGCGCTTGGACGCCTCGCGCACGCAGGCGAAAGCCTCGGGCAGCAGGTCGTCCAGGGTTTCGCCCTTGGCCAGGCGTTCTTTGAATTCGGGGGTCTTGCCTTTGAGCTGTTCGTCCGAAAGCTTGGAGATCTCTTCTTCCAGGGAGTTGATCCTGTCGACTATGGGCTGGATAGTCTTCATCGAGCGCTCGCTTTTGGAGCCGATGATGGATTCAAGGAGTTTTTTGAGCATATATTCACATTAAACAACTTTTAAACGCGCTTATAAAGCGGCAGGGGACGCTGATGATTATTTAACTATTTGCTGTTCTTACCCCTGAGGCTCTCTTGCGCCGCGGCCCGAATAAGCGGATATTCTTCGGAATCGTCAGCGATGCGCTGCAAAGTTTCTGCTTTGGCATGGTCAATGACCATTTTTCTAAACACCACTCCGTATGACTTGTCAGCCGCCATGTCCCCCAACAAATTCCCGATGAGCACAGGGTCAGATTCAAAAGGGGCAACAAAATGCGGCATTATGAACATCAGAGCCTCCCATGACTCATCGCCTTTCTTTGATGGGAAAGCGGCGAGAAAATCATCGATTTTCCTGATAAATCCCGGCCAATCTTCTTTTGGAAGCGACTTCATCTTTCCGACTATCTGCTCATAGCGAGGCCCGCGCCACACGATATTGTCAACAAGATCCCACAAGTCTATTTCAGATAGCTGCTTGCTTTCGCGCTTCGCTTTCTCCACCTGTATTTTTTTAGTCGTCTGCCTGGCCAACCATTTAATTTCAGGGTCTTTTTCCTTTTTTGCCACTCTGGCTATCTCCGCAAGATGCCCTTCATCCCGAAGGACTCCCAATGACCCAATGGCGAGTTTTCGCACATCCGGTGAATTGTCATTCAGCGCCTTCGAGAGCATTTGTTTTGCTCTGTCGCCACCAATCCGCCATATTGCAAATACGGCATTAAGCCGGACGGACACATCGGCATCGGCCAACAGCTCGCTCAAAAAATCCAAAGACCCGGGACTCCGCAGTTTCCAAAACGCACTCAATATTTTGATCCGGCGAGAAGGCTCCGATTTTTTATACACCGCCGTGAATGCGCCGGCAACGGCCTCATCGCCTCCATACTGCGCCAATCTATCAAGCAGCGCTTCGCCCGCATTCCGGCCGACATCGTAATTCTTAAGAATCCGTATCAGCAGCGACTTCTCCTCCTCTCTCGTTTTTCCGTGAAAACCATCATTCAATACGGCCGGCCACAACCGTATCGCTTCCGCGTAGCTTTTTTCAGATTTGTCGCTTTCCCCCAATTTGGAGTACGCGAATCCCCGCGTAAGATGGGTCTGGTGGAGCGAAGGATTAACTTTCAGCGCCTCTTCAGTGTCGGCAATTGCCGAATCGTAATTTCCCTTAAGGGCGTACACCTGCCCCCTGCTAGCATAGGCGCCGGCCTGCCCCGGGGCAAGTACAATAGACCTGGTAAAATCCTCTATTGCTTTGTCAAATTGCTTCGCATACATCCAGGAAAATGCCCGCTGCTTATATGGCAACGGGTCATTCGGGGCAGCTTTGACCACATCGGCAAAGTGTCCGACAGATTCCTCCAACCGCCCCTCCTCACGGCTCAACATCCCCAACAGATACTTCGCGTCAAGCCCTTCCCCATTGATCTCCGCGGCACGCGCGTAATCTGCACGCGCCTTCTTATAGTCATAGGACACATAATACGCATAGCCGCGGGCAAGAGCGGCCTCCCAATGGCTCTCATCTATGGAAAGCGCGCGAGAAAAATCGGTGACAGCGTCTGCATATCGCCCCCCCTCCACATCGAGATAATACCTTCCTCTCTCGTAAAATAGACTTGCCACGGGTGGAGATGATTTCTCAAGTCGGTGAAGCGAATGGATGTTGTCCCAGTGCTGCCGATCCCAATCTCTTGTAAGTATCCCCCAGGAAACCGAAAGCACTTTGCCGGACTTAACCGAGACCGTGCGGGCGTTAAGCTCAATCTGTTCATTGTTGGGCGCGGCTAGATTCCCCATCACCACACAATCCGCACCAGCCATCTTGCCCATTTTCCGAATGACCCGCTCTTCCACGATTCCTCTTCGCTGAATTTTCATGCGGGAAAGCACGTCTGCCCGCACCTCCTTACTGACTGCACCGATCCCCCCAAGCCTATCCATCGCTGCAGCTATCTTTTCCGAGATAATGTCGCTGTCATGAGAATCCTTTCCACTTGAATAGGGAAAGAACCCTATAAATACTTTCTTGTTTGTTCCCCCACAATCCCGGGACAGCTCTTCCGCCAATCTATTATAAACCGCCGGCTCTCCGGCAAACATTGCCCCGCATAAGCTGAACAGCAACACAGAAAAAAGGGTGATTTTGTTCATTTAAAAACTCCCCGCCCGTAAGTGTCCATGGAAACTATTTCCAAAAACCGCGGTTGGACCCGTGGTTGTTTTTGCCCTACCCACACGTGTGAAGCAGCTGAGTCGGGCGCCTATCGCCTGGTTTTAGGCATTACAACAGGGTCAATTTGCCGTAAGGCTCTTTCAAAAGTTCCCCTTTTTGCTGAACTTTCGGATTTCCCGATGATTTCAATTAAGGCGGGAATAGCATCTGTTGCCAAAGGCCCCATCTTCCCTAGGGCAATGGCCGCACCCCTACTGGCATCTTCCTTATCGCCAAGGAGAACTGTTATCAAGTCTGGGACGGCAGGGCGCCCAATCCCCGCCAGCGCCGACGCCGAGCGCTCAATTTCATTCCAGTATTTACTATTTAGACCTTCTATAAGCAGCGGGATTGCGATCCTGGCGTTCGCGCCAATACTCCCGATCACTTTCGCAGCCGCTTCCTGGATACCCGTGTCTTTCCCGTAATTCAGCAATTCAATCAGCTCCGGCAAAGCCTTCTCCGTATTTCCCTTTGCCCCCGTTAGTGATTTTAGAGCCCTAGTTTTAACCAGATAGTTTCCACTTTGCAGCATTTTACGGATTTGCGGCAGAAATTTGCAGGCGTCCACCCCCATCTCCTCAAGTTTTGCCATAGAGTACAGTTTAATGTCATCCTCGTTGCTCTCTAATGAAGAGATGAGTATGGATACCGCCATACGTGATTTCTTGATTTTCCATAACGCAAAGGCAACGTACACCTTTGTAGTTTGGTCTCCACGCAGTTTACGATTTAGCGCGGGAATAGCAATTTCTGCGGTCGGACCAATTTCTCCCAGAAGTTCGATGGCTTCAAGTCTGATGGAGTAATTGTCACTATCAAGAAATTCAATCAAAACTGGCAGCACCTTCGGAAAAGAGTCCGGCGAATAGCGGACCAGATTTTTGGCAGCGAAAAGTTGTGGCGTACCCGACAGGTTGTGCAATATGTTCTCCTGACGCTCTAATTCTTCCTTTGACAGCCCTTGAACTTGCTCTCCGGAAAGATTACCCCCCTGCAGTTCCCCCAGAACATGTTGCAGTATACGCAAGTACCAATACCCCAGACATTCCCGCGTTTTTGGGACCATAGACTGTGCGAATGCCGGATGAACCGAAACCGCGTGACTACACCCTGCTGCCAAAGGATTAAATTTCACATCGGCAGGATTTTTCTTTATCGCATCGAGAATAATTGGGATAGCTGGGGCTCCAACTTTCTTTATTGAGGCTTCTAGGTCAAAAACGACTTGATAGTCATTATCCCGCATGGCTTCAAGCAGAGCGGAAACCACATTTTCATCCGGCCCGATACTGTTTATCGCCGCCGACGCCTGACGCCTGACACTGGCATCGATATCCCCGAGTGTCGCTACAAGTTGCGGGATTGCGGTTCTTGCAGGCGCTCCCACAAAACCAAGAAAGCCCGCCGCCTGCGATCGCGCCCCTGGGGCCTCACTTTTCAGCATTTCGACAAAATACGGGACCGACTCCCGCCCTCGCTTTGCCAACGCCGCAGCAACCATCCGTCTTGCATCCGGATTGCCACCAGAAATCACGGCCCGAATTCCATTTATGTCCGTCAACTTATGTCCGGCATTTATTAATGCAATGATCGTTTCGGCATTCACAGAGCCTTCCGATGCAGAAGCAAGTTGCAGAAGGTCGGGAATAGCCTCTTTCGAGCCGGGACCGATTCTCCCGAGAATCCGCAGCGCACGCAACTTACCGTCAGCGTCCATTGCGGTCGCCAGGAACTCTCGCACCGCGTGCACAGAAGGCACGCCGATAGCGATTAAGGCCTCGGAGGCAGCTTTTGAAACCTCCTGATCAGGGTCACGAAGAAGCGGGATGAGATTCGATACTGCGTGTTCCGCCAATTCATCAAAATTTGGCCGGCCGCTCTCAGTACTTGGCGGGGAATCCGTTCGCTTATGCCAGATTATGGCAAGACTCCTCGCCGCATACACTTTCTCTGTTGATTCACTACTCTCCAAGGAACTTATGAGGAGTGGCACCGCATGACCACTGATACTCACCAGTGCATGCGAAGCACAGGACTTCACACGCGGATTCACCTCACGAAGCAAATCTGCGATCTCAACCACATAAGCTTTGGATTCAGCTGGAATCTTAGCTAAAGCGTACAATGCCTTACATTTAGCATCAGGATCATGGTGTTTGATCCCTTCCGCAATCTCGTCCGCAATTTTCTTCCGTTTTTTCTCCGGAAGCTCACGAAACTTATTAAAGGCATTTGCCTTGAGCCCCATCATCCTGCCGGGGAGTGTGGAGCACGCAGAAAGCGACCACATTAGAATCACCGGTAAGATTAGTTTATGCATACAAGGCCTCGGCACTATAAAAGCAAATATATAACAATGAATAACTTCCCCCATTGGCAGAAAACACTGTTACAATTAACATAGCCACACCCCATTTTCCCCCTACCGGTAGGGCCTGCTCCGGAAAAAATCGACGGGCGTCGGATATTGTGCCTATATTACCAAAAAGCGGGGCGTTCTTTTATATAGTGCCTCCCGCCAGTGAGGATGCCACCAGATGCGTGGCGGGAGAAATCCTCTGCCAATGGCGGGGGCAAATAAGGCGGGACCGGCCGGTGGCGGCGCCCCCGAGCGCCGGCCGCTATCAGCATAGGCAATTGGGCCTATATCGCCACTTACCCATATGGCCTACATGCCTGCCGGCATTGGGTGATGTAATTTTTGCATGGAGATATCCAACAAGCGGATAACCCTGCCTTCGCCTTCACAGCTGCCGCCATACCTGCGCAAGCTGATCCTGTTCGACAGGCTCATCTCCGGCCTGCTCTGGGTCATAATCGCGATACTGGCCGCCTCCCTGGCCATTACCGCGGTCGGCGGCAACATAGGTCCGTGGTTCCTGGCCGGCACGGCGCTCCTGGCCGTGTGCCTGGTCCTGAACATGTAAGCCGCGGCACGCCCCGCCCCGCTATTCACATCCGCTACGCTCCTGTTTTTTCAAGTAAAGACTTAATGCTAGATACCCCCGCCAATAGTTAACAACGTCCCCTACCCAGATTTACCGGGATTCCCGGTGTATTGACAAATACCAGGATTCCCGGTATAATATCTGCATGAAGATACATCTCCCCAACAGCGCCTTCCTGGGGAATATAGACCCGTTTTTGCGTGGTTTCGACCCCTCGTCGCCGGAAACATTGGAGATCACGGCTAATGACAAATGGATCTCCGTGCATCCGCTAGCCCTCTCCATGATAGCGGCCCTTGGCCTCACGGTAAAACCGGGAGGCGTAGTCTGCCGCAAACTGGAAGCCAAATCCCGGCACTACCTGGTGCGGATGGGGCTTTTCCGCGCCCTCGGGGTAGCCTCTGAAATAAATGTCACGGAGCATGAGCCAGCCGGCAGGTTCATTCCCATCACGCGGGTAAGGACTTCGAACGAACTCAGCTCCTTCATCAGCGAAATGATCCCGCTGCTGCATCTTGCGCCGGAGCAGAGCCGCACCCTGGGCTACGTGGTCAGCGAACTAGTCAGGAACGTGCTGGAACACTCGGGGTCGGAGCAGGGCGCCGTGCTCTGCGCGCAGTACTACAAAAAAAGCAATTCCATCCGCATAGGCGTGGCCGACACGGGCATGGGCATAAAGGCCAGCATAAACAATTCTCACCCCGCCGCCACCGACCAGGAGGCCCTGCGCCTGGCGCTCTGGCCCGGCATTACCGGCACCACCAGCCGCGAAGGCGGCACCGAGCAGAATGCCGGCGCCGGGCTCTTCTTCATCAAGTCCATAGCCAGCATCAACAGGGATTTTTTCGTGGTCTACAGCGGCAACGCCCTCTACAAACTGTTGAAGAAACCGGCCGGCAAACGCCCGCGCCTGCACGCGGACCCGTTCGAGGACCGCCATTCCCGCGAAGAAAGTCTGCCCGCCTGGCGGGGAACGGCGGTGGGCGTGGACATAACGCTGGACCAGACCGCGGAATTTTCCGCCCTGCTCGACGCCATCGGCGGCACCTACAGCGCGGCCGTGCGTGAGCGCGTAAGGGCCCGGCACAGGAGGCCCAGGTTCATATGACCACCATCCGCTTATTCGAGAGAACAGGCGCCTTCGCCGAGAATAAGGACGTAGCGCGTGAGCTGCGCCTCAAGGAACTCATGCCCGCGCTGCAGCGCGGCGAGGAAGTTGTACTGGATTTCACCGGGGTGGAAGCGGCCACGCAGTCTTTCGTGCACGCGCTCATCAGCGACGCTATCCGCAAACACGGCGCCGGCGCACTGGACCTGCTGGCGTTCAAGGCCTGCAGCGAACCGGTCAAAAAGATCGTCGCCATAGTGACCGACTACATGCAGGAAGGCCTGGGCCCCGGCTGATCTCAAAATTTCTTCTTCAAGGTTATGCGCTGCGTGCCGCCCAGTTTGCCCTCCGGGCTCATGGCGTAATCCAGGTCGGCGTTCAGGAACTTCACGCCCGCGCCCGCGCTGAACGCGCCCGCCGCGCTCTGGTTGGGCATCCCGTTAACTCCGCCGCGCAAGCTCAATCCGTAGGCGCTGCCCGCCCCGCCGAACAAGGCATACTCGCTTCCAAGGCTGTAGGTGGTGTACTTGTCGTACACGTAGCGCCTGGCGTCGAAATTCAGCATTACCCCGGCTATGGGCATGAACACTATGCCGGCACTTACGCTCAACGGCAACTGGTCTCTTTGGGAAATGTACTTTATGCCGGGGCCTATGTTCTGCACCGCCACGCCTATGGTAACCGGCACGGCCCTTAAGCCGCGCTTTAAGCCCAAATCCACCGCGTAGCCAGTTCCTTTGGTCCCAGCTATGGAGCTTTCTATGTATTTTACCGCGCCGCCCGCGCTGTAAGCCCCGAATTGTTTAGCCACGGCCAGCCCCGCCGCCTGGTCATAGGCGCTATATCCCCCGGTCTTGGCCCTTGTGGCCGTGCGGCCTTCCATGTCACCAGCCGACAACCTAGTAAAGCTCAGGCCCAGCTTCCAGCCCTGTGGCATACCAAAACCTGCACCCACAAAGTCGTGCATGGAACCCAGGTACCAGGAACTATGGCTTAAGGCGGCCTCGCCCCTGGCCATGGACGCCAGCCCCGCCGGGTTGTAACTTATGGCGCTTATCCCCATGGCCGAAGCCGCCCCCGCCGAAGACATGGCCCCCGCCCGGGCGTCAGTATCTATGCGCAGGAACTCGGCACCGCTTTCAAGGGCCTCGCTTATTTTGGGCGCTGGGATAAGCAGGAACAGCAATATAATAGCGAACACCCACGGCCGCGAAAGCAGGTAGACCACGCTATTGGCGATATCATGTTGAGGGGTATTTTTATTTTTCATAGTTCCCCCCTGGCACTCAACGGACCACCGCGAACTTTCCCGTTTTCTTCAGTTTCTTTCCAGATTTCTGCGCCTCTATGGCATAGAGATAAACCCCGCTGGGGATATGCCCGCGCCAGATATATTCATAGGCATAACTGAGGCCGTTGCCGTCGTCCAGCGCCGCAGGCAAGCCGCCCAGCGCGGCCTCATGCGCCTGCCGTCCGCTTACCGTATAAATGGTTATCTTCACGCTATCGGCTATGCCGCATTCTATGTGGAAGGCAGGCATTTCCCCGCCCTTGGCCGGATCAGGATAGACATAAACCTCTCCCAGGCGGAATTCAGAGGAAGGCCCCGCAAGCACGCCAAAGCCGGCCTCGGCCACGGCGAACACCTTTGTTTTACCGCCGCCGGCCGCCGGCGCCACTATGGGCAGCGTCTCCCCCGATTGAATAATGTTCCCATTGCCGCTGACGGCCGCGGTCCGCACAAAATAGTGACCACCCATTACCGCGTTGCCGGCCAGTTTCAGGTCGGAGTAAGGCGCGTAGACGCAGGCGGCGATATCCGCGCCCCCGCTGAATTTAAGTTCCGAAGAAGTGCTGACTATCAGCGAGAGCAGCGAAGCCTGCCCGGCGGCGTTGAGCGAACTGCCGCCGCTTATGGTAACGCTCCCTTCCACCACAATATCCACCCTGCCCGCCACGGTAATACTGGAACCTCCGGTCAATTCCAGTCCCCTGAGATAATAAGTTCCGGTGGAAAGCACCAGGGACGCCTGCGAACTCAACGTCAGGCTCCCCTCCGTCAGATATTGGGCAAGCGCGGCATTATTATTCTCCGCGGCGGCGGCCTGGGCCAGCCGGGAAACGCTTATAGGCTCCATGGCCAGCGGCATAGCGCCGCTGGTCTTCATACCCGTTATCTGCGCCTTGCCGGAAACGGTCACCGTCGCCGCCACAACGTCCCCAAGTATCCGGGCGTTGCCGCTCACCAGCACAGAATCATTGGATTTGACCGCACCGGCTATATCCGAATTGCCGGACATTTCAAATCTGCCGGAGGCCGCAAGACCGTCCTGCCGCCAGGTGGAAACAGAGAACATTTTTTCCAGCGGGACTCCGGCGTTGCCGACATTGTCTTTGGCCCAATACCTGATAACGAAAGTTCCCTGCCCGGCCACCGCGAAGGGCGCGGCATACGCCGCCACTGGAGAGAGCGCGCCGGTCTGGACGTTCTCTATTTCATAGAAGACGCTGTTAAGGCCGGAGGCTACTTCCACGGAGACCGGATCCGCGGCCGACAGCGTTATTTTCGACTCTGGCGTCAGCACCGGCAAGCCCAGCAATTCAACCTTCGGCTCGCCGAAACTCAAATAAGCCGCGGGGGGAGTGTTGTCCACCGCCAGCAGGAGGCTGCTTGCTCCCTCGGCGTTCAGCAGCCGGTCCAGGCTGTAGTAGTCCAGCGTATGCCTCCCTTCCAACGCAACGGTGAAGCTGCCGGCATAGATCCGCCACTCGCCGCCGTCCAGGAGGTATTTTGTCAGCAGCGCCCCCGCAGCCACGCCGTTCACAACTGGGTCCTGCGCGGAGATCCGGATCTCCGTGCCGGCGCTGACAAACTGGCTGTCGCCGAAATACTGGTTGCCGGTAAACGCCAGGGAACTCTCCGGCGCGGTACCATCCACCGCGAAATGCCAGGTTTTCAAAGCCTCTCTGTTCCCCAAAACATCTTCAGCGCCGTATTCAAGAGAATAATGGCCATCCGCTTGCACTCCGGCGCGCGCCGCCGTGAACGTGGACGCAAAGAGCTCGCCCTGCCGAGCACTTGTGGACTCGAAGACCATAGCCGGCGCAGAGGAAAGCCCCACGCTCTGCCGCAACACGCCAAGCCCTATGCCATCCCCGGCTTCCACCAGGTCGTCCACGCTCTCAAGTTTAAGGCCGCTGTCTTTCGTAACATATTCGGTCCCGCCCGACTCATAGCGCGCCCCGGTTACGGCCAGGGAGGTCCTGGGAACAAAAACATCATGCACCACCTCGAACACCGGCCCCTCCTCTTCGGAAAGGTTTCCGGCCCGGTCCTGCGCCTTTACTACAAGCCGCCACAACCCGTCGTCAAGGTCCAGGGGCTCGAACAGTCCGCCGTTTTCCACGGCCACAGTGGAGAGCCTTGCCCCGCGCGGACTGCCCCTGTCTTCCGCCTGCACCAACCTAGCCTCCACTACCGGCGCCGGGTCCAGATTATCTTTCACCGCGTAGAACACCGTCACCTTGTCTTTGGTGGCCACAAAAACGCCGGCAGCCGGGGAAGAGATGTTTATTGCCGGGGCAGTCTTATCTATGTTCAGGGTCAGCGCGGCCGTAGAAGAGTTGCCGGCCAAGTCCAGGCAGACCCCGGAGACAAGCAGCCCCTCGCCCTCAACGCCAACGGTTGTGGCGGAGCTGCACCAGGCCACCCCGGAAACCGCGTCCGTCCCGGAGAAAACCACGGAAACATCGGAATTATTCCAACCCGCCGCGTTAGCCGCGGGGGAACTTTCCACCATAACTGCCGGCCCGGCCAGATCTACTTTGACCTGCGTTGATCTTGGCGCTTCGTAATTGCGGACATTATCGGCGGCGTAGTAGAAGAGCCCGGCTATACCTTCTGAACTCAAGACCACAGGAGCGAAATAGTTTACTGGCTCCGTAGAGGGGTCTATGCCGTAATATATCTCCGCCACGCCGCTGAGCGTATCGGTAGCCACCAGGGAAACCGTAGCCACGGAGACATACCAGCCGTTCTGGCCCGTAGCACCCGCCACCAGCGCCGCGGTAACCGGCGCGGAGGCGTCCACATAAACCTCGACAACCTTTGCCTCTTCCAGGTTACCCGCCCCGTCCCAGCTGCGGATTCCACTCTGCGTTCACCCGCCGGCAAACCGAATGGCTCCGAATACACGATAAATGCCGCGCCGGGACCAGCGTCCACGCGGTACTCCGTAAAGGCCACGCCGGTGGCGGTGCCGAACACCACCGGGTCATAGGCGGACAGGACAACGCTGGAAACCGCGCTTATAAACAGCCTTTCCTCCGTCCTGTAAACCGGTCCGACATAGGAAATCCCGCTGGCCGGCGCGGTACGGTCCTTTACAACGCCGAAGATGCCGAACAGGGAGGCTATGCGGCCTACGGGCACCGTTATTTTGCGGGCCGCGGTGTCCACCACCTGGCCGGGCAATTTCACCCAGCCTTCCTCCGGAAAATGCTCGTAGATGGCAATATCGGATTCCAGCAGGCCCACCTCCGTCAGGGCGGCGGTAGAATAGTGGAAAGTGAGCATGGCCGGAGGCTCAAAAGTCCCCTCCGGGCCTATTTCATACAGGTTGCCGGCCAGGGTCAGTCCTCCGGCAGCGGCCGACCCCACCGCAACGGCGCCGGTTGCGGAAACCGTGCTTATAAGCGAAATGCTGGGCTGTACCGGGGCGATGAAGGAGATTTCCGAAACCCCGTTCACAGTCACCGTGCCGGCCAGCACATACCCTTTTAACACCGCCGCGTCATTTGAAAGGCCCGAAAGATTTCCCAACTCATCTTCGGTTTTGATCGCGAAGTAGTAAGTAGCAAGCTGGCCGAGCCCGCTCAACACGGAAGTTTGCGAAGTTCCGGCGGCGGCCGGGAACGGGGCTTCGGCCGCACGTGAGGCGGCGGAGAAATTCCCGGCGCTTATCGGAGTAGTAGCCCATCTTATGTCGTATTTCATGGCCGTGCCGGCGTAGGCGTCGTCGCCGGGCGCCGACCACGTTAACGTGGCTTGGTCCGCGCCAGGACCGGAAACAACGACCAGGTCAGTGATATTCCCCGGAGCTACCGGGTCTATACCCGCGAAATACCCGAAGTGGGCCCTGCCGTTGATATTGGCGGCCTCCGCCGTGAGCGCCTGCCCCGCCGCGGCCAGCGCGGCGCTGTTGCCCTGCGCGGCGTCCAGGCCGCCGTCCAGCGCCGCGAACCTGGCCAGGAATACCGTCCGGGTGGCGGTATCCACCACAAAGCTGGTGGAATAAGTGAACCCGTCCAGGTTGAGCGACAGGCTGGTCTGCCCCTGGCCGCCGGAAACGTAGATCTCCAGCGGCATATTGGGACTTACCGCCTGCGTAATAGTCTGGCCGTTAAGCGTATAGGTAATGGAGGACACATAGGGATTGGTTACTCCTATGATTATAGGAAGGCCGGTATTGAGCACGCCCAGGTCGCTGACATTGGTGGTCATTTTAGGCGGAACATAGAAAGCGCCGCCGGGATTGCCCGCGCTCAACCCGGCCTTGTTAGTGGCCGTGATGGTGAAGGAATAGTTGGCCGGGTAGACCAGGCCGCCCAGCAGCAGACTCTGGCTGTTGGAATAAGCCGGGGCATATAGTTTTGAAACAGGCGCGCCCGGGAAAGAGTATTCAAGCACGGCCGAAGCCGCGTCGTCAGTCTCCCAAGAAACGCGCGCGGTGTCATAGGTTATTTCGGTCACGCGCACGTTTGAGATCACCGGCGGCGTTACATCAACATAGGACCCGACCTTAGCGGAGGTTGTTGAAACCGGGACAGACTCGCAATTGCCGGCATTGTCGCAGGCTCGCGTATAGAATTCCCAGTTACCCTGCACACCATGCGTATCAAAGCTGAACGTCCCGCTGCTGCCGGCCAAGACATAA